>Ga0075367_10000167_pt1 | contig 20901 bp, 18 predicted proteins | sample EndMethybrTD3032_FD_71399 | JGI IMG/M metagenome (GOLD analysis project Ga0075367, IMG submission 71399) | Populus endosphere microbial communities from Tennessee, USA - Endosphere MetaG P. TD hybrid TD303-2 | ecosystem: Host-associated > Plants > Roots > Endosphere | place: USA: Tennessee... | reverse complement strand
CTCGCCATGCCACTTGAAATAGGTCGACGACTGCGGCCGCAGATCGACCGCGACATCGAAGACGGTTCCGGCGACGCAGGAGACGAACTTCGCCTCGTCATGCGGCGCCCGCTGGAAATGCATCCCACGAATGGCCCCCTTTGCCTGCGTCATCGTGTGATTAATCTGTGCGATGCGCCCAATGCCAAAATCGGAAAGCTCCTCGGTGCAGAAGAAGCGCGAGAAGAAGCCCCGTTCGTCGCCGAGAAGCTGCCGCTCGACGACGACGAGGTTATTGAGGGCGGTGGGGATGCGGGTGAAACGCGACATGGGCTTCTCTGGCATTTGCACCTTGTTGCTGTGGCAAAGCGATCTAGGCGGCACGCCGCATCGCTACTTGACCCGATTCGGAAATTAGGCTCAAGAGTTGCTCATTGTACCTTGACCGAGGTCATTATGAAGCAGCGCATTCTCTACACGAAGCCATCCATTACCGAACACGAAATAACCTATGTTGCGGATGCTGCGGCCAATGGCTGGGGCGAGCGCTGCTACGAATATATCAACAGGTTTGAGGCGGCTTTTGCTGCGCACCTGAATATCAACCACGCCATAGCGACCTCCAGTTGCACTGGTGCCCTGCACATGGGGCTTGCAGCTCTTGGCATTGGTCCAGGGGATGAGGTGATCCTGGCTGATACGAACTGGATTGCCTCGGCCGCCCCGATCGTGCATCTGGGTGCGAAGCCAGTATTCGTCGACGTCCTTCCTGACAGTTGGTGCATCGATCCGAAGAAGGCAGAGGCAGCCATCACCCCACAGACAAAAGCCATTTTGGCTGTTCACATCTACGGAAATCTCTGCGACATGGACGCGCTGCTGGATATCGGCCGCCGTCATAGTGTTTTCGTCGTCGAAGACTCGGCAGAAGCGCTCGGATCTGTTTGGCATGGCAAGCGCGCCGGTTCCATGGGAGCCTTTGGAACCTTCTCGTTTCACGGAACGAAAACGATCACCACTGGAGAGGGAGGGATGTTTGTTACGAACGATCCGGACCTCTACAACAAGGTTCTCACTCTCTCGAATCACGGGCGCGCACGAGGACAAACGAAGCAATTCTGGCCCGACGAAATCGGCTTCAAATATAAGATTTCAAACTTGCAGGCCGCGATCGGCTTGGCGCAGGTGGAGCGGATTGAACGACTGGTTGGCCGAAAAAGGGAAATCTTTTATGCCTACCACGACGAATTCCGGCATCTTAATTCGATATCGATGAATCCTGAACCCGAAGGAACCGAGAATGGTTTCTGGATGCCAACAGTGGTGTTCTCACCCGATACCGGCATCACACGTGAAAAGCTTCAGGCCGCATTCATGGCCGAGAATATCGATGCACGAGTGTTCTTCTGGCCCCTAAGTTCACTGCCGTCTTTTCCTGACGCACCTGAAAATGCAATAGCTTATGACTTGCCAGGAAGAGCTATCAATTTGCCGAGCTATCATGAAATGACTGATGCCGAGCAGAGCCGCGTCATTGATGTCGTTAAAGGCATATGCAGAGAGATTGCCACTAACTGAGGCCGCGACCGGCATGGGTGAGATAGAAAGCATATATCTGCTTGGCGCGGCGAGTCCTGAGACCATCCGAATGGTGCAGGCCTTGAGAGCATCGTCACCGATCGGTTTTCCAGGTCTCCTCGACAACGACCGACGCAAACACGGCACGCTGTTTTTCGGAATGCCAGTGCTCGGAGGCTACGAAGTCATTCCCAGCCTCGCCGGCCCCAAAGTTGGCTTTGTCAGCCTGGTGACCGGCAGTACACAGGCTCGGGAGGAAACCGGCCGCGGTATCGAGGCCGCGGGCGGGCAGCTCGTCAACTTTATTCACCCCTCCGTAGATACCTACATGGTTACGCTCGGGCGAGGCATCTATATTCAACAGGGTGTTCATCTTGGCGCACAGGTCGATATTGGAGACAACTCGAGCATCCATATCGGTGCCGTTGTGAACCATGAATGCCGTCTGGGCCGATCGGTCTTCGTCGCGCCGGCCGCATGTATTGCCGGCTGTTGCGAGATTGGTGACGGCGTATTTGTGGGCGCCAACGCAACTGTCCTGCCTCGCCTGAGAATTGGCAACTGGGTAACCATCGGCGCTGGTGCGGTGGTGACGACGAATGTGCCTGATTATGCCGTTGTCGTTGGCAACCCGGCCAGGATAGTGAAATTCAACAAGCTCTAGGCTCGGACCTACTAACGTGATTCTTGACTTCCGACAGGAGGCTATGGAGAACAATTTGTTTCGCGGGCGCCAGACGGCGCGGATTGAACCGTATTTCCCTTGGCGCGCGCCGTCCCACGCGCTGATGACCGGCGCGTGATCAGCGGGATCGCCTGCAATGGAAATATGCGCCGAGGGATTGCGGGCCGCACATGACACTTCACAACCGCTTCATCCGGCAGCTGAGCTGCGCAACCTTTCAGGCTCCGCGGTCAACCATTCAGCCACCCCCCGGGGGCAAGTCACGCGCTCGCCTTAGTGTCCGACTAAGACAGGCCCGCGCAAGATAGTTGCGGCCATATGCAGGTCCCAATTCCTGCAGAATCAATGCCCAGCACGGCAATAAAACTTATCGAGGTACAGCATGAGCAACTTTAAGGCAGAGGTCGCAGATCGAATTGCGGCACTGCAGTCCAACCAGGCTCTCAACCTCAGCGCATCGGATTTTCTTCGAAAGTCTGTCGATCTGAAATATTCCTACAATTACTTCTGGATGGACCGTCCGATCATTCAATATCCGCAGGATATGGTCGCAATGCAGGAGATCATATGGGAGACACGCCCAGACCTGATCATTGAAACTGGCATTGCGCATGGCGGTTCGCTGGTGTTGAGTGCCTCGATGCTCGCGCTGCTCGACATGACAGACGCAATGGAGGCGGGCGTTTCGCTAGACCCACGTCAATCGAAACGCAAAGTCCTCGGCATTGACATCGACATTCGTGCGCACAATCGAACTGCAATCGAAGCTCATCCGATGGCCTCACGCATCCAGATGATCCAGGGATCAAGCATTGATCCGGCAGTTATCGATCAAGTCCACCAATTTGCGAAACCGTTCCAACGAATCCTCGTATGCCTGGATAGCAACCACACGCATGAGCATGTCTTGGCGGAACTCGAAGCCTATGCGCCCCTGACTTCTGTGGGCAGCTACTGCGTCGTCTTCGATACGGTAATCGAAGATATCCCCAAGGACGCTTATCCGGATCGGCCATGGGGACCTGGGAACAATCCGAAGACAGCGGTTTGGAAATATCTCGAGAGCCACCCCGAGTTTGAGATTGACCGATCCATCGATCAAAAACTCATGATCACCGTTGCTCCAGATGGTTTCTTGAAACGGCGCTAGGTCGTTCCAAACGGCTGGACCCGGCTGTATTTTCGCTCACGCTGGTTTCCAACCCAACGAAACTTCGCAGTCATTGGGAGCGCGTCAGAATGAAGATTGTCATTCTTGCGGGTGGATACGGCACCCGCATTTCCGAAGAAAGCCATCTGCGGCCAAAGCCTATGATTGAGATCGGAGGGCGTCCGATTCTCTGGCACATTATGAAGATCTACAGCCATTTCGGCTTCAACGATTTCGTGATCTGCCTTGGCTATCGCGGTTACATGGTCAAGGAATACTTCGCCAACTACATCCTGCATTCTGCGGACGTGACCTTCGACATGGAGCGCGGCGAGACGACCTATCACGCCACCAAGGCCGAGCCCTGGCGCGTGACGCTCGTGGAGACCGGCGAGGGTTCGATGACCGGCGGGCGGCTGAAGCGCGTTGCCAACTATCTCGACGATACGTTTTGCCTTACCTATGGCGATGGCGTCGCCGATGTCGACATCAAGGCGTTGACCGAATTTCACCGAAGTCACGGACGCGAGGCGACAGTGACTAGCGTGGTGCCGCCCGGACGCTATGGCGCGTTGCTGACCGAGGATGGTAAGGTCATGAGCTTCACCGAAAAGCCCGCGGGCGACAACGGACGCATCAACGGCGGCTTCTTCGTCCTTAACCGGTCGGTGCTCGATCGTATCGAGGGCGACGCGACCCCATTCGAGGGTGCGCCGCTTGAAGAACTTGCCAGCGACGGCCAGCTGATGGCCTTCCCGCATGACGGTTTCTGGCGCCCCATGGATACGCTGCGCGACAAGAACCAGCTCGAAGAATTGTGGCAGAGCGGCCATGCGCCGTGGAAGGTCTGGTCATGAGCCGGCTGCCGGATCAGCGTTTCTGGTTAGGCAAGCGTGTCTTTCTTACAGGCCATACCGGCTTCAAGGGGACGTGGGCGCGGATATGGCTTTCGCGGCTGGGCGCTGAGGTGACAGGCTATGCGCTCTCGCCGGCGACGACACCATCGCTACATGCCCTGGCGGGCCCCTCCGGGTTGGCAGGCGAGATGATTGCTGACATCCGCGACCGGACGAAGCTCGCGGAGGCTCTCAGTACCTGCAATCCGGACATCATCCTGCATATGGCGGCTCAGCCGCTGGTGCGGCGCAGCTATGTCGAGCCGGTCGACACGTTCGATGTCAACGTGATGGGGACGGTGCGCCTGCTGGAGGCGGCGCGTCAGCTGGAAGCGCTGAAGGCCATTCTCGTCGTGACAACGGACAAGGTCTACAGCAACGACGAAAGCGGGCGGCATTTCATCGAGACCGACCGGCTTGGAGGGCATGATCCCTACTCCGGGTCGAAGGCGGCGGCCGAGATTGCGACGGCGACCTATAGGGACTCCTTCTTCCGCCAGAAGGACGTGCGTGTCGGCACCGCGCGTGGCGGAAACGTGCTCGGTGGCGGCGACTTCTCAGAAGATCGACTGGTTCCTGACGTCGTCCGCGCCGCCATTGCCGGCGAGATTCTTGATATCCGCAGCCCGCTTGCAACGCGTCCGTGGCAGCATGTCCTCGATTGCCTCAACGGCTATTTCCTGTTCTGCGAGGCACTGTACCGCGACATTGCGTCGGCAGAATCGCTTAATTTCGGCCCATCGCCGGACGAAGCGCAGATTCCGGTTGGAGTGGTCGCCTCGTCGGTCCAATCAGCCATGGGCCTCAGGAAGAGCTGGCAGGACGCGTCAGGGGCAGATAAGCCGCGCGAAATGCACGCGCTTGGTCTCGATCCTGCAGAGGCCTATCGTTGCCTCTCGTGGCGGGCAAGGCTGAGCCAAGCCGAGGCGATAGACTGGGCTGCCCGCTGGTATGATCGATGGCGCCGGGGCGAAAACCCGCTTGCGCTCGTTGCTGGCCAGATTGATGCTTTCACGAAAGGCTCCTAACCGCATGTCTCACCAATGCCGTTTCTGTTCAGCGCCGCTGACGACCGTTGTCGCGGATCTTGGATCGACACCGTGGTCCAACTCCTTTCTGCCTGATACGGCCGCGATTGCCAGGGAACGCTCCTTCCCGCTGAAGGTGATGGTTTGCTCGGAGTGCTTCCTGGTTCAGACAACCGAGAATGTGCCGGCTGACGAAATTTTCAACGCCGATTACGCCTACCTCTCCTCGTTCTCGAGTAGCTGGCTCGAGCATGCCAAGCGCTATGCCGAAATGATGACCGAGCGTTTCGGCCTGTCAGCGGATTCGACGGTGGTCGAAGTCGCGTCGAATGACGGCTATCTTCTGCAATATTTCGCCGCCAATGGCATTTCGGTGCTCGGCGTGGAGCCTGCCGCAAATGCCGCGAAGATCGCGGAAAGCCGCGGGGTGCCGACCAAGGTGGCCTTCTTCGGCAAGCAGACTGCCACCGCGCTGGTAGAGAGCGGCGTGCGCGCCGACGTGACGGCTGCCAACAACGTCCTGGCACACGTGCCAGATATCGCCAATTTCGTCAGCGGCTTTGCCATCCTGCTGAAGCCGGACGGCGTCTCGACGTTCGAATTCCCACATCTTCTGACGATGATCGATGGAATCCAGTTCGACACGATCTATCATGAGCACTACTCGTATATGTCGCTGCTCGCGGTCGAGCGCATTTTCAGCGCTTGCGGGCTGAAGGTCTTCGATGTCGAGGAGATTCCCACGCATGGCGGTTCACTCCGCGTCTTTGCGCAGAAGGCGCAAGGCACCCGCGCTGTGACTGACAGGTTGCTTGCGCTCCGGGCAAAGGAAGAGGCCTTCGGCCTCAAGGAGATGGCGACCTACGAACGGTTTGGGACGCGGATCGAAGGCGTGTGCGAGGAGTTCAAGGCTTTCCTTCGTCAGGCGAAAGCCGAAGGCAAAACGATCGCTGCCTATGGCGCCGCGGCAAAGGGCAACACCTTCCTGAATGTTTGTGGCGTCAACACCAACGACATCGCCTTTGTCGTCGACCGCAGCGACATCAAACAGGGCAAGTTGTTACCGGGAAGCCATATTCCTGTCTATGCGCCAAGCCATATCGAGGCAGCGAAGCCGGATTATCTGCTCATCCTGCCGTGGAATTTGACCGACGAGATCGTCAAGTCGAACGACTGTATCCGGGCCTGGGGCGGGCGCTTCGTGGTGGCTATCCCGACGCTGCGGATTGTTTGAGGATGACGCAGAGCGGTGCTGGCCCGCGTCGCTCTGCTTTGCGGGCTGGCGCACCTCGCCATGTGGGGACCCTATGGGTTTGCCGTCACCGTCGACTAGGCGCGTCCTCACGGGGAATCCAGGGTGTGGATGTCGTTTAAAGAGCTCGCGTTGCGCAGACAGGCGGTAAAGCTCCCACGAAACGTCCTTGGTGCGTCTTGGCGATAGCGGACAACGTAACATTTTAAAAATCGACCACAGCCTGATGTCGCAAACAGACGGCCAAATGGCGCGTTTCCCCTTGAATTATCACGATAATCGTCTGATCTGCCGCTTGAAGTTAAGCCGGCTATCTCGGCAGATATCAACTCTTGATTGATTTCACGAACTGCTTCGCCTCTTCACTCGGAGAACCCGGCGCGGGCGAAAATGCCGCTTTTCGTCGCCAGCTGACGGAATACGGTACGAAGCTCGTGGTCGCCAAACGCATCATTCGCTATTTCATTTGGGGGCTTGCAACGCCACACCTTTACGATAGGTTGCACGTTGACCTGAACGTAACTGGTCACGGGAACAAACGACTAATAAAGGCGCAAAGCCTAGAAAGGTGGCCCCCATATGAACTTTCTTACGAAAAAATTCCTGGCTTCAGCAGTGTTTGGTTCGCTGCTGGCCGTGTCGGCGCATGCAGCGACGCTCAATATCCACAACGGTGGCGACCCGCAGTCCCTCGACCCCCAGAAGCTGTCGAGCGACTACGAAAACCGCATTGCAGGTGACATCTTCGAGGGCCTCGTAACGGAAGACCCGAAGGACGATCCGATCCCGGGGCAGGCCGAAAGCTGGACCGTCTCGCAGGACGGCAAGGTCTATACCTTCAAGCTTCGCGACGGCATCAAGTGGTCGGACGGACAGCCGGTAACGGCCGGTGACTTCGTTTTCGCCTTCCAGCGCCTCGTCGATCCGAAGAACGCCGCCGAATACGCCTATCTGCAGTTCACGATCAAGAATGCGGAGAAGATCAACAAGGGCGAAATCACGGATTTCAGCCAGCTCGGCGTCAAGGCGATCGACGACAAGACGCTCGAGATCACGCTCGAGAACCCCACTCCCTATTTCATCAACTCGCTGATGCACTACACTGCCTACCCGCTGCCGAAGCACGTGGTTGAGGCGAAGGGCACTGACTGGGTCAAGATCGGCAACATCGTCACCAATGGTCCCTACAAGCCGACCGAGTGGATCCCGGGCGCGTCCGTCACGACCGTCAAAAACGACCAATACTACGGCGAGAAGGACCTGAAGATTGACAGCGTCAAGTTCTTCACGCTCGAAGACCAGGAAGCGGCTCTGAAGCGCTATCGCGCCGGTGAGTTCGACATCATGACCGACTTCCCGACCGATCAATACGAATGGATGAAGAAGAACCTGCCGGGTCAGGCGCACGTCACGCCATTCCTCGCGAGCTACTACTACGTCCTCAACGCCACCAAGCCGCCGTTCAACGACAAGCGCGTCCGCCAGGCCCTTTCGATGGCCGTCAACCGCGAAGTGATCGGGCCGAAAATCCTCGGCACAGGCGAATTGCCGGCCTATTCCTGGGTTCCGCCGGGCACGGCGAACTATGGCGAGCCTGCCTATGTGAGCTGGAAGGACATGCCGTACAAGGAAAAGGTCGAAGAGGCGAAGAAGCTGCTCAAGGAAGCCGGTTTCGGACCTGACCACCCGCTGAAGGCGCAACTTCGCTACAACACCAACGACAACCACAAGCGTGTGGCCGTCGCCATCGCCTCGATGTGGAAGCCGCTTGGTGTTCAGATCGAGCTCTACAACACCGAAACCAAGGTGCATTACGATGAAATGCAGCATGGTCAGGTCGAGATCGGCCGCGCCGGCTGGATCGCGGACTATAACGATCCGGACAATTTCCTCGGTCTGCTCGTTTCCGGCGTCTCGATGAACTACGGCCGCTGGAGCAATCCGGAATACGACAAGCTGATCAAGGAAGCGAACGCCCAGACCGACCTGAAGACGCGCGCCGAGATCTTCAAGAAGGCTGAGCGGCTTGCACTCGACGACAGCGCTGCTATTCCGCTGTATTACTATGTCTCGAAGAATGTCGTCTCACCGAAGATCCAAGGCTTCGAAGACAATATTCAGGACATCCACCGTACGCGCTGGCTGTCGATCAAAGAATAAGGAACACTGGCCCTTCTCGCCTGCTGCAGGAAGGGCCGATCCACGACCATGATCAAATATGCACTCCGTCGCCTGCTGTCGACGATCCCCGTGATGTGGATCGCCGTGACACTCAGCTTTTTTGTCTTGCGCCTTGCTCCCGGCGGCCCATTCGATGGCGAAAGGCCATTGCCGCCGGTAATCCTGAAAAACCTCGCGGCTCACTACAATCTCGATAAGCCTCTGATCCAACAATATGTGATCTATGTCTTCGACGTGTTGAAGGGCGATCTTGGCCCATCCTTCGCCAACGAAGACTTTAGCGTTGCCCAGCAAATCATGATCGGCCTGCCCTATACGTTCACGATTGGTGGCCTCGCCTTTATCTTTGCCATCCTCATCGGCGTGACAGTCGGCTGTCTTGGGGCGCTCTATCAGAATAAGGCACCTGACTATCTCCTCGGCCTGCTCATTCTCGTCGGCCTGGTTCTTCCGAACTTCCTGATTGCCCCGATCCTGCAGCTGATTTTCGGCATCCATCTGGGTTGGCTGCCTGTCGGCGGGTGGGGTGACGGCTCGTTCAAGTACCTCGTCATTCCGATCGTGGTACTGGCATTGCCGCATGCGGGCCGCATCTCGCGCATGACCCGCGGCTCGATGATCGAGGTCATGAATCAGAATTACATTCGCACCGCCAAGGCCAAAGGCATCGGCCCGCGGCTAACGGTCATGCGCCACGCGCTGAAGCCGGCCATGATGCCGGTCGTTTCCTATCTCGGCCCGGCGGCCAGCTATCTTCTCACCGGCTCGCTGGTTGTCGAAAGCATCTTCGGATTGCCCGGCATCGGCCGCTACTTCGTCAACGCGGCACTGAATCGCGACTACGGCATGGTTCTGGGCACCGTCATCTTCTACATGGTGCTGATCGTCGTTCTGAATCTTCTCGTCGACATTGCCTATGCGTGGCTCGATCCGAAAGTGAGAAACCGATGATCCTCAATCCCGCAAAGAGAGAGCTGCTCGCGGCCGAACTTCTCGAGGCTGAAGGGCTCTCCCACAAGAGCCGCTCTCTGACCGGCGATGCCTTGCGTCGTCTTTCCCGCAACAAGGCAGCTGTCGTTGCCATTATTGTGCTCGTCCTCCTGATCCTGGCCGCGTTTCTGGGCCCCTACCTCATTCCGTTCGGCTATGAGGAACCGGATTGGGCGGCTTTCCGGATGCCGCCTGACATGGAGAGCGGCCACTATTTCGGAACGGATCCGAACGGCCGTGATCTGCTGGCTCGCGTGCTTTACGGCACTCGCGTCTCGCTCGCGGTTGCTGCGACTGCCACTAGCGTTTCGGTGGTGATCGGCGTGCTCTACGGAGCAATTTCGGGCTATATCGGTGGCAGGCTCGACGCGATCATGATGCGCTTCGTCGATATCATGTATGCGCTGCCTTACATCCTCTTCGTGATCCTGCTGATGGTGGTGTTCGGCCGCAACGTCTACCTACTGTTTGCAGCAATCGGTGCGCTGGAATGGCTGACGATGGCTCGAATCGTGCGCGGACAAACGCTCTCCATCAAGCAGCGCGAATTCATCGAGGCGGCCCGCGCGTCCGGCCAGAAACCCTTCAAGATCATCCTCAAGCACATTATCCCGAACCTCGTCGGGCCGGTGGTGATCTTTGCTGCGCTGACGGTCCCGGAAATCATCGCGACCGAGAGCTTCCTGTCCTATCTTGGCTTTGGCGTTCAGGAACCGCTGACTTCGCTCGGCACGCTGATCGCCGAGGGCACCGATGCCATGGAGAGCATGCCTTGGCTCTTGATCTTCCCGGCCTGTTTCCTCGTCGCCCTACTGATGAGCCTGCTTTTCATCGGCGACGGCCTGCGCGACGCGTTCGACCCGAAGGATCGATAGGATGCAACAAGAAACAAAAAACGATACGCTTCTCGAACTGAGAGACTATTCGATCACCTTTGCGACTCCGGATGGCGAGGTGAAGGCTGTGTCGAACGTGAACCTTTCGATCCGGCGCGGCGAGCGCGTTGCGATCGTCGGCGAATCCGGATCCGGCAAGAGTCAGACCTTCCTCGGCGTCATGGGGCTACTCGCCAAGAACGGCCGCACCAGCGGCCAGGCGCTGCTCGAGGGAAAGGACCTGTTGGCGCTCAAGCCGCGTGAGCTCGACCGTCTCCGTGGAAAAGACATGGCCATGGTGTTCCAGGACCCCATGACGGCCCTCAATCCGTCGCTGCGGATCTCCCGCCAATTGACGGAACAGCTGGAAGTCCACCGCGGCTTCACGGCACGCGCCGCCTCTGCCGAGGCGCTCGATATGCTCAAGCGTGTCGGTATCCCCGACCCGTCGCGACGCTTCAATCTCTATCCGCACGAGCTGTCGGGCGGCATGCGCCAGCGCATCGTCATCGCCATGGCGCTGCTGACCAAACCGAAGCTGCTCATCGCCGACGAGCCGACGACCGCACTCGACGTTACGATCCAGGCGCAAATCCTCGATCTCTTCAACGATCTCACGGCCGAAATGAACACAGCACTTGTCATGATTACCCATGACCTTGGCGTTGTGGCGGGCCTCGCCGACCGGGTCGCCGTCATGTACGCCGGACGGATTGTCGAAGAAGCGCCTGTCGACGAGCTCTTTGAAGTGCCGGCGCATCCCTATACGGCAGCGCTGCACGCCTCCATCCCACGGCCGGACCAGGACGTGGACCAGCTCGCCGTCATTCCCGGCCGTCCGCCCAATCTGCAGCACCTTCCAAAAGGGTGCAGCTTTTCGCCGCGCTGTCCGATGGTTCAGAACGATTGCATCGACGTATCGCCGAAGCTCGAGGTGCTGGCGGAACGTCATTCCGCTGCCTGCTTTCATCCCTTCCCGCGCCGTGAGGAGGTTCTGAACAATGTCTGACCGATCCCTTTTGAGAGTCGAAAATCTCACCACCCAGTTCGAAATTCCGTCGAAGAGCTTCTTCAAACCGCCGATGCAGCTGACTGCCGTCAACAATGTCAGCTTCGACCTGAGCGAGGGCCGGACGCTTGGCATCGTCGGCGAGTCCGGCTGCGGCAAGTCTACGCTCGGCCGTTCGATCTTGCGCCTGTTGAAATCCCAGAAGGGCCGGATTCTATGGCAGGGCCGCAATCTGCTTGACCTGTCGGACGAGGAGATGCGGGCCGCTCGCCGCGACATGCAGATTATCTTCCAGGATCCGATCGCTTCTCTCGACCCGCGCATGACGGTCGGCGATATCATTGCCGAACCGCTCACAGTCTTCGAGCCAAAGCTTTCGAAGGGGGAACGGCAGGCGCGGGTCCGGGAAATTATGTCGTCCGTCGGTTTGGTGCCCGAGATGATCAACCGCTATCCGCATGAGTTTTCGGGCGGCCAAGCGCAGCGCATCGGCATTGCCCGTGCTGTCGTCACGCGACCGAAGCTCATCATCTGCGACGAGCCCGTTTCGGCGCTCGACGTGTCGATCCAGGGGCAGGTGATCACCCTCCTGCGCAAGCTTCGGAAGGAGTTCGGGCTGACGCTGATCTTCATCAGCCACGATCTTTCGGTTGTCCGGCTGATCTCCGACGACGTTCTGGTGCTCTATCTCGGCAAGGTGGTCGAGGCCGGTGATTGCGCCACGGTGTTCGACCGGCCAGCGCACCCGTACACACAGGCCCTCTTCTCGGCTGCACCGGTGCCCGACCCGAAGCTCGCGCGGAACCGTCAGCGCATCCGGCTTCAGGGTGACCCGCCCTCGCCGCTCAATCCGCCGCCGGGCTGCGTGTTCTCTCCGCGCTGCTGGAAGGCGACGGAGATTTGCCGCAAGGAGATGCCGCCGACGGAGCAGGTTCGGCCACGGCAGTCCGCCGCCTGCTATCACATGGATCGTTGAGCAAGCGAGTTCTGGAAAAAGGCCCGCCCTCGAGCAGGCCTCTTTTACATTCAGCGGGCGCCCCAGGTGTCGGTGAGGCGGTATCCTTCCGGCCAGGGGTCGGAGGGATCGAGCATGTGCTGGTGCGTGCCGGTAATCCAGGCACGACCGGAGATTTCCGGCAGGATCGCCGGATGACCGCCAACTTCGGTGGTGCCGAGAACGCGGCCCGAGAAGGTGGAACCGATCAGTGACACCGCGGTCAGGCGGTCTTCCTGCTTCATCTGCCCGCGGGCATGCAATACCGCCATACGTGCCGACAGCGCCGTCCCGGTTGGCGAGCGATCGACCTTACCGGGCTGGATCGCGACGGCGGCGCCTGCGCGCAGACCTTCGGCGGTGCGCTCCACGGGGCCGGCAAACAGGCAGAAGGAGAAGTGCTTCCAATCCGGATTGTCAGGATGATGAAATCCGAGCGCCGCATTGGCCGCGTTGGTGATACGCACACCAAGCTTCGCAATGTCGTGGGCCTCATCCGGCGACAGGCGGAAACCCATCGCTGCTGCATCGACGATGACGAAACTGTCGCCGCCATAGGCGGTATCGACGGTCAGCGTGCGCAGGCCCTCGACTTCCAGCTTCGCATCCAGACGTTGCGCGAAGCTCGGCAGGTTCTGCACGAGGATGCGCTCGGCCTTGCCATTGCGGCACTCGGCACGTACGCGAACGAGGCCGCCGGGCGCTTCCAGAGTGATCTCAGTGACGGGCTCCTGCATTGGCAGGATGCCGCTGTCCAGCAACACCGTGGACACGCAGATGGAATTCGATCCGGACATAGGCGGCGTGTCTTCCGGCTCCATGATGATGAAGGCGGCGTCGGCATCGGGATGTTTCGGGGGCACGAGCAGATTGACGTGACGGAAGACGCCGCCACGGGGCTCGTTCAGCACGAAATTGCGCAGCGTGCCGTCGCGGGCGATCCAGCGGCTTTGCTCCCAGATCGTTTCGCCGGGCGGCGGTGTCACGCCTCCGACGATGACATCTCCCACCTCGCCCTCGGCATGGGCGGAAATCACATGGATGGTCTTGGTGCTGCGCATGATACCTCCTCAGGAAAGCCAGTTGGGAAGCCGTGGGGGGACGCGTCCAGTCAGCGCCGCTTCGACACAATCGGCAAGGCTGCCGAGGCGAACGGCGCGGCCGGAGAGCCCTGGGCCGTAATGGGCATACTTACCCGAATTCGTCATCAGAGCGCGGGTCCGCGTCGGGAAGACAGGCTCGGAAATCGAACACCAGCAAAGATCTGGCAGAACCTGCACGCCGGCATCCTCCAGCCTGTCCAGCAGACCTTCGTCGCGGGCATCACTGATGACCTGACGACCGGCAGTGACGATCACCGCGACATCGGCATGCCGCCGGCGGCCAGCAAGAGCCTCCACCAAAGCGCGGCACTCGGAAATGGAGGCATGCGGACTGCCGATAGCGATGAGTTCAACCTCCTCAGGCCCGCCGTTGAGGACCGCCCAGGCCGCAGCCATGTCGGCGCGGGGGATCGATGCATGATCGGCATCATCTCGTGCGGCGCCAGCAGCTTCGGGCGTAACGCCTTCCACATGCAGCATGGGCGCTGCCGACGTGGTGCCGAAGGCGGCACACAACGCCTTGAGATCGTCCTGCGATGGTTGAGCGCGACTGAGACCGCGCAAGAGCGGAATACGGTCCGGTGCTGCATGACCGGCAAGATAGCCGATCAGTGGCCAGAAGGCATCGTCGACTTGTGCCGGCAATTCGACATCAATGATCCGCCGGGCCTTCCGGTGCTCGTCGAGATAGACGCCTGAGAGCGGCGCTCGCCCGGTCAGCGCGATGCAGAGATCGAGAAAGTCCGGATGCTTTGCCGTACGCGCTCCAAGAACGGTGTTGGCGAAGATGACCGCGTTGGATTCTGCCCAGGCGATGGATTCGCCTTCCTGTGGCGCGCTGTCCAGCAGGTAGGGGGAACAGGTGAAGGTTGGCTGACAGCCCATGCGAACATAGGCGTCTGCAAGCCGCGCGGCCGGGTCGCCAAAGGCTGCGGGCACGCCCTGCACCTGCCAATTGGCACGGTCGACGGAAATGGCGTTCATGGTCGTCGGCACGCAAACCTGTGCACCCATATCAGCCATTTTTTCCGCGAAGGTGAGATTAGCCGGGCTCGCATAGATGCAGCCGTCGATGTGGCCCTGAGTGACGTCCACGAGGCAGCGCGCGCCTTGTTGCGCCGCCATGGCGCCGATAATGCGCATGGCCTGCTGCACGGCGATGCCCCGCTGTCCGTCCAGCATGGCGCGATCGGCATTGGTGAGGTCGAGCGCAGCGGTCGCCGGAGGCGCAAGCGAAATCTCCAACCCGTCTGCCACGACCGACGTATCGCTGATCTTAGCAGTCTTCGCACAGGAGAGCGCCGCAAAGGCTTCCGGTCCGAGCCGCAGGACGGGCAACGGCTTGCCGAACATTTCGGACGCAATCAGCGCGCCGAGCGTCAGCACGTCCTCAGCCTCGGAAAAAACCAAGGCAGCCGGTGCGCGTCCTGTCAGCACAAGATCAAGGAGAACGCCGGAACCGGTGCAGGACCCGCGGCTCGACGGCATCATCAGGATGCCACTGGTGAGGCAGGTCCCGTGAAGCGGGTGGTGGACGTCGATCACGCAGCCGGTGGCTGGGTCGACTCCTCCCCAGAAGCTCAGGGCCTCCTTGGTGGCGATGACCGGACCATGGGCGGAGCCACCAAGAATGCAGCGATCGTGTGCGGACTGTTTCATTTCTGCCGAAGCCTCAAGCGGGGAGATGGCGGTCACCAACGGGGGTCGTCCCGAGCCAACATTGCGGTTCGCTCGCTGTTGGCCTCCATCAGAATCTTCGGGGCGAGAAGGGCGCAATGTCGATAGCGGGCTTCCTGCCTGTCAGCAGATCCGCGACGATCCGCGCCGTACCTGCCGACTGAGTCAGGCCGAGATGGCCGTGACCGAAAGCATAGATCACCCGCTGCGTGTCGCGTGCTTGGCCAATGGCGGGCAGGCTGTCGGGCAAAGACGGGCGGAAGCCCATCCATTGCACGCCGCCCTGCGGCTTCAGCCCGGGCAGAAAACTGCGCGCCTTCTCCAGCATCGCCTCCGAGCGACGGAAGTTCGGCGGGAGCTTGAGCCCACCGAGCTCAACGGCACCACCGATACGGATACCCGTCGATAGCCGGGTAACGACAAAGCCATGACCGCCGAAGGTGACCTGCGTGCGCAAGTCGAAAGCCTCGGAAGGAAGCGTGGTGTTGTAGCCGCGCTCTGTTTCGAGCGGAATGTTCTCACCAATCGTGCGGGCCACTCGATGGGAAAAGGCGCCTGCCGAAAGGACCACCCGCGCGGCACGTCGCGAACCGCCGCCGACGCTCACGACATCGACGCTGCCCTCGACGGGTCGCAATGCCGTTACCTCTGCGCGCTCGATTGTGCCGCCCATGGCGCGGAAATGATCCGCCAGGGCAAGCGTGTAGAGCTTAGGATCGGCGATGGAATACCAGCCGGGCGTGAAGGTGCCATGGGTAAAGCGCGGGGCGAGGCCGGGTTGGATCTCCGCGATCCCGGCCGCATCGAGGTGATGGAACTCGACACCGTGCGCCTGCCGCGCCTTCCAGCCGGGAAGCGAGGCCTTCAATTCGGCTTCGCCCTCGTAGACCTGGAGATTGCCATCCTTCCGCAGCATGGCAGCGGTGCCGGTCTGCTGCAGGAACGGCTCAAGCTCCGCCTTCGAAAGATCCATCAGCGCTGTCTGCGCCGCTGTGGAATGGGCGACGCGGCCCGGCGCGCAGGCGCGCCAGAACCGGAACATCCAGGGCGCGATCTGCAAGGCATAGACGGGCGGTACCGACAGCGGCCCGAGCGGATCGAGCAGCCACTTCGGCGCCTTCTTCAGAATACCAGGCGAGGCAAGCGGCAGGATGTCGGTGAAGGCAAAGGCGCCGGCGTTGCCTGCCGATGCTCCGGCAGCGGGGCCCTCTCGGTCGAGTACGACCACCGAAAGCCCTCTTGCCTGCGCTGCGATCGCCGCGGATAGCCCAACGACCCCCGCGCCGATCACGATGACATCAGGCTGGGTTTGATTGTTCATCATCGCCTCAATGGGTGGCAGCAAGGAAAGCTTGCAGCTCCGGATGTTTCGGCGCGCCGAACAGTTCTTCCGGCGGAGCGATCTCCGCCATCACACCCTTGTGGAAGAAGGCAACCCGGTCTGAAACCTCACGCGCGAATTTCATTTCGTGGGTGACGCATATCATGGTCATCCCCTCGGAAGCGAGCATGCGCAACGTGTCGAGCACTTCGCCGACCAGCTGCGGGTCAAGCGCCGAGGTGACCTCGTCGAACAACATGTATTCCGGCGACATGGCGAGTGCGCGGGCAATCGCCATGCGCTGTTGCTGGCCGCCGGACATGCGGTTCGGATAGACCTTGAGCTTCTCCCCGAGGCCCACGTGGGTGAGCTGCTTTACGGCAATCGCTTCGGCTTCCGCCTTGGAAAGACCGAGTACCCTGCGTGGCGCGAGCATGACATTTTCCATGACCGACAGATGCGGGAAAGCGTTCCACTGCTGGAAGACGATGCCGAGCTTGCGGCGTAGCTTGTTGAGGTCGGTGGCCTTAGCATGCACTTCAGTGCCGTCGACAACGATGCGGCCGCTATCTTTGGCTTCAAGGCCATTGATGCAGGTGAGCAGCGTCGACTTTCCCGAACCGGAGCCGCCGATGATGGTCAGCACTTCGCCCTTCGGGACAGTGAGGTTGATGCCCTTCAGAACCTCCAACGGGCCGAAGGATTTGCGGACGTTTTCAATCTCAATCATTGGGGGACCACCGTTTTTCGAGATACCCGCCAATCCGGGCGATGGGGAAGCTGATAATGAAGTAGACGGTGCCGCAGATCATCAGGATGAACAGCGGCTCCTGCAGCCGGGTCACGAGAATCTGCGAGGCGCGCAGCAGCTCGATCAGGCCGAGCCAGAGCACTAGCGCGGAATCCTTCATGACGCCGAGTGTCAGTCCGATCCAGGACGGCAGCGAAACGCGTGTCGCGAGCGGCGCCACAATATAGCGCATGTCTTGCCACCAGGTCATGCCGAGCGAGCGAGCCGCACGGCGCGTGGTTGGTGGCACCGAGGAAATGCCGCCGCGAACGATCTCCGTGCAATAGGCGGCTGTATAGAGCGACAGGACTACGCAGGAGGTCGTGAACGGAGGCCAGCCGAGCCGCATGATCGACTGCAAAGCATTTCCGAGCACAAGCTGGATCAGCAAAGGCACCGAACGGAAGACGTCGAGCGCGAAGGTCAGCGGTGCGGACCAGTAGGGTCCGAGTTCGACGCGGATCATCCCGAAAAGGATTCCGAGAACGGTTCCGGCGGTGACCGAAACTGCGGTGACCGCGAGGGTCATCGCCGCGCCTTGCGCCAGGAAGGCCAGATCACTCCAGGTGAGGGCAGTACTAAACATCTCTCACCTCTCTCAGTAGCGGAACATGCGCCAGGCGAGTGCCCGGGCGGCAAGGGTCAGAACCTTGGCGACAACGTAGTAGATCACGGCGGCCAAGGCGAAGAATTCAAAGGTGCGGAAGGAGCGCGCGTTCAATTCTTGCGTTACCCCAGCCAGATCGGTGTTCATGCCTACGGTCACACCGAGCGACGTCATCAGGACTGCCCAGACCATCTGGTTGGTTGCCGGTAGAAACGCCACGCGCAGCATCTGCGGCAGGACGATCAGGCGAAAGGCCTGCATTGACGTCATGCCTAGCGAGCGCCCGGCGCGCGTCTGCGTATCCGGGATCGCCTTCAGCGCGCCGCGGAAATTTTCTGTCAGGTAGCCGGCGTTGTTGAAGGCGATGCCGACCAGGAGCGCGGTAAACGGGGTGAGGTGAATGCCGAAGTTGCCGAGGCCAAAATGGGTCATATAGATCTGGAACAGCGCAGGCGTGTTTCGGGCGATCTCGACCCAGGCGGTGGCGAAGCCACCAAGGATGCGGTTGCCGGACAACCGGAACAAGGTCAGCGCGATCGCGCAAGCCAGTCCGATGATCATGGACAAGAGCGCAATCTGCAGCGTGACCAGCGAGCCATCGAGCATTTGCGGCAATGCCTTGAGCGCCTGGTTCCAGTGGAAGGTGTAGTTGAACATGACCGTCTCACCTTTTCGTAAAGCGACGGCGCGAGGGATAACCTCGCGCCGCGGGAGAAACGGTCCGGATTAGCGATAGACGCCGTTGACCGCGAGCGACGGGAGGTCGCCGCCGACCCACTTCTTGTAAAGTTCGGCGTAGCGGCCAGTACGAACCTGCTGGTTGATGAACAGGTTCAGGTAGTTGATCAGGCCGTATTCCTCGCGGTTGGTGAAAAGCGAGACGTAGTCGATGTCGAACGGGGCTTTGCCGACCACTGCGATGCCCGCGAACTTGCCGGTCTTGACGTTTGCCTGCGCAACCGTCGAGGTGGAAACGGTGGCATCAATCTGGCCCTGACTCAGCGCGAGAAAGACGTCTGCCTGCGTCTGATAAGGACGGAACTCGCCGGTGCCCCAGGCCTTGACCTGTTGCTCGAGCGCGATCGCTTCAAAGGTGCCCGCCGTCGCGCCGACGACCCTGCCTTTCATGTCTTCGAAGGACTTGACGCCCGATTTCTCGTTGGCGGTAACCGCCATTTCGAAGGCAAAGTAGGGGACCGTCATGCCGACAGTCTTGGCACGCTCAAGCGTGTCGGACGTGGAGGCAACGCCGATATCGACGCGGCCGGACATCAGTGCCGGAATGCGCTCGGGGAACGGTGTCTCAACGATTTCGGCTGTTACACCGAGCGCCTTGGCCAGATCGTTGCAATAGTCCACGTCGAAGCCGATCGGATTGTTGTTCTCGTCGCGCGACCCCATCGGCGGAAAGTCCAGCACGACAGCGCAGCGCAGCGTGCCCGAGCCGATAATGTCGTCCAGCTTGTCGGCCTTGGCCGGGCTGGTCAGAAGGGTGGCGGCGGCCAGAAGGCCGAAGGCGAGGACCGAGGGTTTCATTCTATTCTCTCTCCCAGAGTTGGATTGTCGATTGACAGCGAGGCGCACTATTCCCCGTCGGCGCGCGCAAATCAATGCTAAAATACATAACGTATGCAAAAAGTATAAGTCAAATAGCGGCGATGTCGACAAAAAGGGCGGCCAAGTAGTGGCCGCCCTTTCCCTTTTCTACCCCTCGATGAGAATCAGCCGAGAAAATCTTCCGGCAGGAGATCTTCCGACATGTTCTGGTACGAGACCGGGCGCAAGAAGCGCCGGATCGACATCGTGCCGACGCTGGTTGCCCCAAAGTTGGTCGAAGCCGGATAGGGTCCGCCATGGACCATGGAATCGACAACCTCGACCCCAGTTGGAAACCCATTGACCAGAACGCGCCCTGCCTTGCGCTCAAGCACGGGGCGCAAGCGCCGTGCATCAGCAAGATCGCCGGCGTCCATATGGACCGTTGCCGTCAACTGACCTTCGAAGCCGCGAGCGAGCTGCTCCATCTCATCGATCGTCTGCACACGCACGACAAGGCCGAGCGGTCCGAAGACCTCTTCGCCGAGGGCGTGATCGGCGAGGAACTGTGCGCCGGTCGTTTCAAACAGGTTGGGAGCGGCCGAGCGGCCGGAGGACTCGCCGGTGAACAGCGACTTGACCGTATTCCGGGTTGCAAAGCGCGCCTGGCCATCCTGATAGGCCTTCGCGATGCCATCTGTGAGCATGGTCTGCGGCGCTACCTTACCAAGTGCTTCTACCGTTGCGGCAACAAAGCGATCGGCATCGGCGCCCTCCGCCACCACGGCGATGCCGGGATTGGTGCAAAACTGGCCAGCGCCCATGGTCAACGACCCAGCCCAGCCCTGGCCGAGCGTTTCAGCACGTGCCTTCAACGCTTCGGGGAGGAGGAACATCGGATTGACCGAGCCGAGTTCACCGAAGAACGGGATCGGCTCCGGCCGCGCGGCGCAAAGATTGAAGAGCGCGCGACCCCCGGCAAGCGAGCCAGTGAAGCCGACAGCCTTGATCCGCGGATGCTGCACGAGCGCATGACCGACGTCACGGTTGCCACCTTGGATCAGCGAGAAGACGCCGGGATGAACACCCGTCTTGCGAATGGCCGCCTCGATAGCCTGAGCGACGATTTCGCCGGTCCCCGGATGCGCCGAATGACCCTTGACCACGACAGGGCAACCAGCAGCCAGCGCGGCGGCGATACGGCCGCCGGCAGTCGAGAAGGCCAGAGGGAAGTTCGAGGCACCAAAGAC
>Ga0075367_10000166_pt1 | contig 20919 bp, 20 predicted proteins | sample EndMethybrTD3032_FD_71399 | JGI IMG/M metagenome (GOLD analysis project Ga0075367, IMG submission 71399) | Populus endosphere microbial communities from Tennessee, USA - Endosphere MetaG P. TD hybrid TD303-2 | ecosystem: Host-associated > Plants > Roots > Endosphere | place: USA: Tennessee... | reverse complement strand
GTACTGGCGGATTCCCCAACTTATCGGATAGCTGCTCGGGATGCGGATGTATGGGTGGCGGAGCGACAGGCTCTACCCTGGGCGATGTAGGAAGATTGGAGGGATCAGGGTCGGGCCTACGCCGGATACGCAGCTCATCGCCGCACGCCTTGGTATAACGGGTAGGATCATACAGCAGGTCGCCGGCAATAAGGCCGTCTGGAAGTGCGCCTGTATTTCGAGGGAATGTAGCTTCGTCGCGCAGCCGGTCATGTAGCCCTTTAAGGTGCTCCAACATGCCTCTCGACAGCGATGATATAGAAGAGCTACAGCATCGGCGTTCTTGAAGGGCGCTGGCCTCAGGCCTCCCATTAGGGCACGATCCCTCACGCGCTTCGTGTGGGCGAGCATCCCGCGCGATAAAGACGGATACAGAAAGCGTAGCCCATCGGCAGATTCAAGGCGAGGTGGCCTCGAAGCCGGTTCCGCCTCGACGGGGGCTTGCTCAACTGGCAATGCTGCCGGCTTTTTGGCATGGGTCTCTGCAGGCTGCTTCCGAATGCCTACCAGTTCGAACAGCCGGATCAAGTCCATGGAGCCGGAATGCAGAACGCCCGCCAGTACCAGCTCGGAAAGCGCAGTGTAGAGCCTTACTTCTCCATCACTGCCTATCTTCCCACTTTCAATCTCCGCCCTGGCATGCCGACCGGACGGCCCCTTCTTTTCTGACATACAACACTTTCTGAACTTCTGACGGGTCCGGCATATCGGTCAAACGGTGCTACGCGGGCGGGTCTGTTTCGTACTTATTTCTCGTCAACGACTTCGCCTTCAACGGCGCCGTCTTTGTCGGATTTCTTTTTACTCCCATCATTTTTAACATTCTCTTCATCTTTTGTCGAGGTCTTTTCGGCTGCATCTTCAGGGTCAGTCGCCTCATCTTCTTTAGCGGCTTCGTACATTTTAGCGCCGATTGGCATAAGCTTGTCGTTTAGCGCTTTGGTGGCAGCTTCAATTCTTTCCTTATCACTCGTTTCAGTAACTTCTTTAGCATCTTTGATCGCTCCTTCGAGGACTTCCTTGTCCTCTGCACTCATTTTATCACCGTAGTCACTCTTCATCTTTTCGGCCTGGTAGATGGTGTTGTCGAGGATGTTGCGCGCCTCAACAGCTTCGCGTTTTTTCTTGTCTTCATCAGCGTTGGCTTCGGCTTCTTTGGCCATTTTTTCAACGTCGGCTTTGTCAAGGTTGCCGCTGCCAGAGATGGTGATGGACTGCTCTTTGCCGGTACCCTTGTCTTTGGCGGTGACGTTCAGAATGCCGTTGGCGTCGATGTTAAAGGTAACTTCGATCTGCGGAACGCCGCGTGGGGCGGGCGGGATGCCGTCCAAGGTGAAGCGGCCAAGCGACTTGTTGTCATTAATCATACTGCGCTCACCCTGCCCAACGTGGACTTCCACTTGCGGCTGGTTGTCACTGGCAGTTGAGAACACTTCTGACTTGCTGGTTGGGATCGTCGTGTTGCGCTCGATCAGCTTGGTCATCACGCCGCCCATGGTCTCGATGCCAAGGCTCAGCGGGGTTACGTCCAAGAGCAACACATCCTTGACATCACCTTGCAGCACACCACCCTGGATAGCCGCACCGATAGCCACGACTTCGTCCGGGTTCACGCCCTTCATCGGGTCTTTGCCAAAGATCTGCTTGACCTTCTCTTGTACCGCAGGCATACGGGTCATACCACCAACCAGCACGACGGCGTCGATGTCGCTAGCCTTGAGGCCAGCGTCTTTCAACGCCTTTTCGCATGGCTCGGCAGTTTTACTGACAAGTTCGGCAACCAACTGTTCCAGCTTGGCACGAGTCAGTTTGTATTCGAAGTGCTTGGGGCCATCAGCGTCAGCAGTCAGGAATGGCAGATTGATGTCGACTTCTTGCGCGGTTGAAAGCTCAATTTTAGCTTTTTCAGCTTCATCGCGCAGGCGCTGCATAGCAGCTTTGTCATCGCTCAAGTCGATACCGTTCTCTTTTTTGAACTCGTCCACGAAGTGATTGACCAAAACACGGTCGAAATCGGCACCACCCAAGTGAGTGTCGCCGTTAGTGGATTTAACTTCGAAGACGCCGTCGCCGAGCTCCAGGATGGAGACATCGAAGGTACCACCACCAAGGTCGTAGACGGCAATCTTTTCGTCCTTCTTGTCGGCCTTGTCCAGACCGTAGGCCAAAGCAGCGGCAGTCGGCTCGTTGATAATGCGCTTTACTTCAAGCCCGGCAATCTTACCAGCGTCTTTGGTGGCCTGGCGCTGGGAGTCGTCAAAGTAAGCAGGTACGGTAATGACCGCTTCGCTTACCGGCTCGCCCAGGAAAGCTTCGGCGTCAGCCTTCAGCTTGCCCAGGATCATGGCGCTGATTTCTTCGGGGCTGTACTCTTTGTCGCCCATCTTTACCTTGACGGCGTTACCGGATTTGACGATTTCGTAGCCCATCAGCTTCAGGTCGCGCTGGACTTCTTTGTCATTAAAGTTGCGGCCGATCAGGCGTTTTACTTCATAAATCGTGTTTTTCGCGTTGGTTACCTGTTGACGGCGCGCAACTTGGCCGACCAACCGCTCGCCGTTTTTGTTTACGGCGACGACGCTAGGGGTCGTGCGATTCCCTTCCGAGTTCGTAATAATTTCCGGCTTACCGGATTGCATAACAGCCATAGCCGAGTTGGTCGTACCGAGGTCGATGCCGATGATTTTACCCATAGATAATATCCTCCTTCGATAGATAATTGGTTCAAATATCTGATGTATATTCTAGCAGTCTATGTAGATGATTGCTAACTACTACCAGCATAGATAATTAGCACTCTGGTGTCAAGAGTGCTAACTTAAAACCTGGAACCTGCTGTTAATCTGATAGCTTACTTAGGGCAAACCAGGATGGGTACCTGCCTAGCACATAGCCAATCGGCCTCTGTTGCTGTCGTGCACGCTCGTTAGCAACACCGAGCTGCTCTTCGGCTAGGTCAAATTGCATTTCGGTGCGGATGCTAAGTTCTGCAAAGCTCGGTCGGTCTTCAGGTGGCGGCGCAGTTTCCATCCGGCTAAGATAACAATTCTTTACAGGAGATACAACTTATGACATTGTAATATCATTCCATAGGAGGAGATCTATGCCCCAATTGATGTTACCGCCAGGCCAAGAGATAAGGCTTTACGCATCTGACGCCTTTCTGACCTCCGCCCACGAGGCTGGAGCGCGCCAACTTGATATCAACCCAGCCGAAGTCCGCGACGTCCTCCAGATCGCGCGTGCGAGCGAAACCATCCCGAGTCTAGGTGGCATCGCCCTGTTTTCTCCTGATGAAGCACGCGCCGCATCCAGGGAGTTCTCGCAAAAAAACGTGTCTAACCTTGGCGAAACCGCCCTTGCCCAGCAACTCATGCTTACACAATTCGCCAATAGCCAACCAGTTGGCCGTGATTCCTGGGGCCGGATTATTACCGGACATATAGAAGAAAAAACGAGCCTGTTTTCCCTCGGCGTAGAGCCGGACGAGGTCAAGATTGCGGCTAGCCTATACGATGCCGCATTCTTGTTGCCGGGCAAGCCCGGAAATGACTCATGGGTAGGGCAGAGACTCACGATGGCAGGTGGCCTACTGGCATTTGGGCTCGGATTCAACGTTGCTGGTGCCGGGCTGGCTGTGGCCGGACAAAGCATTGGCAGGATTCGGCGTTGGGTCGATCATCGGACTATCGGTGAGCACCGACCCATCTTACTTCGAGGCCAGGTTAGTGAATAATCTTACGCTTTTTTAAAGAGGAAGCGGCTATTATTACGCCATGTCTGAATATCTAAACCCTGTGATATCTGTAGACGACCAAGCTCTGGCAAGTATGCGCGCCCAAGGCATAGAGCGCCTTACGCTGGATAGAGGCGACTTTAACCGTGTAGCCGAATTAGTTGGCCGTGATCCTTTCGAGGCAGGTGAACTCAATCTGGCGTTCGGGGGTATCATAGGGCGGTTTGGCGGGGCTATCCGTTACGATGACAACCGGGAGTACCATGAAATTTTGCAGGCTAACGGCAACAGTCTTCGCTTGGATACTCATTTACCCACATATGATCCCACCAAGGCGCGCGAGACAGGCATCCTATCTGCCCGCCCTATTCCAAAAGTGTGGGATGAAGCTTATCTGGCCCGGGCAGCCGTTGGCGGCCTGCGCCTGCCAACACCATATGTCCGTAATACCCTTACCGTATGCGGCCCCTTTACCTTTGCGGGCGCACTGGGTGGATTTGTGCTAGGTCACGAGTATGAATTACCGGTCGCTGCTTACACGGCGGTAGGTGGAGCAATGGGCTTTTTCTTTGGAGGGGTCACTATGATTACACTTTTGAATGTAGTATCCATGCGCACCCATAACAAGCTCATAAAAGAAGCGAGTAAGCTGCGGCCGTTCAGGATTATTCCTACTCAGTAACGGTGGTTCTTACTTGTCCAATAAGCTTGTCAGATTGTTTGGGGCAAGCGCCGTCTGCCCTCGTCTTACTGCATCCGTACCTTTACCATAGCATGGCGAATAACTTCGTCGCCCAGATGATATCCAGCCTGAAGCTCTTCGGAAACGACTTCCTGAACCCCATCACCTTCTTCCATCATGACAGCTTCGTGCCATTTGGGGTCGAATAGCTCGCCGACGGTCTTGATGCGCTGCACACCCAGATCGGCCAGCGTTTTCTCGAACTGTTTAACAACAGCTTGAATTCCCTTGATGTACTCATTTTCGGTCAAGTCCGCAGGGATATGTTTGAGCGAACGCTCGAAGTTGTCGATAACCGGCAGCAGCTGACGGACAACATTAGCCTTTACAGTATTTTTAAGCCCGACGATCTGCTCCTCGTGGCGGCGGCGCATGTTAACGGCATCAGCGCGCTCACGCTGGACGGCTTCGGTCAGCTCGTCAACTTGTTGCTGCAAAAGAGCCAGATTGTCATCAGGCTGGGCGGCAGCTTGCTTTGCTTTGGGTGCGGGCTTTGGGTGGCTTTGGGCGTCACTCATGGTTCGGGTTGTCCTCTTTTTCTTCGTCTATGGTGTTTATATACGTCTATTATATCTGTTAGGAAGCTTACTATAACCATTTTCAGGATCACTTCTGCAGCGCATCCTCAAGCGCTATACCGGCGTGCCGGACAAGCTGCATGACGTCGCGGTAGCTCTGGCGGGTCGGACCCAGTACACCGATATAACTTCGGTCACTGTATGGACTATGAAAACGGCTGATAATTAACGAGCAGCCTGCGGTGCGGCCGATTGGGTTCTCGCGGCCGATGTACACACTAAGCGGCTCATTTGGAGCAGCCTCGCGCAGCCACGGCTCCAGATTATCGAGCAGGCCGGCCACCTGTTGCACCTGTGAACCACTCATAAACTCTGGCTGCCCGAACAGATTGGACAAGCCACTCATGTACAGCTGATTGCCAATCGTCGCCAGACCCAGGTTGTGGGTCAGTTCCACCAATGTATCGACCGCGTTGCGGATCGTACGCTCGGGAAGGCCACCGTCCTGCACGCGGGCAGTCAGCGCGCGCTCGCCGCGGCGCTCTGGTCCGGACTCTTTTGTCTCAAGAAGATGGTTGACGTAGTAGCGGTAACCTTTGTCCGTTGGTACCCGGCCGGCACTGGTGTGGGGCTGGTGGATGTAGCTAGTCCGTTCCAGCTCAGCCATCTCGGCCCGGATAGTCGCCGAGCTCACGTCGAAGACTTTGGCAAGCAGGCTGGAACCTACAGGCGAAGCCACTTCGGCGTACTGTTCAACAATGGCGCTTAAAATCTGCTTTTGCCGATCTGTCATAACATGTCCTTAATGGCTGTAGTGTACCTTCTTTAGCACTCCAGAGTCAAGAGTGCCAAGCGTCAGGGCGAGCTGCTGGGTCGCGGCCGTCCGGGTTTGCATCAAGGCATCTACACTTATAGTTCAGCTAGCCCAGCGAGCCGCTTTTTTGTCGCCACAAGCAGTTCGGTTGCGAGGCTACGGGCTTTGGCCTGCCCTGTAGGGTCGCCCGGTATACCACGCACCAATGCGTCAACTTGTTCGATCGTACGCTGTAGATCTTCGTTGATGATGAGTGTAGCATCATTCGCCTGGACCGCGTAGGTTAGGATTCGCACAGCTGTCTCTAATCGGTGCCTGAGCTCGGTATTAGTTATCGAGCCTCGGCTGAGCAAGCGGCGCTGCCACTCTTCGAAACTGGGCGGCAAAAGGATGATCGCTATAGTGTCCGGCTTGGCGCGAAGAACCGTTTGCAATCCACCGATTTCCACTTCATTGATGGGGGTTTTGCCTTCAGCCGCTGCCCCTTCCAATTCGCGGATACTGATGCCCGACACCTGTTGGTCATGGATGATTTCGGCTTCCAGGAACTCACCTTGTTTCAAGTCCTCGAGAATCTCTTGCTCGCTGCGGAACCAGTATTCACGCCCGCTTTTTTCAGGGATTCCATTGTTAACGCGGGGCGGACGGGTCGTATCCGAAACAATAAAATGATAGGTGCCCAAACCCACGAGCGCGTCGATGAGTGTGTTGCGCCCTGTGCCGCTTGGGCCATTAAGGAGCACGAGCTTGGTTTTAGCCAGCACGCCTTTTGCGCGGTCACTCATTTGGTAATCACGAAGCACTTCCTCAAACTCGGTACGTTTAGTGAGATGGGGTGCTATACTTTTACTATCTTCCATGCGCTAACTATACCGAACAACTCCTTTCAGACCAAGTAAAATCATCATGTGTCCCGACTGGCGACAACCTTGCTGCGTGGGAGAGTCCACACCAGCGTGCATGACCGACATCATCGCCACATCGGGACGCCTGTATGCTATCCTAGGTTCCCTCGCTCCGCAACACAGTTTTACAGGGGTGCCCGTTGTTATTTGATCAACTTTTGTTCGTTTTTAAGCCTAGTGAGCAGCTCTGCGGCCAGTGCGTGCGCCTCGGGGATAGGCGCAGCGGCCTTGTCAGACAATATATATGCTTCGGCTTCATCTATCGCACAGTTCAGCTGGCCGTTAATTACAAACTGCAAACCCGATGTCCGTAAGGCATACGCTAACGATGTTTTAGCTTCATCTAAGCGTTTCGCAATTTGTTCAGGAGTAAAATCCCGTGATTGTATACGGTTCCACCACGACTCCCAATCCGGCGGCAAAACAAATAGCTGGCGCAGACGCTTGAAGGGAAGTGCCAAAAATGAAGGCATGGCGTCTGCGATTACAGGCATTATCGATAGGCCTTCGGTGACATAATCTTCCGGCGCCGTGGCATACATAGGCCCTAGAACTCTGGGCGCTACTTGCACATACTCACCCCTGGCAGCCCGTTCCTGCATCTCCTCTAATGCCCTGAAATGGAAGTCGATCTCATTTTGTTCGCCCGAACGGGGCGGACGACTGGTGGTAACCATAATGGTGTGCACCGCGGTATTCCGTCTACCAACCGCATCTATCAGTGTCGTTTTGCCGGCAGCGGTCGGGCCGATAACCGCTACAAAATCAACACGGGGCAGTCGTCTAAGGACTTCCGGGCTGGCCTGGTAATCAGCAAACTCCATACGATTCAGGCTACCTGATTAGTCGCGTTTCAGCATAACAGTAAACGCTTCTGCGGGAATATCCACTTTACCGAACCGCTTCATCCGCTTTTTCCCTTTGGCCTGTTTGGCCAGGACTTTCTTTTTGCGCGAAACATCGCCGCCGTACAGTCCGGTTGTTACATCTTTCCGATACGCACTTAGGTCTTCGCGGGCGATGAACTTTCCGCCAATCGCCGCCTGCAATGCGACCTGGAAGTTCTGGCGCGGAATCACATCCTTCAGTTTAGTTACGACTTCCCGCCCCACATACTGAGCCTCACTGCGGTGCACCATAACACTTAACGCGTCAACCTTTTCGCCTGCCACATAAAAATCTACGCGCACCAGGTCTTCGGCGCGGTAATCATCAAGTTCGTAATTGAATGAGCCGTAGCCGCTGGTAACACTTTTGAGCTGGTCGTAAAAATCGGTAAGAAGGTTGGCGAGCGGCGCTTCGAAAGTCACGAGTGCAAGCTGGGCATCGACGTATGACAGGTTTTTGTGTACGCCGCGCTTTCCAGCGACCAGCTGGATGACCGCACCCACGTATTCTTTTGGCACGACGACTTCTCCCTTGATCCATGGCTCGCGAATGTCGCGGATCTTGGCCGGATCAGGTAGGTCGGAAGCACTTTTAATATCGAGTTCTTCGCCGCTAAGCAAAGCAATCTGATAATCCGTTGATGGATTGGTGACGACCAAATCCAGATTGTACTCACGCTCCAGCCGCTCTTTTACGATGTCCATGTGCAGCAGCCCCAGAAAACCGATACGCACACCAAATCCCAGCACCGGAGAATTTTCGGGCGCGAACTGCAGCGCGGAATCGCTGAGCGACAATTTGTCGATGGCATCTTTGAGCAATTGATAATTCTCGTTGCTGTCAGGGAAAAATCCGGCATACACAAACGGCTTTACATCCTTGTAGCCAGGCAAGGGGATCTGAGCCGGCGCTTTGCTTAGCGTGATGGTGTCACCCACCTTTGCCTCGCGCGTGCTTTTGAGGTTGGTCACGATATAGCCGATCTCGCCGCTGTCCAGATCGGTGGCCGCGGACATCTCGGGGATAAGCGAGCCGATCTCCAGCGCAATGCCGGTTCCACCGGTAGCCATCATGGTAAGTTGGTCGCTCTTTTTCAGCTGGCCGTCAACTACACGGACATACAGGATCACGCCACGGTAATCATCGTAATAACTGTCAAAAATGAGGGCGCGGGCGGGCTGGTCGGCTTTACCCCTGGGCGGTGGAACTTGCTCGACCACCGACTTTAAGACCTCTTCCACACCTTGGCCGGTCTTGGCGGAAATAAGCAGGATATCTTCCTTTTTGCACCCAAGTAGGCTGATAACCTCGGCGCTGACCCGTTCGACATCGCTGGCGGGCAAATCGATTTTATTCAAGACCGGGATGATTGTCAGATCAGCAGCAAGTGCCAAGTAGACATTAGCCAGGGTTTGCGCCTGGATGCCTTGGCTGGCATCGACCACTAGGATCGCCCCTTCGCAGGCTTCCAAGCTGCGGGAGACCTCATAGCTAAAGTCCACGTGCCCCGGCGTATCTATCAGATTAAGCTCAAACCCTTCGTACTTCATCCGTACCGGCGCCAACTTGATGGTAATGCCTTTTTCGCGCTCCAAGTCCATCTTGTCGAGCAGCTGGGCTTTCATGTCGCGTTTCTGGACAGTGCCGGTTAGCTCCAGCAGGCGATCGGCCAAGGTCGATTTGCCGTGGTCGATGTGCGCGATAATACAAAAATTGCGGATATGGTCTTGATTCATAAATTTAGTCCATTATAACAGAGGTGGCTTCGAAGACCAAGGCTGGTGCGGCACAGGTAAGTGTGTAATGATAAAAGCCGTGTCGCTGGAAAGACTTGAATGTTATACATCAGGCAGCATAAGGTTCGGCCCGTTTACTTATGCACCCGGGTCGATGCACCACCCCGCCACCGCTGCCGCATATCTCAATGAGATTACCGAATCGGAAGAGATCCTGATCCACGGCTCGGGCAATGCCCCAAGCAAAACCGTGGCACTTTTCCCACAGCAAGCCTTCGATGCGTCATCGGTATTCGGGAACTTGAACGCACTGTACGCCACAACCAGCGGAACGGAGGCACTCTTCCGGGCTATATACAATAAGCCCTTCGCTCGTTACATCGCGGCAATCGCCGGCGATATTGAGATAGCTGGCTTTACCCACCTCTCACAAAAGGGGCACCAGGAAGTATACGAATTCCGCTTCATGCCTTTTATATTCGAGCTTCTGCAATCCGGCTTTCCAAACATGCTTCGTGACGGTTTTATATACGCCCTGCCCAGGGATGCCGGCTTCGAGCGTCATCCGGAACGGCCAAAGGAGTGGTATGCTCACCAGTGGGTCAAGCCCCTTACGCACTTCGAGGTGAAGCACCAGGAACTTGGTGACTTTTATCTGCGCAATAAGCGGCTTCGGTATCACTCACGGCCGTATACTGGTGAAGAAATTGAACGCTTTCGCGGTATTGCCGCCGCCAACGACAGACTACCAGAGCTAGAAAGTCCTGAGTTCGATAAACTACGCGAGCTGATTCCGCCGCCGGTCATCCGCTGGGTGTTGGAGGATCAGACAACAGCATATTCGCAAATCTAAAATGGCATTTTAAGCGGTTTCGTAATAATTTTCTTGGCCCGGTTAAAGAAAGCGCGGGCTTCTTCAAGGCCAAACAGTGCCGAAACCATTAGATACACGCCGAATATTGACGAGGCGATAATCGCCAGCTTGGAGCCTAGCGCTAAGAAACCTCGCTCACCAGATTCCAGCGGGAAAAAGGAGACAGCGATATAGCCGGCCACCAAGCTGAAGCCGGCCACCGACAGAATCCGGATAAGCGCACCCCAGAATCCCGGGGTAAACAGTCCCCTGTCCCGCACGACCATAACGCCGAACAGAATAAGAACTTCGACCATCGCCGCAATCGACTGCGAAATCGCCAGCCCGGCAATGCCGTAGGTGTGCGGGCGGGCAAGCAGGGCAGCCAGCACAATGTTCAAAAGGATCACGAAAATCGACACGAACAGCGGCGTCTTGGTATCTTTTTGGGCATAAAACCAGCGGGAGATGATGGCGTAGATGGTGCGGAAGAATATCGCCACGGTCAGAAATCCGAAGATCAAAGCAATCTCTGGCGCATCGCGTGTGAAGATCATGCGGGCCAGATAGCCACGCGCAAAGTAACAGATGATCACCACTGGCGTCGTCAGCCAAATCATAATACGGAGGACGCGCAAAAAGTCCCGGCGGAATAAGTCTGGCCTGCCCTGACTTAGCCGTTCGTTCAGCCTGGGGAACGCCGCCGTAGAGATGGCCGTTCCCAGCAGCAAAATGGGCGCAGTGTGCAGGGTAAAGGCGTTGTTATAGTAGCTCACAAACCCTTCGCCTAAGCGACGCGCAAAGTTCGTTTCGACAATGCTTTGGATCTGGTCAATACCCTGGTCAATGGAGCGTGGCGGCAGCTGGTGCAGGATTTGGCGGAAGTCCGCACTTTTCCAGAGAATCTTTGGCCGCCAATGGAATTTAGTACCGATCAGGCCCGTGCATACAACGAGCAGTTGCAAAAGCCCACCGACAAACGCGCCGATTCCCAGTCCCACCAGCCCGACGCCGGTATCTTCAAAAATATAAATGCTGGCGATGATTGATAGGTTGTAGAACAGGGGCGCAATGGCATAGAAAAAGAATCGCCCAAGCGTCTGCTGTGTGCTGGTCAGGACGCCTGAAAGCGTAAAGAAGAAGGGGTTAAACGCCAGCCAGCGCATAATTGTCACGGCATTATCCAGCTGGTGGGCACTTAGATCGGGTGCGACGATCTTGCTAATCAGCGGCTCAGCAAATATAAAGATGACGACGCCCACAAACAGCATCACAATACTTAACAGGTTGAGTAAGCTATAGGATAGCTCCCACATGCCTTTTTTGTCGCCGCGATGCAAATGATCTGACAAGAAAGGCATGAAGGCCACACCCAATGCTCCGGCGGCCAAAGTATAGAAGAAGAAATCAGGGATGTTAAAGGCGGCAAAGTACGCGTCGGTGCTATCAGGGCCAAGCGCCGAGAAGTTGGCGTTCACCAACTTGGTGCGCAGGAATCCGAGCAATTGCCCTATTAGAGCGGTCACTACCAGCAATAAGGCGACGTTTCCGAGCGACAGGCGAGCTATTTTTTTGGCTTTCGGTTTAGGCTTTTCCTGCATGAATCAAGGTGTTATAAAAAATGAGAACTTGACTCTAGTATAGACCAGCGCCACCTTAAAAACTACTGGGCGCGTAGGTTTTACAACTGTTGCATATGCTGCGTACATATTGACTTTTTATAACTAAAATTATATAATACATCAATGACTCGTGGTGTTTCTTCTGCTCAGATGCGGGATATCTCTGATGAACTTCAACGGGACAGAGAAAATCTTTTCAGTCTCGCAGACAAAGTCCTCGCTGCCGCGCCATTACGGCAATGGGGCGTGTGGGTGTCTGATGCTGTAAGCTCGTACTTTCTTTCTGAGTTTATGCGTGACGTATATACTGCAAGCGATAAGATCGACGGTGGTCCACCTCCAATCGTACCGATAACAAATTCGCGTTCTGTTCGCGCAGATCCGCATCATCAGCAGGCAGTCCTGGCCCGTTTGAGCCAGCCAGACCTGTCTATAGCCGGCAAGAATGCACTCATATTATGTGAATATACCAAGGACAGGCTTGCACTCTCGACACTCTCTGTACCTCTGCGGAGATTGGGGGCTGCTAGTGTAGACGCTGCTGTGCTCAACTTAGATTATCCTGGTCGCTTTATCACCCCTACGTCTCCGGCCGATAAACCGGATATTATTTACGACGGAGAGCCGCAGAAACATGAGCCTGCGATGTTTCGTGGAACGCTAAGAGACGCTATTGGTCAGATGAGCGTACTCGGGGAGGCCGAACCTCAGGACGACCCTAATTGTAACCTGGAATTAAGGGCATACGCCAGCGATGCCTTTAGGGCGCTGGCCCAAGAATATACCACCCAGCGACAAGCGTAGGACTGCAAGTTTGCAGATGGCACAAGCTCCTCGTGCTCTGCGTGGGATGTAAGGATGCTAGGTTAGGCCAAGTACGTTAGTTAGTACAGCGCTGCGGCTTTGGGCATTGTAGCGCCCTTCAGGATAGCTTTAACTTCGTCGGCATCGACCGTTTCTTTTTCGAGCAGTGCTTTTTTGAGCTCTTCAAGTTTGTCCATGTTTGCCTTGATAACGGCACGGGCGCGGTTTGCTGCCTCGGTTATCAGGGCTTCAACTTCGTCGTCGATGATCTTGGCGGTTTCTTCGGAGTACTGGCGTTCGTGAACCATGCGCTCCAGCATCATACCTTCTTCAACCTTGAAAACCTGGTTGCGAAGCTTCTTGCCCATACCCTGATTGATTACCATGTCGCGGGCCAGTTCGGCGGCCTGCGGCAAATCAGAGCCGGAACCGGTTGTTACATGGTCATCACCGTATTTAAGCTCTTCGGCAATACGGCCGCCCAGCATTCGCGCCAGGACGTCCTTGAATTCAACGATGCTATGGTAGCTCTTGTCCTCTGGAGGAATAGACCAGGTGACACCACCCGTTCCGCCACGCGGAATAATGGTGACTTTATGGATCGGGTCGCTATCCGGCAACACATGTCCCACAACGGCATGGCCAGCTTCGTGGTAGGCGGTCAGTTCTTTTTCTTTGTCGCTCATCACCTTGCTCTTGCGTTCTGGGCCGATAGCGACTTTCTCGAAAGCAGCAGTCAGGTCGTCGTTGGTGATTTCTTTGTGGCTTAGACGCGCCGCGATAATTGCAGATTCGTTAGCGATGTTTGCCAGGTCGGCGCCTGACGATCCGGCGGTTTTGGCAGCCAATGCGTCCAGGTCGACGCTTTTAGCTACCGGCTTTTTCTCGAAATGTACCTTTAGGATTGCTTCGCGGTCCTTGCGCTCTGGCAGGCCGATGTTTACCCGGCGGTCAAAACGGCCGGGGCGCAGCAGGGCAGGGTCGAGGACGTCGGCACGGTTGGTCGCCGCCAGCACAATAACGTTTTGGCCTTGCTCAAAGCCGTCCATCTCGACCAAAATCTGGTTCAGGGTCTGTTCGCGTTCATCGTGGCCGCCACCCATGCCGGAGCCACGGCGGCGTCCCACGGCGTCAATTTCATCAACGAAGATGATACATGGCGCATTCTTTTTGGCCTTTGCAAACAAATCACGAACACGACTGGCACCCACGCCTACGAACATCTCTACAAATTCCGAACCGGAAATACTAAAGAATGGTACGTTTGCTTCCCCAGCTACGGCGCGCGCCAGCATGGTCTTACCAGTGCCCGGAGGGCCGACCAACAATACGCCCTTAGGGATACGCGCCCCTACGTTCACAAATTTCTTCGGGTATTTTAAGAATTCGACAACTTCTTGCAGATCCTGTTTGGCTTCTTCGGATCCGGCGATACTGTCAAACATCACTTTGTCTTTTTCATTGCCGTACAGGCGCGCGCGGCTCTTGCCAAAGCTCATCGCCTGGTTCCCCTGCCCTTGTGCGCTCCGTAGCATAAAAAACAACACTAGACTAATGATCAGGACTGGTAGCAGCGAAATACCGATATTGGCCAGCACTGAACTGGTCGATGAGGCTGGCTTGTAGGTAATTTCTGCTTTGGAGACGTCGAGGCCCTCCTCTTTCAAGGTCGCATTCGGATCCTTAAAAGATTTGAGGGTTGGCTTATCATCACCTTTTTTGGTGATGTTCAGTTCGTTGCCGCTTACTTCAATTTTTGAGTACTTACCACCGTTGGTTTCCTTAATAACTTCTGTCAAAGGTACATCTTTCAGGCCCGAGGGCTGTCCGTATGCTGCAAAAATGATCAAACCAAAAAGAACTAATAGGGCGATAAATCCGACGCCTTTGAAGCCGCGCCGTCCGTTCCCTCCCCTGTTAGGAGAACGAAAACTCTTCTTACTTTTATCCATATGCCCCGATTATACACTGTTCATCTGTTTACCGCGAGAGTGACCTGGAGCGGATTTCGACACCATATTTACCGACCTCCAGCAAATACCCAGCATTGATATCGTAACGTTTTCCCGGCTCGGCCACCTTTGCAGCTACCACCAGACGCGCTATGAGCCTATGATCAAACTCCCGGATGCCCTGCGAGCGCAGCAACGCCGCCATCACTTCGCACGACACATCGTAAGGTAACGAAGCGAACCAGCGCTTGTTGAGCCGGCCGTCATCCATGTGTTCGGCGAGGATATGTTGCAGGATCAAGTCGATGACCGGGTTCGTGGCAGTCGCCCGCCTAATGTAGTCGAGTAGCAGGTGACGACCCGCCTCGCCCAAGCCTTTCAGGATATGGTGGCGCACATAATTGCGCAGGTAATCATCGGATTGATTGGTGCTGTCTTCGCGCCACGCAATTTCCGGATGCGCCGCGGCATAGCCGTATACGTCATGTTTTGCCACATCAAGCAGCGGACGCAGGATCTTATCCGAAGACTGTAGGGAGCTGAGCCCTTTGCGCCCAGTGCCTCGAAGCATATTGATAACCGCCGTTTCAATAAGATCATCCTGGTGATGCGCTGTTATTATTGCCTTTGCACCCACTTTCTCGCGAACCTGGTATAGAAATTCGTAACGAGCCTCGCGGGCTTTTGCTTCGCTAGCAGTCGCACCCAAATTGCCGTGCTCGCAGACAAATGGCAGGCCATAGCTAGCGGCAGCCCGCTCTACCAGCTGCCGGTCGGCGTCTGAATCTTCGCGGATGCCGTGTTCAAAATGAGCCACTGTCAGCTGCAAGCCGGAGTGCTTTACTAGTAAGTCGAGCAGCACCATCGAATCCACACCACCGGAAACGGCGACGACATAAATCCCGGGTTCAATGTTTTCGAGTTTTTCTGAAAGATCCATCTAGCGCTGATTGTAGCAAGTGCGGACAAAGCAGGCCACGTGAACATGGGGCCTGCTTTTCACACACTACATATTATTTTCTAGCGATGTGAAGGCAGCAAGCGCCGAGATGCTCGCAAACACCCTCATTTTGCCGTTATGCCCTTTGCTTGGAGCCCTATGAAGCCCCGCCTTGTCGTGGTGCACTATGATATCCCCCAGCTCCGGTGTAAACGTGTCTTCAGGTTCCGGACCGTCAAACATATCTCTTTGCGAACCCTTAAAATCGCTTTGCAGAAACTTGCCTATTGCAAATACCGTCGGGTTGCCGATGACGGTCACCGTGTATGTCAGCCCCCTGCCATGCAGCCAGTCGCGGTGCCAATCATTTCCTTCTGCAAGTTGATACGGGCCGCCATAGATTTCTTGCAGCGTGTCAGGTTCGTAGTCTGGCACGATTTGGCGCAAATCTTCTTTGACGAACTCAGCAAAACGTTGGCCGCAGACATTCAAAAAGTACTCCAAAAAAGGCGAAGCCCCTTGGTTACTTTCAAGTTCAAGCTGGTTCCCCAAAGTGTTGCCTCGTAACCCGAGTATGGTCAGGCCGGTCTCTTGCCCCAACTGTTCTACAACCTTGGACAATAGATCCGGTTCGACAGTTAGGCGGCCGACCTTGTATGCCGTGCTGGGCGCTGCTTCGTTACGCTGCCAGGCCTGCTGGGCGGTCATATGATCTTCCAGAATCCGGGACGGACCTAAATATTCTGTGCGGATTCCTTTCCGCACCGATTCGTGTTCGGTAAATGACATGATCCAAGTACAATAAAATATGTATCCCCCTATGTCAACCTACTAGCCAACAGGGATAAAACGTGGTATATTTGGTACCTGTTACATGCCGTATTTGTATGGCATTACGACAGCATGGCGGCGTAGCTCAGCTGGTTAGAGCACAGGACTCATAAGCCTGGGGTCAGTGGTTCAAGTCCACTCGCCGCTACCAAATCAGAATTTTTAGCCTTTTCGAAGGCTATTTTTTATTGCAGAGATACTTATCTAATGATGGAGATTCATCAAAGTCAGTTTCCTCAAGATGTTAAAGCGCTTGTGCCCTCACGGGCATTAATGTAAGAGTGCTCACTTAGTAGCTGCTCAGAATCCAGAATGTACGCGATACTCCTGTAGCGGCCCTCACCGAAGAAGTCAACGTTAACTACGGGACTGGTCACACGCTCGTTCCAAGGGGCTTGAGCAAGTTGGTTTTGATTGAGCTCTTGAGCTAGTTCGATCACATTGACCATCGCTAGCTTGGCTGCCGCTTTATTGATGATCCTTTGAAACTCACCACGATCGATCAGAGTCAGACCTACCTTTCCCAGCCCTCGCCAATGGATGGCGATTTCAACATCTTTATAGTCTCATCTGGTACAATCACGCCATGAACCAAAAAGCCAAAACCATACTGCGGCCTCTGTTTATTTGGACGTTCATCGAGGCGTTAATATTTTGGTATGCAGTTGAAAAGTTGCTGCTGCATAGCGTTGGGATATCTCCCAGCCAGATTATACTACTGGGAATAATCGCCCAAAGCAGTCAGGTTTTGATTGAAGTCCCCTCCAGCATCGTCGCCGATAGATGGAGCAGACGAAAAACGCTGATACTGTCGTCGGTATGTATGCTGGTCGCAATTTGTATTGTTCTGGTCGTCCAGTCGTTCCTGGCTTTTATGATCATGTTTTTCGTTTGGGCGTGCTATTTCGCGTTCAGATCCGGCACGATTAACGCATACGTCTACGATTTGCTGAAGGAGCAAGGCGAACAGAGCCAGTACCGTAAAGCGATATCGCGCCAAACCACCCTCGAACTTTCTGGGCTCTTGATCTCTTCACTACTGGCAAGCGTTTTTGTGGAATGGGGAAACTTTCTTACGCCGTACTGGATTACGCTTATCCCAAGTACGATTTCAATCCTGTTGCTATGGCGAATGCGCGACCCGGTGATTAAGCGGACGGAGCAATCCATGGGTTCGGCGCTCCATCATGTTAAGAGTGCGTTTCGAAGTATACATACCAAAAAATGGCTCAGCATTATCTTCATCGCCCTGGCGTTTATAACGGCAGGCCGGTTCATCTGGTTCGAATACTACCAGCTCTACGCCATACAGCATAATATTCTGCCCGTGTTGTTCGGTCTGATATTAGCTTTGATTCACGCCGGTAACATTTTAGGTGCCGAGTTCGCGCATAGGATTAAAAATCCGAACCTGGTCTTGGTGATTGCGTTACTCACATTGCTGTCAAGCAATGTCGCTCTCATATTTGTATCGGATACTGTAGCGATTATCACGTTTTTGGTTACGTGCTTCTTCGGCTCGCAGGCATGTTCAATTATTTTTGACGAGAGTCTCCAGCATCAAACGCGTTCGGAGCTGCGCGCAACGACTCTTTCGCTGGCAGGCCTGGCAAGCAGAGTCATTTTTGGAATCGCGGCACTGGCCGTTATTGCAGTGGGCACGTCGCCAAAAACGCTTGCTGTCGCCACACTGGTGGCCTTTCTATGCGTCGCAATATACATACCTGTACGCAAGCGGCTTGTAAGTGCGGAAGATGAGTTAGCGAGTATTACTGATCCTGACCGGCAAAATTTATAACATACAGCTAGCCGCAATCCGCTGATTACTCATATCTCACTTTTCGTAAGTGTATTTATACCCAGGTGAGCCAGTTCATGCAACGGTACCTCCTACAAACCTGTAATATTTTCGATTAAGGCCATGTATTTCCTCCGTTAATATTCGCAAATCAAAACCGCACATAAATGAGTTAGGATTCTGACAATTGAGACCGCGCAGATAGCATAAACTACGTAAGCGTTCACTAATTTTGTGGCCGCATCGCCTCTTATTTGAGAGGTATTTTAAGTTTATTAAAGGAGCGGTATGATACATCTCGATTCAAGGTTTTCTGGCGCAATCCGAAATGGCCGATTAGACTCCAAGCAGGTCTCAGGGTACGGAGTCCAGCTTATCAAGCAATATATTGACTTCCGTGGCGATATAGACGAAGACGTAGCAGCGCATCTTACGCGTATGGAACCGATCTTGGACAAAAGCGTGAAGCGCGCCAAAATGGGAGCCTACCCGAAAGAAGAAGCCTTTGCGCGGGCCTTCTACACAGGAATGATTCGCCCGTTCTTGTTAAGAGGTACACTACAAAGAGAAAGCAATGAGAAAACGTTTGCTCCCGACCAAACATATGTAGATGGTTTTTCCGCTGCAATGAGTTGGCAGCGAGTAACCTCTCGGATGTATGTGCGGCTGTTGCAATCACGTCCGGGTGCTACGCAAACAGATACTCGCGTCAGCTACGGTGCCCTAGAGTTTCTTAGGACATGGGCCGTTCGGGTACGGATAGCGGAGGAGCTTGGCCTGCAATATGCCGTCAACATCATAGATGAAACTAGCGCTTTTGAGCCGGGCGGATTGCTTGGCTTTACGCCTGAATCCATTGAAGAATCCCACCACGCAATGCGGATTTTTATAGACTCCTGCAGGTTACCCAGGAGCAGTCTTATCGTGACTCCCTTTTCTAACCAGGCCCGGTTATACCGGGGCAATGCACCATTGAGCACAAAACTTTCTCTAGAGTATGATGACCTCCTTGGGCATAATGCCGCCCAGACATTACGGGACATCAAGGCAGGGTGTTTATCGTTACAAGCTGTGCGAGCAGTCATGCTCCATCGCCTGCGCCATGGTGATATTTTCGTGAACGTTTCAGAAAACCGTGATTTGGAATACCTCGCCGGTTTTGAAAGTCAGGATGTTGCAAAAACTATTGAACTCTCCGAGAGCTTTCACACCGCGCTGCAGATGCGGACGATGGTCCAAAACTACGTTTCGTCACAAGGTATAGAGGCTAACTTCCCGGAATTTGCCCCTGATCTCTATTGCTGGGGCATTACAAAAAAGAGTAGTCGCGTATCAATCCAGCCAAACTTCAAGTCGTACAATGGGCGATTAGCCACACCCTGCTACGCACTTCCCGTATACTCGCGGCACTCTCATGATTTTCTGGGACTCACGGGTTATGCTGCGCACGTAGACGCCCCTTACGCTATTGTGACGGGGCCAAATGGCTTGCCTGCTGCGCTCATTGAGCGTGAATAGTTAACTTGTAGCAACGGCTGAAGCGTCCCCATCCCCATTCGATTTCCCTAGATATTTGGCCGACAGCTGGCGGTAGTACTTAGACCCAAGCGCCCTTTGGACTCCATAGAAGACATCCTTTCTGCCTGGAACGAGATCAACCTGACTACCACCGAACGGCACAAAGACTCGCTTAATGTGGCCGAATCAGACAATATCTACTTCAGCGAAAATATTTACCGCTCCCAGGATGTCCGTAAGAGCAAAAACATCCTTTTTTCAGACGGGCTTAACGGCTGCGAATTCCTTGCTGCCGGACAGCGGTCCGGCAATTCAACGTTTTGTATCCGGCTCGAAGACAGCGGCAACTGCACCAACAGTTTCAATGTCTCCTGGTCGGGCAATATTACCAATTGCTTTTTCATGCACGATACCGGCGACATGCAAGACAGTATGTTCTGTACCAACATCAAAGGCCGGCGCTTTTGTATTGCGAACATGCAGTACGAGGAAGATGAATACAGGCGCATCAAAGATCTTGTCGCGCGCTGGATACTAACCGACTAGCTTTGCATACTCCTCACCAGGCTCTCCAGCTTCCCATGCAGCACAATCGGTCCCAGCCCGATAATTTCCTCGGTAAAACTTGATTCTTCCGGCACCTCGTTCATCAAAAAAATCGGCTTGTTCATATAAAACGCCAAAGCCATCTCCATTAGGACGTTACCGCCGATGTAGTTTTGGACACTGTGTTTTTCGTAGTTCAGAACCAAGATGGCGTCGCCGCGCTCAACTTCCTTGAAATGACCGCGCATTAGCTCAGCTTTTTTGTGGTAGTCGTTGGCATCGGCAAACCAGGTTTTGTAATGACTGACGTCAAAGTCACCCGACTTTTTCATTCGTTCTGCCGTAACAGGCACGATAACCTCGAATCCTTCTTTCTCCAGACGCTCCTGGATATCGATGGCCTGCAAGTAAAAAGCAGCGCTGGAGCAAATAGTAATTGTAGCCATAGGTCTAGTATACACTTGTCCACGCGTATGTATGGATCACGCAGCCTTTTCCACCTGCTATAGCTTGGTGTACTCGTTACCGCCACCACCGATTTCGCGGGCGCCCGAGAAAACCAGCCCCCATTCCGGTTGCAGCTGCGCAGCCACAAGATACGGATCGTGCGCAGATATGAAGCCGCCCTTTTCCTGCGTAAGCGCGAAGGAACGCCGTTTGGCCTCGACTACTTTTAG
>Ga0075367_10000163_pt1 | contig 20980 bp, 17 predicted proteins | sample EndMethybrTD3032_FD_71399 | JGI IMG/M metagenome (GOLD analysis project Ga0075367, IMG submission 71399) | Populus endosphere microbial communities from Tennessee, USA - Endosphere MetaG P. TD hybrid TD303-2 | ecosystem: Host-associated > Plants > Roots > Endosphere | place: USA: Tennessee... | reverse complement strand
CGACGGCGTGAAGCCGACCATCCACGCGTCACGGTTGGCACCGGTGTCGCCCAGCTGGTTCGTGCCGGTCTTAGCGCCCGACGCGCGGCCGCCGGCCAGGTTGTGGCCGTTGGAGTACGCGGCGATCGGCTGCATCGCGGAGATGACGTTGTCGGCGACCTTCTTGTCGATCCGCTGCTCGCCCTCGTTGTCCTGCTGCGAGGCGTCGAACAGCGTCTCGCCCGCGGCGTTGACGACCTTCTGCACGAAGTGCGGCTTGTGGTAGACGCCGGACGCCGCGATCGTCGCGTATGCCGACGCCATGTCGAGGACGCGACTCTGGTACTGGCCCAACACGATTCCGTTGTTGGGCGGTCCGCCCTGACCGTCCTCGGACAGGGTGTGGTCGACGCCGGGGAAGCTCTCGGCGATGCCCGCCTCGTGCGCGGCCTTCGCGACGTCGGCCGGCCCGTTCTCGAGCTTGAGCATCAGCCGGTAGTAGCTGGTGTTCAGCGAACGCTTCAGCGCCTCGGCGATGTTGCAGGTGCCGCAGCCGCCGCCCTCGACGTTGTTGATCGTGATGCCATTCATCGACACCGGGGAGCTGTCGACCTGCGTGCCGAGGCCCATCCCCTGCTGCAGTGCGGCGATCAACGCGAACACCTTGAACGACGAACCCGTGGGCAGACCGGCTTGAGCGAAGTCGAAACCGTTGGCGTCGGTACCGCCGTAATACGCCTCGACGCCGCCGTTCTTCGGGTTGATCGAGACGATCGCGGTGCGCATGTCGGGGTCCTGGCCGTCGAGATACTCGGCTGCCGCTTCTTCAGCGGCCTTCTGCGCTTGAGGGTTGATCGTCGTGGTGATCTGCAGGCCCTCGGTGTTCAGGGTCTGCTCGTCGATGTCGAACAGCTCGAGCAGCTCCCTCTGTACCTGGCGTTCGATCAGACCGTTGGGACCCGTCGTCTGGTTCTGCGACCGCGCCTGCTCAGGTGGCACCGTCACCGGGAAGACCTGCGCCGCACGCTCTTCTGCCGACAACGCGCCGATGGTCACCATGCCGTCGAGCACCCAGTTCCAGCGTTCTACCGCACCGTCGGCGTTGACGGCGGGATCCAAGCCGGACGGCTGTTGGATGAGGGCGGCCAGCAGGGCGCCCTCGGCAACGGTGAGCTGTTCCACGGGCTTGTCGAAGTACGCCTTCGACGCGGCGGCGATGCCGTAGGAGCCACGTCCGAAGTAGATGATGTTCAGATACGACTGCAGCACCTGATCTTTGGACCACTCGCTGGACATCTTCGTCGAGATGACCACTTCCTTGGCCTTGCGGATCAGACCGCCGACACCGGAGCGCTCGTCACCGACCAACGCGTTCTTCACGTACTGCTGGGTGATGGTGGAACCACCCTGCAGGTCACCGCCGAACAGGTTGTTCTTCATGGCCCTGATGAAGCCGGTGAAGGAGAACCCCGGGTTGGAGTAGAAGTCGCGGTCCTCTGCGGCCATCACCGCGTTGCGCACCTGCACCGGTATCTGGTCGATGTTGACATCGACGCGGTTACCTTCCGGCGGAACGATTTTCGCCAGCTCGCTGCCGTCGCTGGCCAGGATCGTCGACACCTGATTCGTGCGGATGTCGCCCGGCTTGGGCACCTCGACGATCATGTACGCCATCGCGAAGGTGATGATCGGCAACAGGATCATCGCGAGCACGGTGATGGCGGCCCCGCGCCGGACCCACTTCCAGTTGATCTGCGGGCCCTGCCGCGGCCCCTCCGGCGGCCCCCCGCCGCCAGGCGGGCGGCGCGGCGGTAGCGGAGGCGGCTGCTTGGGCGCCGGGGTCCCGTCGAGCGCGGCCTTCACCACGTCGATGGGATCGCGCCACTGCGGCGGCGCCACCTCACGCACCGGCGGCAGGATCGCCGTGCGCCTGTCGTCGGGCGGAAGGCTGCGCGTGCGCGGCGGGACGGGGGCATCCGCCGGCTGGCGGCGACGTCCCGCAGCCCCACCCGCAGCGTCGGAGTGCTTCGGTCCCGGGTCGCTCACGCCATCAGCCACCCGCCCTGCACGGACGTCGTCGGCTGACCGGTCGTGGCGCCCTTCGCTATTCACTGGCCGTGCGCGCACGACTGCGCGCCGTCTGGGTCCGCCTCGATGTGCGCGATCCCTTCGGTGGCGGGATGGCGCCGAGCACGTACGACTTGACCAAGTGATTCCATTCGCAGGTGCGGCATACCTCCACCACGTGTACGGAGAATTCGTCGAAGCGGGTTGCCAGCAGGACCAGCTCCTCGGCGGTGCGCGCCGAACCGGACACGGCACCCAAATGGTCGCCGAACACCCACGACACCAGGGTGAGCTGTTCCTTGCGGCAGATCGGACACGTCACCGAACTGGGCTTCCCGTGGAACTTCGCGGCTCGCAGCAGATAGGGATTGGCGTCGCAGACGTCCGAAACGCCGGTGCGTCCCGAGTAGACCTCCGCCAGCAGGGACCGTCGCCGAAGCGCGTAGTCCACCACCTGTCGCTGCAACCGCACGGAGACCAGAGTACGTCGGCCTCGCGACAGCGGAGGCGCGACGGCGCCGGGGGATGTTCACTGTGCACGGTGACCTGGACCGCTGCCATCTACGATCATCGTCGTGGCGAACCGGCAGACGGCAGGAACGCGGGCCAAGGACAGCAACCGCAACGACACCTGCAAGATCCTCGACAGCGCACTCGCCGACGGGCAGCTGTCGATGGAGGAGCACCGCACGCGGGTGGCGCAGGCGACCAGCGCGGCGACCCTCGGCGACCTGCAGTCGCTGATCTCCGACCTGCAGACCGCCAATGCTCCCGTGCAACTGCCCGACCTCAAGCAGCGACCCAAGATGCCGGCCGTCTCCAAGGGCGCCGGGTGGGGCATCCGCCTGGCCACCGCCGCCGTGCTCGTCGGCCTCGGCATCGGTATCGGCTGGGGCCTGTATGGCAACACCACCTCGCCGCTGAGCTTCACCACCGACCCGGGCGCCAAAGCCGACGGCATCCCGGGGACGGTCCTGACCCCACCGAAACAACTCCAGTCCCTCGGAGGTCTCAAGGGACTGCTGGAGCAGATGCGCCAGCGGTTCGGCGACACCATGGGCTACGACATCGTGATCTACCCGGAGTACGCGGTGTTGTACCGGCCCGATCCCGCCGATGAGCGCCGGAAGCTGAGCTATACGTATCGCGGCGGGTTCGACGATCCGTCGTCGTCGGCCAAAAGTGAGGACGACCGCCTGGTGGACCTGGGCGCGTTCGACGTCAAGACCGCGGTCGGCATCCTGCGCGGCGCCGCCGAGACCGTCGGCCTGAACGCGTCCGACGTGAAGAAGGAAAACACCTACCTCACCATCAACCCCGCCAAGAACCCGCTTGCTCCCGGGGAGCTCACGCTACGCGCGAACGTCTCGAGTGACTTCGGCAGCGGTTCGGTCACCTTCGCCGGCAACGGCACGATCAAGGGCGTCGACGCCGTCACCTGACACCTGGCGTTTGCGCCGAGTCGCCTTTACGTTCGCGCTGGGATAACGTTTTGTTGGCGGCGAATATATCGGCGCGATACTATTGCCGGACGTGTTGGACCGCCGCAACGGCAGGCAACGTTTAGTCAGGGAGGTGATTCGATTGCTGGAGCTCGCCATCCTGGGCCTTCTGCTCGAATCGCCCATGCACGGCTACGAGCTGCGCAAACGCCTGACGGGTCTGCTCGGCGCCTTCCGTGCGTTCTCCTACGGCTCGCTGTACCCCGCGCTTCGGCGCATGCAGGCCGACGGGCTGATCGTCGAGGACGCCGCACCGGAGGGAATCCCGAAGATGCGCCGGGCGCGACGCGTCTACCGGCTCAGCGAAGCGGGAATCCAGCGCTTCACCGAACTGGTCGCCGACACCGGGCCACAGAATTTTTCCGACGACGGATTCGGCGTTCACCTCGCCTTCTTCAACCGCACGCCCGCCGAAGCGCGGATGCGGATTCTGGAAGGCCGCCGTCGTCAGGTGGAAGAACGCCGCGAGGGCCTGCGCGAAGCAGTGGCGCGGGCCAGCAGCTCGATCGACCGCTATACCCGGCAGCTGCATCAGCTCGGGTTGGAGTCCAGCGAGCGCGAAGTGAAATGGCTCAACGAATTGATTGCGGCGGAACGGACCGCGCAGCAACGGGCTGAACAGCCGTAAGTACTACCGGGTTAGTAGGAGAGGGAGTTAGACGTCAAATGACTGGACACAACGGAGCCGGCTCACCGGCGACATCCAAGACTGACGTGCGCGTCGCAATCGTCGGAGTGGGGAACTGCGCGTCCTCGCTGGTGCAGGGTGTGCAGTACTACAAGGACGCCGACGAGAACGCCACCGTTCCCGGCCTCATGCACGTACGCCTCGGCCCGTACCACGTACGCGACGTGAAGTTCGTCGCCGCGTTCGATGTGGACGCCAAGAAGGTCGGCTTCGACCTCTCCGAGGCGATCTTCGCGTCGGAGAACAACACCATCAAGATCGCCGACGTGCCGCCGACCAACGTCACCGTGCAGCGTGGCCCCACACTCGACGGCATCGGCAAGTACTACGCCGAGACCATCGAGATCTCCGACACCGAGCCGGCCGACGTCGTCAAGGCCCTCAAGGACGCAGAGGTCGACGTGCTGGTGTCCTATCTGCCCGTCGGATCGGAAGAGGCCGACAAGTTCTACGCGCAGTGCGCGATCGACGCGGGCGTGGCGTTCGTCAACGCGCTGCCGGTCTTCATCGCCTCCGACCCGGTGTGGGCGAAGAAGTTCGAGGACGCGGGCGTGCCGATCGTCGGCGACGACATCAAGAGCCAGGTCGGCGCGACGATCACCCACCGCGTGATGGCCAAGCTGTTCGAGGACCGCGGCGTGCAGCTCGACCGCACGATGCAGCTCAACGTGGGCGGCAACATGGACTTCCTCAACATGCTGGAGCGCTCGCGCCTCGAGTCCAAGAAGATCTCCAAGACGCAGGCCGTCACCTCCAACCTGCAGCGTGAGTTCAACACCAAGGACGTGCACATCGGCCCGTCCGACCACGTCGGCTGGCTCGACGACCGCAAGTGGGCCTACGTGCGGCTCGAGGGCCGCGCCTTCGGTGACGTGCCACTGAACCTGGAGTACAAGCTCGAGGTGTGGGACTCGCCGAACTCCGCCGGTGTCATCATCGACGCGGTGCGTGCCGCGAAGATCGCCAAGGACCGCGGTATCGGCGGCCCCGTCGAGGCGGCCTCGGCCTACCTGATGAAGAGCCCCCCGAAGCAGCTGCCCGACGACGTCGCGCGCACCCAGCTCGAGGATTTCATCGAGGGCTGATTCTTTTCGAACTGGCGGGCAGATCGCGGTTTACAGACCACGCGCGATCTGTCCGCCATTTCGTTTTGTAGGGTGCCCTAATGACCGACATCAGCGCTGATGACGAGCTCGCCTCGCTGTCCGAGTTCACCTTCCTCCGGGAGAACGCCAAGCAGGCCGGCGTGACGGGAGCGTTGCCGACCGTCGAGCGGATCGACACGGCAGCCGTCAGCGCGCTGAAGTTCGGCGACGCCCCGCCGCGGGTGGTGTTCCTGCACGGTGGCGGGCAGAACGCGCACACCTGGGACACCGTGATCGTCGGCCTCGGCGAGCCCGCGCTGTCGGTCGATCTGCCCGGACACGGCCGCTCGGCATGGCGCGAGGACGGTGACTACGGACCCAAGCTGAACGCCACCGCGGTCGAACCCGTCGTGCGGGCCTTCGCATCCGACGCCGACCTCGTTGTCGGGATGTCACTAGGTGGGCTCACGGCACTGCGGCTTGCGGTCACGGCACCCGATCTCGTTCGCAAGCTGGTCCTCGTCGACGTGACGCCGTCGGCGCCCGAGCGGCACACCGAGATGACCGACGAGCAGAAGGGCACCGTCGCGCTGGTGCAGGGCGAGAAGTCCTTCCCGAGCTTCGACGCCATGCTCGAGGTCACCGTCGCAGCCGCACCGCATCGCGATCGAGAGTCGTTGCGGCGCGGTGTATTCCACAATGCCAAACGCCTCGACGACGGCACCTGGACGTGGCGTTACGACTCGATACGCAAGGGCGAGGGCTTCGACGGTCTGTGGGACGACGTTCCCAAGCTCGCGACACCGACGACGTTGGTGCGCGGGGCGAACTCGTTCTTCGTCAACGACGACGATGCCGCCGAATTCGCCCGCAATGCACCGGGGTTCCAGACGGTGCACATCGTCGAGAACTCCGGACACTCCGTGCAGAGCGATCAGCCGGTGCGTCTCATTGAGATCCTGCGCGGAATGCTCGCCGACTAAGGCAGCGCGAGCGACCGCTTTTGCACGCTCACCCACGGCGTGTCGGCGTACAAACGCGGTCGTTCGCGGCGTTTAGATTCCGTTCACCTCTTGCTCACCGATTGCTACACCTACTGTCGTAGGTTTCGCGCGTCTGGCCACAGCCCCGGCCGGCAGCCGACACCGAAGGAAGCGCCATGGCTCTCGTGCCCCTCAATCTGCTGGTCAGCCACAACGGAAAGTCCAAGCGTCAGCACATCACCTGCGTTTACAAGTGCGGCGACGCGTGCTCCAAGCCTGTCCGCAACACCAGCGACAACGAATACTTCGGCGACGTCATCAAGGCGGTATCGCGCCGCTCAGCGCTGCAAGCCGGCGGGATCGCCGTGCTGGCCGTCGGCGCCGGTTCGGTGCTGGCCGCGTGCGGAACGGACGAACAGCCCCAGGAAGGGCAGGCCACCCCGACGTCGTCGGCCGCGCCCGCCCTGGAGACGCCTCCGGGCATGAAGTTCGCCTCGGTCGCGCCCAACAGCGAGGACGTCGTCGTCGTCGCCGACGGCTATCAGCAGGGCGTCGTGATCAGCTGGGGCGATCCCGTGCTGCCCAACGCTCCCAAGTTCGACGTCGCCAACCAGACCGGTGCGGCCCAGCGCGGCCAGTTCGGCTTCAACAATGACTTCGCCGGCCTGCTGCCCATCCCGGGTCAGGACAACCGCTTCCTGCTGGTGACCAACTTCGAGTACGTCACACCGCAATTCATGTTCCCCGGCTTCAAACCCGACGCCCCGACCCGCGAGCAGTTCGACGTCGAAATCGCCGCGATCGGCATGGGCGTGGTCGAGGTCGAGCGCTCACCCGAGGGGCTCAAGCCCGTGATGGGCCGCTACAACCGGCGCATCACCGCCGACACCCCGATGACGCTCACCGGTCCCGCCGCGGGCACCGACTTCGTGAAGACCGCCGCCGACCCCACGGGCCGCACGGTCGCGGGCACCTTCGCGAACTGCGCAGGCGGTGTGACTCCCTGGGGCACAGTGCTTTCCGGTGAGGAGAACTTCCACGAGTACTTCGGCGCCGCCGAGGGATCACCCGCACCCGCACCCGTGGACGCCGACCGCCAGGACCGCTACGGAATCGCGCTCGAGCCGTCGTCGCTGCTGTGGGAGACCTTCGATCCCCGCTTCGACCTCGCCAAGACGGCCAACGAGCCCAACCGGTTCGGGTACGTCGTCGAGCTCAACCCCTGGGACCCGAACTCGATGCCGATCAAACACTCCGCGCTCGGTCGGTTCAAGCACGAGGGCGCCAACGTCTACATCACCGACGACGGCACCGTCGTCGTGTACACCGGCGACGACGAGCGCTTCGACTACATGTACAAGTTCATCTCGAGCAAGAAGGTCCACCCGGGTAGCCGGGATGGATCAGATCCAGCGGCCATCGCCCACAACATGACGCTGCTCGACGAGGGCACGCTGTACGTCGCCAAACTGTCCAGCGACATCCCCGCCGACCAGATCGACGGCTCGGGCAAGCTGCCGTCCAAGGGTTCGTTCGCCGGCACCGGCACCTGGCTGCCGCTGCTCAAGTCCGGCCCGAACGGGCAGGCCGAGTCGCTGGTCGACGGCGTCACCGCACAGGAGGCGGCGGTGTTCACCCGACTGGCCGCGGACAAGGCCGGGGCGACGAAGATGGACCGGCCCGAGGACTTCGAGGCCAATCCCAAGACCGGCAAGGTGTACGTCGCGCTGACCAACAACGACGAGCGCGGCGCACCCGGCGAGGCGCCACCGGACGCCCCGAACCCGCGCAACGACAACAAGAACGGTCAGGTCCTCGAGATCACCGACAACCACGCGGGCACCGACTTCACCTGGGGCCTGCTGCTGGTGGCGGGCGACCCCGCGGCCGCCGACACGTACTACGGCGGATTCGACAAGACCAAGGTCAGCCCGATCTCCTGCCCGGACAACCTGGCGTTCGACAGCCACGGCAACTTGTGGATCTCGACCGACGGCAACGCGCTGGACTCCAACGACGGGCTGTTCGCCGTCGCGCTGGAAGGCCCGAACCGCGGCGAGACCAAGCAGTTCCTCACCGTGCCGCTCGGGGCGGAGACGTGCGGACCCATCGTCACCGACGATCTCGTGACGGTGTGCGTGCAACATCCGGGCGAGAACGACGACAACAGCATCGACGATCCGCTGTCGCGCTGGCCCGAGGGCGGCAACGGGACGGCGCGGCCATCGGTGGTGGCCGTTTGGCGGGCCGACGGGAATATCGGCGTCTGAGCGCCTGCGCGAAGACCGACGGCAGGTGTGATCGCACGTACGGTTAAACCGTGAGCTCACCAATACGTATCGGCGTACAACTGCAACCTCAACATGCCCCGCAATACAGCCACATCCGCGACGCGGTGCGGCGGGCTGAAGACATCGGTGTCGATGTCGCGTTCAACTGGGATCACTTCTTCCCGTTGTACGGCGACCCCGACGGTGCGCACTACGAATGCTGGACGATGCTCGGCGCGTGGGCCGAGCAGACGTCGCGCCTGGAGATCGGCGCGCTCGTCACGTGCAACTCGTACCGCAATCCGGAGCTGCTGGCGGACATGGCCCGCACGGTCGACAACATCAGCGACGGCCGGTTGATCCTCGGCATCGGGTCGGGCTGGAAGCAGAAGGACTACGACGAGTACGGCTACGAGTTCGGCACAGCGGGCAGTCGGCTCGACGACCTCGGCGAGGCGCTGCCGCGGATCACGTCGCGGCTGGCCAAGCTCAATCCTGCGCCGGCACGCGATATTCCGATCCTGATCGGCGGTGGTGGCGAGAAGAAGACGCTGCGCCTCGTCGCGCAGTACGGCGACATCTGGCACAGCTTCGCCGACAGCGCCGAATACCCGCGCAAGGCCGAAATCCTCGACGGCCATTGCGCCGAGGTCGGCCGTGATCCCGGTGAAATTGAGAGGTCAGCGGGTGTCTCCGGTGACGACGAGGAGGCGTTGCTCAAAGAGGCCGACGCGTTGGCCGGGCTCGGAGTGACCCTGCTGACGGTCGGCGTCAACGGGCCCGACTACGATCTCACCCGGGCAGAGGCTTTGGTGCGGTGGCGAAACTTACGCACCGGCTAATTGCTGAAGCTGCGTAACTGCTCCGGGTCGGGTATGTGCCGTGAGAGGCTGGTGCTGCCATGCCCAAGAAGTATGGGGTGAAAGAGAAGGACCTCGTGGTCGCCCACGTGGTCAACCTCATTTTGACCGGCAAACTCCGGTCCGGAGATCGCGTGGACCGCAACGAGATCGCACACGAGCTCGGGCTGTCGCGGGTGCCGATACAAGAGGCCGTCGTTCAGCTCGAGCACGACGGCATCTTGTCGACCCAGTATCACCGCGGCGCGTACGTGGAGACGTTCGATGAATCCTTCGTTCGCGAACACCACGAGGTGTACGGAATAGTCAGCGGTATCGCGTCCGCTCGCGCCGCGGAGGCCCGCAATCCGGAGCACTTGCATCAACTCGAAACGTTGTTGGGCACCATGCGTGCCAACATCGATTCACGAGCCTTCCAGGAAGCGGCGTGGCAATTCCGCCTCCTGATAAACGAGGAGTACTCGGGCCCACGGCTGCTCGCCCTGATCCGCGCATCGCAGTCATTCCTGCCGCGGGCGTTCTGGCCCGCCTTCCAAGACAATCACCGGGATCTGCTGCAGTACCTCGAGGCGGACTTCGAAGCCATCCGCTGCGGCGACGCCGAAGCCGCGCGCGCCGCCAACAAAGGGCGCGCCGACGTCATGGCGGAGATCGTGCTGGCTGAGCTGGTCCGTCGCGGTGTCCTGCCCGCGCCCGGCGCGGCGCGTGTTGAGTTCTGATTGAGCTGAAGACGGTGCGACCGCGCTTTCGGTGGATACCTTGCAGGGATGAGGCTCTGTAAGACATTCGTCGTGGCGCTCATCGCACTGCTGGTCGGCAGTATCGGGATGGCCGCGCCCGCGGCGGCCCAAGTCGACCAATGCGCGCCGCCCGGTATCGAAAGCGCCAGCGCGCTACCGACCAACCTCGCCGCCGCGGCGCAAGGTCCCGAGGCGGACCGGTACACGACCGCGACCGTGCAGCCGCTGGACTCCATCGACACCAACGCGCTGGGGCTGAGCGTGCCGGGCACGCTGACCGTCGGCACGTTGTCGGACGCACCGCCGAGCATCTGCATAAACTCGGCGGGTCAGTTCACCGGATTCGACAACGAACTACTGCGGGCGATCGCCGAAAAGATCGGCGTGAGAATCAATTTCGTCGGTACCGAGTTCTCCGGCCTGCTGGCGCAGGTGGCGTCGCGGCGCTTCGACGTCGGGTCCTCGTCGATCACCACCACCGATGCCCGTCGCAAGACTGTCGGTTTCACCAACGGCTATGACTTCGGCTACTTCTCGCTCGTCGTACCCAGCGGATCCTCGATCAAAGGGTTCGGAGACCTCGCGCCCGGCCAGCGCATCGGCGTCGTCCAGGGCACCGTGCAGGAGTCGTACGTCATCGACACGTTGCATCTGCAACCGGTCAAGTTCCCCGACTACAACACCGTTTACGCCAGCCTCAAGACTCGCCAGATCGACGCGTGGGTGGCACCGTCGCAACAGGCCTCCGGCACAGTCCAACCGGGTGACCCGGCGCAGATCATCGAAAACACCTTCAGCTTGGATAATTTCGTTGCGTGGGCTGTCGCGAATGACAACCCGGCGCTCATCAACGCGCTGAACTCCGGGCTGGACGCGATCATCGCCGACGGCACCTGGTCGCGGCTCTACACCGATTGGGTTCCGCGCGCGTTGCCGCCCGGGTGGAAGCCGGGATCGAAGGCAGCACCGGTCCCGCAGCTGCCCGACTTCAACGCGATCGCGGCCGAGAACCAGGGGTCGGCCCCTGCACCGGCCGCGCCCAAGTCGACGCTGTCGCAACTGAAGGATGCGTTCCTCAACTGGGACCTGTACAAGCAGGCCATCCCCGATCTGCTCAAGACCGGACTTCCGAACACGCTGATTCTGACGGTCGCCGCGGCGGTCATCGGCCTGACGCTCGGCATGGCACTGGCGGTGGCGGGCATCTCCCGGCACCGCTGGCTGCGGTGGCCGGCGCGGGTGTACACCGACATCTTCCGCGGTCTGCCGGAGGTGGTGATCATCCTGCTGATCGGGCTCGGCCTCGGCCCGGTGGTCGGCGGGCTCACCGGAAACAATCCCTATCCGCTCGGCATCGCCGCGCTTGGCCTGATGGCCGCCGCCTACGTCGGGGAGATCTTCCGGTCGGGCATCCAAAGCGTCGAAGCGGGCCAGCTGGAAGCGTCACGCGCGCTGGGCTTCTCGTACCCGTCGTCGATGCGGCTGGTGGTGATCCCGCAGGGTATCCGCCGGGTGTTGCCCGCCTTGATGAACCAGTTCATCTCGCTGTTGAAGGCCTCGTCGCTGGTGTACTTCCTCGGGCTGATCGCCAACCAGCGCGAGCTGTTCCAGGTCGGCCGCGATCTCAACGCGCAGACCGGCAACCTGTCACCGTTGGTTGCCGCCGGCTTGTTCTATCTGCTGCTCACGATCCCGTTGACGCATTTGGTCAACTACATCGACGGCCGATTACGCCGCGGCAACAAACCCGCCGAGGAAGACCCGCTGGAGCTGTCGAAGACGCAGGAGATGATCTGATGACCAGTGCTGTTGAGCCGGTCTCGTTGAGCGCCAACGATATTCATCTGTCATTCGGGCCGAACGCGGTGCTGCGCGGCGTGGACATCGACGTCCCCGCGGGCACCACCTCCGCGGTCATCGGGCCGTCGGGCTCGGGCAAGTCGACGTTGTTGCGGACGCTGAACCGGTTGTACGAACCCGACCGCGGCGACATCCTGCTCGACGGACGCTCGGTACTGACCGACAATCCGGACCGGCTGCGGCAGCGCATCGGAATGGTCTTCCAGCACTTCAACCTATTCCCGCACCGCAGCGTGCTGGACAACGTCACGCTCGCGCCGCGCAAGCTCAAACGGCTCGACGCCGAGCAGGCGCGCGAACTCGGATTGGCCCAACTGGACCGCGTCGGGCTGAGACACAAGGCCGCAGTGCGCCCGTCGACCCTCTCCGGTGGCCAGCAGCAGCGAGTGGCGATCGCCCGGGCACTGGCGATGGCGCCGCAGGTGATGTTCTTCGACGAAGCCACCTCGGCACTGGACCCCGAATTGGTGAAGGGCATCCTGGCGCTCATCGCCGAGCTGGGCGCCGACGGGATGACGATGGTCGTCGTCACCCACGAAATGGGCTTCGCCCGGTCGGCCGCCGACGCCGTGGTGTTCATGGATCACGGGAAGGTCGTCGAGTCCGGTTCACCAGACCAGGTGTTCGGCGCGGCCGAGACGGACCGCCTCAAGCGGTTCCTTTCGCAAGTTCTCTGAGCTTTACGTGCTCGTCACACAACTTGGCAGGCTCAGACAGGTTAGACTGCCGAAATTATGGTGGAGACCGAACCGCAGGTCGCTGAACTGGCCGGAGAGCTGCAGCGCGTCCTCTCCCGGGTGTTCTCCATACTTCGCAGAAGCGACCCCAGCCGGGACGCCGCGACCAACGATCTGACGCTCGCCCAGTTGTCGATCTTGCTGACACTGCTCGAGCAGGGACCGATCCGAATGACCGAACTGGCCGCGCATGAACGGGTGCGCACGCCGACGACGACGGTCGCGATCCGCCGGCTCGAGAAGCTGGGACTGGTCAAAAGGTCCCGCGATCCGTCGGACCTGCGGGCGGTTCTCGTCGACATCACGCCCGAGGGCCTCGCTCAGCACCAAGAAGCGCTGGCCAACCGGCGGGCGTTCTTGGCCAAGCTGCTCGAAAAGCTCGGCCCCGAGGAACTCGAGACGCTGAGCAAGGCGCTCGTCCCGCTCGAGCGCATCTCCGAATAGGGCGTCAGCCCAGCCAGTCCAGAACCGCTGCGGCGGTCCATGACTGCTGCATGCTGCCCAGCGGTTCGCCGGTGAACGGCTCGTAATACTCGGCGAAGGTGCCGTCGCTGACCTGTCGCAGCCCTTCGCGCCGCAGCACCAGCGACCGTTCGGCCCAGCCGCGGCGCGCGAAGCACCACGAGAACAGCCACGTCGTCACCGGCCACACCGGACCGCGCCAGTACTCGCGCGAGCGGAAGTCGCGCGATACCGGCGACGTCGTCGGGATCAGCGCGAACTTGAGGTCCGGATGTCCGCAGAAGCGCGGGCCCTCCAGCAGCCGCAGCAGGGCACGCTCCTTGTCGTGCGGCAGCCCGCCGCACAGCAGCGGCGCGAACTGCGCAACCGTCTCGGTGGCCACCCACTTCTCGGCCCGCACGTCGTAATCCCTTGCCGCACCGTTGCGTTCGTCGGTTGTTTCCACGACACCCTTGCGGAACCGCTCCGCCCAGCCGTACAGATCCCGGACGTCGGAGTGCGGACGCTTGTAGTCCTCACCAATCTCGGCCAGCACGTCGCACGCCACGGCGAGAATCGCCGACACGAACACGTCCTCGACGGCGAAGCTCATCACCTTGGGCAGCAACTCGTCGTCGTAGCGGGCCGACTTCATCTCTTCGAGCAGCCACAGATAGCGGTCGTATTCGATGTCCGACGGCCGCTGGCTGGCGTCGGTGACGATCGCGTTGTCCTCGCGCTGGTATTCGGGCAGCCGGCCGGGCACCACGTTGGCGTACGCGCTGTCCCACCGCGGCGAGTTGTCCATGCCGGACTCCCAACCGTGGTACAGCGTGACCCGACCTCGTGATCGCGGGTCGCGGGCTTCAGCGAGCCATCGGTGCCAGCGGACCAGATCGTCCCACCGGCGGTCGAGGAAGGCCTCGGCGACGGCGCGGGTCGACCGGCCGCGGCCGCGGGCGTGATCGAGGATGCGCTGCACCGCGATCGCGTGCACGGGCGGCTGCGTGATCCCCGACGTGTGCCGGTTGCGCGGGGCGTTGATGGCGAGCGCGGACGTCGCCCACCGTGCGGGTCCGGGGAAGTATCCGTCGACACCGTTGGCGAAGACGATGTGCGGGATCATCCCGTTGGCCCACTGCGCCGACAGCAGCGTGTCCAGCTCGACGACGGCGCGCTCGACGCTCAACGGGGCCAGCCCGATCGCCACGAAAGCGGCGTCCCAGCTCCACATATGCGGATACAGCAGCGGCGCGGCGGTGGTCATGGTGCCCAGGTCGTTACCCCGCAACAGGTACGCGGCGCGTGCCGCGAGTTGCGTCGGACCGAAGCTGGAATCGTGGGCCATCGCCTCAATGATGCGTCGCCCGGGCACGTGATGCAGGTCGGTAGGGTGACTTCGTGTCGAATGTCGCCGCCGGAGCGGCTCGGATGCCGACGGCGATGATCACCGGGGCCTCGCGAGGGCTCGGTGCGGCCATCGCCAGCGCGCTCGCGCCCACCCACACGCTGTTCCTCGCGGGAAGGCCGTCGGCGGAACTCGATGCGGTCGCCGCGGAGTTCGGGGCCACCACATGGCCGGTGGATTTCGGCGATCTCGACGCGATCGAGGTGGCCGTCGAGCCGATCGTCGAGCTGGACGTGCTGATCCACAACGCCGGCGTCGCCTATCCGGCCACCGTTCCGGTGTCGACCGTCGACGAATGGCGATCGACCATGATCGTGAATGTCGTTGGCCCGGTGGCACTTACGTTGCCGCTGCTGCCCGCGCTGCGCGCCGCGCGCGGCCACGTCGTCTTCGTGAACTCCGGCGCAGGCATCAATGCCTCGCCCGGCCTGGCGTCCTACACCGCGAGCAAGTTCGCGTTACGCGGGTTCGCCGACTCGCTGCGCAACGACGAGCCGTCGCTGCGGGTGACCTCGGTGCATCCCGGTCGGATCGCGACCGAGATGCAGGAGGACCTCGTCGCCTACGAGGGACGCGAGTACGACCCCTCGAAGTACCTGAGCCCCGAAACTGTCGCGAAAGTCATAGCCGACGCGGTCAACGCGCCGCCCGACGCGCACATCCACGAGGTCATCGTCCGCCCTCGGTGATTTCGGTGCGCTGACGATCGCCTGGCGACTGTGCGCGCACCGAAATCGCTCGTCGGATCATCGCGATGACCCGCTGGGGATACTCGGTCAGATCTATCCACGTGAATCGCAGCACCTGCCAGCCGAGCAGCGATATGTCGTTCTGTCGCTTGCGATCGACCTGGAATACCTCCGCGTCCGAGTGGAACGCCCACCCGTCCGCCTCGATCGCGATCCGCTGCACCGGAAATCCGACGTCGACGCTGTATCCGCCGACGGGATGGTTAGGCCGCCAGCCGGTGATGCCCGCCTCTCGAAGTAGTTTCACGAGAACCCGCTCGGCAGCGGATCGTGCACCGTCGCCGGCAGCCTGCAGCAGTAGGCGGGCGGCCGGCGACCCGTACCTCCCCTTGTTGCGTAGCTGCGCCCGCCATAGTTCACGCAGTTCGACGTCACGTTGCAGCGCTCCGTCCATAAGCGAGCTGCCGTCGCGACGATTGACCGACGCTTCGAGAATCGTTAGTGGCCGGGCGGTTACACGCAATTTGCGAACGGTCGTGACATCCGACGGGTCGAGATCTCGTCGCCTCAATCGAGTCTTCTCGTGACACCGGCCGTGAGCGGTGCGCGGCGTCGTGACGTCGACCACGTCGGGTGCGAACCGCGTCAACCCGTGCCACCACGCGGCGGTCATCCCACTGGCGGCTGCCCGTTCGCCATAGCCCCAGACAGCCGCTCGAATTCGGGCGGCACTGGTGAACAGACGATCATCGACGAAATAGACACCGCGTGAACACCGCATCCAGTCACCGGACTGCACTCGCCGCTGTACCGCCTGAAGGCTGAGGCCCGATGCGTGTGCCTGCTCGAGCGTGATGACGCCGTCTTGTTCTCGAAGCAAATCGTTCAGCATTCCCAATGGACGCGCGGCGGCGCTCCGTGGGTTCCACTCTTTGCGATTTCGGTGCGCTAGCGATCGCTGGGCGAACGTGTGAGCACCGAAATCACAACTTCTAGGCGACGATGTTGACCAGGCGGCCCGCGACCACGATCACCTTCTTCGGCGTCTTGCCGTCGAGGAACTCCTGCACCTTGGCATCGGCCAGCGCGGCGGTCTCCAGCGCATCCGCATCGGCGTCGGCGGGCACGGTGATGCGCCCGCGGACCTTGCCGTTGACCTGCACCGGCAACTCGACGGTGTCCTCGACGAGGTACTGCGGGTCGGCCACCGGGAACGGTCCGTGCGCCAGCGAGGTGTCGTGGCCCAGCCGCTGCCACAGTTCCTCGGCCAGGTGCGGAGCCAACGGCGCGACCATCAGCACCAGCGGCTCCAACGCCGCCCGCGCCGTCACCCCCTGTTTGGTCAGGTGGTTGGTGTACTCGATCAGCTTGGCCGCGGCGGTGTTGTTGCGCAGGTTCGTGTAGTCGTCGGACACCCCGGCGATCGTGCGGTGCAGAACCCGCAGGGTGTCGTCATCCAACGCCTCGTGCGCACCTGATCGCTCGGCGCCGCTCTGCTCGTCGACCACCAACCGCCACACGCGCTGCAGGAAGCGGTATGCGCCGACGACATCCTTTGTCGCCCACGGCCGCGACGCATCCAGTGGGCCCATCGACATCTCGTACACCCGCAGCGTGTCTGCGCCGTAGTCGTCGCAGATCTCATCCGGCGATACCGAGTTCTTCAGGCTCTTGCCGATCTTGCCGAACTCCTGGAAGACGTCGATTTCACCGTCGGGCCCGGTCCAATAGAACTTGCCGTCGCGTTCGACAACCTCGGCAGCCGGTACGTACGCGCCGCGCGAGTCCGTATAGGCGAACGCCTGGATATAGCCCTGGTTCACCAACCGCCTGAACGGTTCACGTGAACTGACGTGGCCCAGGTCGTGGAGCACCTTGTGCCAGAACCGCACATAGAGCAGGTGCAGCACAGCGTGCTCGACGCCACCGACGTAAAGGTCGACGCCGCCGGGGTCGTTCGCCCCGTGCTCGGCGGGCCGCGGGCCCATCCAGTACGCCTCGTTCTCCTTGGCGCACAACTCTTCTTTGTTGTACGGGTCGGTGTAACGCAACTCGTACCAGGAACTGCCCGCCCACTGCGGCATGACGTTGGTGTCGCGGGTGTAAGGCTTCAGTCCGTCGCCGAGATCCAGCTCGACATGCACCCAGTCCGTCGCCGTGGCAAGCGGCGGCGAGGGCTCACTGTCGGCGTCGTCCGGATCGAACTGCACCGGCGCGTAGTCCGGAATGTCGGGCAGTTCGACGGGCAGCGCTGACTCGGGCAGCGGATGCGCGCGGCCGTCGGAGTCGTAGACGATCGGGAACGGCTCACCCCAGTAACGCTGCCGCGCGAACAACCAGTCGCGCAACTTGTACTCGACCCGGGTCTGCCCGCGCCCGTCGGCGACCAGCCGATTGGTGATGGCCTCCTTCGCCGAGGCGACGGACAGACCGTTGAGATAGTCCGAGTTGACCAGCTCACCGTCACCGGAATAGGCCTCCGCCGAAACATCGCCGCCGGCAATCACTTCCGTGATCGGCAGCCCGAACGCGGTGGCGAATTCCCAGTCGCGCTGATCGTGGCCGGGGACCGCCATGATGGCGCCGGTGCCGTAGCCGAGCAGCACGTAGTCCGCGATGAACACCGGAATCTGTTGACCGTTGGCCGGATTCGTCGCATAGGCGCCGACGAACACACCGGTCTTGGTCTTGTTCTCCTGGCGTTCCAGATCCGACTTTGCCGCGACTGTGGCACGGTATGCGGCGACCGCCTCCGCGGGCGTCGCCCCGCCGAAGGTCCAGCGCGCATCGACGTTGTCGGGCCAGTGCTCGGCCACGAGCCCGTCGACCAGTTCGTGTTCAGGTGCCAGCACCATGTACGTCGCGCCGAACAACGTGTCGGGCCTGGTGGTGAACACCTCGATGTCACCGGCATCCGTCGCGAACTGAACCGCTGCGCCGGTGGACCGGCCGATCCAGTTGCGCTGCATGGTCTTGACTTTTTCCGGCCAGTCCAGCACTTCGAGATCGTCGAGCAGCCGGTCGGAGTACGCGGTGATGCGCATCTTCCACTGCCGCAGGCGTTTCCGGAACACCGGAAAGTTTCCCCGATCGCTGCGGCCGTCGGAGGTGACCTCCTCGTTGGCCAGCACCGTACCCAAGCCCGGGCACCAGTTGACCATCGACTCAGCTCGATACACCAGCCGATACGAGTCGACGACATCGGCGCGCTCACCCGCCGACAGCTCCCCCCATGAGCGGCCGTCGTCGAGAGTCCTGCTACCCGAGTCGAATTCGGCGATCAGCTCGGCGATCGGCCGGGCCTTGTCGACCGACGGATCGAACCAGGCGTTGTAGATCTGCAGGAAAATCCACTGTGTCCACTTGTAGAAGTCGACGTCGGTGGTCGAGAAGCTTCGTCGCGGGTCGTGCCCCAGCCCCAGCCGGCCCAGCTGCCGACGGAAGTTGACGATATTGGCTTCGGTCCTGATGCGGGGATGTGTGCCGGTCTGGATCGCATACTGCTCGGCAGGCAACCCGAAGGCGTCGAAACCTAACGCGTGCAACACATTGTGTCCGGTCATCCGGTAGTAGCGCGCGTAGACGTCGGTGGCGATATAGCCGAGCGGGTGCCCGACGTGCAGCCCCTCGCCCGACGGGTACGGGAACATGTCCTGCACGAACATCTTGTGGTCGGGCAGCGGGCCGCCGTCAGGCTCCGCCAGCGAGCCCACCGGATTGGCCACGTTGAACGTCCCCGAGTCCGCCCACCGCTGCTGCCAGGCGCGCTCGATCTGCCCGGCCAGCTCCGCGGTATAGCGGTGCTGGGGGGCGTCGGTGCCGGCGTCGGGCGAGTCAGTCACGTGAACAGGGTATAAGCCCGCCGATCGTGATCTCGCCGGCCACAGGTTGGTCTCGGTTACATCACCGGTCGGTCAGAGCTTGATCCCAGGTCGATTCCAGCCCTGGTGACCGTCGCTTCGCCGTGGATACAGTCGGCGCCTGACCACATGGCTGACGAGCCCGACAGCGAAAGGAACGACGTCGATGAACGAACACGCCCGACGCTGGAGAACTCCGGCGACCTGTGTGGCTGCGGCTACCGTCGGCGTCTTCTTCTTCGCGGGCGTCCCCGCCTCGGCGCAGCCACTGCAGCCGGTCGCGCCACAGCCCGGTCCTTCTGTGGTCTCGCAGGCCGCCGCGACGCCGAATGCCGCCGCAGCCGTTCCGGCGATGGCCAACCCAGCCCTGACTCCCGCGACACCCGCCGCGGCGGCCGCCCCCGGTGGCATCTCGACTCCGCAGGTCGGCGCACCGGCTGCGGTGCCGATCACACCCGCCCCGGCAGGCACCCTCTCCGACTTCTTCCAGTCCAAGGGTGTGGCGATGGAACCCCAGGTCAGCCAGGGCTTCAAGGCGCTGAACATCGTGCTGCCGATGCCGCGGGGCTGGGCGCACGTGCCCGATCCCAACGTTGCCGACGCGTTCGCCGTCATCGCCGACCGCGTGGGTGGCAACGGTCTGTACTCGTCGAACGCCCAGGTCGTCGTCTACAAGCTGGTCGGTGAATTCGATCCGCGAGAGGCCATCAGCCACGGGTTCGTCGACAGCCAGCAGATGCCCGCCTGGCGGGCGACCAATGGGTCCATCGGCGAGGTCGGCGGCATGCCGATGTCGACGATCGAGGGCACGTACCGCGAGAACGCCATGACGCTGGACACCTCACGCCGCCACATCATCGCGACCGCGGGCCCGGACAAGTACCTCGTTTCGCTGTCGGTGACCACGAGCCTCGACCAGGTCGTCGCGGCGGCCGACGCCACCGATGCGATCGTGCGGGGCTTCAAGGTCAGCGTCCCCGGCGCGCCCCCTCCGCCGGGCGCACCACCTGCCGCGGCGCCAAGCCAGCCGGCAGCGCCCGCCCCAGCGGCACCGGCAGCTCTCAACGCACCGGCCGCGCCAACACCGGCCCAGGCAACCACTGGACTAACCGGATAAAAGGGCTTGTTCCCCCGGGCGAAGCCTGGCGCCCGGGGGGACGCCCAACAGAGCGGTAGCGGCCGCCCCCTCGTATTGTGTGGCGCATGTCCTTCGTCGCGGTGCTGTGCTTCTGCGTCGCGGTCGTGATCGCCGCGCTCGGCGGATGGCTGCTGTGGGCGCCCGCGCCGGGGGATCCCAGGCGCCAGGTGCTTCGCGGGGTGGCCCCCACTCAACTCGCCGCCGCGGCGATGCTCGCGTCCGCGGGCACCGTGGCACTGTCGAGTCGCCCGGACACCGCGCTCGTCGTGGTCATCGTGTGCGTGATCGGCGCCGTGAGCACGGTGGCCGCCGGCTGCTGGCAGGCGGCCAAGGTCATCGCGACCCGGGAAGCTGTCGCCGCGGTGTCGGGCGCGGACGGATGCGCTGGTTCCTGCGCGTCATGCACGCTGTCCTGCGGGTAAACGTCCGGCGCGCAGCGCCTTTCAGTTGCGGCTGATGTCGATCGGATGCGTGGCGAGCATCGACAGCGGCAGCGGCTGACGGCGAAGGACCCGGGCCCACAGATCCATCCGTGGCTCAGAGAGCACATCAGATGGCAACGCGGACAACACAATCCAGTCGTCTCGTTCGATCTCGCCTTCCAGCTGGCCAATCGTCCACCCCGAGTAGCCCGCGAAAATCCGCACGCCCTCTATCACCGGCGCCACCGAGT
>Ga0075367_10000161_pt1 | contig 21029 bp, 18 predicted proteins | sample EndMethybrTD3032_FD_71399 | JGI IMG/M metagenome (GOLD analysis project Ga0075367, IMG submission 71399) | Populus endosphere microbial communities from Tennessee, USA - Endosphere MetaG P. TD hybrid TD303-2 | ecosystem: Host-associated > Plants > Roots > Endosphere | place: USA: Tennessee... | reverse complement strand
CCTGGTCCTCCCCCACCTCTTGTTTCGACATTCTCCTATATTGACGTTTCTCAATCCAAGGCGCAAGGTTGCATTGCATCAATAAACGTCAATACAAGCCGTTCACGGGAGTGCGTCATGTCCGATCAGCCCACCGACCTGCGCGAGACCGTCCGCCGGCGCTATGCCGCCGCAGCCCTGAAGGTCACCGAGGGCGGCACCGCGTGTTGCGGCCCCGCCCCCGTCGAGGTCGACGAGAACCTCGGCTCCGCCCTCTACGCCGCCGACGACCGCGCCGCCCTGCCCGCCGAGGCCCTCGCCGCCTCCCTCGGCTGCGGCAACCCCACCGCCGTGGCCGAACTCCACGAGGGTGAACGCGTCCTCGACCTCGGCTCCGGCGGCGGCATCGACGTCCTGCTCTCCGCCCGCCGGGTCGGCCCCACCGGCAAGGCCTACGGCCTCGACATGACCGACGAGATGCTCCGACTCGCCCTGTCCAACGCCCAGAAGGCCGGCGCGACCAACGTCGAGTTCCTGAAGGGCACCATCGAGGCGATCCCGCTGCCCGCGGACACCATCGACGTGGTGATCTCCAACTGCGTGATCAACCTGTCCACCGACAAGCCCGCCGTCTTCGCGGAGACCTTCCGCGTCCTGAGGCCCGGCGGCCGCATCGGCGTCTCGGACGTGATCGCCGACGACACCCTCACCCCGCCCCAGCGGGCGGAACGCGGCGACTACGTCGGCTGTATCGCCGGTGCCCTCTCCTTCACGGAGTACCGCGAGGGCCTGGAAGCGGTCGGCTTCACCGACATCACCATCACCCCCACGCATCCCGTCGCCGACGGCATGCACTCGGGCATCGTACGGGCGACCAAGCCGGCCGCGTCCGGGGCGCACAGCCCCCGCGCCCTCGCGGCCACCGGCTCCTGCTGCGGTGTCAACGCCTGCTGCACGGACGCCGAAACCTCGACGGACCCGACCCGCACGGTCACCGAGGCGAAGTCCGCTGCCGGCTGCGCCTGCCAGGCGTGACCGCGCCCGGCCTCTTCGACCGCCGGCCGATGAGTTCTGTGGCCCTCCGGAGTCTGCCTCTGCACAAGCGAAAGCCGTGCACGAGCTCTGTGAGGGAAACATGACCGACCACGCGCTACCACCTGTCGTCTCCACCGCCGCCTGGGAAGACCGGCTCAAGGCACTACGCGCCCGGGAGAAGGCCGCGACGCGGGAGCTCGACGCCATCGCCGCCGAGCGTCGTCGGCTGCCGATGGTCGAGATGCCCGACTACACCCTCGAGGGCGAGGACGGCCCCGTGCGGCTGGCGGACGTCTTCGAAGGCAGGAGGCAACTGATCGTCTACAACCACATGTGGTTCGCCGGCAAGGAATGGCAGTGCCCGGGCTGCACGGGGTTCACCTCGCAGTACACCCGTCTGGACTTCCTGGACAACTACGACGCCCGATTCGTCGTGGTCACCCAGGGCCCCATCAAGGAGGCACTCGCCTACAAGCAGCGGGTCGGCAACCGGATGCCGTGGTACTCCACCGCGGGCAGCTCCTTCGGCACCGACGTCGGCGCCCCGCCCGACGGAGGATTCGCGGTCAACGTCTTCCTGCGCGACGGCGACACCGTCTACCGCACCTGGCACACCGACGGCCGCGGCACCGAACAGCTCAGCCACTCCTTCGCCCTGATCGACATCCTCCCGTACGGCCGCCAGGAGCAATGGCAGGACTCCCCCGACGGCTGGCCCCAGTCGCCCACCTACACCCGGTGGGCGACGTCCGAGACCATCGCCGCGCTCTACGGCCCGGGCTCCGGCGGTGCCCGCCCACCAGGACGGCGCGAGTGACAGCAGGCTCGAGCCGCCACGTTCAGATCGCCTCGCGCAGGGCCTGGTCGGCCAGCAACAGGGCGTGCCAGTACCGGTAGTACCGAGCGCCTCCCGGGTGCCCGGTGAACTCGCAGGACTCGACGGCAGCCGCGACAGCCTCCAGCACCGGCAGATAGGCCGAGTGGGGCACGTCGGTGTACGCCGCGGGTGAGACCAGGTGACGTATGGCCTCATGCGCTGCGGCGATCACCTCGCCGTCCAGGTCAGGGAGGTGCATGCTCAGCGCCTGGTAGTACTTCAGGTGTTCCCGCAGTGCCGTTGCAAGGAGATCGCTCGACTCTGCCATTGGCCCTCCGTCGGGGAGTCGCACTGGTCAGGAGAGCCAGTCCGGGTAGTGGGTGGGAGCGATGCGGGCACCGTCCCCGGCGATGAGGACGTCGCCGGGGACGACGGCGAACATGCCGGCCGTGTCGTCGGTGACGACGGAGCGCCCGTCGCCCTTGGCGGTCAGCGTGAGCCGGCCGAGTTCGTCGAGGGGATGGACATCGGGACCCGCGATGTCGACGACGCCGTTCAGAGGACTGCCCGCGGCGACTTGGGCGACGACGCCGGCGACATCCGCGGCGGCGATCGGCTGGATCGGCGTGCGCGGCAGACGGACGGTGTCGCCGTCGGCGGTCATGGCCAGGGTCGCGTCCATGAACTCCATGAACTGCGTGGCGCGGACGACGGAGAACGGGATCGTCCCGGCCCTGAGGATGTCCTCCTGAAGCACCTTCGCCCGGTAGTAGTCCAGACCGGGCACCTGGTCCACGCCGACGATCGAGAGGATGACGAAGTGCCCGACGCCGCCCTTCTCACTCGCGGCGAGCAGGTTGTCCATCGACGTCCGGAAGAAGGCGATCGAGGCGTCGTCGAAGGTCGGGGAGTTCGTCAGGTCGATGACGACGTAGACGTCCGCCACGGCCGCCTCCAGCCCCTGGCCGGTGATGATGTCCACGCCTGTGAGAGGGGGCCGAACGGCCCCGAGGCTGCCGCGGTCGGCCCTCCGCAGAGGCCGAACGTCACCTCCTCCGACCCGCGGTACCGGCGCACGCTGGCAGCATGACCGGCAATCAGATACGCCCAGGCAACGGGTCATGGCACCTGAAAGGCTTCATGATCCTCACTCCGTCGCACCTCGAAGTCACGGTCGGAGAGGAGTTCACTTCGTCCGTGACCGTGTGGCCCGCAGGGCCGCAGCACATCGTGAACGCCTCCGCACCCGCCGGATCAGACCTGCAGGTCGAGGTGAAGGGCCACAAGGTGACGGTCACCGGCCGTCTTGGGCGCGCGGGCGAGAAACACGCCGTCCAGGTGACCGTGCGGGACGGCACGGACATCGCCCACGACACCCTGACCATCGAGGCCGCCGACGTTCACCGGCCGGCGACAGGGCCCGCCCACTCCGCCACTTGTTGACCACGGTCAGCGGCAGAAGCCTCTTCGTTCCCAAGGGCCCGCCCTCGACATCCGGTTGGCCGCACCGGCCCTTGTCCGGGCGCGGTGATCACTCCCGCCGGCGGCCTTCGGCGGCCTGTTCGCGGTAGTACGTGCGCCAGATCAACCGGTGCACCCGCGTCCAGCGCGGTACCGAGCGCACTCCGGGGATGAAGGGGACCAGCACCAGGACCAGGCTGAGCAGGGCCATCAGACCCCAGATCAGGGCGTCGGCGTTGCCGGACGACTTGAAGGGCTCGATCTGGTACCAGAAGGTGTACAGCCACAGCCACGCCTGGCCCGGGTAGTTCCCGGTCTCGTTCATCATCCCCCACTGGTCACCGCCGAGGTGCTCGGCACGGGCCAGGGACTCCAGGTAGGAACCGTCGGAGATGAAGAGCAGCGAGCGGGTGTAGTCGGTCTCGTAGAACTTGCCCTGTGCCTGGAGTTGGCCGTCCAGCCCGCCGCTGCGAGCCAGTTGGAGAAGGCGTGCGGTGAGGACGGGGACAGGGCCGTAGTCGCCCTGTGCGGGGGCACCGCCGTGGGCCTTGGCCAGGGCGTCGGAGTAGGCCGCGGTCCATGCCCGGTGCCGGGCGGCGGAGGCGGCGTCCCAGGTGGCGAGGGCAGCGGTGACGGCGGGCGGTTCTGGGGCGTCACGCAGCGGGCCCAGTACGAAGTCGTTCGCCGTGTCCACCGGGATGCGGACCCCCGCGGCGCTCTGCAGCCCGACCGGGCCCAGCTTCTGCGCCGCACCCGGCGTGTGGTTGTACGGTGCCCCGTACTCGGCCGTACCGCTGGTGCCGCCGAGTTCGGACACCCCGGTCGCCGTGAAGTCGGCACCGTCGGCCCTCGCCCAGGAGGCCAGCGTCACCGGCTTGACGTCGGGCGACGAGAACACGGCGGCCAGACCCACGGTGAGCAGCGCGACCACGACCAACGCGATCGTGAACTCCTTGAGCAGGTCGTACGGCCTGGCCGGAAAGGTGGCCGGGTCGGGCACGGCGGCATTGCGCGTGTGCCGGTTCATCACGCCGCCTCCCGCGTGGTTCCGTCCGCGGGAGGCGCGGTGGCGTCGATCGGCGGCACGATTCCGCGCAGCCGGACCAGCAGGATGTGCCAGCCCGCCAGCAGGACCAGGACGAAGGGCAGCAGGACGATGTGCCACATCAGCATCTGGCCGAAGTCCAGCACGTTGAAGAACGCGCCGATGCCGACCGAGTTGAGCCCGTCCTTGGCCTGCCCTGCGATCCACTGGGAGTCGAAGTTCTGCTGGACCAGGTAGCCGGTGAAGGCCGTGCCGATCGAGGCGAAGAAGCACACCGTGCCGGTGATCCAGGTCAGCGCCCGCCGACCCCGCCAGGCGGCCATGAAGAACTTGCCCCACAGGTGGATGACCATGAAGAACATGAACAGCTCGACACTCCACAGATGCAGGCTGTTCACGTACTTGCCGACGTCCGAGGCGTGCCACCAGGCGGGCCCCTTCAGGGCGAGCACCCCGCCGGTGACCAGGACGACGATCAGCGAGGCGAGGGTGAGCACACCGAAGACATAGATCCATGACGCCATGTACACGGGCTGTGTGTCCGGCAGCAGCTTGTCCGGGGGCAGTGCCCGCACCGACCTCCGCCGTACCGCTCCGGTCCACCCTCCGCCGGTCTCCGGCACCCCGCTCATCGCCGGCCTCGCCCTCGGGGGAAGGGCAGGAGCAGGGCCGCCACGAAGACGACCAGCATCACCCCGACCACCACGAGGTTGGCGACGGACACCTGCACCACACCCCAGTGCACGTAGTGCCCGGTCCCGTTGAGATCGATGGGCGCGCCAAGCACGCGCCCATCGGAAACAGAGTGTCCTGTCATAAGCCGGCTCCCCTCGGAGTTCGAGAGCCATTAGAGCGCCTCGCAGGACACTCGGCCTCCCGGCCCACCCGGGCCATGGGCCGAACGGCTCAATCACCCGAGGAAAGCCGGAAGGGAAGCCACACGCGACTCGGCAACCGACCGCTCAACCCGAGTGAGCCCTACGGACACCCTGAGGGCTGAACCACACCGAAGACTGAACTTGCGGTCCCCTGGGCGAGGGCTCACGCCCGAACGGTGCTTACCGTTGACTCGCTTCCTGGCGGGCCGCTGCGATCTCCGGGACGACAGTCTCAAGGCGCGGTGTGACGGCCTTGCGCTCCTGAATGTGGGCGTAGGCCATCAGGCCGAACAGCATCGCGAGGAGCACGGCCGAGGAGCCCGCGGTGCCGAGGTCCAGTCCGCCCTTGGCGACCGGCTTGGTGAGGAAGTCGCCGGCGGTGGCGCCGAGGGGGCGGGTGAGGACGAAGGCGATCCAGAACAGGAGGACGTTCGGGACGGCGGGCGCCTTCATCAGGACGACCAGCACGACCAGCACGCTGGACACCAGCGCCGCACCGCCCAGGTAGCCGAGTCCGGAGCTGTCGGACAGGAAGTCACCCATCGAGGTACCAAGGGTGTTGGAGACGAGGATCGCCGCCCAGAACAGGGCCTCGCCCCTGAAGGTGACGATGTCGCGGATCTGGAACGTCATCCCGCTGATCCTCCAGGCGAGGAAGATCGCCAGGAGGATGGAGACGAGGATCGCGGCTCCCTCCGGGTAACCGAGGCCGAGGCCCTGCGGGCCCCAGCCCAGCGAAGAGGCGCCGCCCGAGAGGTACTTGTCGCTGGCGTCGCGGTTCATGAAGTCAGACATCGTCGTGCCGGCCATGCTGGTCGAAAGGATCACGGTCCAGTAGAAGAACGGGTTGTACCGCGAGGACCGCAGCTGCACCACCAGCGTCACCAGGAAGATCAGGAACAGGGCGATCGTGGTGAGGAAATAGCCGAACTTGAGCGTCTGGGAGAACAGGTCGCCCGCCGTCTCACCCAGGGTCGTCGCGGCGATCTTCATGATCCAGAACGCCAGCGTGACCTCGGGCAGCTTCTTCATCACAGACTTCGTCGACGTCAAAAGGGTGCTCCTGTGCTTGTGGGGGATGGTTGGATCTCCGTTCGACCCTGACCAGGTCAACCTGAACGCATCCTGGACGTGCACACCATGGATCTTGCGTCAGCGCGCCCGCTGTGCCTTACCTGTCAACCTCTGCATCGTCATCGTCCGCATCTCGCGTCAGCCGCCGCTCCAGCTCGAACACCCACGCCGGAAGCAGCGGAGGCCAAGGATCGTCAGGGCACCGGAAGGCCTCCGGTTCTACGTCTTACGGCGGCCGGGCTCGCCGTGTTCACGGCAAGCGGGCAGCACCGAAGGCACCGCAGAGATCTCGGCCACCTCACCCCTCACGAGGCACAGGCCTGCCGAATCCCTCGTGGCGGACCGCACGCCTGGTCCGCGACTCCATAGGTCCCCGACGCGGGCGCTCGAACCCGCTTCATCCTGCTGATCCACCCGACAGGGCGATGGTCGAGGGGCGCCCGACAGATGAAGCACCCTGCTGGCTTGGCACGGATGCCGCGAAAGCCACCGAGCCAGCCGCCTCCCGATCAGGGAGAGGGCTCAGGACATCATCCAACTGCGCAAGGAGGCGTAGGGAGCAGAGACCCGCTCCACCTCTGAGTTGGCGTTCTCGGCGTATCCCGCACAGACCTCTGCCGCCTGCCCTGAGCACCGACTGCGGTACTCACCTCAGTGAGCGTGTCCGCTGGTCGGAGCGTCCTTCTTGACCGTCAGCGGCAACAACTTCTTACCTGTCGGCCCGATTTGAATAGCGGTGTCCATCTGAGGACCGACCGTCACTCACAGACGCCCCAGCTCCAGTGGAGCACCACGAGGCCTTCGCCGCCCTTTCCTCCCCAAGTCGCCTACCACAATGTGAAGTTGGCCCGACGCAACCTCTGCGGACATCCGACAAAGCCGTCTTTGACCAGGATCCAGTGCTCGTCAGGAACAGCGCGATACAGGGTCAGGCCCGAAGCCCCCCGCCCGCAAGACAAGGCTGCCCAGACGGAGCCGCCGTGCAGGACAGGGCAGAGGGAGAACACATCGCTACTGGAACGACAAGAACGGCAACCCGCGCGCCTCCGCCGTCGCCCACGACAAGCCCAGCGCGGGCGCACGCAAACAGGCACTCGAAGCCGAGGGCTGCACCAAAACAAAGATCATCGAGACCAAGCCCGGACGGCTCCCCAGCGTGTAGGGGCGCCGCACGAGCGCCCCCGGCCTCAACCTAAGGACGAGGCTCAAGGCAGACGAGCGAGGCCTCGACCACGACGCCACGGTGTCGCCACACCCCCCTTACACTTTCGCCACACACCTTGGGGGGTACATGAGCAGCGACACCACACCCGCGCGAAGATCGCGGAGACACCTCATCCTCACGGGCGTCCTCATCGCCGTCCTCGCCGCACAATCCACCGCACTCATCGTCCAACAGACACAGATCAGCAACCTGGAAGACAAAGCCAGCCAGCCCGGCCGCGCCGGCCCCTCAGGTCCTCCCGGACCAGCTGGTCCACCCGGACCGATCGGCCTCACCGGACCAGCAGGGAAAGACGGCAAGGACGGGCAAGACGCCATCGGAACCGCCAGCATCCCCAGCAACCCCCAGGTGCAGCTCACCGAGACCGAGGCGCGCGCCCACTGCGAGACAGTCGCCGACCAGGCCTACCCCAGCGGTAGCAACACTGGCGACCAGTCACTCGACACCCTCACCGATGCCTACAGCGCCACCATGCACGAGAAGATCTTCAAGCAGTGCATGGGCGAACAGGGCTACCCGCAGTAGAAGCGACAGCACCCGCCTCGGCGGCGGACAGCGAATCGCCCTCGCTCGCCTGCCAGTTGGGGAGCATCGGAAGCCTCTGCGGTCGCGTTAGACAGCGACACCTGGAATCAGCGCCACCAGCCCGGAAAGGAAGCTTCCCAGCGCTGCGAGTGTGACGAGGGTGGCTTTGCCGTCTGAGAACAACCCCGAGCAGAACTCACGCACTCGCCGCCGGAAGATCAGCAACTTGAGCTTCTGCCAGCGGTGTTGATGAATGTGGCAGCCCATGAGGATGCCAGTGGCGTTGTTACGACATCCGTCGGTCCGTCCTCGGACTGGTGCCCCGCAGGTCACCGGAGCCTGGAAGAAGGACCAGAGAAGGACCAAGGCCGACAGGGTGACGATCACCACTGGTCCGGCCGCCTCATTTATCCATGCCGCGATGAGAAGCGCCCCGGCCAGGACGCCCCACCACTGCCCCAAACCGCCGAACCGACTGCTTCTCGCCCCCGAAGTCGCCATGCCAGTAATCGTGGCTACGGGTCTAGCGAATCATGCGGCCCGCGAGTGATATGACCGAAAGGAGACCCAGGCGGCTCACATCCCGCGCCGCCTGACCTGGGTCCGCCCTGAGGCTTCATCCCAGGTCAGCCCGCGATCCGGTTCACCTTCGTCACCTTGCACGTCCCTTTCTGCGTGACTTGGTCCGAGCCGCCGGCCGAGGTCTTCGCCGTATGGCCCGACGCAACCGTCGACGACAGTGCCGCGCCCTCTGACACACGAGTCCCGTTTCGGGGCGTCGAACTCGACAGTGACGCCGTAGGTCGAGGCCTTCGAAGTATGGTTGTGGATCTCCACCCTGGCCGTGGGCAGCCGCGTTGTCGAGTCCACAGCGCATGACGTGATCTTCACGTCAGCTGATGGCGAATGGCTGGGACTGTTGCTCGTCCCGACTGCGATTACCACCACAATCACGACGATGACGACCACTGCCGCCAGAGCGCCAAGGCACCCCCACAGACACGCACGACCCCGGCGCTTCTTTTGCGGCGGTGCGGGAGGAGACCCCCACCCACCGGGAGGGGCTTGGCCCTCGCTCGGACGTCCCCACGGACCGCTTCCCTGCGGTTCCCCCCATCGGCGGCTGACTCGACGGCATGCCGGCCTCCTTCGTAGCGAACATCGCCACGCCAGGAAGCCCGAGATCATCCCGCGAGTTGGAGGCAGCCATGTGGGCGGCGGCTGCCGTCGCTGATCGCGCTCCTCAAGGCCTCTCAGCCCCTAGACCCACTCCACCTCGGAGCGGATGGCCGAAGAGCCCCCAGGCGGCGGCAGAGGCGTCCTCTGCGCCTCACGCACGGACGGCTGCCGCCCACTCCGAGCGCCAAGCGCCCCGAGCACAGCGGCAGCCTCCTCCTCGCTCGTGTCCGCCAACGCAGACACGATGCGCCGCAGCGCCGACTCGCTCACCCCCGGCACCCGTTTCAGCTGCTCGGCGCCGACTTCTTGACCGTCAGCGGCAGCAACTTCTTCCCGCTCTTACTTACTTGTGGCCAAGTATCCATCTGCGGGCACAGGCTCCACCAAAAGCACCCTCAAACCTGTCATTGAGAAAGCGAGTACGCGTCTGCTGCCAGGCGTTCTGCAGCCATCGAACAACGACCGCGCTACTGAAAGTGCTGGCTAAGGCCACAGCTTCCGGGCCAGCCTGTCTCCCCTCCCTTTGGGGAAGCTCCCACCTCCGCCGGGAAAGTCATGCACGTCAGTCAACTACGTGACATAAGCCAGAGGGAATCGCGAGGGTAGTGCGCCTGACGCAGCTCTACTACGTCCCTTCCGACGGACGCGACGGCCCGCACCCGCTCGCCGATGTCCATGTTTCCCGTCACTACTGATGGGGCATCAGCCACAGCAAGTCGACTCCTGAGACAGGCCGTTGGGGGCGAAATGGCTTGCAGCATATCGTTTGACATAGGCACGACTTCGGAGCTGTACTCCCAACTCACCGGCGTTCTGGCTGGTTTCTCGTTCACGGCCGTCATCATCGCCGTCTCACGGTCACTCGAACCGAGACCGGCCGCGACCATCCTGCCGCAGGCCGACACCGTTAAGACCTCGCTCGATAAGGCGATGCCTGTCATGATCTGTTCGTTCCTCGGACTGGTCATCACCTCGCTGACGTATAGCGCAATCGCCGGGGACGCCAAGAACGTCGGCCGGGCCACCATCGAGGAGTTGGTAGGCGGCTTGGAGTTTGCCGTGGCTGGCATCCTGATGTTCTATTCCATCGTCCTGCTGCTGGAGGCCATCAACATGGCAGATATGGCAGACCACGGTCGGCGCGTTCTCGGGCAGTTCGTAACGCTGGTGTCTTTCGCCTACATCTGCAATGGAATTGACGACTACAACGACGCACATTTCCAGGATCCGGCAGACCCACCCGTCTGGGAGACCGCGCTCACATACTCCCTGCTAGGCTTTTTCGTGCTGTATGCCATTTTCGGCTACCTCTTCTACCGCAAGCTGCCGCGAATTGGTGGTCGTGACGTACAGCGAAGAGCAGACGGGACGCTGACCCGCCACGGCCAAGGCCTGGACGAGAACGCTTACACCACACCAGAGCATCATCAAAGGGTTCAAAAGATCGCGACGTCAAGCCTTATCTTTATCATCGGCTGTGCGGTTGGCGTCGGATTCTTTAGCGCCTACGGTGATGATCCGTGCGAGACGACGCCGGTGGGGGTTGCCGTCGCCATCATGTGCGTCAGCTTCGCCATCGCGCTAGCGTTCTCGGTTTGGTTCTTCCTATCGCGCGGCCCAGACCTGGTGCAGTCTCAGCCCGAGCCCGTCTCGTCCACGTTGTAGCTTTGGCCTCCGATCGAGCGGCGCCAAACCTCTACCCGTCGTAAAAGTCCGGACGGGCCCCAGCTCCTGAAAGGAACTGAGGCCCAACCAACGCACACGATTGCCCCACAACTGAAGCCAAGCCTTCTAGCGACCGACCAGAAGAGACGGGTCAGTACACGTTTTAGATCTCTTGATCTAGACACTGCGAGCCCCCTCCAGATCTCGGAGGGGGCTCGGAAGCCTTAGCTGTCCCGCGCAGAAGCCCTACAGCGGCTCAGACCCACTCCACCTCTGAGTGGATGTCCGAAGCGCCTCCAGGCCCCGGCAAGGGCGTCTGAGGCCCGCGCTGCGCCGTCGACGGCCGCCGCGCCGAAGCGCCGCCAGCAGCCAGGGCGACGGCCACATCGTCCTCACTCGCCCCCGCCAGGGCCTCAGCAATCCGAGCAAGAGGCTCACTCATGTCAGTGCTCATGACCGCCGGAAGCAGGCGCCTGACCAGCGTTCTTCACCGTCAGCGGCAGCAACTTCTTCCCGCTGTCGCTCAGTTGTGGCCATGTATCGAACTGCGGACAGACCCCGCAGTCGAAGCACGGCGTCCACCGGCAGTCCTCGACCTCCGTCTCGTCGAGGGCGTCCTGCCAGTCCTCCCAGAGCCAGTCCTTGTCCAGGCCCGAGTCCAGGTGGTCCCAGGGGAGGACCTCCTCGTACGTCTTCTCGCGCGTCGTGTACCAGTCGACGTCGACCCCGAAGGCGGGCAGGACCTTGTCCGCGCAGCTCATCCAGCGGTCGTAGGAGAAGTGCTCGCGCCAGCCGTCGAAGCGGCCGCCGTCCTCGTAGACCGCGCGGATGACCGCGCCGATGCGGCGGTCGCCGCGGGAGAGGAGGCCTTCCACGATGCCCGGCTTGCCGTCGTGGTAGCGGAAGCCGATCGAGCGGCCGTACTTCTTGTCGCCGCGGATCTTGTCGCGGAGTTTCTCGAGGCGGGCGTCCGTCTCCTCGGCGGAGAGCTGGGGCGCCCACTGGAACGGGGTGTGGGGCTTCGGGACGAAGCCGCCGATCGACACCGTGCAGCGGATGTCGTTCTGGCCGGAGACCCTGCGGCCCTCGGCGATCACCTTCATCGCCATGTCGGCGATCTGCAGGACGTCCTCGTCCGTCTCCGTCGGCAGGCCGCACATGAAGTACAGCTTCACCTGGCGCCAGCCGTTGCCGTAGGCGGTGGAGACCGTGCGGATCAGGTCCTCTTCCGAGACCATCTTGTTGATGACCTTGCGCATGCGCTCCGAGCCGCCTTCGGGGGCGAAGGTGAGGCCGGACCGGCGGCCGTTCCTCGTCAGCTCGTTCGCCAGGTCCACGTTGAAGGCGTCGACCCGGGTGGAGGGGAGGGACAGGCCGATCTTGTCCTCCTCGTAGCGGTCCGCCAGGCCCTTCGCGATGTCGCCGATCTCCGAGTGGTCCGCCGAGGAGAGGGACAGCAGGCCCACCTCCTCGAAGCCCGTCGCCTTCAGGCCCTTCTCCACCATCTCGCCGATGCCCGTGATCGAGCGCTCCCGCACCGGGCGCGTGATCATGCCCGCCTGACAGAAGCGGCAGCCGCGCGTGCAGCCGCGGAAGATCTCGACGGACATGCGCTCGTGAACCGTCTCGGCGAGCGGGACCAGGGGCTGCTTGGGGTACGGCCACTCGTCCAGGTCCATGACCGTGTGCTTGGAGACACGCCACGGGACGCCCGACTTGTTGGGGACCACGCGGGCGATACGGCCGTCGGCGAGGTACTCGACGTCGTAGAACGCCGGGATGTACACCGATCCCGTCTTCGCCAGGCGGAAGAGGACCTCCTCGCGGCCGCCGGGGCAGCCCTCCGCCTTCCACTCGCGGATGATCCGCGTCATGTCGAGGACGGCCTGCTCGCCGTCGCCGATGATGGCCGCGTCGATGAAGTCCGCGATCGGCTCGGGGTTGAAGGCCGCGTGGCCGCCGGCCAGGACGATCGGGTCGTCCAGCGTGCGGTCCTTGGACTCCAGGGGGATGCCCGCCAGGTCCAGGGCGGTCAGCATGTTCGTGTAGCCCAGCTCGGTGGAGAAGGACAGCCCGAACACGTCGAAGGCCTTCACCGGGCGGTGGCTGTCCACCGTGAACTGCGGGACGGCGTGCTCCCGCATCAGCGCCTCCAGGTCAGGCCACACGCTGTACGTGCGCTCGGCGAGGACGCCGTCCTGCTCGTTCAGGACCTCGTAGAGGATCATGACGCCCTGGTTGGGCAGCCCGACCTCGTACGCGTCCGGGTACATCAGCGCCCAGCGGACGTCACAGGACTCCCATGGCTTGACCGTGGAGTTGAGCTCTCCGCCGACGTACTGGATCGGCTTCTGCACATGCGGGAGCAGAGCTTCGAGCTGCGGGAACACCGACGCAGCGACTTCGGCAGGCATCTCGCGACCTTCGTGGGAGGGGCTGACCGGACGAACCGATCTGACAGGGGTGACCATCTAGACTAACGCGGCCGGACGGCTCCCCCGCACGCTCAGATGTCGGCGCCGTCCTTCACCGAGGCCCACACCTCGGGCACCTCCGCCTCCGCGTTCGCCGCCCGATGCTCCTCGCGCCCGTAGAGCACGCCGTACGTGAACGCGCTCTCGCCCGCCGCGTGCGCCACCGCGGACAGCTCGCGCAGGGTCTGGCGGGCCATGACGCTGTCCTGGTGCTCGCCGATCAGGGTCTGCAGCGACTTCATGGACTTGACCATGGACTTGGCCGGGCCGCCGAGGACCGGCTCGGCGGCCTCGGCCGCGTACCGGGTCCGCTTGGCCTTCTTGCGGGCCTCGTGCAGCCCGAGGTCGCGGTCGGGTCCGGGCGGCTGCTCCATGGCGTCCTCGATCAGCGCGGACACCTTCTTGAAGTCCTTGCGTACGGCCTTCGCGAGCACCTTGTCCGGTGTGCGGCCGGCCGCCTTCAGCAGCGGCGGGTCGGTGACGACGGCGTCCAGGGCGTCGAGCAGCTTCAGATACCGCTCGGAGTCCAGGACGCCGATCAGCCGGGCGCGCGAGCCGTGGTGCTCGGCCTGGGCCCAGCTCCGCATCCGTTCGCGGACCGGGCCGGAGACCAGGGTGGGAGGCAGGTCGTCGAGGGCGGCCGTCAGGCGTTCCGCGAGCACTTCCCTGTCGCGGCCGACGCCGAGCTCGCCGGCCAGCCACTTCAGCTCGACGCCGATCGGGTCGGTGACCTCCCGGTCGAGGACCTTGCGGAAGGAGCGGAAGGTGCTGCGCAGCCGGCGCGTGGCGACCCGCATGTCGTGGACGGACTCCTCGGCGTCCAGGCGGACGGCCGGGTCGAGCGCGACGATCGCGTCCCGCTGGGTCCGGGCGTACGCCAGGACGTGGTCTCCGGCGGTGGCGGGCTCGCCCGTGTCCCCGTCCTTCGACCGCGGCCGGCCGCCCTTCGTCTCCGCGAGCGCCCGCGCCAGCTTCGAGGCCGACTTCGACGGCCGTACGCCCGCCTTGCGAAGACGTTTCTCCGCCTTGTCGAGGAAGGCCGGGTCGCCGCCGTCGGCGAGCTCCACCTCGATCTCGGTCCACTCGGCGGCGCCCTCACCACCGAACAGCCGCTGCGCTCGTACGGTGTCCAGGGCGACCTCGGCGAGCAGCCGGCCCTGGGTGTCGACGAGGTGGTGGACCCCCCGGGTCGTGTTCAGCCGGATCACGGGCACCAGTTGCCCCTCGCGGACGCGGGCGCGGACCAGCCCGGCGAGTTCGTCCGGGACGGTGTCGGAGAGCGGGGCGTGGATCTCGTCCCGGACGCCCGGCGCGACCGGCAGTTTCAGGTGCCAGCCGGCGTCGGAGCCCCCGGTACGGCGGCGCAGTGTGATCGAGGCCGCGGCCAGGCGCAGATCGGACGTGTCGTGGTAGGTGGCGTCGAGTTGCTCGGTGCCCTTGTCGAGGACGTCCGCGACGCCGGCCACAGCGGTCAGGTCGGGCAGCCCGCTGTCGTCGGACTCGTACTTACGCTCGATCTCGCGCTTTGTGTCCGCCATGAACCGAATCTAGTGGCTGACGAGCCGGGACGACAGGTCCCACATGAGGTGAACCCCGGGCAAACTCACGACAACCGCAAGTAGTCCGGGGTTCGTCCGGCTTCTTCTCACGCCGACATCGGCCGCTGCACTCTGATCGACTGCAGCAGCCCCACCGCCACCCAGACCGCGAACATCGACGAGCCTCCGTATGACACGAACGGCAGGGGCAGGCCCGTGACCGGCATGATCCCGAGGGTCATGCCGATGTTCTCGAAGGCCTGGAAGGCGAACCAGGCGACGATCCCGGCGGCCACGATCGTGCCGTACAGCTCCGTGGAGTCGCGGGCGATACGGCAGGCCCGCCACAGGACCACGCCGAGCAGGAAGATGATCAGGCCCGCGCCGACGAAGCCCAGCTCCTCCCCCGCGACCGTGAAGACGAAGTCCGTCTGCTGCTCGGGCACGAACTGGCCGGTGGTCTGCGAGCCGTGGAAGAGCCCGGCGCCGGTGAGGCCGCCCGAACCGATCGCGATACGCGCCTGGTTGGTGTTGTAGCCGACGCCGGACGGGTCGAGGCTGGGGTTCGCGAAGGCGGCGAAGCGCGCGATCTGGTACTCGTCCAGGATGTGCAGCTGCCAGATGGCGATACAGCCGACGACACCGGCCGTGATCATGCCGAAGATCCAGCGGTTGGAGGCGCCGGAGGCGAGCAGCACGCCCAGGATGATGGTCACCAGGACCAGGACCGTCCCGAGGTCGGGCATGAGCAGCACGATCAGGATCGGTACGGCGGCCAGGCCCAGCGCCTGCAGGACCGTGCGGTGGTCGGGGTACGGCCGGTCACCCGCGTCCACCCGGGCCGCGAGCAGCATCGCCATGCCCAGGATGATCGAGACCTTCACGAACTCGGCGGGCTGGAGGGAGAAGCCGCCGCCGAAGACGATCCAGTTGCGGCTGCCGTTGATGGTGGCGCCGAGCGGGGTGAGGACCAGCAGCACCCCGAACAGGGAGATGCCGTAGAGGATCGGCACGACGTTGCGCAGGGTGCGGTGGCCGAGCCAGATCGTGCCGATCATCAGGGCGAACCCGATGCCGGTGTTCATGAGATGCCGGATCAGGAAGTAGTACGGGTCGCCCTGGTTGATCTCCGTGCGGTTGCGGGTCGCGGAGTAGACGAGGAGCGAGCCGAGCCCCGACAGGGCGAGCGCCGACAGCAGCATCGGCCAGTCCAGTCGGCGGGCGAGCGAGTCACGGGCGAACAGCCGTGTCCAGCCGGCCCGCTGGGGCCCGTACCCGGAGACGGAGAAGCTGCCTGCTCCGGTCATGTGAGCATCCTCCGGCTTCCCCTCTTCCGAGGCCGCCTGCGGGTGGTGCGGTTGGTCGCGGTCGGTGAGGCGGTGGTCGCGCCGGGCTGGGTCTCGTCCGGGGCGGTCGTGCTCTTGTCGGTGGCCTTCTGCAGGTCCTCGACCGGGTCCTTGGCGACCTTCGGGGAGGCGATCGTGCCGTCCGTCTGGACCTTCGGCAGGCCCTTCTGCGGGGTGGGCAGCAGCGCCTGCTTCTTGTCGATCGAACCGTCGGCCTGGACGCCGTACAGGGCGCTGTAGATGTTGCGTACGGCCTCACCGGAGGCGCCGGAACCCGTACCGGCCTGAGCGATCGTCATGACGACCGTGTAGTCCTTGGAGTAGGTCGCGAACCACGAGGTGGTCTGCTTGCCGTAGACCTCCGCGGTACCGGTCTTGGCATGCAGCTCGATCTTGTCCTGCGGCCAGCCACCGAACTTCCAGGCGGCGGTACCGCTGGTGATGACGCCTGCGAGCGCCTTGTCCATGCCCGCGTGGGTGGCCTTGCTGATCGGGAGCTTGGACTTGACCTTGGGCTTGATCTCCGTGACCGTCTTGCCGTCGGCGCTGACGATGGCCTTGCCGATGGTCGGGACGTACTCGGTGCCGCCGTTGGCGAGTGCCCCGTAGATCATGGCCTCCTGGATCGGTGTGACGAGGGTGTCGCCCTGGCCGATGGAGTAGTTGATCTCGTCACCCTCGCGCATCTTGTTGCCCTCGAGGCAGTTCTCGTACGCGATCTTCTCGACGTACGAGCCGTTCTTCTTGCCGGTCTTGCACCAGGCGGCCTTGTTGGCCTTCCAGTAGTTCTCTTTCCACTGGCGGTCGGGGACGCGGCCGGTGACCTCGTTGGGCAGGTCGACGCCGGTCTCCTTGCCGAGGCCGAACTGGTGGGCGGTCTTGAAGAAGTAGTCCTTGGGCTCGCCCTTCTTCGGGTTGATACCGCCGTCCCTCTTCCACTCGCGGTCGGCGAGGCCGTAGAAGACGGTGTCGCAGGAGACCTCCAGGGCGCGGCCCAGGGAGATCGGGCCGAAGTTCTCGCCCTCGAAGTTCTTGAAGACCTGGCCGCCGACCGAGTACGAGCTGGTGCAGGGGTAGCCGCCGTCCCATTCGTAGCCGGCCTCGACCGCGGCGGCCGTGGAGACCACCTTGAACGTCGAACCGGGCGCGGACTGACCCTGTATGGCCCTGTTGAGGAGCGGGTAGTCGGAGTTCTTGCCGGTGAGGTTCCTGTAGTCCTTGGCGGAGATGCCGCCCACCCACACGTTCGGGTCGTAGGTCGGCGCGGAGGCCATGGCGACGATGCGGCCGGTCTTGGCCTCCATCACGACGACGGCACCGGAGTCGGCCTTGTAGTTCTCGCCGGTGATCTTGTCGAACTGGGTCCGGGCGACCTTCATCGCGTTGTCCAGCTGGTACTCGGCGACGCGCTGGACGCGGGAGTCGATGCTGGTGACCAGGTTCGAACCGGGCTCGGCCGCATCCGACTTGGCCTTGCCGATGACGCGGCCCAGGTTGTCGACCTCGTAGCGGGTGACGCCGGCCTTGCCGCGCAGTTCCTTGTCGTACTGGCGCTCCAGGCCGGAGCGGCCGACCTGGTCGGACCGCAGATAGGGCGAGTCGCTGTCCTTGGCCTGCTGGATCTCGTCGTCGGTGACCGGGGAGAGGTAGCCGAGGACCTGGGCGGTGTTGGACTTGCCGGGGGCCGGGTAGCGGCGCACGGCCTCGGGCTCGGCGGTGATGCCGGGGAAGTCCTCGGAGCGCTCGCGGATCTGCAGGGCCTGGCGGGGCGTCGCCTCGTCGGTGATGGGGATCGGCTGGTACGGCGAGCCGTTCCAGCACGGCTGGGGCGTCTTGGCGTCGCACAGCCGGACCTTCTGCATGACGTCCTTGGGGGACATGCCGAGGACCTTGGACAGCTTGGTGAGGACCGCCTTGCCGTCGTCCTTCATCTTCAGCAGGTCGGTGCGGGAGGCGGAGACCACGAGCCGGGTCTCGTTGTCCGCGAGGGGGACTCCGCGCGCGTCCAGGATCGAGCCGCGCACCGCGGGCTGGACGACCTGCTGGACGTGGTTGCCGGACGCCTCCTTCTGGTACTCCGCGCCCTCACGGATCTGCAGGTACCACAGACGGCCGCCGAGGGTGCCGAGCAGGGAGAGGACGAGGATCTGGATGACGACGAGGCGGATCTGGACGCGTGGCGTCCGTCCGGTCTCGGGAATATTGGTCACTGTGGCTGCCTCCCCCTCTCAGTGCGTGTACGAGTCATATCCGACGAAGCTGTGCGGCCCAGCGGCCAACTCGTGTGCCCTCACAGCCGCTTGACCCCCTTGATGCGCCCCGCCCGGGCTGTGCGGGTCCGCGCCTTCGTCTTCAGGGCGCCGAGGCCGCCGCGCTGGCCGCCGATCTTGAGGCCGGTGCCGTTGGAGATCCAGCCGGAGGAAATGTCGGTGGCCTTCTTGGAGGAGGAACCGGTCTCCGCGAAGGGGTCGTTCTCCGCGCGCCGGGCCAGGGCCATGATTCCGGGGACCACGAACGGGGCGAGCAGCAGGTCGTACAGGGCGGCCGTGAACAGCAGGCTGGCCAGGCCCACATGGCGGGCGGCGGTGTCGCCGACGAGGGCGCCGACACCGGCGTAGAGCAGGGTCGAGCCGATGGCGGCGGCGACCACGACGACCATGGGGCCGGTGGCCGACTTGAGTCTGCCGTTCTCCGGCTTGATCAGTCCGGCGAGGTAGCCGATGACGCACAGGACGAGGGCGTAGCGGCCCGCCGCGTGGTCGGCCGGTGGCGCGAGGTCGGCGAGGAGTCCGGCGCCGAAGCCGACGAGGGCACCGCCGACATGGCCGTAGACCATGGCGAGGCCCAGGACGGTCAGCAGCAGCAAGTCGGGTACGGCGCCCGGGAGATGGAGCCGGGACAGGACGCTCACCTGGACCACCAGGGCGACGACGACCAGGGCCGAGGAGAGCAGGATCCGGTTGACACGCATGGGGAAAACTCAGCTCCTACTGCTGTTGCTGCTGGCCGTCGACGGGCGCGTTCGCGGACGGGGTGACCGTGACGGTGACCGTCGGCGTCGGGGTCGGCTTGGGCTTGGCGGGGAGCACCGTGTCGCGCGGGTCCTTCTTCGGGGCCTCGACGACGACGCCGACGATGTCGAGCTTGGTGAAGCTGACGTACGGCGTGACGTAGATGGTGCGGGTCAGGCCGCCCTCGGAGGGCTCGACGCGGGAGACCACGCCGACCGGGACGCCCGGCACGAAGGGCTTGTCGGCCTCGGAGCCGAAGGTGACCAGGCGGTCGCCCTTCTTCACCTTCGCCTTGCCGTTGAGGAGTTCGACGCGCAGCGGTCGGTCGCCCTGGCCGGAGGCGAAGCCGAGCTCGTCGCCGGCCTCCATGCGGGTGCCGACGGTGAAGTCGGGGTCGTTGGCGAGCAGGACGGTGGAGGAGTCGGGGCCGACGGTGGTGACGCGGCCGACCAGGCCGTCGCCGTTCAGCACGGTCATGTCCCGCTTGATGCCGTCGTTGGCGCCGACGTCGATGGTGATCGTCCAGGAGAAGCCCTGGGCCGCTCCTATGGCGATGACCTCGGCGCCCTTGATGCCGTACTGGCCCTCACCGGCGATCTTCAGCATCTTGTCGAGCTGCTTGAGGCGGCTGGAGTTGCGGTCGTCGCTGCCGAGCTTCGCCTTGAGGGCCGCGTTCTCCTTCTCCAGCCGGGCGAGGCGGTCGTGCTTGGCGCCGGAGTCGCGGATCGCGGAGACGGCGTTGCCGACCGGGTCGACCGCCGCCGACACGGCGTTCTCGATCGGGCCGAACACGGTGGCCGCGGCCCGGCGGGCACCGTCGACCGGTGAGTCCTCCCCGCCGCGGATGTCCACCGTGATCAGCGCGAACGCGACGGCGACCAGCAGCACCAGGAGCAGCCGGCTCTCTCGTGTGTCCCTCACGTGCGGCGGCCGTGCCTTCCTCAATAGAGTTCTTTTGGGGCAACAGAGTTCTTTGACGGAGCTTATGCCTCTATATCGACGATCCGCCGTACGAGAGGAGATCATCTCGTACGGCGGAATCGAAGAGTTACGTCATCTGCGCGGCTGGGCGTCCAGCACCTGCTGGAGCGCCTCGAACTCCTCGACGCACTTGCCGGAGCCGAGCGCCACGCTGTCCAGCGGGTCCTCGGCGATGTGGATCGGCATGCCGGTCTCGCGGCGCAGCCGCTCGTCCAGGCCGCGGAGCAGGGCGCCGCCGCCGGTCAGAACGATTCCGCGGTCCATGATGTCGCCGGAGAGCTCCGGCGGGCACTTGTCGAGGGTCGTCTTGACGGCGTCGACGATCGCGTTGACGGGTTCCTCGATCGCCTTGCGGACTTCGGCGGCCGAGATGACGACGGTCTTGGGCAGTCCGGACACCAGGTCCCGGCCTCGGATTTCGGTGTGTTCGTCAGCGTCGAGGTCGTACGCCGAACCGATCGTGATCTTGATCTGCTCGGCCGTCCGCTCACCCAGAAGGAGGCTGTACTCCTTCTTGATGTGCTGAATGATCGCGTTGTCCAGCTCGTCGCCCGCGACGCGGATGGACTGGGCGGTGACGATGCCGCCGAGCGAGATGACCGCGACCTCCGTGGTGCCGCCGCCGATGTCCACCACCATGTTGCCCGTGGCCTCGTGGACCGGCAGGCCGGAGCCGATGGCGGCCGCCATGGGCTCCTCGATGATGTGCACCTGCCGGGCGCCCGCCTGGGACGACGCCTCGATGACGGCACGGCGCTCGACGCCGGTGATGCCCGAGGGGACACACACGACGACG
>Ga0075367_10000160_pt1 | contig 21111 bp, 20 predicted proteins | sample EndMethybrTD3032_FD_71399 | JGI IMG/M metagenome (GOLD analysis project Ga0075367, IMG submission 71399) | Populus endosphere microbial communities from Tennessee, USA - Endosphere MetaG P. TD hybrid TD303-2 | ecosystem: Host-associated > Plants > Roots > Endosphere | place: USA: Tennessee... | reverse complement strand
GACAGCGTATCCGCCTCGCTGGCGGTCGAGGAGTTTCTCGGCGTCGAGCTCGGACACTCCCAGACAGTCGATTTCGCCATGCGCTGGATTCGCCAGTTCGAGGGTGAACCCCCCGCCTCCGCGTGAATTCGCACTCGCGGAAATGACATCGACCACGGCGGGCGGGGGCGTGTTGGGACGCCGCGCGGGAGCGGTCGGGCCGCACCCCGTTGACGGCGCGGGGAACAACTGTTAAGCAAGTGCTTAAGATATGGATGTTGCCGGTCCGACTATTGACGAAAATTCCATTTCAGCGGACCGGGAGCCCCCGAAGGAGGTTGTTTGTGCCCGACCATGCGGTGGAGTACGAGTCCGTCGAGCAGTTCCGTATTCGCCTGCGCCGCTGGCTTCCGGAGAATCTTCCTCGGCTGACGCCGGGACACGTTGCGGCGTCGCGCGATTCGGACGAACTTTGGACGCGTGCCCGTGAACTGCAGGCAACGATCCACAGCGGCGGTTTCGCCGGCATCTGCTTCCCGCGGGAGTACGGCGGCCTGGGACTCGGATACGAGTATCAACGCGCGTTCGATTCCGAATCTGCCGGCTACGAGCTGCCCGTATGCCTCAATCTGCCGTCGTTCGCGATCTGCTGCGCGACCATACTGGACACCGGCGCTGAGGAGCAGAAGCGAAAGCACATCGGAGCGGCGCTTCGCGGGGAGCAGGTTCTCGTGCAGCTCCTGTCCGAGCCGGGCGGCGGGTCCGACCTGGCCGGTGTCACGACGCGCGCAGAAAGGCGAGATGGCCGTTGGATTCTCAACGGCGCCAAGACGTGGAGTACGTGCGCCTTCGCCGCGGACTACGGACTCTGCCTTGTCCGTACGGATCCCACGGTACCGAAGCACGACGGGTTGACGATGTTCATCGTTCCGATCAAGCATCCAGGAGTGACGCTGCGGCGGATCGAACAGGTGAATGGGTCGCTGGAGTTCTGCGAGGAGTTCTTCGACGACGTCGAACTGGGCGACGACGCGGTGCTCGGCGAGGTCGGTCAGGGATGGGCGGTTGTCTCGCGGCAGCTGTTCCACGAACGTCTGTCCCTGGGCAACGGCTCACAGTACTCGAGCGGCACGGGCAGCGAGTCGCCTGAGGACAGTCCGCTCGACTTGGTCCACATCGTCGAGACGTCGACGGGCGCCGACGATCGCGACGTACGGCGGGCGGCGGGTCGCGCGCTGGTGCATCGATACGTCGCTCGACAGTTGACCGAGCGCGTCTTCAGTGGGATGCAGGACGGTTCGGTCCCGCCCTCGTACGGAACCATCCTGCGCCTGGTCGCCGCTGAGACCAACGAGCTTGAACTGGACACGGCTCTGATGATCGCCGACTCCGCCGCGACCGTCGATGCCGGCGACGGACTGTGCGACATCGGTACGCGGTTCTTGGGTCGTCAGGTCCTCAGCATCGGGGGCGGCACCACAGAGATAGCTCGGAACATCATCGCCGAACGCATCTTGGAATTCCCTCGCGAATACGCCGCCGACCGCGGTGTGCCGTTCAACCAGGTGCGACACAACGACTGATACGCGGATGCAACACCCGTCCGCAAAAGATTTCAGCGCTCCGCGGTTGTCGGAAGCGCCTGCTCCAGACCGCCATTGAGAAAGTCGGCGATGCCCGCGGTCCACCGGTGGGTGTCGCCGTCCCCTCGATACTCGGTGTGCATGGCCAACCACAGATGAACGCCGAGGATGCCCGGGGCAGCCGAGGCCGCGGGGCCGGTGTTGGATTGTCCCGCCGCGTCCAGTTGACCCGCTATCCAGGCCACCAGCCGGGGATGCAGATGCTCGGCGAAGTAGCGTCGACCGGCGTCGTTGCTGGCGAACAGGATGGCGTTGAGCATCCGGCCGATACGCGCCATCGTCGAGGCTAGCGCCGTATGCATTTCGTTGAGCCGCTCGGCGCTGTCCAGACCCTCCAACCGTGAGTCCGCCGCCGTCAGCTCCTCATCGAGGGTGCGCCCCAGCGGGCGCAGCACCGCCTCCTCGAACAGTTCGGCGGTCGATGAGAAGTGTTGGTAGATGGTCGCGTTGTTCACACCGGCCGCGCGGGCCACCTTGAGGACCGAGGTGCGGTCAATCCCGAGGTCGAGGTAGACCTCCTGCGCGATCCGAATGAGCTGGGCCCTCCGCTCGGCGGCGGGCAGTCGCACACGTCGGGGTTTGGCGGCGGACATGGATGCGACGATAGCCGCCGGTATCAGCGGAGTTCCGGCGTGGGGTGTATATCCCGTTGGGTGGCAGCTGCTCTCACCGCCAGGTCGCCGCGCTCTTGCGCACCTGGCGGAACGGCACATCACGGTCGACCGACGGTTCGCGCGGAAGTCCGAGGATGCGCTCGCCGATGAGATTTCGCTGAATCTGATCGCTTCCCCCGCCGATCGAGTTCTCGAAGGCACACATCGCCGCTAGATGGGCGTGATCTGCTGCTGGCGAGTCGGCACCGGCGAGCATCCCCTCCGCCCCGAGCAGCCTGGAGTGCAGCCGGGCGGTTCCATGCAGAATCTCGGACATCGCCAGCTTGACCACCGACGCCGCCCGTTCGTCTGAGGGGTCCTCGGCACGCCGACCGTTCCATTGCGCCACCCGCTCGAGCGCGTAAAGCTTCGCGATGTCCTGTCTGATGTCGGAGTTAGTGTTCTGGCCGCGCTCACGCGCCACGGCGACCAGCGTCTCGACGGAGGTACGAACCAGTTCCGAACCCTCGTCGCGGTCCTGTACGGATCCGTTACCCATCGCCATTCGTTCCAGCGTCAAGGCGGTCTGCAGCACCGCCCATCCCCCGTTGAGATCGCCGATCCGGTGTCCCTCGGAAACCCTGGCATCGGACAGGAAGACCTCGTTGAACGTCGCGCGTCCCGTCATCTGTTTGATGGGCCTCACATCGACGCCGGGCTGATGCATGGGCAGCAGGAACAGGGTCAGCCCCTTGTGCTTGGGCACGTCCCAGTCGGTACGCGCGACCAGCAGGCCGAGGGTGGACTCGGCGGCCAGACTCGACCACACTTTCTGTCCGTTGACCACCCACTCGTCGTGATCACGCTCCGCACGCGTTTGGACCGCGGCGAGATCCGATCCGGCGCCGGGTTCGCTGTAGAGCAGGCACGTGCGGTGCCGGCCGTCGAGCAACCCGCGCACAATCGAACGCGACGCCACCCGATCGGTACCGAAAAGATTGACCACGTTGGCAATCAGCCTGTTGGCCGTGACGTCGATCGACCCCATGGGCGCACCCGCTGCAGCGAACTCCTCGGCGACGACGTCGATCGATTCGAGTGGCAGTCCCAGCCCCCACAACTCAGGGTCGAGGTGGGGGCATGCCCATCCGGCGTCGATGACCTCGTCGACGAAGTCACGGGGCGGTCGCGCCGATGACCAGTGCTCCGCCAACCACTCCTTGACCTCGGCACGCAACGCCGTTGCGGCGTTGACATCCCATGCGCTCATCGAGGTTCCCCTTCCGCGGACGCCTATAAGCCGATGGCCCGAGCGAGCTGTTCACGGTGCGACGCCGGATCACCGAACAGCAGCTCGTCCGCTATGGCTCTTTTGAAATAGAGATGAGCCGGATACTCCCAAGTGAAGGCGATCGCGCCGTGAACCTGAATGTTGGTGCGCGCGACATCCCGGCAGATCTCCGAGCACACAGAACCGGCGATGGCCGCGATCTCGGGAAGATCTGAGCTGCCGTCGGCCACAGCACGCGCGGCCACTAGGGCCGCCGCCCTCATCGCCTCGACACCGGCCATCATGTCGGCGCACATGTGCTTGACAGCTTGGAAGGAGCCGATCGGTCTGCCGAACTGAATCCTGTGTTTGGCGTACTCCACGGCCATCTCGAGTGCGCGCTCGGCGACCCCGACCTGTTCGCAAGCCAGCGCAACGGTGGCGACGCGGTCGAGCCCGCCGACGTCGAACCGGCCACCGACCCGCTCGGCGGGAACACCGCGCATCTCGACTCGAGCGAGACGACGCGTCTCGTCGATCCCGATCATCCGGGTGCGGCGAACCGCCGGATTGGTTGGGTCGACGGCGAACAACCCGTAGTCGTCATCAGTTTGGGCGACGACGAGCATCAGCGTCGCCGCTTCCCCGTCGACGACGTACGCCTTGACGCCGTCGACGAGCCAGCCGTCGTCCGTCGGCGACGCACAGGTCGTCACCTCTCGTCGGTCGGCGCTCGTCGACTCGTCGATCGACGCCACGGTGGCGATCGTGGCGCCCGACGCGATACGCGGCAGCCACTGTTTCATCGCAATGTGATCGCCCGAGCCCAATATCGCCATGGTTGCGATCGTCGTCGCCAGCAGCGGCTCGCACAGCAGCGCGCGGCCGGCTTCCTCGAGGACGATCGCGGTCTCGACGAATGTGAAGCCGGTTCCTCCGAATTCTTCCGGAATCGTAAGGCCTTGTACTGCGGTCTGATCGGCCAGCAACGCCCACAGTTCGGGGTCGAAGCCGCGCTCGCCCACCATCGTCTCGCGGACGACCGCCTCGGGTGACTTCGCCTCGAAGAAGGACCGAACGACGCGCCGGAACTCGCGCTGCTCGGCAGAGTGACTCACGCTCATACCGGTTGCGGTGGCAACATCGGCGCTTCCAGAGGCACGAGATAACCGTCCTCTCGGCGAATGTGCTCGATGTGATCCGCGATGTCTTCCACACTCGCCGGGCCAGAATCCGGCAGCCACCCTGGTGTCAAGCCGACGAACGCCCTGCCGTACCAGCCCGCCCCTGCGGCGTAGATCTCGTGGGTAAGGGTGCACTCCCTCGACGCCAGATACACGACCATCGGCGTCACCAGCCTCGGATCCAGGGAGTCACCCGCCTCACCCAGAAGCCCGTCAGTCAGTCGCGTACGCGCAAGGGGCGCAATGACATTCGAGGTGATGCCGTAGCGGGCGCCCTCGATTGCGATTCCGCTGGAAAGCCCCACCAGCCCCATCTTCGCCGCCCCGTAATTCGCCTGCCCAAAGTTGCCGAACAGCCCGGCCGCCGAGGTGGTGAACACCATGCGCCCGTAGCCTTGCTCTTTCATCGCGGCGAATGCGGGCCTGCTTACACAGAACGCTCCCCTGAGATGCACGTCGGCGACCGCGTCGAAGTCCGCCACGCTCATCTTCGCGAATGTCTTGTCGCGCAGAATCCCGGCGTTGTTGATGACAACGTCGACACGACCGAAGTTGTTTAGCGCAGCATCTACCACAGCTGCACCCCCGTCGGGCGTGGCGATCGACTCCGAGTTCGCGATCGCCGTCCCACCGGCGGCCTCGATCTGCGCCACCACCTCGCGTGCCGGCGTCGACCCGGTATCCGAGCCGTCGGTCGCCGCGCCGACGTCATTGACCACGACCTTGGCTCCGCGATTGGCCAATTCGAGGGCGTAGGTGCGTCCGAGGCCGCGACCGGCGCCCGTGACGACCGCTACCTGATCAGCGAAAGAGATCATTGGAATCTAACCTTTGACGGCATCGTCGGATGTCTTCCTAAGCGGTGGGAAGCGCAATGTCGTAGAGCTCTGCAGCGTTGTCCTGCAGCACTCTTCGCCTCGTGTAGGCGTCGACGTGGGCCAGCGACGTGGCGAGCCGCTCGCGCGCCCCCGGGTAGATGCAGGTCGGATGTGGGACGTCGGTTTCGACCAGCACGTTGTGCACACCGATGTCCTCGATCAGATGCTTGGGCCCCGACCGCTCGAACCAGAAAGAGACGTAGATGTGATCGGCGAAATACTCACGGGGACGCCGCTTTTGCAGTGCGACCTCAGCAGGATCGGTCACCATCTCATCGAGCTGAAACTCCATGGCTTCGATGATGAACGGCACCCATCCGATACCACTCTCAGCCGAGAAGACCTTGATGTTCGGATAGCGGTCGAAGAAGTCACCCATGCACAAATTGAGGATGATGCGCGCGTTGCTCATGTAGAACTGGCTGGAAAGTATGGCCAGACGCCGCTGAGGTCCGTAGGAATCCCAGTACACATCGGGATTCGACTGTGCCATCGGGTTCATTGACGTCTGATTGCCGATATTCTTATCGCCGCCGCCGGCGATGTGGAAGTTGAAGACTAGACCCATGTCGTTGCCGAGCTGCCACATCGGTTCGAAGTACGACGAATCGAGTCCCGGCAAACCCGTATTGTGCGGCTTGTCGCTGATGGTGAAGCCGCGCATGCCACGATCCCGTAGACGGACCATCTCTTTCAGGGTGAGGTCCATGTCCCACGTCGGCAGCAGTGGCTGCGGAAACAGCCGCCCGCCGGACTGCTCCTGAACGTCGACCAGGAAGTCGTTGTAGGTCTGAATCAGCATCGCGCGCTGCTTCAGATCGTCGATTCCGAAGAAGGTGTTGGACGAGAACCCCACCGCGTTGGAAAACAAAATCTGTGCGTAGACCCCCATCTCGTCGAGGAGTTTCACGCGCTCCACCGGATTCCAGGTGGACGAGTCGACTTCCTCCCACGGTTGCACGAAGAGCGTGCCGAATTCCTTCTTCTTGCCTCGACTCAGCGTGTTCCCGCCGATACCCATAAGCATCTCGTCACCGAGATACCAGTGCGTCACTCCGTCTTTCGTGCGCATTTGCGGCACCTTGTCGTGCATCGACGCCGGTACACGCGACGTCCAGAGGTCCGGGGGTTCAGTGAAGTGCGAGTCCGAATCGATGATGTGGATGCCGTCTAGCAATTCGTCTACCCGAGCATTCTCGTTCATCGTCGCGGTCATTCCGGTCAACTCCCAACAGGCTCTCGGATTGTTCACTCGGCGCTAGGTGCGCCGACTACGTGGCCCAACGTACCGACTGCGTCCCCGCGAAGCAACCAGTTACTTGACCATCCCGCCGGCGCTCTCATAAGGTGCCGGTCATGCCGATCAAGACGAGCACACCGCGGCCCCGTACTGCACCGTGAGCGATTCGGTCTCACCCCGGGTCGTACCGGATCTCGAGGGTCGGGACTCGCGGTACTGGACAGCAGGACGCGATGGCGCGCTGGTCATACCAATGTGCCCCGATTGCCACCGATGGTCCTACCCCGAGCTGTCCGCGCGATGCATCGCATGCGGCACTCCGACCGTGCCAGCACGGTTGCGTGGGATCGGCACCGTGCATACCTTCACCGTGAACCGACACCGTTACCACCCTGATGTCACGCCCCCGAACATCATCGCGTTGATCGAGCCCGTCGACGATCCGACGCTGCGTCTCATTGCGGGTGTCGTCGACTGCGCGCCTGAACACATGCGCATCGGCCTCGAGGTCGAAGTCAGCTTCGAAGAACACGGCGACGTCCACGTCCCGGTGTTCCGGCCGCGACGCACGGGCGTGGCTGTATGAGATCGGCATCCAAGGAGCCGTTCGTTTCTGGGCTGGGCCTCTCGGAGATCGGCCGCCGACTGCCCACCACCAGCCTCGATCTTGCGCTCGACAGCGTGCGCTCCGCAATCGCCGACGCGGGGCTGGAGGTCGGGGACGTCGACGGCGTCGCCACGCTTGGAGACGCGCCGCAAAGCGTGGTGGTGCGCGCCCTCGGAATCGAGCCCGAACTCCATTTGGGCCGGATCGGAAGCAGCGCGCTGTTCTCGCCGTTTCTGTCCGCCGTCGAGGCGATACGCGACGGCCGGGCACGCCACGTACTGGTGTATCGCAACGTGAATATGCTCGGCGGGTCCTACGACCCGGCCGCGGGACCAAATCCGGATTGGGACCCCGCGACGGATCCCGGTCAGAATTGGCGTGCGGATCTCGAGCACTTGAACACCGATCTGGATCTCCTTCTGGCCGCTCACGCGTTCTCCGCCGCCAACTGGTTCGCGCTTCACTGTCGACGGCACATGCATCTCTACGGCACCACCCGCGAGCAGCTGGGATGGCTGGCCGTGAGTAGCAGGCGCTACGCCGAACTCAACCCGCACGCGGTCTACCGAGACCCGCTCACGCTCGACGACTATCTGAACGCCCGCATCGTCTCCGAGCCGTTTGGATTGCTGGATTGCGATGTGCCCGTTGACGGTTCGGTGGCCGTGGTGCTCTCCCACCATGCACACGCCGAGGACTGTCCGCACCCGCCTGTCCGTGTCGCCGCAGCAGGCGGAGCCGACGGGGTCGGCGGTTGGACACAACGGCGCGACTTCCCGAACATGGCCATGGTCGACGCGGCGGCCCAGATGTGGGACCGCACCGATCTGCGGCCAGCAGACGTCGATGTGGCGCAACTCTACGACGGCTTCACCTTCCTCACCCTGGCCTGGCTCGAAGCCCTCGGTCTCTGCGCGAGGGGCGAATCCGGGCCCTTCGTCGATGGCGGCGACCGGATAGCTCTCGGCGGCGCGCTCCCGCTCAACACCTACGGCGGTCAGCTATCGGCCGGCCGGCTACATGGACACTGGGCACTGCACGAGGCATGCACCCAGCTTCGCGGCGACGCGGGCGCCAGACAGGTACCGGGTCGACCGGAGGTGGCCGTGGTGTCCAACGGCGGGGGGCCGATGGCAGGATGCGTTCTCCTCACCCGGTGACCCAGCCCCGATTCAGCTTGGTACGGCGATTGTCTTGGGCTGCAGGTATTCGAGGAATCCGTGGAGTCCGTTGCGTCGTCCCAGTCCACTTTGCTTCACCCCGCCGAACGGGCTATCGAGGTGACTGAACGGAGCACCGTTGACGCTCACGGTGCCGGTCCTCATACGTAGCGCGATGTGCATGCACCGTTCCTCGTCGAGACCGCTGACCTCCCCAGACAGGCCATACATCGTTCCGTTGGCGATATCGACCGCCTGTTCCTCGGAGTCGTACGCGGTCAATGTGAGTACCGGGCCGAATATCTCCTGTTGCGCGACATCCGAGTTCGGGTCGACATCGGCGAGAAGCGTCGGCTGGACGAAGAAGCCGTGATCGAGTCCGTCGGGAACGCCACCCCCCGTGACCAGTGTTGCGCCCGCGGCGACCCCGGCATCGATCATGCCCAGCACCCGCCGTCTCTGGGAGTCGCTGATCAGCGGGCCCTGCAATGTCGCGGAATCCCAGGGATCGCCCACACTGATCGCCTCCAGGGCCCCTTTGAGGATGTCGACCCCCTCGGCCATTTTGCCTCGGGGAAGCAGGATCCGACTCCGGAGTATGCATGCCTGACCGGACATGACGGCGACCGACGTCGCAGTGCGTAAAAGGCAGGACTCCAGATCAGCGTCGTCAAGCACCACATGAGCCGACTTCCCACCGAGCTCCAGGATCGACTTCTTGATCGTTGGAGCGGAGGCCGCCAGAATCCGGCGACCCGTTTCGGTCGATCCCGTGAAGGTGATGACGTCCACGTCGGGATCGGTGACCAAAGCCGCTCCCACCTCGTCGGCGCTCGACAGTACGACGTTGAAGATGCCCGCCGGGATGTCGGTCTTCTCGGACACGATGCGACCGATTTCAGTGCCGGCCCAAGGCGACAACGGTGATGGCTTCAGGACGACAGCGTTCCCTGCCATCAGCGGTGCCATGGTGTCGGAGATGTTGAGGTAGAACGGCGCGTTCCACGGAGTGATGACGCCCACCACGCCGGGTGAGTCGTAGTGTACGAGGTGGCGTGCGTGGGTCGGACCGATGCTTTTGATTCCGGAGTCGACGAGGTATTCGAACTCCCGCCCGAACCGTGCCCAGTACGCCACCTCGTTGATGGGGCCGTCGATCAGTGCCGGCGTGAGCGAGATCGGTGCGCCGACTTCGGTCACCTCGATGTGCCGCAACCTATTCCGTTCTTCCCGAAGCGCGATCTCGAGCTGCCGCAGGCAGTGGGCGCGGAAATCGGGGTCGCGACGCCAGCCGGTGCGCTCGTGTGCACGTCGAGCCGCGCGCACCGCGCGGGCAGCATCCTCGACGCCGCCGTCCGCCGCTTGTCCGGCTTCGAGGCCGGTCGCTGGATCGATGACCTCGAATCGTCGACCGTTCGCAGCTTCGACCATTTCGCCGTCGATGAGCATCCGCGGGTCCCCCGCCGTTGCGGTCATCGCGGGACCTGCGCGGTGGTGAACTCGTAGCGCGCACCGTGACAGTCCGCTGGATCGGCGAGCAGCACGTCGCCGACGCTTTCGACGCCGATCGAATGCGCCTCTAGATGTGCCCGCGCTCGGTCCAGGTCGTCGACCGTGAAGGTGACCGAGTAGACCGAGTTATCGCTGGCCCCCACCGCGTCCGCGAGGTCGGTGTGGTCGTCCGTGGGTTGCGCGAGTTCGATGACTGTGTCGCCGAGTCTGAGCCAAGACGATGCTCTACCGCGGGACGGGTCCTGAGTCTCGTCGAGTGCCTCCGATGTCCACAGTCGGGTGAACGTTTCGAGGGACGCGGCCCGATCGCGAGCGCCTATCGTCACGTGGGCGAGGGATTGGAGGCCCATTGGGTGCGTGGACCAAAGGCGTCGGAGCGATGACCACTCCTCGCGCAGACGGGGATCCTCTGGTACGAGGTCGTCGATGAACTCGATGATGAGGCCGCCGATGTCGCGAGGGCGAGGGAAGAACCAGGTTCGACCGTTCGCGCGCTGAAGTGCGCATCGGATGCCGCGTTCGTTGAGATTTGCCGCGAGGCTTTCCACGTCCTCAGAGACGAAGCCCACGGAATGTAGCTGCTGGCCGCGGCGGGCGTAAAACCGTCCGAAGGCCGTAGCTTCGTCAGCCGGGAGTTCCGGCGCGACGGTCTCCACGCAGAAGTCCGACACCATGAGCAGAGAAGCCCAGCGCTTCTCCTCGGCAAGGTACGTAGGTTCATCGAGTCCTAGGAAGACGAGCCCGCCGAATATGTCCTCGTACCAAGCGTTGAGCTCGCGGATGCTCTCACCGACATGGATGACGTGAATCATGGCTCCGATGCCGTACGGACCGGTCCTATTGGGCGTGTGCCGCATGGAGACGTCCTTCCGCCGAGGTTTCGCCGGGCGCGTGCGTCAGATGCGTCAGCGCAGCCATTGGGCCATCCCGCCTTCCAGCACGCGACGTGCGCCCCCGCCCGTCGAGTGCGCATCGGTGTGGAACACGGCACCATCCCCAGACAGCCACACCGATGTCGTGAGCGACTCGCCGGGCAGGACCGGTGCGGTGAAGCGCGCCGACATTCCGGTGAGCTTGGATGCGTCTCCATCGCACAAAGACTGCACGAGCGCGCGGCCAGCTATTCCAAAAGTACATAGCCCGTGCAGGATTGGACGTGGGAACCCGGCCCTGGCCGCGAACTCGGGATCGCTGTGTAGTGGATTCCGGTCCCCGGAAAGGCGGTAGACGAGCGCCTGATCCGCCGTGGTCGTCGCGGTAACGCGGTGATCCGGTTCGCGTTCGGGCGGAACCGGGTTCGCCGGAGAAGAACCCTTGACGCCCCCGAACCCGCCAGCGCCACGGATCACCGAAGTCATCTCAGACTCGGCTACGGTGTCGCCGCTGACCGGGTCGACTCCTGTTGACTTGAACACCACGACGGCGTTCTTGCCCTCGCCCTTGTCCAGGATGTCCGCTATCTCGCAAGTCACGTTGAGTTTTCCCGCTGCAGGCAGGGGGGAATGCAGCCGAATCCGTTGCGACCCGTGGAGCAGACGGCTCAAGTCGAAGGACCCGATCATCTCGACTCCCCACGCCGGACAGGCGATCACGGCAAACGTGGGCAAAACTTGCTGCTCGATACGGTGAGAGTTCTCCGTGGTGAACGCCAAATCATCCACTCCGCATCCGACGCCCAACGCGTACAGCAGCGTTTCACGGTCTGTCCACTCGACCAGTCGGGGCTCCGTTCGCCGTCCGATCGAGTCGGGATCGAGCATCATGCCTCCTCCATTGCACTGACACGACGCTGACCGTACTTCCCCCGAGGGTTCGAAGCAACCAGTTACTTGACGTCGGCCGCGAGCCGACAATAACCTGCGATCCACGTCGCGGTGTAAGCCATCAACATGAAGGGAGCGCCGTGAAGCGCAACATCTTCGCCGCCGAACACGTCGCGTTCCGAGCCACGGCGAGGGCGTTCTTCGAGCGGGTGTGCGTGCCGCACGCTGCCGAATGGGAACAACGCGGCTACGTAGATCGCGATGCGTGGCGGGAGGCGGGTCGGCTGGGTTTGCTCGGCTGGCAGATGCCGACCGAGTACGGCGGCTCGGACGTGGACGATTTCAGATTCAATGCAATCGTCAACGAGGAGTCGTGGTTGACCGGCTCGATCGGGATGGGCTTCGGCATACAGAACGACATCGTGTCCGGCTACCTTCGGGATCTGACGACAACCGAGCAGAAGGAGCGTTGGCTCCCCGGCTTCGTATCCGGCGAGATCATCACAGCCATTGCGATGTCCGAGCCTGAGGCCGGTTCCGACGTGGCCCGCCTGCGCACACGAGCCGAACCCGACGGCGACGACTTCGTTGTCAACGGGATGAAGACTTTCATCTCGAACGGGCTGCTGGCCGACCTCGTGCTGGTTGCGTGCCGGACGGATCCGAGTGCGGTCAAGCCACACAAGGGGATCAGCCTTCTTGTCGTCGAGGCGGGGATGCCGGGATTTACACGTGGCCGCAAGCTCGACAAGATCGGAACCCGCGCTGCCGACACGGCGGAGCTCGTGTTCGAGGACGTTCGCGTTCCCCGCGCGAATCTCGTGGGCGAGTTGAACATGGGCTTCTATCACTTGATGCGCAACCTGCCCGCCGAGCGGCTCGGCATCGCAATTCATGCGGCGGCGCAGGCTCGGCGCGCGATCGATCTCACCGACCCCTACGCGCGCGAGCGCAGAGCTTTCGGCCAACCGATCGGCACCTTTCAGGTCAACCGACACGCCCTCGCGGCCATGCACATTGAACTCGACGTCATGCAGTGCTATGTCGATAGATGCATCATGGCGGTCAATTCGGGGGAGCTGACCGCCGACGAGGCTGCTGGCGCCAAGTGGTGGGCGACCGAGACGCACTGGCGCATCATCGATCGCTGCCTGCAGATGCACGGCGGATACGGCTACATGAACGAGTACGAAATAGCTCGACTGTGGCGTGACTCACGGGCCCAGCGTATTTGGGGTGGAACCAGTGAGATCATGCTCGACATCGTCGGAAAGGGACTGGGGCACTGACGCCGGTGGATGCCGGCGGTCCGCGGGCCTCCAAGAACGAAACGGGGTCGACGAAGCTGGTGATCGGCGCCAGCGGATTCCTCGGTTCACACGTGACGCGCCAACTTGTCGCAGCGGGGGAACACGTCCGGGTGATGTTGCGCCACAGCAGTTCCACCGTGGCGCTCGATGATCTCGACGTCGAGCGTTGTTACGGAGACGTTTTCAATCGCGAGGCGCTGCGGCTCGCGATGGATGGGTGCGACGTCGTCTACTACTGCGTTGTAGACACTCGCGCTTGGCTGCGCGACCCGGCACCGTTGTTCTCGACCAACCTTGAGGGTCTGCGAAACGTTCTCGACATCGCGGTCGACGCCAACTTACTCAGGTTCGTCTTCACGAGCACTGTGGGTACTTTGGCGAACAACGCACACCGAGCGGTAACCGAATCGGAAGGCCGAAACTGGAGTGGAGGCGGTCCGTACATCGCGTCCCGCGTTGCAGCAGAGCAACTCCTCCTCGAGTTCGCGCGCGAGAAGGGGCTTCCCGCGGTTGCTCTGTGCGTCTCGACCACCTACGGCCCCGGAGACTGGGCACCCACCCCACACGGAAGACTCGTCAGACAGGCGGCATTGGGCCGAATGCTGTTCTACCCCGACTATTCGCTGGAGGTCGTCGGTGTCGAGGACGCCGCGCGGGCCATGCTCCTCGCGGCGGAGCACGGCCGAGTAGGCGAACGGTACATCGTGTCCGACCGATACCTGCCCGCTCGCGAGGTCTACCGCATCGCTGCCGCTGCAGCCGGGCGACGGGCACCACGACTGCGGATACCCATGCCGCTCCTGAAGCTGGCGTCCCGAGTCAACGACATCGCCTCGATCCTGCTGCGGACGGACCTGCCGCTCGCCTACCACGCCATTCAGATGGTCGACATGATGTCACCGCTCGACCACGGTAAGGCCGTGCGAGAACTGGGTTGGGATCCAAAGCCCGTCGATCGATCGATTCACGACGCAGCGCTGTTCTTCCTGCGCGGCATCGCCGACGACTCCTGACCAAGGGTCAGGCCGCCACCTTCTCGAGGATGTGGACTCCGCATGCCGATCCGAGCCCGATCACGTGTGCCAGACCGACTCTGGCTCCGTCGATCTGACGCTCACCCGCTTCACCTCGGAGGTGGTGGCACACTTCCCACACGTTGGCGATACCGGTGGCCGCAACGGGGTGGCCTTTGGATTCGAGGCCGCCGGAGACGTTGACCGGTGTCACGCCGTCGCGCCATGTCGCGCCGGAGTTGAAGAAGTCGACGGCCCCACCCTCCTCGCACAGCATCAAGTTGTCGTAGTGGACCAGTTCGGCAGTGGCGAAGCAGTCGTGCAGCTCGACGAGATCGAGATCCTGTGGTCCGATGCCCGCCTGTTCATAGGCTTGACGGGCTGCGTTGCGGGTCAAGGTGTTGATGTTCGGCAATACTTGACATCCGGCTTCCCAGGGATCGGTGGTGAGCACCGACGCCGATATCTTCACGGCGCGACGTTGCTGGGATGCCGACAGGCTCTTCAACTTCCGACCGCTGACGATTACCGCGGCAGCTGCACCGTCGCAGTTCGCCGAACACATCGGACGGGTGTTGGGGTAGGCGATCATCACGTCGTTCATGATCTCCTCGACGGTGAAGCGCTTTTGGTACGCCGAGAGAGGATTTAGTGTGGAGTGCGCGTGGTTCTTCTCCGAGATGCGGGCGAACAGTTCGAATGAGGTGCCGCCGTAACGATTTCCGTATTCCATGCCGATCTGCGCGAATACCCCTGGCATGTTCCGGGTGGTACCGATGAGCCCTTCGACATCGGTCACACCGCCCAGCCGCCCCGAGGGCGTCCAGCTGGTTGCGTCCGCGACTGCCGCCGGGTTCACCAGTAGGCCCGCACCGGCCAGCTTCTCGACGCCGACGGCGAGCCCCATGTCCGCCTCGCCGGCCTTCAACGCCATGATGACAGTCCGAAGCGCAGTCGCACCCGTGGCACAGGCGTTCGCGACGTTGTAAACGGGTATGCCGGTCTGACCGACGTGCTTCTGAATCTCCTGGCCGAACGCGACGCTTCCGCCCATGAGGTTGCCCGCCGCCATCACACCGATGTCGCGCATCGACGCGGCCGCGTCACCGAGTGCGCTCGAAATCGCCTCCGCTGCAAGGTCGATGGTGTCTAGATCGGGGTGCTTGCCAAATCTCGTCATCGCGATCCCAAGCACGTAAACGGCGTCGCTGTCTACACTCATGCCTCTACAACCCTTCATTTCACGGGTTCGAAGCCGAAGCCGACGGCCTCGACTCCGCGGTCGTCCACGCCCAGAGACGTCAACGCCAGCCTGACCCTCATCCCGGTTGAAATCGATGCCGGGTCGGGTTCCACACACACCAGATTGCCCGCGACAAGGACACCGCCACAGTCGACCGCCGCGGCGATGAAGGGCACTGTGATCCCCGGTTCGGCTGTGCAGACGATCGTGTACGTCTGTACGACGCCGTCGCTCGGCAACTCGCGCGATGTGAACGCGGCGCCGAAACAGGAGGCGCAGGCGTTGCGCCGGCCGAAGAACTGCGCGCCGCAGGAGTCGCACTGCAGTGCGCTCAACCGCGGCTCCGGTTCCAGGTGCAGATAATCCACGACCGGGATGCGTGCGTCGGTCAAGTTTCGACTCCTCGATTGCTCGACAGATTTAGGTTTCCCATCACAGGATCGAACCCGCAGCCTTCTCCGCCTCCAGCTCGTCCCAGTCCAATCCGAGCTCCAGAAGCACCTCCTCGGTGTGCTGGCCGTGCTCGGGTGCGCGTGTCAGCACGGGCGTCTGCTCGTCCAACTGCACAGGGTTTGCCACGAGCGCGAATGCTTCGCCGCTGTCCGGCTCGACCGTGGGGAGGTATCCGTTGGCCACCACCTGGGGGTCGTCGAACAGCTCCTGTGGCACCTGGTACACGGACCATGGGAAATCGGCATCACCGAGGCACTCGCGCCACGCGGCGAGTGGACGCTCGGCGAACACATCGTCGAGCAGGGCGATGCACTCTCGGCGATTCTCATAACGAGCTGCGCCGTCCCGAAAGCGTTCGTCTGCTGCGAGATCCGCTCGTCCGACGTGCGTGCAGAACGGTTGCCAATAGCGGTCGGACTGGAACATGCCGAGGATGATGATTCGACCGTCGGCCGTGCGGTAGTTGTTGGCCAACGGATTGGGCGCTTCTTCCCGGGGGAATCGCAGGACTTCGTCGAGATGCTGACCGCCGATGATGTCGAAACCGATCGTCCACATGGCGCAGTTGAGAAGCGACACGTCGACCGTCGGAGCGACACCCTGGCGCTCCCTGGCGAGCAACGCCGCAGCGATGCCACCCGCAAGCATCATGCCGCTCGGGTTGTCGCCGATGCCGGCGCGATGCGGCGCAGGCCAGCCATCGGCGTCGGCGCGCAGCACTTCCGCAATCCCGCCACGCGCCCAGTAGGAGGTGGTGTCGAAGCCGCCCACGTCGGCATCCGGGCCCCGGCTACCCTGGCCGTGTCCGCGCGCGTAGATGATTCTTGGGTTCCGGCGACGCACCTCGTCGACGTCGATTCCGAGGCGCCTGCGCGCACCGGGCAACATGTTCGTCAGCAGGACGTCCGAAGATTCGATAAGGCGTCCCAACAGTTCCCGACCCCGTGGATGCGCGATGTCCAGGCCCACACTGCGCTTTCCGCGGTTCACCTGTTCGACGAGGAAGTTGACTGCAGGCGGCTGATCGACACCCATCGCCGTGACCGACAACATGCCCCGCATCGGATCACCGGTGACGGGATGCTCGACCTTGATGACGTCGGCACCCCAGTCAGCGAGCACCGCGCCCGCGGCGGGCACGAACCCGAAGGACGCCACTTCGAGAACTCGCAATCCCGATAGGAATCCGGCCAAGTCGATGCACTCTCCTGAAGACGGAACTTGATGCGAACCCGCGCGCGGCTAACCGTCGCGGTCGTCGCGCACGATCGTAGGGGGCGAGACGCCAAGGTGTCAAAGTAAACGGTTATTTCAAACGCCGAGACCGTCCGATCAGGTTGCCGGGGGCAGTTTCTTGCGCGACCGCGAACGCCGCCCGGAGGCGAGCCGGTCAGCCGGCTGGCTTGCCATGCCGTAGTACAGCAAGTCACCGAGCCACCGGGCCTGCGAGTGGATGTCCACGTCGACGCCCCGTGTCAGCGCATCGATTGCAATCCCGTAGCACATTCCCCAGATCGTCATGATCATGGTGAGTGGGTCCACGTTCCTGTGAGGCCGGCCACGCAGGGCGAACTCGGTGCCGCCGGCCCATCTCTGGAACAGCGGCCAGAGTCGTTCGTTGTAAAACCTGCGGCCGAGTTGAGGGTCGGAGAAGAGTCCCACACCGAGCAGCGGGGTGAGATCGACGGCCAATGCGAGCTGTCGTTCCATTTCCGCGAGGAACGTTCGCATACGGGTCTTTTCGTCAGCGCCGTTGATCCGGTCGATGTCGACAAGCACCTCGACCACGACATCTTCCAATGGCTCGAACACCGCCGCGAGGAAGATGTCCTCCTTTGATTTGAAGTGCCGGAACAGGGCTGATTCGTTGACGTCGGCCGCCTCGGCGATCTGCGAGGTTCGGGCTCCCGCGAGTCCGTGGGCTCGGAAAACCCCGGTCGCCGCGTCCACGATCCGCCGTCGCTGCGGAATCTCGTCCACCGGATCGCTGCTGTCGTCGGAGCTGTTGGGCGAGGTCACCGGAACACGGTAACCCCCATGGCTGAATCGGGCGGAAAGAAGTAATCGCTCACTTCCGCGCCTGTACAGCGCCGGTCGGCGCGCGACTGCACTCACTCGAGGGTTATTGCGCCCTCCGGACACGACTCGGCGCCGTCAATCGCCTGCTGCTCAAGGTCACTCGGCACGTCGCGCTCGGTGAGTGCGTTGTATCCCTCCTCATCGAGGTCGTAGACATCCGGCCCCATGGCGAAGCAGCGAGCATGTCCACTGCACTTCTCGCGTGCGACGACGATCTTCACGACTTGCTCCCCTCACTCGAGTCCGATTGCCTGCCATCGACCAGCACCTGCATGGGTTGGGCGCTGGCGCCGCGAGGCTCGTTCATCCGGTCGTCGAGATAGGAAAGCGCCGCGTCGACGGTCGCCCATGGTGGCGCGGCGCCTGTGTCGTCGGCGAGGTCGAGCACGATCTTGAGATCCTTACCGAGCAGTCGCCGGCTTCGTTTCCACATGTCGCCGAGGTCGAAGTCACTGGCGGCGACGAAGGCGGCCGCAGCGCTGCCCCCGCTGCCGGCGTCGAGCACCGACGCCATTGCTGCTCTGTCGACGCCCATGCGCTGCGCGAAGTCGAACAGCTCGTTGGCGATGCTCAGGTGAGCGGTGACCGCGAGGTTGTTAATCAGCTTGGCCGTCTGGCCTGCTCCCAAGCCGCCCAGATGGATGATCGCGGACGCGTAGCTGTCGAACATCGGCCGACACCTCAGCACATCCTCGGGCTTGCCGCCGGCAAGGATGACCAGCTGCCCGGCATCGGCTTTCCCGGCTCCGCCGGTAACGGGGGCATCGACGACGGCGATCCCGCGAGGCGATCCGTTCTCCGCCAAGCGGTTCAATGTCTTTGGATGGATCGTCGAGTGCACCGCGATGACCCCTCCCCGCGCCATGCCGGCCATGATCCCGGTACCGCCAAGAACGACTTCGACGACGTCGTCGTCGTCTAGGACGCAGACCCCAACGACGTCACTCGCGGCCCCCACTCGTGCGGGCGTGTCGACGACGGTGGCCTTCTCGGCGAACGATGCGGCCACTTCGCGGCGCCGCGCCCACACGGTCAGCGGCAGTCCAGCGTCGCCGATACGGTGGGCCATCGGAGCACCCTGATTGCCGAGACCGATGAAACCGACCCGCGTCATCGTGAGCCCATTCGACCTTTTCCGCGGCGCACCCGGCACCTATCGCTTGTTGACGAGCCCGGCGTCCACGGGCAACACCGAGCCGGTCACGTAACGCCCGGTGTCCGCGACGAGGTACAGGACGGCGTTTGATATGTCGTCGACTTCGACCATCGTTACCGGAAGCGCGTTGGACATCGCTGCTCCCTTTCCGGGGTTCGCCTCGTAGTAACTGGGGAGCCAGTCGTTGACGATCATCGGCGTAGCGACACCGGTAGGGGCGATGCAGTTGACTCGAATGTTGTGCGGTGCAGCGTAATTCGCCAGCGACCGCATCAACCCGATCACGCCGGTCTTCGCGGCGTAGTATCCCATGAGTCCGGGTTGTTCGGACGCGGCGCCCACCAGGCCGGCAGCCGAACTGGTGATGACAATCGCGCCTCCGCGGCCGTGCTCGATCATCTGCGGCAGTGTCATCCACACCGTGTTGTAGACGCCGCTGAGGTTCACATCGACTACATCGTCGAACTCGGCATCGGTGGGTTCGTGCGCCATTGGGCAGATTCCCGCGTTCGCCAGGACGATGTCGACGGGACCGAACTCCTTTCGACCGGCCTCGAACGCGTCGCGTATTCCGGCGCGGTCGCGGACGTCAGCCTGCAGTGCGATGATGCGCCCGTTGGCGTTCTCCACTTCCTTCACCGTCTGTTGGAGGTCGTCCGGCGTGGCCATCGGGTAGGGCACGCTGTCGATCTGCGCGCAGATGTCCACGGCGATGATGGCCGCACCCTCCGCGGCAAGGCGTACTGCGTGACTGCGACCTTGCCCTCGGGCGGCCCCCGTGATGAACGCGACTCTGCCGTCGAGACTGCCCATGTGCCCTCTTCCCTATCAGCGATCGAGGATGATCGCGCCAACCCCCGCAACTTCATTTAAGCATGTGCTTAACATGTAGGTATGCGCAAGGGCGGGGACGGAGCGATCCTGTCGGGTCGAAGCGAAATGCGCTCCTACCCCCAGGACAAAGCAACCGGTTACTTGACCGCCGTGTCTTCCCTTGGATACGGTCCCCACGTGGCTGCTCGCTCGTGTTCCGAGGTCGGCTGTTCCACCGACGCGACAGAAGGCGATCAACTGTCGTGAAACTGGGCCTGGCTCTCGGCGCGTGGGGCTCACGTCCCCCCGGCGACATCGGCGCGCGCATCGTGGAAGCCGAAAGGCTGGGCTACGACGCGGTTTTCACCGCCGAGAACTACGGGTCCGACGCCTTCACGCCACTAGCCTGGTGGGGGTCCCGAACTACGCGAATTCTTCTGGGGACGCAGATCGTGCCGATCGCGGCCCGCACGCCCACGGCAACCGCGATGGCCGCGCTGACCCTCGATCACCTCACCGGGGGTAGACACGTTCTGGGTCTGGGGGTCTCTGGACCGCGCGTCGTCGAGGGATGGTACGGGCGACCGTTCGAGCGCCCACTCGCCCAGACGCGCGAATACGTCCGCGTGATCCGGCAAGTATTCGCCAGACAGGCGCCGGTCACCAACGCTGGACCGCACTTCCCGGTGCCCTATTGCGGTGAAGGTTCGGTCGGACTGGGCACTCCGCTGAAGTCGATCGTGCACCCACTGCGGTCGGACCTGCCGATCTGGCTCGCCGCCGAAGGGCCCCGCAACATCGCCCTGTGCGCGGAGATCGCCGATGGGTGGATGCCCATCTTCTACTCGCCGAGAATGGCACCGGACTACCGGACGGCACTCGCGGAGGGTTTCGCCCGCGACGGTGCTCGTCGGACAGCCGATGATTTCGCCATCGCCTCCAGTTGCAAGGTCGTCGTCACCGACGACCGGGATGAAGCCCTGGATCGGATGAAGGAGAGGGTCGGTTTCTACATCGGCGGCATGGGGTCCAAGGAGATGAACTTCCACAAGGACCTGTTCGCCCGAATGGGTTATGAGGCTGCAGCCGAACGGGTTCAACAGCTGTACGCCGAAGGCCGGGCCAACGACGCGTATCGCGAGGTGTCGCGTGACATGGTGGCCGACATTTCCCTGGTCGGATCTGTGGCTGAAGTTCGCGACGGGGTAGCAGCGT
>Ga0075367_10000156_pt1 | contig 21394 bp, 26 predicted proteins | sample EndMethybrTD3032_FD_71399 | JGI IMG/M metagenome (GOLD analysis project Ga0075367, IMG submission 71399) | Populus endosphere microbial communities from Tennessee, USA - Endosphere MetaG P. TD hybrid TD303-2 | ecosystem: Host-associated > Plants > Roots > Endosphere | place: USA: Tennessee... | reverse complement strand
CGAACGGCGTGCCGGGCAGCCTGTTCGTCCCAAAGCCCTTCACGGCGGGCGAACTGATGGCCGAGGTCGCCAAGCTGGTCGGCGACAACGACGACTAGACGCGGCGCAGCGGGACCGGCGAAGCGATGGACCCTTAGGTCCGTTCCCCACCGAGCGACGACCTGGCGCAGGCTCCTGTATTTGTTGCGAAGGTTGGGAAGGTCCACTTCGGATGGGCGCTCTCGGTGCGAGTTTCCTTTAATCCTAGTGCTCGCCGCCCGCGTTGTGGCGCAGCTTCCATTGGTGAGCCGGCAAGGGGGTGGGTGATGAAGAGCCGTATAAGCATGCTTCAAGGAAGCGCCATCGCGCTCGTCGCGACTCTGGTGCTCGGCGCAAGCGCGTTGGGCGCAGCTCCGGCCGCATGCCCAAGCGTTGAGGTCGCCCGAGTGGCGCCGGCAGGGCTTGCGACGTCGCGCCTTTTCCCGGGGCCGGGCCAGGGGAAGATCGCGGTCGAGGAGGCGCCTTTAATCAACAGGCGCGACGTGATCAAAGCCGACGCAACCCTTGCGGAGGGCACGTGGGGGCTGGGTCTCCGGCTCAGCCCCGAGGGGGCTGCGCGGATGCGCTCGTTCACCACGGCTCATGTGGGTGATCGATTGGCTTTCATCGTCCAGGGTAGAGCCAAGATGGTGGTGAAAATCCTCGATCCAATTTCGGGCGACAGTGTCTGGGTCAGTCCGTTCGACAAGCAGGCGGCGCAACGTCTCGCAGGCAGGATCAACGCTTGCGCCACGAAGGTGCGTTGATCTCAGAGATCAGCGCCCGCCTTCTACTGTCCCGGCCCTACGACATCCGCGCCGCGTTCGTGTGGGCGCCTGGGATGCGCCGCGAGCGTGCAGGATGCGACTAGCGGCCACCAACCTCTTGTTTTAGCATCTCTCTTCTCTATGTTGCCCGTGGTCGTACGGCGTATGCCGTGAAAGGACTTCACGGTGTCGGCCCTTCAGCGAAATAACGTGAGCGTCCGGGGCGCCGGCGACCGTACGATGGTCTTCGCGCACGGATTTGGCTGCGACCAGAACATGTGGCGTCATGTGGCCCCGGCGTTCGAGACGAGCTTCCAGACCGTGCTGTTCGACAATGTCGGGGCCGGCGGATCCGACCTCTCCGCCTACGACGCGGCCAAGTATGCGAGCCTGTCGGGATATGCCGACGATCTGATCGAGATCATCCGGGAACTGGGCCTGACAAAGACCCTGTTCGTCGGCCATTCGGTGAGCGCCATGATCGGCGTCCTGGCCTCGGTGAAGGCGCCGGACCTGTTCGCGGACTTGGTTCTCGTCGGCCCCTCGCCCCGCTACATCGATGACGCGGACTATATTGGCGGCTTCGGCGCCGCGCAGATCGAAGAGCTGCTGGAGTTCCTGGCCGAGAACCCGATGGCCTGGTCGCAAGCGATGGCGCCGGCCATCATGGGAAACCCCGAGCGTCCCGAACTGGGCGAGGAACTAACTACCAGTTTTTGCCGTACCGATCCGGAGATCGCCGCCGCGTTCGCGCGGGCGACGTTCACCTCCGACAATCGCGATGACCTCGCCCGGGTGACGGCGCGCACGCTGGTTCTCCAGTGCAGCGAGGACATCATCGCGCCCCTGCAGGTTGGCGAATATGTCCGCGACCATATCCCAGGCAGCCAGATGGTGGTCCTGGCGGCCACCGGCCACTGCCCCAATCTCAGCGCCCCGGCGGAGGTCATATCCGCCATCCGAGACTTTGTCTGATCCCGCGCCGGGTCCTGCGGCGCCCCCCTCGGCCATCGACCTCGAGGACCTGTTCGACAACGCGCCTTGCGGCTATGTCGCGACCGGCCCGGACGGACGGATCATCCGCGCCAACGCCACCTTTTCGCGTTGGCTGGGCTTCGCAGCCGACGATCTCGGCGGGCAGCCCCTGCGCGACCTGCTGACCGTACCGGGACGGATCTTCTACGAGACGAACGTCGCGCCGCTCCTGCGGCTGCACAGCGGTTTCGAAGAAGTCGCGCTCGACGTCATCACGGCGCAAGGCCTCAAGACGCCGATGTTGGTCAATGGGCGAGAACACCGTGACGTGGACGGGAACCTGCTGGCCCTGCTGTTCACCTTTTTCCGGGCGACGAGCCGCCGCGGCTACGAACGCGATCTCCAGAGTCGGGAGGCTGTCGCGGTGCAGCGGCTTCAGGACGAGAAGGCGACGGCCGACCTGCGAGAACAGTTCATCGCCGTGCTCGGCCACGACCTGCGCAATCCGCTCGCATCCATCGTCGGCGCCGCGCGCCTGCTCCGCCGCGAGGTGCAGAGCGAAAAGGCCCTGCGCGTCCTCCAGTTGATGGAATCGAGCGTCGACCGGATGGCGGGCCTGATCGACGATGTCATGGACTTCGCCCGTGGCCGCCTGGGCAGCGGCCTCGACCTCCACCGCCAGGTCGCGCTCCTCGAGCCCGTGCTCCGCCAGGTCGTCGAGGAACTGGAGACCAGCGAGCCCAGCCGGATCATCAATTGTGATTTCGACGTGCCGGAGCCGATCAACTTCGACGCCGGGCGCATCGCCCAGTTGGCATCGAACCTTCTGGCGAACGCCCTGACCCATGGCGATCCCAAACAGCCCGTGCACCTGCATGCGACGACAGATGAGGGGCGGCTTGAGCTGTGGGTCGCCAATGCCGGCGCGCCGATCCCGCCCGCCGCCATGGAGCGTCTGTTTCAGCCCTTTTTCCGCGGCGAGGTCCGCGCCAGCCAGCAAGGCCTGGGCCTAGGCCTGCACATCGCCTCCGAGATCGCCCGGGCGCACGGCGGAACCCTGGAGGTCCGCTCCGACGCCCATGAGACGCGATTTACGCTGCGGATGCCGATCGCCTGAACGCGGGTTTCAGCCGACGCGCCCCTAGTAGTCCGCGGGCATTTCCTCGGGGGTCAGGCGGCGGACGATGGGCTTGGGGCCGCCAAAGCTATGCTCGCCCATCATGCGGCATTCCGCGTCGAAGGGGGCGATGACCACCGCGCGGCCTTGGCTGAGGTAGTAGGCGTTCGGGTCGACGGTCTCGCCGCCCGCCTCGACCACGGCGGCCCAGGAGCTACCGGGCGTGAGCATGCGGCCGGGGATGATCTTGCGCTGCTTGAACTCGACCATCACCGTGTCGTCGTCGACGACGATGCGTTGATAGTCCATCTCCATGTAGTTCATGCGGGTGGCGAACATGTCCGCATACATCGTCTTCACCGCGTCCCAGCCCTTGGGCCCGGAATCGCCGCTGGGGTGGTGGACGAAGAAGATCGGGTCGGGGTTCATGGTGGCCATGACGCGATCCAGGTCGCCGTCGATCTCGGCCCCGGTGTGCTCGCTGAACACCGCGATCATCTGACGAAGGCGCGGGCTCTGGAAGCGGTCGGCCTTGGCCTTCAGCTGGCGGCTGAAGAGGTAGCGGTCGAATTCCACGCGGGCCATCCGGGTCACGCCTCTTCCAGCATCAGGTCGGCGGCGCGCCAGCCGAGCGCCATGGCCGGGGCGTTGGTGCCGCAGGAGACCATGGTCGGGAAGGCCGAGGTGTCGGCCACGCGCAGGCCCTTCACGCCGCGCACCCGCAGGCGGGAGTCGATCACCGAGTCCTCGGAGGGGCCCATCGCGGCGGTGCCGACCGCGTGGTAGTTCGAAAAGCCCCGCTTGCGGATGTGTTCGGCCAGGCCCTCGTCGTCGGTGGGCGGGGGCCCCATCAGGTGCCGCTCGTGGTCGATGTCGCCCGCGATGGGGCTGGCGGAGAACAGCTCACGCGCCACGCGGAAGAGGCCGGCGATCACCTGGCGGTCGTAGGGGGCGGTGAGGAAGTTGGGCGCGATGTCGAGATCGGCGTCCGGATCCGACGAGGTGATGCCGACCCGGCCCTGGCTCTCGGGGCGAAGGATGATGGCCAGCGCCTGCATCCCCGGCTCCTGCTCGATGGTCACGCCCTTGACCGGCGGGCCCATGGAATAGGGCGAGATCAGGAACTGGGCGTCGGGGCGGTCGAGCTCAGGGCGCGTCTTGACGAAGGCGACGACGTCGAAGCCCGGCTGGGACATGACCCCCCGGTGATCGAGGAAGTAGCGCATGCCCGCCAGCATCTGGCGCGGCTTGGTGGAGAGCTGGCTGTTGTAGCCGAGCGGCTTGTTCAGCCGGAACTGGAACATCGGCGAGCGGTGCTCGCGCAGGTTCGCCCCGACGTTGGGGGAATCCACCACCACGTCGACGCCGGCCCGGCGGAGGACCTCGGCCGGGCCGATGCCGGAGAGCTGCAGCAGCTTGGGGGTGTTGAGGACGCCCAGGCTCAGCACCACCTCGCGGCGGGCGGCATATTCCACAAGGCCGCCGTTGCGGCGGGCCGCGACCCCGGTGATCCGGTCGCCCTTGCGCGTGAGGCGCACGACCTGGGAGTCGGTCTGGACGACGAGATTCCTGCGGCGTGCGGCGGCGCGCAGGAAGGCGCTGGCGGCGCTGACCCGCCGCCCGTTCCTGACCGTGCACATGGTGTAGCCGATGCGCGGGGCGTCGGACTCGTTGACGTCCTCGACCATGTCCAGGCCGATGGCGCCGCCCGCTTCGATGACGCGCTGCGAGACCGGGTCGGCGTCGCGGAACCTGGAGACATGCAGCGGGCCGCCGACGCCGCGGGTGGCCGTGGCGCCCAGGGCATTGTCCTCCATCGCCTTGTAGGCGGAGAGCATGTTGGCCCAGCTCCACTCGGGATTGCCAAGCTCGGCCAGGTGATCGAAGTCGGCGGGATTGCCGCGGTTGTAGATCATCCCGTTGATCGAGCTGGATCCGCCCAGCACCCGGCCCCGCTGCCAGACCTCCTCGCGCATCCCGGCCTCGCGGGCCGGGACCGGGAAGTTCCAGGTGAGCTGGCCGCGCCCCATGATCATGGCGAAGCCCTTGGGGATGCCGATGAAGAGGTTGGTGTCGCGCGGACCGGCCTCCAGGAGCAGGACGCTGACCTTGGGATCCCTGGAGAGCTGATAGGCCAGGGCGCAGCCGGCCGAACCGGCGCCCACGACGATGTAGTCGAACTCCAACGCTTAGCCTCCCAGGACCCTGGTTATTGGGCAGGCCAAGAGCGATGGCCGAACCGAATTTAAGACACTGGCCTAGTGCGGAACGAGACGTCCACATGGCAAGCACAATTTGTGGTCAGGCCAGCGCCGCCATCTCGCGGGCGATGTGCGACCTTGGCCGGACGCCGACCATCTTCCGGACCACCGCCCCGTCCCGCAGGAAGAGCAGGGTCGGCAGGGCCGCCACCTCGAAACGCGCCGCCAGCGCCGGTTCGGCGACGACGTCGACCTTGCCGATGAAGACGGCGCCCTCATGCTCGGCGGCCAGCGCCTCCAGGCTGGCCGCCACCTCCGCGCAGGGCGCGCAGAATTCCGACCAGAAGTCGATCACGGCGGCCCCGGACGCCGGCACGAGCGCGTCGAAATCGGCCGCCGTCAGCGCGCGGACCGCGCTCAAGCGAAGACCCGGCTGGGGAGCGGCAGGCCGGCCAGCTCCGCCGCGCCGAGCGGGCGGTCGGGGGTGATCCCGGCGGTCTCCAGGAACAGGGCCACCTGGCGGGTGTGCTGGGCGGTGTGCCAGACCTCCCGCTCGAGGATCTCCTGCAGGGTGCGGTGGCCCCAGTAGCGGCTGTTCTCGATGCGATCCAAGGGATCGTCCTGGCCGTCGCGCGCCCACCAGGCCTCGAAGCAGCGCAGGGAATCCTCGGCCCTGGCGATCACCTGGGCCGCGGTCGTGACCTCGGGCGGCGGAGCGGCCTCGGCGTGGAGGATGTAGTTGTCGCCGTCGAAGATGTCGGGATCGTAGGCCTGCAGGAACAGGCGGATCACCGAGCCGGCGTGGTAGCCGAGGCTGAGCAGGGTGCGGTCGCGGGGCGGCAGCTTGAGGTCGAGCGCCGCCTGGTCGGCCTGGCCCAGCAGCCGGCGCAGGGTCTCGCTGACGGTGCGATAGCGGGCGACGAGCTGGGCGACGGTGAGGATCGGGGGCCGGTCGTAGGGGACCTTGATCAGCCGGGCCACGGCCGCCAGGTCGACGCCCGGGGCGAACTGGTCGCCCACCACCGTGCAGGGGACCACCGCCCCGATGGCCGCCAGCCGCGCCCTGGCCTGGGGCTCGGCGGCCGCGTCGATGGCGACGAAGTCGACGCCCGAGGACTCGACGAACTCCTTCATCCGCAGGCAGGCGGTGCAGCCGCTCATCCAGTAGACCTCCACCGGCGGCGCGCCGACGGCGTGCGACAGAACCTCGGCCATCACGGTCCTCCCCGACCTTGTTGCGCCCATTGAAGGGCGAGGACGGGACTTAGCGCAAGGCGCGGCTCAGGCGGCGGGGACCGGCGGGCGGGGCGCGGGATCGGCCGCGAGGGCGTTGGAGAGGGACGCCAGCAGGGCTTCGCGGGCGGCGTCGCTGGGCAGGGCCTCCAGGCGGGCGTTGAGGTCGAGCATCAGGCGCGAGCGGGCGTTGTGCCAGTCGGGCCGCGTCAGGGCCGAGGCGGCCAGACGCGCCGCGCCCGGCGCGGCGGCGGCGCCCGCCTTGGTCACCACGAAGCGCTGGTCGAGGCTTGGGATCGCCAGCCGCTCGGCCGCGAAGCCGGCGCCGGCGAGCGCATCGCGCAGGGCGCCAAGGCCGTCGGGCTCGCCGTGGGCCAGGAAGACGCGGCCCGCCACCGGCTCGCGCGCCTTGGCCCAGGCGAGGAGCTGGGCCTGGTCGGCGTGGCCGGAATAGATGTCCAGCATGCGGATGCGGGCGCGGACCTTGATGTCCTCGCCCTGGATGCGCACCGAGCTGGCGCCCTCGGCGAGCACCCGCCCCAGGGTCCCGGCCGCCTGGAAGCCGGTCAGCAGCACCGTGGCGTCCTGACGCCAGAGCAGGCGCTTGAGGTGTTTGCGCACGCGGCCGGCGTCGCACATGCCGCTGGCGGCCAGGATGATGTGCCAGCCCCGCAGCCGGTCCAGCCGGTCGCTCTCCTGCGGCTCCTTGAGGAACATCAGCCGGCCGCTGGAGCGCAGGTCCTCGAAGGGATTGCGGTCCATGGCCGCGCTCCAGCCGCGCTTCTGGAACACCTCGGTGGCCTCGATGGCCAGGGGCGAGTCGAGGAAGATGTCGGTCTCGGGAATCTCCCCCTCGCGGGTGAGGATCTGCAGGTCGGCCAGCAGCTCCTGCGAGCGCTCCACGGCGAAGGCGGGGATCAGCAGCGGACCGCCCGCCTCGCGGGCCTCGCGCAGTTCGCGGGCGAGCTGGCGGCGGCGGCCCGCCGGGTCGATGGGCGGGCGCACCCGGCCGCCGTAGGTGGACTCCAGGATCAGGTGGTCGACGCCGGCGGGCCCCTGCGGATCGGGCAGGAAGTCCCGCCCGCCGGGCCCAAGGTCGCCGGAGAACAGCAGGCTGACCGGTCCCTCCTCCGTCTCGACGGTGACCTCGATGGAGGCCGAGCCCAGGATGTGGCCGGCCTCCCAGTAGCGGGCGGTGATCCCCGGGGCGACGTCGACGTCATCGCCCAGCCGGACGGTCTTGAAGAGCTCCAGGGTGCGGTGGGCGTCGCGGGCGGTGTAGATCGGCTCGACCCGCGCGCGGCCGCGCTGCTCGTTGCGCCGGTTGAGATGGCGCACCTCGCTCTCCTGGATGTCGCCGGCGTCCGGCAGCATCACCCGGCAGAGGTCGCGCGTGCCGCCGGTCGACAGGATCGGGCCGCGGTAGCCGGCCCGCATCAGCTTGGGCAGCAGGCCGGAGTGGTCGATGTGGGCGTGGGTCAAAAGGACCGCGTCGATCTCCTCGGCGCGGAAGGGAAAGGGCTCGTAGTTCAGCGCCTTGAGGGTCTTGGGCCCCTGGAACATGCCGCAGTCGACCAGCACGCTCGCGCGGTCGGTCTTCAGGTGGGCGCAGAAGCCGGTGACACAGCCCGCCGCGCCGTGGAAGGTGAGTTCGACGCTCACGCCTCTTGTCTCGCCCGGGCGTCGCGCAGGTGACGGCGCAGGGCCTCGGCGTCGTCCTGCCGGCGCTCATGGTCGTCGGTGACCTCGACGCGGGCGAGCAGGTCCTGCGGCAGCGCCTTCCTGAGCGCGCCCAGGGCGTGGGGCGGTCCCATCAGCACCAGTTGCGAGAACTCGCGCCTGCCGGCTTCCGCGGCGATGCGGGCGGCGACGCGGGTGAGGAACCGCCGCTCCGGCTCGTGCTGGGGCGCGCGCTGGTCGCCGCGATGGTGGTCGCCCGCCCGGCGCTCGTCGGCGGTGGCCGACATGCGGTGCTCCACAAGCTCCTGCAGGGGGCCCATGCGGGTGCGCTCGCAGAAGACCCGCGCGTCCGTCGCGTCGGCGGTGACGATCCAGGTGACGCTGTCTTGGTTCATGTCGGCCTCCCTTGTGGCCAGGCCAGGGTGACCGCGGGGCGGGGACGGCTCCGTGACTCAGATCAAAGCGGGCCGCCGCGGACCTCCGTACTGATACTTAGTGGGCATCCACGAATGGGCGGCCAAACGGCCCAGGCATAGCTTGCGGTCATCGAACTGGAGCCCGCGATGACCCTGGCCTACCCCCTCAGCGACCCGCGCACCGCCCGTCCCTCCTCGGCCCTGACCGACGCCTTCGAGCGCCATGGGGTGCGGATGAGCTTCGCCCGCAACGAAGAGATCTACGCGCAGGATGACGTGGTGGAGCTGCTGTACCGGGTGGTGAGCGGCGTGGTCCGCACCAGCCGGCTGACGGTCGACGGCCGCCGCCAGGTGGGCGACTTCTACTATCCGGGCGACCTGTTCGGCCTGGAGCCCGGCCCCGACCACCGCTTCGGCGCCGAGGCGCTCGACGACTGCGAGATCGTGGTGGTCCGCCGCAGCGCCGTGCGCGCCGCCGCCGGCGACGCCGAGCTCGACCGGGCGATCCTGGAAGCCCAGCGCCTGGAGATGGAGCGCCTGCAGGACCATGTGGTGATGCTGGGCCGCAAGAGCGCCCGCGAGCGCGTCGCCTCCTTCCTGATGTCGATCGCCCAGCGCCGCGGCGACGGGCACGCGGACCTGGCCATGGGCCGGCAGGACATGGCCGACTACCTGGGCCTGACCATCGAGACCGTCTCGCGCATGCTGACCCAGCTGCAGGGCGAGGCGATCGTGGAATTCCCCTCCTCGCGCCACTTCCAGGTCCGCAAGTGGACCGCCCTGGAGGCGCTCGCCGCCTAGACGCGCGCGCCATGCCTGTGCGGCCGCAGGCGTAAGCCGGCCGCGATCTGGCCATGGAGCCACCGATGCAGACCACGATGGAACGGGCGCCCGCCAAGATCGTCGTCCACCCGAGCAGCTACGCCACGATCCTGGTCCACGCCGAGCCCGGCCAGGCTTCGACCCACCGCGTCGAGGTCGCCGCCCGCCTGGCGCGGGCGTTCGAGGCCCGGCTGATCGGCCTTGGCGCTGAGACCTTCGACCCCTCGCTGTTCACCGGACCGGCCACCGGCTACGCCGCCGGCGAATGGATCAACATCGTGCAGGAGCAGGTGGACAAGAACCTGGCCGCCGCCGAGGCCGCCTTCCGCCGGGACTCCGACGGCGCCGACATCGGCTGGCGCACGGCGCAGGACTATCCGCACTACGCCCTGATCAACACCGCCCACGCCGCCGACCTGATCGTCGCCAGTCCCTCCAGCGAGCGCAGCAGCCTGCAGGCCGCCAATCCCGCCGACGTGGTGATGAGCGCCGGCCGCCCGGTGCTGATCGTCCCCGACGACCGCACCCATTTCGTCGGCGAGTCGGTGGTGGTGGCCTGGAAGAACAGCCGCGAGTGCCGCCGCGCCCTGGCCGACGCCCTGCCCTTCCTGCAGCAGGCCGACGAGGTGGTGGTCGCCGCGATCGCCGGGCCCGACCAGGTCGACCTGGCCGAGGTCGAGACCGCCGACGTGGTGGCCAACCTGCAACGGCACGCCGTGGAGGCGCACGCCTTCGTCAAGGTCGCGACCCACGACAGGGCCGAGGCCGAGATCGACGCCATCGCCCGGGACAGCGGCGCGGACCTGATCGTCGCCGGCGCCTATGGCCACAGCCGGATGCGCGAGTGGGCCTTCGGCGGCGTCACCAAGAGCCTGCTGCACCGGCCCGGCCGCTTCGTGCTGCTGAGCCATTGATCCCCCGCATCAGATCGGAGCCTGCGATGGAACGTGTGGACGCCGTCAGGATCGGCCTGGCATCGGGCCTGGCCATGGGCCTTGCGCACCTGGCCTGGTGCGGCGTGGTGGCCCTGGGCGCCGCGCCCTGGGTCATCCGCGTCATCTTTGGCCTCCACTTCATCAGGCCGCCCTTCGAGGTCACCCCGTTCGACCTGGCGACCGCAGCCCTGCTGGTGGCCCTGACGGCCCTGGTCGGCTTCATCGCCGGCTGGCTGTTCGCCAGCATCTGGAACGCCTTTGGCAGGCCGCACGGCTCCACGGCGGCGCATTAGGGCGGAGGGACGCTCGGCCACGGGGCTCGAGGCCCGGCGTCCAGGCAGATCGGAGAAGAGAGCGAGACCTTGCCACTGCCAGGCTTCGGACCTACCGCTGCGGGCATGGATCCGCCGCACCTGTTCCAAGACAGCGGCCGCACGAAGGGCGGCTGGATCGCCGGCTACCTGATCGCCATCCTGTCCAGCGCGGCCTGCCTGGCCTTCCGCCTGCTGCTGAACCGCTACTTCGTGGACGACCTGGTGTTCCTGCTGTTCGTGCCGGCGCTGCTGGCGAGCGCGGCGGTCGGCGGGCTGGGCCCCACCCTGGTCGCGGCGGCGCTCTCGATCGTCTTCAGCCTGGGCGTGATCGGCTTCGACGCCCTCGCCCAGCCCGAGGTGATGGTGCGGGGCGCGGTGTTCGTGGCCATCGCACTGGCGATCGGCTTCGCCGGAAGCCGCATGATCCGCAATGGCCGCAGCGCCCGGGCGCGGGAAGCGCACCTGCAGTCGATCCTCGACACCGTGCCCGACGCGATGATCGTGATCGACGAGAAGGGCATCATCCATTCCTTCTCCACCGCGGCGGAGCGGCAGTTCGGCCGGAGCGCGGCGGAGGTCCTGGGCGAGAACGTCAGCATCCTGATGCCCGCCCCCTACGGCGAGCAGCACGACGGCTATCTCCAACGCTACCTGGCGACGGGGGAGCGCAGGATCATCGGCATCGGCCGGGTGGTGGTGGGCGAGCGGCGCGACGGCTCGACCTTTCCCATGGAGCTGTCGGTGGGCGAGATGGTCTCCGGCGAGCAGAGGTACTTCACCGGCTTCGTGCGCGACCTGACCGAGCGCGACGCCGCCGAGCGGCGGCTGCAGGACATGCAGGGCGAACTGGTCCACGTCTCCCGCCTCACCGCCCTTGGCGAGATGGCCTCGGCGATGGCCCACGAGCTGAACCAGCCGCTCACCGCCGCCGCCAGCTTCATGAAGGGCTGCCTGGTGCTCCTCAAGCGCAAGCCCCTGGACGAGGCCAGGCTGGAGGACATGATCTCCCAGGGCGCCGACCAGGCGCTGCGGGCGGGTCAGATCATCCGCCGCCTGCGCGATTTCGTCTCCAAGGGCGAGGCGGAGCGGCGCATCGAGAGCCTCCCCAAGCTCCTGGAGGAGGCCGGCGCCCTGGCCATGGTCGGCGCGCGGGAGCGCAGCGTGCGCCTGCGCTACGACATCGATCCCCGCGTGAACCTGGTGCTCGCCGACAAGGTGCAGATCCAGCAGGTGGCGCTGAACCTGATCCGCAACGGGGTCGAGGCGATGGAGGATTCCCCCGTCAAGGAGCTGTTCGTGGGCGCCCGGCCGGTGGGCGAGGAGATGGTCGAGGTCTATGTCAGCGACACCGGCCATGGGCTCAGCCCGCAGGCGGCCGAGCAGCTCTTCCAGCCGTTCATGACCACCAAGGCCCAGGGCATGGGCATTGGCCTGTCGATTTCCCGCACTATCATCGAGGCCCACGGCGGGCGGATCTGGGCCGATCCCAACCCGAAGGGCGGGACGATCTTCCGCTTCACCCTTCCTGGCGTGCGCGAAGAGGAGTTGGCGGAAGGTGAGTGAGCCCCTCGTCCACCTGATCGACGATGACGAGGCGGTCCGCGCCTCGGTGAGCTTCGTCCTGGAGATGAACGACCTGCCGGCGCGGACCTATGAGTCGGCCGTGGAGTTCCTGGCGGTGGCGGAATCGCTGAAGAGCGGCTGCATCGTCACCGACGTGCGGATGCCCGAGATGAGCGGCCTGGATCTGGTGCGGGCGCTCAAGGAGCGGGGCGTCAAGCTCCCGGTGGTGATGATCACCGGCCACGGCGACGTGCCGCTGGCGGTCGAGGCCATGCGGGCGGGCGTCATCGACTTCATCGAAAAGCCTTTCGACGACGCGGTTCTGCTGCGCTCGGTGCGCATGGCGCTGGACGCCAAGGTGGAGCTGGACGCCCACGCCGAGGAGCGCCAGCGCTTCGAGCAGGTGCTCGCCACCCTGTCGGGCCGCGAGACCGAGGTGCTGCGCGGGGTCGTCGCCGGCAAGATGAACAAGGTGATCGCCTACGAGCTGGGGATCAGCCAGCGCACGGTCGAGGTCTACCGCGCCAATGTGATGAGCAAGACCCACGCGAACGGACTGTCGGACCTGGTCCGCATCGCCCTGATGGCCGGCTTCTAGAAGGTCTTGCGCCAGATCAAAGGCGGCCTTGCGCGCGCGTGGCAAATCTCGCGGCATGGACCAGAATTTCTCCCAGTCGCGTGCGACCATCCACATCGTCGATGACGATGCGGGCGTGCGCCGGGCCCTGGCCTTCGCCTTCGACCTGGCCGGCTTTGCGGTCGAGGCCTACGAATCGGGCGAGGCGCTGCTGCAGGCCGACCTCCCCCTCGCGCCGGGCTGCCTGGTGATCGACGAGCGGCTGAGCGGGGTGAGCGGGCTGGAGACCCTTCGCGCCCTGCGCGCCCGGCGGGTCAGCCTGCCGGCGATCTTCGTCACCAGCCACCCCAAGCCCGCGTTCCGCCAGGCCGCCGCCATCGCCGGCGCGCCGATCGTCGAAAAGCCGCTCGAGGGCGAAGTGCTGGTCACGGCGATCCAGGGCCTGCTCAAGGCGCCTGTCACCTAATGGAAACGCCGCGCCCGGTGCGGGCGCGGCGCAAGTCGCGAACACACAAATGCCTTGGCCGCGTCAGGCGGCCCGGCGCGTCTCGTGCGAGGCCGAAGCGCTCGCGGCCTTGGCCGGCGCCTTCGCGGTTGCGGCATGGCGCGCCACCCGGATGTCGTCGGCGAAGTTGCGAATCCAGACGAAGCCCAGCACGAGCATGAAGAGGGCGAATCCGGCGAGCACGAGCGTGAGGAACGGCGTGATCATTTGGGTCTCCTGTTGGTCGTTCCAATCTCCCGCCATCGCCGGGAGGCAACCTTGACCAGGATCAAGTCGCGCGCGTGCCGCGCTTGATCCTGCGCAATGCCGATCGCCGCCGCCGCCCCTAGCCTCTCACCTGTCGTTGAGAGGGAGTTCGTCATGAGCAGGTTGGCGGGCAAGGTCGCGGTGGTCACCGGAGGCGCGCTGGGAATCGGCCGCGCCGCGGCGCTGCGGATGGCCGAGGAAGGCTGCGCGGTCGCGGTGTGCGACCGGCTGGTGGCCGAGGCCAACAGCTTCGTGGACGATCTGGCCGGGCGGGGATTCGACGCCTGCTCCTGGCCGCTGGACGTCTCAAGGGAAGCCGACGTCGCCGAGGTCCTGGGCCAGGTGGCCGAGCGGTTCGGGCGCATCGACATCCTGGTCAACAACGCCGGGGTCGCGGGCGCCAACAAGCCCACCGACCAAATCACCGAGGCGGAGTGGGACTTCGTCCAGGGGATCAACGTCAAGGGCGTCTTCTTCGCCACCAAGCACGTGATCCCGCACATGCGCCGCGCGGGCGGCGGCAGCATCATCAACCTGAGCTCGATCTACGGGCTGGTGAGCGCGCCGGACGTGCCGCCCTACCACGCCTCCAAGGGCGCCGTGCGGCTGATGACCAAGACCGACGCCCTGATCTATGCGCGGGAGAAGATCCGCGTGAACTCGATCCACCCGGGCTTCATCTGGACGCCGATGGTGGAAGGCTTCGTCGCCGACCAGGGCGACCAGGCGACCGCCCGGGCCGGGCTCGACGCCCTGCACCCGCTGGGCCACGTGGGCGAGCCCGACGACATCGCCTGGGGCTGCGTCTACCTGGCCTCCGACGAGTCCAAGTTCATCACCGGAACCGAGCTGGTGATCGACGGCGGCTACACCGCCCGCTGACCCTCGAGCATCCAAAGGCGCGCGCCATGAAGCATGCCGTCCTTCTCGCCCACCCGGCGCGCAAGAGCCTCAACCAGGCCATCGCCGACACCTACGCCCAGGCCGCCGCCAAGCTCGGCCACGAGGTGATCGTCCGCGACCTGTATCGGATGCGGTTCGACCCCTGCCTCAAGGCCAGCGAGATCCCCGGGCCCGGCGCGCCGAAGTTCCGCGCCGACGTCCTGCGCGAGCGCGCCCTGCTGGCCGACGCCGAGGTCTTCGCCCTCATCTATCCGATCTGGTTCAACACCCCGCCGGCCATCCTCAAGGGCTACATCGACCGGGTGTTCGGCATGGGCTTTGGGTTCAAGCCGGATTTCGGCGGGACCCAGCCGGCGCTGGCCGGCCGCAGGCTGATCAGCTTCACCACCTCGGGCGCGCCGGATTTCTGGATGCGCGACACCGGGGCGATCGCGGCCCTCAAGCGCCTGTTCGACAATCACCTGGGCGGGACCTGCGGCCTGAACGTGGTCGACCACCTGCACTTTGGGGGGATGGTCTCGGACCTGCGGCCGGAGGTGGTGGAAGAGGTCTTCGGCAAGGTGCGGATCGCGGTGGCGGCCCACTTCCGCCCCCATCCCTTCGAGACCGCCTGAAACTGCGAGGGCCGGTCAGGGCCGCGCGGGCTTGGCGCGGGCGCCGCTCTTGCGGGGCCCTGACCGCCGGCGCGTGCGCTCGTCGATGCGCGAGGCCTCGGGCCAGCGGCCCAGCAGGAAGCTGCCGACCGCCCCGCCGGCGGCGGCGAAGAAGCTGACCGTCTCGACCACCCCGCGCCAGGCGCGGCGAAGACGCACACGCAGGCGCCGCCAGGGATGGCGCCTGGGGCGGCGGCGGGGCGTGGGCGCGAGGGGCTCGGACATGATGCAAAAGCGATGACCCAGGACGGCGCCGCGCGCCTTGACCTTCGTCAACGCTCGCCGCAGCCCAGGCCGGCGCCCTGCCCCTTGAGGAAGCCGCGGCGCACGGTGGCCCCCAGCATCACCGCGGCGGCCTCGCGGTCGCGCCGCTCGGCGCCGCTGAGGCGTCGCACCACGCCCCGGAACGGCAGGCTGGCGACCTCGGAGACCACCTCCCCGGCCATCCCGGCGGCCGCATCCGGGGTCGCGGCCTGGGCGTCCACGTCCGGGCCCAGCCACCCGGTCAGCTCGGCGATCTCGGCGCGGATCGCCTGGCAGTCGCCCAGCGGCCGATAGGGCTTGGCCGCCGCGCGGCGAAGGCCGTCCGGGACCTCGCCGCGGATCAGGCTGACGTCCCGCAGGGGCTGGGCGACCGCGGTTCCGACCGACTCGCGCACGGCCTGCGGGCGGCCGCCGCTGGCGCACCCGCAAAGCGTCGCCAGGAGGATCAGCAGCGGGGCTTTGCGCCATGGGCGCGGGACGGGGCGGGTCACGGGCAGTCTCCTTGCCCGCGAGGCTGCCGTGGCCTCTCGGGCCTGGCCGTGATCGAGATCAACCGGCCCGCTTGCGGGGGATCAAGGCCGGGCCGGCGGCGCGGTCTAGACTGGTCCGATGAGCAGCCGGAACCTTGACGCCCTCTTCGCGCCCGCCTCCATCGCCCTGATCGGCGCCAGCGACCGGAAGGGCTCGGTGGGCGATGTGCTGGCCGCCAACCTGCTGGCGGGCGGCTTCAAGGGGAGGGTCATGTTCGCCAACGCGGCCGGGCGACCGGTCCACGGCGTGGCGGCCGCAAGCTCGGTCGCGGGCCTGCCGCAGGCCCCGGACCTGGCGGTGGTGGCGACCCCGGCCGCCGCCACGCCCGGGCTGATCGCCGAGCTGGGCGCGCGGGGCTGCCGGGCGGCGGTGGTGATCAGCGCCGGCTTCGAGGGCGAGGACGCCGAGTGCGCGGCCAGGCGAGCGGCGCTGCTCGACGCCGCCCGGCCGCATCGGTTGCGCATCGTCGGCCCCAACTGCCTGGGGATTCTCTCGCCGGGCGCCGGCGTCAACGCCAGCTTCGCCCGCACCAATCCGCCGGCCGGCCCGCTGGCGCTCGTGGCCCAGTCCGGCGCGGTGGCGGCGGCGGCGCTTGACTGGGCGCCCGCCCATGGCCTGGGCTTTTCGCACCTTGTGACGCTGGGGGACTCGCTGGACGTCGATGTGGGCGATGTACTGGACCACCTGGCCGGCGATCCACAGGCGGGGGTGATCCTGCTGTACGTCGAGGCCCTGCGCGATGCTCGCAAGTTCATGCGGGCGGCGCGGGCGGCGGCCAGGGCCAAGCCGATCATCCTGCTGAAGGGCGGGCGCAGCCAGGGCGGCGCCAAGGCGGCCTTCTCCCACACCCGCGCCCTGGCCGGGGCGGACGCGGTCTACGCCGCCGCTTTCCGCCGCGCCGGCGTCCTGCAGGTGGACGGCCTGGACGAGCTGCTGGACACCGCCCTCATGGCGGCGAGCGCGCCGCTGGCCGCGCCAGGGAGCCTGGCGATCCTCACCAACGGCGGCGGCGCAGGCGTGCTGGCCAGCGACGCCCTGGACCGGGCCGGCGGGGTGCTCACGGCGCTGACCCCCGCCACCCAGGCGCGCCTGCGCGGCCTGCTGCCGGCGAGCGGAAGCTGCGGCAATCCCACCGACATCCTGGGCGACGCCAAGCCCGAGCTCTATGGCCAGAGCCTCGCCGCCCTGCTGGCGGCGCCGGAGGTGGAGGCGGTGCTGGCGATCAACTGCCCGACCGCCGTCGCCGACAGCACGCAGGCCGCCGAGGCGGTGATCGCCGCCGCCAAGGCCCAAGAGCCCTCAAAGCCCGTGCTCGCCGCCTGGCTTGGGGAGGCCAGCGTGATCGAGGGCCGCGACCGGCTGAACGCCGCGGGGATTCCCGCCTACGCCGCCGCCGAGCCGGCCGTGCGGGCCTTCGCCCGGCTCGGCGAGCTTCACCGCCTGCGCGGGCAACTGCGGGAGATCATCGACGACCGCGCCGACGCGGCCGGCGCCGCCCGCGCGCGGGCCATCGTCGAGGCCGCCCTGGCGGCGGGACGCACCGCCCTGGATCCGCTGGAGGCGCAAGGCGTGCTCAAGGCCTATGGCGTCCCGGTGCTGGAGACCCGGCTGGTGCGAAGCCCCGAGGAGGCCGGCGCCGCGGCCGAGGCGCTGGGCGCCCCCGTGGCCCTGAAGATCCTCTCGCCGCAGATCTCCCACAAGTCGGACGCGGGCGGGGTGAAGCTGGGACTGGAGGGCGCGGCGAGCACGACCCGCGCCGCCCGGGCGATGCTGTCGCGCCTGGCGGGCGCGCGGCCCGACGCGACCCTCGAGGGCTTCATCGTCCAGCCGATGGTGGATCGACCCAAGGCGCAGGAGACGCTGGTCGGTCTGGTCCGCGATCCGACCTTCGGGCCGGTCGTGGCGTTCGGCCATGGCGGGGTCGCGGTGCAGGTGCTGGCCGACCGCGCGCTGGTGCTGCCGCCGCTGGACATGGAGCTGGCGCACGAGGCGATCGCCCGCACGCGGGTGGCGCGCCTGCTGGCCGGCTATCGCGACCGGCCGGCCGCCGACCTGGACGCCCTCGCCCGCATCCTGATCGCCGTCGGGCGGATGGCCCGCGACCTGCCGGAGATCGGCGAGCTGGATCTCAATCCGGTGCTCTGCGACGCCGACGGGGCGATCGCCGTCGATGCGCGTATGGCCGTGCGGCCGGCGGATGCGGCCACCGCCCCGATGGCGCTGCCGGGTTGAGCCCTAGTGGGTGGTGACGGCGGGATCGCAGGGCAGGCCGAAGGCGCGGTGGTGGGACGGCAGGCGGGTCGCCATCCGCATCGCCTCGCGCAGGGAGGGGAAGGCGGTGGCCCTGGCGGGGGTCTCCACCCAGGTCGCCTGTCCCACCGGCGTCAGCAGCAGGTAGCGTTCGGCGGCGTGGGCGATGTCGCTCTTGGCGACGACCGCGGGATGCGGCGCGTGGGCGGCGATGGCGGGCATGGCGGGTCTCCCTGTTGGTGGCGCGAGCTAACGACGGCGCGCCGACCCTCGCCATTCGGGAACATCGCCTAGGGGCCAGTACGGAGGCGCGGGCCTGCGGCTGCGGCGGCACGGGGTCGACCGGCCGCTGCTGAACGACGCCTGAGTCCAAGGGGCGGCCTTGACTCAGCTCAAGGCGGAAGGCGGCGCACGCAAGGCTTCATGCAAGGCGAAGCGGAACCCGCAGCGCAGGAGGCGAGCATGACCCCGGAAAAGAGCATCACCCCGAGGTTCGAGCCCGCCCTGATGGCCCACCTCGACCATCGCATCGAGAACCGGCTGGACGCGCTCGCCGCGTCCACGCGCCTCTCCAGCCTGCGCCGGGTGCTGACCATCGGCGAGCTGGCGGAGGACATCGCCGACCGGCTGTGCGGGATCGCCAACGCCCACGACGCCCTGGGCGATGCGAGCCGGCGCCACGGCCAGGCGGTTCGCCGCTAGGGGATCAGCACCGCGGCGCCGGCGAAGGCGCCCCGCCGCAGGTCGTCCAGCGCCTGGTTCGCCCGGGCCAGGGGATAGAGGCTGACCTTGGCCCGGACGCCCGCGGCGGCGGCCCTGGGCAGATAGTCCCGGGCGTCCTGGCGGGTCAGGTTGGCCACCGACACCAGCCGCCGCTCCTCCCAAAGCAGGCGATAGGGGAAGGACGGGAGGTCGCTCATGTGGATGCCGCCGCAGACCACGGTCCCGCCCTTGCGCACGGCGGCCAGCGCCAGGGGCACGAGCTCGCCCACCGGGGCGAACAGGATGGCCGCGTCTAGCGGCTGGGGCGGGGCCTCCTCCGAGCTTCCGGCCCACACGCAGCCGAGTTGGCGGGCCAGGGCCTGGGCGCCGGCGTCGCCCTGGCGGGTGAAGGCGTAGACCGCCTGGCCCTCGTGGATCGCGAGCTGGGCGAGCAGATGGGCGGCGGCGCCAAAGCCGTAGAGGCCCAGCCGCCTGACCGGCCAGGTCTCGGCGGCCAGGCGCCAGGCGCGAAAGCCGATCACCCCGGCGCAGAGCAGCGGCGCGGCCTCCACGTCGGACAGGCCCTCGGGGAGGGGAAGGCAGAAGTCGGCGCGGGCGATGAGGGTGTCGGCATAGCCGCCGTCGCGGGTCCAGCCGGTGAACTGGGCGGCGTCGCAGAGGTTCTCGCGCCCCTCGCGGCAGTAGGCGCAGACCCCGCAGGTCCCGCCAAGCCAGGGGACGCCGAGCCGCTGGCCAATGGCCAGGCCCGCGACGCCCTCGCCGATCGCCTCGACCACGCCGACGACCTGATGGCCAGGCGTGACGGCGCGACCCTCCAGCGGCAGCTCGCCGTCCACCACGTGCAGGTCGGTGCGGCAGACCCCGCAGGCCCGCACGCGCAGGCGAACCTCGCCGGGGCCCGGCTGGGGGTCGGGGCAGGCCTGCGCCACCAGGGGCGTGCGCGGCCGGTGCAGGACCATGCTCAGCATGGCTTGGGCTCCCTTAGACGCCCTCCTCGGCCACCCGGCGGCCGAACAAGGCCAGGAGCGCGGCGAGGGCGCATCCGGCCAGGATGCCGGCGGTCAGGTCGCGGGCCAGGGTGACCCCGAAGGTCGCCAGCAGGACGAGGGCCGCGCGCCAGTCGTGGAGCAGGCGCCAGAACTCGGCCTTCTCGGCCATGTTCCAGGCCACCACCAAAAGGACCCCGGCGAGGGCGGCCATCGGCACGAAGCCGGCGAGCGGGGCGGCCAGGACCACGAACAGCAGCAGGAAGGCGCAATGCAGCAGGCCGGCCACCGGGCTCCTGGCGCCGGCCCGCACGTTGGCGGCGGTGCGGGCGATGGTCCCGGTCACGCAGATCCCGCCGAACAGGGCCGAGGCGACATTGGCCGCGCCCTGGGCGATGAGCTCCATGTTCGAGCGGTGCTTTCGCCCGGTCATGCCATCGGCGACCTTGGCCGACAGCAGGCTCTCCACCGCGCCCAGCAGGGTGAAGGAGAGCGCCGAGGGGGCCAGGGACAGCAGGAGCGCCGGAGAAAGGTTGGGCAGCTGCGGGAAGGGAATCCCCCGGGGCAGGGCGCCGAACCGCGAACCGATGGTCTCCACCGGCAGGCGGAGGGCGAAGGCGGCGGCGGCGGCCGCGGCCACGGCGATCAGCATGCCGGGCCAGGCCGGCCGCCAGCGCCGCAGCAGCAGGATGATCGCCGCGACGCCCGCGCCCACCGCCAGGGCCGCCGCATTGAGCGTGCCCATGGCCTGCGCCAGGGCCGCCAGCTTGGGACCAAGGGCGCCGGGCTCGGCGCCGGCCAGGCGAAGGCCGCCCAGGTCCTTGAGCTGGCTGGCGGCGATGGTGACGGCGATCGCCCCGGTGAAGCCCACCGTCACCGCGTGCGGGATGTGACGCACCAGGGAGCCCAGCCGCAGCAGCCCCATCAGCGCCAGCATCACGCCGGACATCAGGACCGCGGTGATCAGGCCCGAGACGCCGAACCTGGCGGCGGTGGCGGCGACCAGGACGATGAAGGCGCCCGCCGGCCCGCCGATCTGGAACCGGCTGCCGCCAAGGGCCGAGACCACCGCGCCGCCGACGATGGCGGTGGTCAGGCCGCGATCGGGCGAGACGCCCGAGGCGACGGCGATGGCCATGGAGAGCGGCAAGGCGATGACCGCCACGGTCAGGCCCGCCATCATGTCCCGCCGCAGGTCCAGAGGCCGATAGCCCTCGCGGAAGGTGGTCAGCAGCTTGGGGCGGTAGAGGTGCGCCGAGGCGGTTCCGTCCGGCATGGTCAGCGTCCCAGCGGTCTGTGTTCGATCACCGGCTTGGGCGCCGAGAGACTCGCGATGTAGGCGACGACGTCGGCGACCTGGCCGGGCGTCAGCTTCACCGGCGGCATCTCGTAGTGGCCGGTGCGGGTCAGCGCCGCGACCCGGCCCTCCAGGCCCGCGGTATGCGCCATCTCGATGCTGGCGAAGGCGGGCGCCCGGGTCCGTGGACTGGCGGCGCCCGGCGCGACCGCATGACAGGCCGAGCAGGCGCCCTGCGCCACCGCACGTCCGCGCTCGGCGGCGGTGGGCGGCGGTGGGGGGCGAAGGCCGGCGCAGCCGCTCAGCGCGACGACGACGATCAGGATCGCGAGGCTGCGCAGGCCGGCATCCTTGGGCGGACGGTGAGGCGACATCGACGGCACCCTTACGCCCTCCTCGCGACAAGGGATTTGCGCGA
>Ga0075367_10000155_pt1 | contig 21476 bp, 24 predicted proteins | sample EndMethybrTD3032_FD_71399 | JGI IMG/M metagenome (GOLD analysis project Ga0075367, IMG submission 71399) | Populus endosphere microbial communities from Tennessee, USA - Endosphere MetaG P. TD hybrid TD303-2 | ecosystem: Host-associated > Plants > Roots > Endosphere | place: USA: Tennessee... | reverse complement strand
GCGGAAAGGGTGTTCCAGTCGCGAACACCGTGCTGCTGGGCAAGGAGTTCGAGGGCGGCGCTGTGAGAGATTGCAGTGCCGCGCGTTTCCATCGCGTGGCGGAGGCGCTTGGCTTGCGATTTCAGATCTTCAATTGCTGGATATGCAGTGGTCACGGATTCAGCCTTTCGGAAGGCATGCCATTTCGACCGTTACAAGGGAGCTCGCATTGCCTGCAGTCAGCATGCTCCAGATTGGCTGTGACTGAATCATATCGAGGACTTCACCATGGACTTGTCGTCCGCGAGCGGCCGGCGCCTCGAGCCACGTCCGATATGCTTGAAGGGCGGCAGCGTGTCAAGCGGCGCCAGGCCGCCCGCCTCTGCCCAATAGTGATCCATTCCGCCCTCCAGACAGGCATAAGCTTCGGAATGTAGAGAGATTATTCAGAAGTTGTCAGCAATCTTGCGCTAATCTCGAAGCGTACAACAAGCGGAGGCTTCCATGGCCTTTCAGATGCACCTCGACACAGAGCACCCGCAGCCCGAGCAGGCTTACCGGGAATTTTCGCTCGACCGTCCCGGCAAGATCATCTTTGTCGGACATCACCTCAGCACGGGAACGCAGGTCCGCTGCCTGATCCGCACGATCACGCTTGCCGGCGCCGTGCTGGAGGTCAACCCGAACCTCGATGTGCCGAACCACTTCTTCCTTGAGATTTTAGGCATTCACGACGAGATCGGCTCGACGGTGGTCAAGCGCGAGGGCGACCTCGTGACCATCAGCTTCAACATGCTGATCAACCCAGAATTCCTGCATCACGTCCTGCGGCTGAATTTCGAGAGCTGAAAAGCAAATACGAACGGCGAAGTCCGTATCCGCATCCGCCGCATGAGGTGCGACTAGGCCACCAGATGTCGTTCAATCTGGTCGACGGGCAAATTGATGTAATCTTTTGGGACCTCAGCCGAAATTGCAGCCTGAACGTCTGGAGTGAGATTGTCGCGCAGCGTGCCGAGTGCCCTTGGTGGCGCGACCAGAACGATGCGACGCGCCTGCTTCTCGCGCACCAGCAGGTCCATCTTCGCGGCAACCCGCTTCAGAAACTCCGTTTCGGCCTGCTCATGCCAATCTGTTTGCTGCACGGCACTGCCGCTCGAGCCATCTGCCGCATGCGTTCGACCGGGTTTGTCTGTGCCAATTTCCCGATCCGGCTCATTCGGCTGGGACAAGGTCTCCTCAACCTTCAGGTTCATATATTCCACATCACCTGCATTTTGCAGGATCAATGCCTTGGCACCATCGCAAACGACCACCCACGATTTTGACGGAACTCTGACATCTATCATTTTGATTTCCTCGCTCTGCAATTTTGGAGCGCCGGGGCGCCGCCGACAATTAGGCAAACGTGCAAGCAGGCAAAGAGTTCGATGACATTTCGCGACAATTGCGGTGCTTGGCGATCCGATCGCTATTCAGTGCGTAATGGCGATAAAGTCATAATGGAATCAATTAGATGAAGATTTGCAGCGCTCGCCTATACGGGCTCGTTCATCAGCCTGCTGGTCCTCGACGCAGTATGGCTGGCACCGTTCTCGGCGCAGCCGCCTGCGAAACCTAGGGCCTCACAAATCATGCTACCTCGGAGAAACTGGCCTCTGGCGATGACTATCATGGATCTCAGGGGCAGGTTTCTCACCGCGCTGTTCGCGGCAGTCGAGATATGGACTCCTCGAACATTCGGTTAGGCAAGCTGGCGGAAAAGGCCGCTTCGCTAAAATTGTATTTTCTTCTTTGACAATTGCGTAAAGCATTCGTGTGAGGCTCACATCGAAGAGGACCCGGATGATCTTGGTTCAACGGAGACATGCGGGATGTCGATGCTTCGCGCCACACACCTTGCGACTGTGAAATCCGAGGTTTACGAGACGCGCTGGGAACAATTCAACGTGAGAAGGCCCGCGCGAATCGTTGCGGTTCGACCCTGCCTCACCGGCATTTCCATCCGGAGTGCCGAGATCGTCGATATCTCACGCGGTGGCGCAACATTCGTCGTCTCATCGACCGCCGGCCTGCCAAAGCATTACTACCTCAACATTCTTGGCCTTGCTTATCGGATCGGTTGCGCGGAAGTCTATCGCAACAACGAACGGATCGGCGTGCGGTTCATTAATACAATCGATCCCGAAGTCCTGCGCCGCGTCGTGCGCGCCGACTTCATGGCCGGCAACGTGGAAGCGATTGAAGCCCGCGGCGCCGTGCGCATGTAAATCGTCGACACCTGAGAATAATGTTTCTTGCCTTGGTGGCAGCAGGGCCTATTGTCGGTGCGATTTTTCACAGCATTCAGGAAATCGCTCCAGCATGTCCGCCTTTTCGCGCTTCACGCCGCTTGCTAGTGCCCTTCCCTCCACCGTTCCTTTCGTCGGCCCAGAAGCGATCGAGCGTCAGCGCGGTCTTCAGGTCAAGGCGCGCATCGGCGCCAATGAGAACGGCTTCGGCCCCGCCCCTTCGGTGCTTGCCGCCATGCGCGAGCGGGCTGGCGAGATCTGGAAGTACAACGACCCGGAAAACTACGCGCTCAGGGAGGCGCTCGCGCACCATCTTGGTGTCGAAATCGACTCCATCGCGATTGGTGGCGGCATCGACGAACTGCTCGGCCAGATCGTACGGCTGGTCATCGAGCCAGGCGCACCTGTCGTCACGTCGCTGGGTGGCTATCCGACCTTCAATTTCCACGTTACGGGCTTCGGCGGGCGGCTTGTCACAGTGCCCTATGCCAACGATCGCGAAGATCTTGACGGCCTCCTGGAGGCCGCCAAGCGCGAGAAAGCGCCGCTAGTCTATTTCGCCAACCCCGATAATCCAATGGGAAGCTGGTGGGATGCCGAAAGCATCGTCGCCTTTGCCCGTGCGCTGCCGGAAACCACGATGCTGATCCTCGACGAGGCCTACAGCGAAACCGGGCCGGCCGGATCTCTACCCAGGATCGAGACACTCATCGACCTGCCTAATATCGTGCGCACGCGCACCTTCTCGAAGGCCTACGGACTTGCCGGAGCCAGGGTCGGCTATGTCATTTCAACGCCCGGTACCGCCCGCGCGTTTGACAAAATCCGTAATCATTTCGGCATGAACCGGCTGGCGACGATCGCAGCGCTCGCGGCGCTCAAGGATCAGGCCTATCTCGCCGAGGTGGTGGGCAATATTCATCGCGCGCGCGACCGGATTACCGGCATTGCCAAAGTCAACAACCTGCTTCCGCTTGCCTCTGCAACGAACTTCGTCGCGATCGACGCCGGACGCGACGGCACCTATGCCCGTGCCATCGTCGATGGCTTGATGCAGCATGGCGTCTTCATTCGCATGCCGGGTGTTGCTCCGCTCAACCGCTGCATCCGCGTCAGTGTCGGACCGGATGCCGACATGGCGCTTTTCGAAGAAGCACTGCCGCAGGTGCTCAAGACGCTGGGTTAACGCAAAGAACCGCGCCGGCCTTGTTCTTGCCGGTCGCGGTTGCTGTTCGTGGCATGGGCCTTGTCCAAAGCCCGCCAGCCCCCTCTTTTGAGGTTGTTATTGGTTTCGGCCTGTTGGCGGGGAAACGGTCCTAGTGGATCGTCATCCATTCGCGAGCAGCCCGTAGCGCCTCTACGATCTGCATCTTGTCCATGTTTGCGGCAACGTCAGCGCGAAGCTCTGCGGCACGGTCGTTGCCTTTGATCGCCGCGATGTTCAGCCACTTGTGAGCGGCGACCAGATCCACGGCACAGCCGCGACCGGTCGCATACATCAGACCCATTTCGCAGAAGATGTCGGCGTTGTTTTCGCCACCCATGGTGGCCGTTTCAGCATTGTGCATTTCAAAGCGTGCCATCGGTTTTATCCCTGTTTAGCCTGTTATCGACTTACCCTGTTTTACCTTCGAGGCCCCTGCCGTCTATCGCGGCTTTTGGTGCCCTTCGGTTCGGCGGGTTTGCCCCGCTCGTTTGATGGCTCCACTATGCCGACACGCCTTCAAAAAACGCCTAAAATGCATGATTAATTTGCAACAAACAAAGTGCAAACGCTTGGTAAAATTGGATTTTTGTTAAACATCACAATCCCTGCCGATTAAGGATTTTCGACACAATTTTACGGAATATTCAGATCTGAAAATCAACCTTCCGTTCACCACGAAATCAGTATCAAATGTCTGAAACGAAAGATTTCAGCTCATGAAAAAACAATTTACGTTTACGTTCGCGTCATATATTTTCCCCGGGACATTAGGGAGGAACGAATGATCCGCACACTTATTCTCGCTGGCGCATTGATGCTTGCCGCCGGCGCAGCCTCTGCAGACGAACCGATCGTCGGCAACTGGAAGACGGCCGCAGGCGATACGGCCCATATTGCATCCTGCGGCGGCAACTACTGCATCGTCTTGAAGACAGGCAAGTATGCCGGCAAGAAGATCGGAACACTCGCAGGAAGCGGAGTGACCTATACCGGCGAGATCACGGATCCAGCCAACGACAAGACCTACAGCGGATCGGGCAACGTTCTCGGAAACGCGCTGAAGATGAAGGGCTGCGTCCTCAGCGTGCTTTGCAAATCGCAGACCTGGACGCGCCTGTAAATGGCGACTCTCGAAATGAAGCGCCTGGAAAACTGGCCGGGCGCTTTTCTATGTTAGGTGTCAGCGGGCGCGCTGATTGAAGAGGATTTTCTGTGCTTCCTTGTCCTCGGCAAGGTTGCTGCGTTCACGCTCTTCCTTGCCGATCGCCGTACCGCGAATCACGGCCGGACGCGCCATCATCGTTTCGAACCAGCGCTTCAGGTTGGGAAACTCCTTAAGGTCCTGTCCTTGCTTCTCGTACGGAATCACCCAGCCAATGCAGGCCATGTCGGCGATCGAATAGTCGCCGGCGAGATATTCGCGCTCCGCCAACCGCTTGTTCATCACACCGTATAGGCGGTTTACTTCGTTGGTATAGCGGTTGATGCCGTACTCGATCTTCTCTGGCGCGTAGCCGCGGAAGTGATGCGCCTGACCAGCCATCGGGCCCAATCCGCCGACCTGCCAGAAAAGCCACTCCTCGATCTGGACACGTTTGCGCTCCTCCGTCGAATAGAACTTCCCGTACTTGCGGCCGAGATACTGGAGGATTGCACCTGATTCGAACACGGAGATCGGTTCACCTCCAGGACCATGCGGATCGATGATCGCCGGCATGCGGTTGTTTGGTGCGATCTCCAGAAATTCCGGCGCGAATTGCTCGCCCCGTCCGATATTGATGTACTTGACCTCGTAGGGAACGCCCAGTTCCTCGAGCATGATGCTGATCTTCCAGCCGTTCGGGGTGGGCCAGTAATAGAGTTCAATCGGTGCCGTCATGAAAAATCTCCTTTGGGGACTAAAGAGATAAGCAGCGGCAGCCACGCTTCAAGCTTGCCGGCTTCCTGAACGGCTGATGAACCATGATCTCAGCACTGGTTCAGCCACAACGTGGCAAAACTGTCTCAACGCTAAGGCGAGACCGGGGCAAAGTCATGGATATGCTCATTTTGGCAAGACGCTTCACCATCATCACACTGTTTGCTGCGGTCTTCGCCGTCAGCTTCTCGGCAGCTGTCAACCGCAATGCAGGCGGCGGTGCGCAGTCCCACTTCGGAGCCAACTACACGTGCTTCGACGCCACCAGCCCATTCTGCCGAACAAGCCACTGAACCGGCCGAAAGGCCGGCATGCCGCCGCCTCCAAAAACCACGCAATCCTCTCTGCCGCGTCGTTTGCTTGTTAAAAACAACACTCTATAATGGCGCATGAACAAACGAATCTCTTCCCCTCTCGACCTTTCGTCACCCTCTCCTTTCGTTCCACAAACCTTCGACGATCCGGTCAAGGCTGTCGACGTGCTGACGGAACTCTACGAGCGCAACACCACCTTCCTGATCGAAAGCTTCGCCAAGCTCGCTAAAGGCGCGCCGATAACATCGCGCTATCGCGCCTTTTATCCGCAGGTGAGCATCGAGACGACCAGTTATGGCCACATCGATACCCGACTGTCCTACGGCCACGTCACCGCGCCCGGGATCTACACGACGACGATCACGCGACCGCAGCTCTTCCGTCACTATCTGAAGCAGCAGCTTGGTCTGCTGATGAAAAATCATAACGTGCCTGTCATTGTCTCTGAATCGGCAACGCCTATTCCCCTGCACTTTGCTTTTGGTGAAGGCGCGCATGTCGAGGCATCCGCCGCGGCATTCATGGACATTCCGATGCGCGACCTGTTCGACACACCGGACCTGAATACCACGGACGACGAAATCGCCAATGGCGAATACATTCCGCCACCGGGCGAACCTTCGCCGCTCGCGGCCTTTACGGCCCAGCGCATCGACTATTCGCTTGCGCGACTAGCCCACTACACCGCGACCAGCGCTCAGCACTTCCAGAATTTCGTACTGTTCACAAACTACCAGTTCTACATCGACGAGTTCTGCGCCTGGGCACGGAAGCTGATGGCGGAGGGGGGCGATGGCTATACGGCTTTCGTCGAGCCCGGCAACATCGTCACGTATGCAGGTTCCAGTCAGCCGGAGACCGGCGTTACGCTTTCACGCCTTCCGCAGATGCCTGCCTACCATCTGAAAAAGAAAGGACATGGCGGCATCACGATGATCAACATTGGCGTCGGCCCGTCCAACGCCAAGACCATCACCGACCACGTGGCCGTGCTTCGCCCACATGCCTGGCTGATGCTCGGCCATTGCGCGGGCCTGCGCAACAGCCAGCGCCTGGGCGATTACGTCCTGGCACACGCCTACATGCGCGAAGACCATGTCCTGGATGACGATCTGCCGGTCTGGGTACCCATTCCGGCGCTGGCGGAAGTGCAGGTCGCCCTTGAGGGGGCTGTTGCGGAGATCACGGGTTACGAGGGCTTCGAACTGAAGCGCATCATGCGCACCGGAACCGTCGGCACGATCGACAACCGGAACTGGGAGTTGCGCGACCAGCGCGGCCCGGTGAAGCGCCTGTCCCAGGCCCGCGCCATTGCGCTCGACATGGAATCGGCGACGATTGCTGCAAACGGCTTCCGCTTCCGCGTACCCTATGGCACCCTGCTCTGCGTATCGGACAAACCGCTGCACGGCGAATTGAAGCTACCAGGCATGGCGACTGCCTTCTACAGGACGCAGGTCAACCAGCATCTGCAGATCGGCATCCGCGCGATCCAGAAGCTTGCCGCAATGCCGCCGGAAGCGCTGCATTCGCGCAAGCTCAGGAGCTTTTTCGAAACGGCCTTCCAATAGCTCGTTTCCTTACTGGCGAGTGGCGGCAACGGCGCTGGCGGCAAGTTGGCGTTCATAGCGCTCGCCGGCGGTATTCAGCACCAGGACAATAGCCACCAGGAGGGCTGCGGCCGCAGCAAACCGGGTGATCAAAGACCCAGTCGTCGGCAAGTCCGCATCGGCTCGATGAGGCTGCTTGTTCTGTTGGCGATCTGCGCGGATGTAGTTCGCCAGCACGATCTCGAAAAGACCCATCGTCGTTACTCCACATTGTTGACGACACTTGGTCGAAGCTGGCGTGCCCGTTTCGACCTAAGCTTCGCAAAAAGATTTTCTCGCTTCCTGTCGAAATCGACCTAGGCTGATCGTCCAATGATTGTGACAGCCAGGGAGAGCAAACGATGAAATATCTCTGCCAGGTCTGGTTTGAGCCGGCGGCGCTTGAAACCATGACTGATGAGGAAAAGAGGAACCTCGACAGAGCGTCCCTTTCCTACGACGACGATTTGGTCGCTAGCGGGCATATGCTTACTGCCCATGCCCTGCAATCGCCGAAGAATGCCGTAACCGTCCGCGTTCGGGACAACGAGATGTCTGTGACGGACGGGCCTTTTGCGGAAACAAAGGAGCAACTCGGCGGCTTCATTCTCATCGACGCAAAAGATTTGAACGATGCCATTCGGGTGGCAGCGGGTATCCCGCTTGCAAAGCTGGGATCGATCGAAGTCCGGCCGATCTACGATATTCCGGTCCACAATTGAGGAGACGTCATGAAATATCTTTGCCAGATCTGGTTCGATACCGAGAAGAGCAAGCTCGTACCGCGGGAAGAGTGGGATGTGCTGACGCAAGAGTGCATCGTAAGCGACGATCATTGGCGAGACCGCGGCGTCCTGCAGGCCGCGCTTGCGCTACAGGCACCCGAGACCGCCCTAACGCTGCGCCTGAAGCAAGGCGTCACGACGGCAACCGACGGACCTTTCGCCGAAATCAAGGAACACCTCGGCGGCTTCGCGCTGATCGAAGCCACGGATATGGAAGAGGCCAAAACGGTTATCTCTACGTTCCCCATATTGAAGTACGCTTCGGTCGAGATACGCCCGGCCTATTCCATCAAAGACGGGAGATAACCCGATGCGCTATATTTGCCTGATCTACAATTCCGCCGATGTCGACGGTCGTCAGACCGCGGCCGAAGCCGAAGCTGTCGTGCGCGCGCATTTCAGTTTTGACGAAGACTTGCGTGATCGTGGCACGCTGATCCATGCCGACGCCCTCGAAACGCCTGATAAGGCTGTCGTGCTGCGCGTGCGTAACAATGAGCTCAGTATGACGGATGGCCCTTACGTCGAGACAAAGGAGCATCTGGCCGGCGTCTATGTTATCGATGCTTTGGATATGGATGAGGCGACGACGATCGCCGCTGGAATTCCCTGCGCACAGATTGGCGCTGTGGAGGTTCGCCCGGTGCGGATGTTGACATTGCCGGAGTAGACCTTGGAACGTCTGATCGAGGATATTTACCGGTCACAGTCTCGCCGGGTGCTTGCGACACTCATCCGTGTTCTCGGCGATTTCGACAGGGCCGAAGAAGCCTTGCATGACGCATTCGCGGCCGCCGCAAGGACATGGCCACGTGACGGTGTTCCGGCAAACCCCTTGGGCTGGCTCGTTTCCGCCGGACGGTTTCGCGCGATCGATCACATCAGGCGCCGGTCGCGGTTCGATATGTCGGTGAAGGACATCGAGGAAAGTCTGTACGGCTCTTTCGATGAAAAGGAGCTCGGCGACGTGGACCTGATCGAAGACGACATGCTCCGCCTGATCTTTACGTGCTGCCATCCGGTCATACCGGCTGATGCGCAGATGGCGATGGCGCTGCGGGAGATATGCGGGCTTACGACCGAGGAGATCGCCCACGCGTTCCTTGTGCCTGCTCCCACTGTGGCACAGCGTATCGTGCGAGCGAAGAACAAGATCCGTACAGCGAAAATACCCTATGAGGTCCCTGAGCGCGACGAATTGCCGGAGCGGCTCGACAGGGTGCTGCATGTGATCTATCTCGTTTTCAACGAGGGTTATTCCGCCTCCTCCGGCGACGAGGTAGTCCGGGCGGAACTCACCTCGGAAGCCATCCGCCTCACGCGGCTTCTGGCGCGTCTTCTACCGCATCCTGACGTCTCAGGGTTGCTTGCGCTCCTGCTTCTCCAGGATTCACGTCGCGCCGCCAGGCGAAGCTCGGAGGGAGGTCTCATTCTCCTCGCCGATCAGGATCGCACGCTTTGGGACCGCGAGAAGATTCGCGAAGGTTTTGGATGCCTCGACGGCGCCATGCGGAATGGTGAGGTTGGTGTCTACACGCTGCAGGCAGCCATCGCCGCGGAGCACGCGCGGGCAGAGACACCGGAGGAAACGGACTGGCGGCGCATCGTCAGCTATTATGATCTGTTGCTTTCCGCTCAATCATCGCCGGTCACCGAGCTCAATAGAGCGGTTGCAGTGGCAATGGTGGAGGGAGCGGAAAGAGGTCTGCAGCTCGTTGACGCGATCCTGCTGACAGGAGAACTAAAGAGCTACCACCTTGCGCATTCCGCCCGTGCCGATTTTCTGAGGCGAATGGGGCGCAAGACCGATGCGATTTCGGCGTACCAGACAGCGTTGAGCCTGTGCCAGCAAGCACCGGAGCAGGCCTTCCTAAGGAAGAGAATCTCAGAGCTTTCGGCTGCGGCCAAGCGGCAGTGAGATTGCCGTGCCCGTCAGGGCCGAAACGATAATCAGCAGATGCGCATTGATGCTGGCCTGTGCCAAGGCAGCAAGGGCAGTCTTTTCGCTGGATGCGCCAAGGGCGACGGCACCGGCGGTTATCCCGGCCGGATAGGTACCGACACCGCCCGGCGCGTGCAGCGGGAGCACCGAGGACAGCTCGCCGCCAAGCGCCCCGCCGAAGCTTGCGGCCATCGGAAAGACACCCATGAGGTTGAGGGCCCAAGCAAGGACCAACACCTTGACGAGCCAGTTGATGATGGTCATCGCCCAGGCGCGCGTGAAGCCCGCTGCATCTCCTGGGAGGCCCCTCTCGATTTCGATCACGAGCTTCTGAGCCTTGGCCGGTAGAAGCCTGCTGGCCAGCAGCAACAGCGGCCGCCTGCAAGCAAAAGCGACCACTGGCAGCCCTAAGAAGGCCGTCCAGACAACCCACGCGGTGATCTTGTCCTGTGATGCAATCGCAAAGCCGATGCCGGCGGCCGCAAGCAAAGCGTGCAGATCAAGCATGCGCATGACGAGGAGCGCAGACGTGCCGCGTGCCAACGGGATACCGAATTCGGTACGCATCAAGACCGGAAAGCTGGTCTCCCCCGTTCGAAACGGCAACATGATGTTTAGAAGGTTATGTATCTGTGTAACGCGAAAAAGCACCGTGAAGCGCCCCGAAGTCTCGCGCGGGAAATAGTCGTAGATCCGCCAAGTTCTAAGGAAGTACGTGCTGGTTAGCAGAAACAGAGCGCCAGCAATTGGGATTGCGCCCACCTCGGCCCATTGTCCGAGAATAGCAGGCCAACCCCAGAACCATTGGATGAAAAGCGCATAAGCCGCGACGATCACTGCCGTCAGCAGTGTCATTCGATTTCGGATAAACCAGGATTGTCGGCTGGCAACAACCGGAAACTTCATATAGTAGGCTTTCCTGACTATCGCGGCGAATGCCGCATGCGGCCGTGCGCCTTGTAGGAGAAATCGAACGTGCAGACAACGGTAGACTCGCGTCAGAGCCCAGCGGGAGCAATGCGGCCGGTCGAATTGTCGCTGGTGGTGCCGGTCTTCAACGAGGAAGAGAGCGTCGGCCCGCTTGTCGATCGTATATGCTCAGCGATGGCAGGTTACCCCGATCGCTGGGAACTTATCCTGATCGACGACGGCAGCACGGATGCGACCTTGGCCAATGCACGCAAGCATATCGGCCGCGAGGGTCTTACGCTTAGGCTTGTGGAACTGCAGCGCAACTTCGGCCAGACTGCCGCGATGCAGGCAGGCATCGACGCTGCGACCGGCCGATTGATCGCCACGATGGACGGCGACCTGCAGAACGACCCGAAAGATATTCGCTCGATGGTCGCCGAACTCGAGCGCCGCCAACTCGATCTCCTGGTCGGCTGGCGCAAGAACCGTCAGGACGGCCTCCTGCTACGCAAGATCCCATCTTGGTGCGCCAACTATCTGATCGGGCGCATTACCGGCGTGAAGCTGCACGACTACGGCTGTAGCTTGAAGATCTACCGTGCTTCGATCATCAAGCAGGTGAAGCTCATGGGCGAAATGCACCGTTTCATCCCGGCCTGGGTCGCCGGCGTCGTACCAAGCTCTCGCATCGGCGAAATGGTCGTGACCCACCACGCCCGTCAGCATGGGCAGTCCAAGTATGGCATCTCGCGCACCTTCCGCGTGATCCTCGACCTGCTCTCGGTGATGTTCTTCATGCGATATAAGGCACGGCCGGGGCATTTCTTCGGCTCCCTCGGCCTTGGTCTCGGTGCAATCTCGATCCTTGTCATGCTCTATCTGCTGTTCGACAAGTTCATCATGGGGGATGACATCGGCACGCGTCCGCTGTTGATGGTCGGCATTGTCTTTATGCTCTCCTCGGTCCAGCTGATCACGACCGGCATTCTCGCCGAGATGATCGCCCGCACCTACTACCGCGATGACACGTCGCCGAACTACATCGTACGCCAAATCTTTGACGGAAGTGAGAATGCGTAATCTGCTGGCTCGCAAGCCGGACACTGTTGTCCTTCTGCTGGCGGCATATTTTGTTATCAGTTTTATCGTTCGCCTGCTCGTGCCAAACGGGCTGCGAGTGGATGAATCCCAGCAGGCGTTCTTCTCGCAATGGCTTGCGGCCGGCTACGACACCCAACCGCCGCTCTACAACTGGTTCCAGGCGATGATCGTGTCGGTGTTCGGTCTGTCGATCGCAACGATTGCCGCGGCCAAGAACCTGGTCCTGTTTCTCGTTTTCCTGAGCTACTATAAGCTCGCAAAACTGGTGCTCGATGACCGCGTGTTTGCCGTCATCGCAACGCTTTCGCTGTTCACGATTCCGCAGGTTTTCTGGCAGGCACAAAGGGACCTGACCCATACGGTCGCCCAGATGCTGATGATCAACCTGCTTCTCTACAGCGTCATCAAGACGCTGAAGACGCCTTCCTTGTTCTCATACGTGATGATCGGCGTGACGCTCGGCCTCGGTATGCTGACCAAGTACAACTTCACTCTCGTTGTATCTGCAGCACTGATTGCAGTGTTTCTACATCCGGACGGACTGAAGCGGCTGCTCGATCGTCGCTTCCTGTTGTCGCTGGCTATCGCGGTTCTGCTCTTCCTGCCGCATGGCCTTTGGCTGCTCGACAATTTCAGTCTTGCCGCAACCCGCACGCTGTATACGATGGCGCAAGAAGCGCCGACCGGCACGTTCGCCAAGTTGATCAAGGGCCCGACCGAATTCTTCGGGCAGGTTCTCGTGATCATGGCGCCTCTTGTTGCGGTTTATGCGATCGTCTTCGGCAAGTCGTTTCTCCGCAATCTACGGCCGACGACCGTCTGGGCTCATTTTTTCGACACCGTATTCCTGGCGATTGGTCTGCAGGTTCTGCTGTTGGTTTTCGCCATCGGCATAACGTCCATGCGTGACCGCTGGGTGTTGCCCTTCCTGTTCCTGATGCCGATCGCGTTTTGCCTGAAGATGCAAGCGCGGGGCATTCGAGCAGACGTTTTCGCACGACGCTTCTTGATCGTGCCGCTTGCGGTGATGGTCATCGTCCCGTCGCTGGTTCTGGTCCGTGCACACATGCCGACGCTTTTCGGCCGACCTGAGGCATACAACGCGCCTTACGCGGCGTTTGTCGGCAAGATCGTCGCGGAGGAAGGCAAGCGCCCCGGACTGGTGCTGACCGATGGCTGGGTAGCGTCCGGAAATCTGCAACTGCAGTTGCCCGGCATTCCGACAATATGCACGTTTTTCGGCAATCTCACGATCGACTACGATTGGACTGCGGAGAAGCCAATCCTGGTCGTTTGGCTTCCCGCCAAGGAGGGCACGACGCTGCCGGCGGAGCTGGTTGAGTGGATTCAACAGAACCTCGGTGCGCAATACTTGGCAGTGACCCCCAAAAACACCAGCATCGGATACATCGACGGGCGACCTGAGGACCAACGCCTCTTCGGCTACGCCTGGATCTATCCGCGCTAACCGCGGCGCCTATGCTCTCAGTGCCCGCCATGCGGCATCAAGTGCGATCTTTGCGATACGCGCCATCTCATCCACCTCATCGTGGGTGATAACCAGTGGCGGCGACGCGAGCATTCGGTCGCCGGTGGCGCGTAGAACAAGTCCGTTTGCGAGCGCCTGGTTACGCACCAGCGCGCCGACGGCGTCCGGCTTTTCGAAGCGGGTGCGACTTGCCTTGTCGGCAGTCAATTGGAGTGCGCCCATAAGGCCGACATTGACCGCCTCGCCGACGAGATCGTGCTCGCCAAGCGCTCCCCAGACCTTACCAAAGTAGGGACCTATATCCTCACGTACGCGTTCGACGAGCCTCTCGTCCTCGATGATGCGAAGATTTTCGAGCGCTGCGGCGGCGCAGACAGGGTGGCCGGAATAGGTGAAGCCGTGGTTGAAATCGCCGACGTCTTTGATCAAAACGCTGGCGATCGGGTCGCTGACGAGCACGCCACCGATCGGGAGATAGCCGGAGGAAAGTCCCTTTGCGATCGGAGCAAGATCCGGTTGGACGCCGTAATATTGGTGGCCGAACCACTCCCCGAGACGACCGAAACCACAGATCACCTCGTCGCAGACGAGAAGGATGTTCCGCGACTTGCAGATGCGGGCGATCTCCGGCCAGTAGGTCTGTGGTGGGATAATGACACCCGCGGCACCCTGAATCGGTTCCGCTACGAACGCCGCGACATTCTCCTCGCCGAGTTCGTCGATCTTGGCTTCCAACTCCCGCGCGACTTTCAGGCCGAACTCGGCCGGAGACAATTCACCGCCCTCGCCGTACCAGTAAGGCTGTCCGATGTGTACGATGCCCGGTATTGGGAGGTCGCCCTGCTCATGCATATATTTCATGCCGCCGAGGCTGGCGCCAGCAACCGTCGAGCCGTGGTAACCGTTCTTCCGGGCGATCACGATCTTCTTCGAAGGCTTGCCGATTGCGCTCCAGTAAACGCGCGCCATGCGGAACCATGTGTCGTTCGCCTCGGAGCCGGAACCGGTGAAAAAGACGTGGTTGAAGTCTGGCCCGGCATAGGATGTGACCTTCTCAGCAAGCAGTGTGGTCGGTGTCGTCGTCGTGCCGAAGAAGGTGTTGTAATAGGGCAGTTCGTTCATCTGCCGGGCAACGGCATCGGCAATTTCCCTGCGCCCATAGCCAATGTTGACGCACCATAGTCCGGCAAAGCCGTCTAGATACCGCTTGCCCTGATTGTCCCAGATGTGGACGCCCTCGCCGCGCTGAATGATACGGATATGGTCAGCATTCAGCTTCCCCATATCCGAGAAAGGATGCAGGTGGTGTGCCGCATCAATGGCGGCGAGATTGGAGCGCGCGTAAGTATCGGACATGATTTGCAAAACACCTTCGGAGATTGAAAGCCTCTTCCCAATAGGTTACGACCTTGACCTTCTCCGCGGGGATTTTCAAGATCATGGCAGACGACAAGATTCATGGTACGGCAGCGGGCGGCAACCCGCGCATCGAGCTCCTGCTCGTCGGCATGAATGGCGACCTGCGTGGGAAGCAGATTCCGCTCGAATCCCAAAGAAAAATTTGGGCCGGCGAAGTGCGTCTGCCGTCCTCGACGCAGTCGCTCGATATCTGGGGCGACGACAACGACGACATCACCGGTGTTTCGCTTTCGGTCGGCGATCCGGATGGCAATTGCATTCCGGACGAGCGCAGCCTAGCTCCGATGCCATGGGCGCCCGAGGGCTCGATGCAAGTGCTTGCAACCATGCACGAGTTCGACGGTACGCCGAGTTTCATGGACCCCCGCGCCATCCTTGGGTCCGTGCTGAAGCGGTATGAAGAGCGCGGCCTGACGCCCGTTGTCGCAACCGAACTCGAATTCTACGTCGTCGACCCGAATTGGCGTGAGACAGGCCGGCCTTCACCGCCCACCAATCTCACCTATCGCGGCGAGCCGAACGGCTTTCAACTCTACGACATGAGCGCCGTCGATGCGCTCGACGACTATCTGCAAACCGTACGCGCCTATGCGAGGGCGCAAGGGCTACCGGCGGATGCGACGACGGCGGAATTCGGCCCCGGACAGTTCGAGATCAACTTGCTGCACCGGCCGGATGCGCTGGCGGCGGCCGACGACTGCATCTATCTGAAGCGCGTTGTGGAGCAGGCAACACGTAAGCACGGCCTGAAATCCACCTGCATGGCGAAACCCTACTCCGACCATGCCGGCTCGGGACTTCATGTGCATGCCAGTGTCATCGACAAGGATGGAAAGAATATTCTCGATGCCAAAGGCGACGACCCGCGAAAGCTGAAATCTGTCTGCGCCGGCCTGCTTCAAACCATGCGGGAAGCGCAACTCGTTTTCGCGCCGTTCGCTAATTCCTATCGCCGTTTCCAGCCCGGATCGTTTGCGCCCGTCGACCTGACCTGGGGATACGGTCACCGTGGCACAGCTGTTCGCATCCCCGATCTGAATGGCCCGGCCGCTCGCGTCGAACACCGCGTTGCCGGCGCCGATGCAAACCCCTATCTGCTACTTACTGCCATTCTAGGGGGCATGTTGCTCGGCATCGATTCAGAACTCGATCCGGGCGAGGAGACGACACCGTCCTATACGCCTCCACACACGACCCAACTGACCCACGATTTTCTGACGGCAGTCGACGCCTTCCGCGCCTCGCCGTTCATCGCCGATATATTCGGGGAGCGCTACCAGAAGCTCTACGGCGACACGAAGCGCAAAGAGGCCATCACCTATCTGCGGACAGTCTCGGACTTCGACTACCGCACCTACCTGCCACGCCTCTAGTTTGCGGATTCGCGCCGCTCAGATTGCTCCACCTGCGCAGCCAGTCCCTGTTTCACCAACACCTTCAACTCACCGGGGTGCAGCTTCAGCGCCACGTCACGCACAAGCGGCAGCAGTTCGCCATCCATCACGCAGTTTGCCCTGGCACGCAGCTTGGGAAAATGGAGGTGTACCTCCGCGGGATGCATGATCATCACGTCGGCATTTTCCCTCACCTTGCCTCTCAGCAGATCAATCGCCAAGCGCGCGACGCCGAACGGTTTAAGGGGTTTGGCGGTATAAAAGCCCAGTTCACCGCTAGTAAGGCTGTCGGCATAGAGCAAAGTGTTCTGGCCAAAAGGGTTGTTTGAGACCGAGATTGCCGAAACCCGGCGGCGCTCGCGAACACCCCCGGCTTCAAAATCGACCTCGAACTCGGGCGGATTTAAGATGACACCGCAGGCGGCACGCAAGCTTGCTCTTATCTTTCCGAAACGCGAGCGATACGTGTAAGAGTCTCGATAGCGTACCATGCGCGCATGGAGCCCGGCTGAGAATTGATGAATGAATGGTCGACCGTTGGCGCTGGCTATGTCGACGTGGTCGACTTCACCAAATGCAAGTGTCTCAAGCGCCTGCCATATATCGAGGGGGACACCTAGGGACCGGGCGAAGAGGTTCATTGTACCGGCCGGCACCACGCCGAGCGCGACACCGTTCCTCCAGGCGATCGACGCTGCTGCCGATATCGTCCCGTCACCGCCGCCGGCGACGATACCATCGATGTCGTCGCGGCGGGCCGCGCGCTCCATGGCGGGCACGATCTCTCTGCCGGAGAAGACGATCGCATCGAAATCGTGACCTGCATCCCTGAAGATCGCTTCGGCCCGTCTTTCATAGGCTCCCATATCGGTGGTCCTGAACGTCCCACCGTCTCGATTGAAAAAGCCAATTAGTTTCATAGAGTTCCTATTGTCCGCGGCAAGAGGCGATGACCTGTCCCGCGCTGCTAAGAGATGGTTCTTGCGCCCGCGATTTCAAGCTGAGGCGCGTTTTGCAGGCTTCAGGAGCGGTTGCAGAACCGCCAAATTAGCAAGGGACGTATGCATAGCAAGGAACGCTGCACTGCAGAAAACGCACTCGACGCCCTGTAGCCAATCGCCGATAGATGAAAAACTGGAGGCTCCCACCATTTCCCTTCATCTCCGGCCTACCGGTCACGGCTGCACATGTGCCCTGGTCCGGTATGTCACCTATCGAATGCCAAGGAGTGCGTCTTGAGCCAGGTCGCCGTAAACGATTCCATTGACGCTACGCCTGTGGCCAACGCCCCATCTCCGATGGCCATTGCGCTCGTGCAGCTGGCGCTCGCCTGCGGCGGCTTTGGTATCGGCACCGGCGAGTTCGCGATCATGGGTCTGCTGCCCAATGTGGCAGACACTTTTTCCGTGACGACGCCGCAAGCCGGCTACGTGATCAGCGCCTATGCGCTCGGCGTCGTTATAGGCGCTCCCGTCATCGCGGTTCTTGCTGCGAAAATGGCGCGGCGCTCGTTGCTCTTGCTCGTCATGGGCATCTTTGCGATCGGTAACATCGTGAGCGCGATGGCCCCAACCTTCGAAAGCTTCACGGTGATGCGTTTCATAACGGGCCTGCCGCATGGAGCCTACTTCGGCGTTGCCGCGATCGTCGCCGCATCCATGGTGCCGATGCACAAGCGCGCTCGCGCCGTCGGCCGCGTCATGCTCGGGCTGACGGTGGCGACCCTGCTCGGGACGCCGCTCGCCACCGTGTTCGGACAGTCGCTCAACTGGCGCCTTGCCTTTACGATCGTCGGCATTATCGGCCTTCTGACGGTTGCACTGATCTGGTATTACGTGCCCCGCGATCGCGTTGCAGAGGGTGCAAGCTTCAAGCGGGAGCTCGGTGCCTTCAAGCGCCCGCAGGTTCTCTTGACGCTCGCCACGGCATCCGTCGGCTTCGGCGGGATGTTTGCAATGTTCAGCTACATCGCGCCGACCACGACGCAGGTCGCAATGTTGCCCGAGAGCATGGTCGCCGTGATGCTGGTGATTTTCGGCGTCGGCATGAACGTCGGCAATATCGTCGGGTCCTGGTTTGCCGACAAATCGCTGACGGGCACGATCGGCGGCAGCCTTTTGTTCAACATCCTCGTGCTGACCCTGTTCTCGCTGACGGCAACCAATCCTTTCATGCTGGCGCTCTGCGTGTTCTGCATCGGTTGCGGCTTTGCTGCCGGTCCCGCGGTCCAGACGCGACTGATGGACGTCGCCGCAGACGCGCAGACGCTCGCTGCAGCATCTCACCACTCCGCATTCAACATCGCCAATGCACTCGGCGCCTGGCTCGGTGGCCTAGTCATCGCGCAAGGCTACGGCTTCGCCGCCACTGGCTACGTCGGCGCGGTCCTGTCATTCATCGGTATCTTTGTGTTCGCGGCGTCTCTCAGCCTCGACCGCCGCAGCCGGCGTGCCTGACGCCCCGCCGGGAGGCAAAAGACTTTTCTTCACCCCAGGCAGCGAGCCTCTTGATGACGGGCTTCAGCGCCTCGCCAAACGGCGTCAACGCATAGTCGACACGGGGCGGTACGACAGGAAAGACCGTCAGCGAGACGAGGCCGGATTCCTCAAGCTCGCGGAACTGTTTCGTGAGCATTTGCTGCGTGACGGAGGGCAACTTGCGACGCAGTTCGTTGAAGCGCAGCGTCCCGCCCATCAGATGGAACAGGATCACGCCTTTCCTTTTTCCATCCTGAAAACTCAATGTCGCTTCGACAGGATAACCTGGAACCGCCAGCCGGACTAATCCTGCATGAACAGAACGCCGCGCTGTAAGGTGCGGCATTCTGGCCCCAAGAGCCTCAAGCGCTTGACTTTTCTGCCAATTGAGACCACGAAAAGCTTAACGCGGATCACGTCCGTTTTCCGCGGATATCAACGGAGCCATCATCACGATGCCAAGCGACAGTAGCAGTCGATTGCCTTTGCCGTACGCGGCCCTCGTGCGCTGACCGACGCCTGTCGGGCTCGCCCGTCGGACGCTACGGCGGATCGACGGAAAGGCGAGCCTATGAACATCAATCGCTTCCCACTGCGGGCGGGACATGCCGCTCGTTTCTTCAGCAACGACCACCTCGGCCCGACCACCACGGCAGAGCGTGTCGAACAGCTGAACACACTTGAAATAACCGAGGCCGCAGCAATCCTGGTGGCTCTGCCGCAGCAAAAGGCCGTGCGCATTCTTGGACGTCCCGAGCTGCACCACGCAGCGGCGATCCTCGCAGAGATGCCGGTCGAGCATGCCGCACGGCTGCTGAATGCCTTGGCGAACGACCGCGTCGCCGACCTCTTTCAGGAAATGAATGAGGAGGTTCGCGCCCAGCTCTTCTCACGGCTGGACCGCACGACCTGTCTCGCCGTCCAGCACCTGATGGGCTATCCGCCCCGCACGGCCGGCAGCATCATGACGACGGAGTTTGTCAGCGTGCCCGACACCTGGACGGTCTGGCAGACACTGGAGCATGTACGCAAGGTCGAACGCTCGCGCGAGACGGTCTATGCCATCTACGTCCTCGATGCCCTCAACCATGTTCTGACGAGCGTTGTCACGTTGCGCCGTCTCATCACGGGCGATCCCGGCGAATCCGTTCTGACGGTTGCGCAGAAGGAAGGGGTTGTGCGTGCCGATCCGCTGATGACGCAGGAAGATGTCGCCCGGCTGATCCGCAAGCATAATCTGCTCGCCCTGCCCGTGGTCAGCGAGGACGGCCACATGCTCGGCATCGTCACGGTCGACGACGTCATTGATACGATGATCGCTGACCAGACCGAAGACGCCCAGAAGTTCGGCGGTATGGAAGCGCTCGGCAAGCCTTACATGAAGATCGGCTTTGCCGGGATGATCCGCAAGCGTGCCGGCTGGCTCTGCGCCCTCTTCCTCGGCGAGATGCTGACGGCTAGCGCCATGCAGCATTTCGAAGGCGAACTGGAGAGGGCGATCGTGCTGACACTGTTCGTGCCGCTGATCATGAGCTCCGGCGGCAACAGCGGTTCGCAGGCAACGTCGCTGATCATCCGGGCGCTGGCGCTTGGCGAAGTCAAGCTCTCCGATTGGTGGCGCGTGCTGCTGCGCGAACTGCCGACCGGCATCGTGCTCGGCACGATCCTCGGCGTCGTGGGCTTTGCTCGCATCGTGCTCTGGCAAAACATCGGGCTTTATGACTATGGCGAGCATTGGGTCCTGGTCGGTGTGACGATCTTTGCTGCACTGATCGGCATCGTCACCTTCGGTTCGCTGGCAGGCTCGATGCTGCCTTTCATTCTGCAGAGACTGCAGCTTGATCCAGCTAGCGCCTCCGCGCCGTTCGTCGCGACGCTAGTCGATGTGAGCGGGCTGGTGATCTACTTCTCGGTCGCGCTGCTGATCCTAAGTGGCACGCTGCTCTAAGCAAGAAAACGGGGCCGATTGGCCCCGTTTCTATTTCAATTCCGGCAGCTTCAGCGCTCCGTGGGTTTTCATGCTGCGAATGGCAAAGTTCGAGCGGATATCGCTGACATTCGGCAGGGTCAGCAGCGTGTCCGTTAGCAGCCGCTCATAGGCTGCGAGATCCTCGACCACCACCTCCGCAAGAAAGTCGGCCGTTCCCGATATTAGAAAACACGACACCACCTCGGGAATGGCGAGCAATGCCGCCTCCTGCGCCTGCGCGTTCTCGCGGCTGTGATGGGCGACCTTGAGCTCGACGAAAACCGTCAGGCCGAGACCGACTTCCTTGCGGTCGATATCGGCGCGGTAGCCGCGGATTACGCCGGTCTTTTCCAGATTGCGGATACGCCGCAGACAGGGGGACGGCGACAAATTGACCTTTTCGGCAATCTCCACGTTGGTCGCCCGGGCATCCTCCTGGAGGCATTCCAATATCGCCAGATCGAATTTATCAAGATTTGGCATGTTCGATAAAATCCTTTGGCGTGGTTAGCAGATAATTGCTCATACCAGTATTCTGGCGGCATAGATAGCAAGGACATGCCTCGTCGTTTCCGCTTATTCTTCTCTCAACCGAACAGCAATCCGGACGATCACGAGAGGAGAGATCGATGAGCGCCGTTACCTTCACGAACAATGAAAAGTCCACGTCGACATCTGTCGGATATGCC
>Ga0075367_10000149_pt1 | contig 21526 bp, 23 predicted proteins | sample EndMethybrTD3032_FD_71399 | JGI IMG/M metagenome (GOLD analysis project Ga0075367, IMG submission 71399) | Populus endosphere microbial communities from Tennessee, USA - Endosphere MetaG P. TD hybrid TD303-2 | ecosystem: Host-associated > Plants > Roots > Endosphere | place: USA: Tennessee... | reverse complement strand
CCAGTAGATGTGGTGTCAACTTCAGTGCTTGAGCTAGGCGTACCGGTCGTAGTAGTGGCAGCATCAGCAGCTTCCGAAGATGACGGAGCGCCTGTAGTAGTCGTAGTCACTTCAGTGGCACTGGATGATGTACCGGCAACGCCAGGCTGGTTGGCAGCAGTATCACCAGTGTCACGCATTGCGTTACCGGCACCGGATGGAGCTGCATCGCCGCTTATTCCATCGATAGCATGCTTAATTGAGAAGTAAGTGCCTGCCGCCACAAGAAGCAGTCCGACAGCGGCTGCCGCACGGGTACGAGCCGTAGGAACCCGCTCTCCGGTTAAAGGATCCTCAGTGTATATAGCAAACTTCTCTTGAAGCTTTGCTCCGAACTTAGGTATTCCCAACAGAGCGTCCATGACCAGCAGGTCAACTTGACCTTTGGCAATCTTAGCGCTTGCCACAACTCCCGCGGGGAGTGCAGCGATTTTATCAGCCAATTCTTTCGCGCGTTCTTTAATTGGCCGCTTGGGCTGCTGTTCGCCTTGCTCGCCATTGGCGCGTGCTTTTTCATCCTTGGCGAAAGATGTGGCAAGGGCTTGGCCGACACCGACCGCGAACTTGCCTAATTTATGACGTAGCTTAGGCTTGTTAGCATCTGCTTCTGCGGCTTCTTGCGCTGCAGCATACTCTGCATCGCGGCGAGCCCGAGCCTCTACTTGTAATTTGATAACCACATCCTTTTTGTCGTCGGGCAGGTTGGCGTACTGCTCGACGGTTATGCCATTGAGGAGTTGCTCATCGGTCATGCCGACGAGGAATTCTAGGCCTTCAGCATCTTCTTCGGATACACGGTGGTTCTCGCTTGTGACAACTTCCTGTCCCTGGTCACCTTCGCCTTGTTCGCTACCTCTGTCGCCGCGGCGGAAGGTAAGCTTGCTGGCAACCTTACCAACGAGTGCTGCCGCCTTTTGGAGCCTACTTGGGTCGCTTTCAGGGCCAACCATTTCCCGGTCCGGGTGTTCGTGGGCAATGACGATGTCTTCCAGCCTGGCGTACTCGTCATACTCTTTCTGGCTCATGTTGTTCACATCCTTGTTAGACAAGGCACGCAAGTCGTCAGATGTCTTGCCATAAAATGGGTGGCCTTCTGTTACGCCGTCTGCCTCGGAGAAGGCATATGGCTCAGCGGGGGCTGTTTCTTCAACGTCGTTAGCCGGATTGTCAGCGGCGCCAGATTCTGCCTCTTGAGCGGTTGTGGCGCCTTTGCCGCCACGGCGTAGAAACCTAGAAACCCTCGAACGTTTTTTGGGCGCAACCGGTATCTCTGGTGCGGCCGGCAGCTCTGTTGCCTCTATCGACTCAGAAAACGTGTTATGAAATGGAGTAGCGTTGATAGACCGTCCTGTCGCTTTTTCCCAAGTCCTCTGTGCATCCTCGGGCATAAGCTGGGCTAGCTCATCCGGTATCTCGTGGAGCTGGCCGTCGCTGACCATGTCTCTTACCTGTTGAGGGGTAAAGTGAGCGTAATCATCTCGGATTTTGGCAGCTTCTTCGCGCCATGCTGCTTGGACCGGAGGAGGAAGCGTATCTATGAAGTCATCAGATACATTTGGGATAAGGTCTTCCGGCAGCAACTGAATGTCACCAGGCGTAAGGTGTTGACGCTCTTCAGGGGACACATCGTCCAGGAATAGTCGGGGCCGTGGATTTTCCTTCGGATTAGCCAGGTAGTTCTCTGCCCCAATAGAGTAGCCCATTAAGGTAGGAAGTTGCCCGCCCCGGAATCGCAGATAATTCATAAGACTTTCCCGGTCGTTCTTTACGAAAGGAATAACCTCTTCCTGGTCAGTAGGAGCTTGATCCCCCTCGAAAACCGGCTGGGAGATGGTCGGCGCAGGGACTTCAAGTTGTTGTTCTTGGGGTTGACCGAAGTCTGTCAGAAGGTCTTCGGCTGCTCTAGCATTAACAGGAGCCTGGTGCTGGGGCTGCTGTTCGTGTGGAGCTTTAGCTGGGTTTGTCATAATGCTACTACATTACCACGTAATTGATAATAAGTCAATAGGCTTGTGCTTCTATCCGCTGCGGATAACTCCAGGTGTTGTGCTAGACTGGTGGCATGATTGTTCTGGGCATCGAATCGAGCTGTGACGAAACCGCAGTGGCCGTAGTTAAGAACGGCTCACAGCTGCTTAGTAATGTAGTGTCCAGCAGTATGGACCTGCATGCGCAATATGGCGGAGTTATCCCCGAAATTGCAGCGCGCAGCCACATTGAAGCCGTAATGCCGGTCATTAAAAAAGCTTTGGCTGACGCGAGTTGCACCTGGGATGACATCGATGCTATTGCCGTAACCTACGGCGCCGGACTCCTGGGCAGCCTCCTGATAGGAGTACTTGCGGCGCGGACGTTGGCCATCGTCAAGAAGAAACCGCTGTATGCAGTTAATCATGTTGAGGGGCACATCTACGCTAATTTCCTAGTGGAAACCCCTCTGTCCTATTCCCTGCCCTCTAAACAGCCTGAATTCCCCATGTTGGGTGTTATTGTGAGTGGCGGGCACAGCCAGCTCGTGCTCTGGCGCGATCATTTTGACTACACGCTTCTGGGTCAGACCCAGGATGATGCCATCGGCGAAGCCTTTGACAAGGTAGCTAAGATCATCGGTCTCCCCTACCCTGGCGGCGTGAATGTATCGCGTAAGGCCGAGAAGGGCGACCCTTTGGCCTACTCCCTACCTAAAGCGCGCATGCAGGGCAAGTACGACTTTAGTTTCTCTGGCCTCAAAACAGCCGTTCTGAGGCTTGCTCAGGAACAAGTAGGCAAAGACTACTCATTGCCTTCTACCCAGCTTCCTGGGCTATTAAATGAGACCCAGAAAGCAAATATCGCGGCGAGCTTCCAGCGCGTGGCCTGCGAGACTATCGTGGACAAGGTGCTGTTGGCTTGCAACGAATTCCAGCCGAAAAGCGTGGTTATCGGGGGCGGAGTGGCTGCCAACAGCGAATTACGACGGCAGCTGGCCGAGCGCCTTCCCTTCCCTATCGAATATACTGATATGAAATTATGCGGCGACAACGGCGCCATGATTGCCGCGCTCGGATGCTTTAAGGCTTCACTGGGAGCCGAAACGGCAGACCCTTTTACGCTTGAGGTCTCGCCTAACCTGTCGATGTAGTTGGGGCTTCTCTACTATGCCGCTTATGAGGCAGACTTACCTGTCCGAGCAAGCGTAAGCTTCCATAAAAGACACTCATGGCTTTGGGCGGCAAAGCGGGATTCAATCCGGCGCTGGCTAGTTTATTTCCTAAACGCTCCACATACTCGGCGGACAGGTCGTGCACCAGAGTTCCTCCAAGGTTAACGCCTTCTCTTGGCGGTACGAGCACATCATGGCCGGGCCTTACATTGGCCGCCCAGCAGTATAGCCCCTGAGGTATACTAACCGGAGCAGTACTGGATGAACTGAGTGCCGCCTCGGGGGTATTATAAAGCTCTAAACCCTCTGTAAGCACCGAGGCCCATCCGTTGGGTACGAAAGCGTTTATTCCGACTTCCTGAGGCAACGTTCCGTCGTCAGTAAGCATAAAACCGAGTAGTGGCCTTCGCTCCCCTTCTAGCCCTAGAACTTGCTCAGGAGCCACGATGGCGTCGTGCGCCCACTCCCGCGCTCTGTCATGGATAAACTCTACATGCTGCAAAACTGTCGCTACTACTTTATGGTTTTCGACTTCAGCCATTCGTTCCCTCTATTATATTTGGAAGTATGATAAATGATCTTGTAGCGTTTGGACAATGTGAATTACTAAAAGAAAGCCGGAGCAGCAGACGCTACTGTCGTTTGCCGGAGTTATGGGTTATGTCAGTGACCGTTCCAAGCCGGTGCAAAACACCCTGATGCAAGCGCATACGCCTTGCACCAAAGGTAGGCATTACAGGGTTGCTATCCATTTCTTGATGTAGTGCCGACTGCTTTGCCTGCTTGCTCAAGCGCTCCCCTCTTTTTGCGTGCTCTCGCCGAGCTTCGGCGACCAGGTTACGCTGCCTGCGTACGGCGCAGATCAGGCGCCAGACCATTCGCGCCGATGAATCAAAATCCGGAGTAGGAGCGTTCCTGCAAGTCGAATGCGTACAGCCCAAATCGGTGTTTTTTTGGCGCTGAGTTAATTCTGCGTAGCTCATGGTGACTTCTGCCCCTGTTATGTTTATTTATCATACAGGTATTGTTTCTGGGGGCAACGTAGGTTATTCTGACGCTGCAAAAACAAAAACCGAGGTTAACATACCTGCCTAACCAGCAGGTGGCACATTTCTCTACATGACCGGAAAATAAAATTTCTATCGATGGCTTTTGCCGTACTGGCGGCTTGCCGCGTAGCCAGTGCCTGTAGGCCAGCGAATGGACACGCACAAACAAAAATTGGCTGTGGGGAAAGTGTAGGGTTTTCACGAGAAAGCTCTGTTTGCATTGGTGCAGCTTTCTCGTGAAAAAGCTTCAACTTCTTGCGGTATCGCAGTAGCATTTGGGTGCCTTGTTAAGCATCTGTGCTGACGCCGTACGAAACAGAGGTAGAAAATTAAGGTGTGAAGTGTTATGCTGTAATCTGATACTAGCTAAAAAGGGACGACAGTATGCAGTTACCGAAAGTGTACGAGCCTTCGAAGTACGAAGACAACATCTACGCACTTTGGGAGAAATCCCAAGCCTTCCAGCCACGTAAAACGGGGAAGAGCTACTCGGTCGTCGTCCCTCCGCCAAATGCGAATGCAAACTTGCACATTGGTTTTGCGCTGACAATGACGCTCCAGGATATCGCCGTGCGCTACCATCGGCTAAAAGGGGAGAGCGCGTTGTTTGTGCCCGGAGCCGATCATGCCGGGTTCGAAACGCAGGCCGTGTACGAAAAGCATCTGGCCAAAGAAGGTAAGAGCCGTTTCGACTTCACTCGCGAGGAATTGTACAAGCAGATTTGGGATTTTGTGGCGCTTAATCGGAAGGGATTCGAGGAGCAGTTCCGTAGTCTGGGCGGTAGCGTGGACTGGTCGAGGTTCACGTTTACGCTGGACGAAAAAGTTGTCAAACGAGCCTATCAAACGTTCAAAAAGATGTGGGAAGAGGGGCTTATTTACAGAGGTGAGCGCCTGGTTAACTTCTGTACGTTTCACGGCACGGCATTTGCAGATATTGAAGTCGTGCATAGGGAAGACAGAGGTAAGTTGTGGCACTTCCGCTACCCGCTGACCGATGGTAGCGGTGAGGTCATCGTAGCGACCACCCGCCCAGAGACCATGCTTGGCGATACTGCTGTTGCGGTCAACGTTAATGACACGCGCTACACCGAATTCCATGGCAAGACCGTCAAATTGCCGCTGACCGGGCGCGAAATTCCGATTATCACCGATGATGTGTTCGTCGACCCATCATTCGGCACTGGTGCGGTTAAGATCACCCCGGCGCACGATCCGAATGATTACGAGCTGGGCCAACGGCATTCGCTGCCGATGATCACCGTTATCGACCACGAGGGCAAGATGAACTCCGAAGTTCCGGAAAAGTATCGCGGCCTGACGGTTGAAGATGCGCGCGATCTGGTCGTCCACGATCTGAAAGAGCAGGGCTTTTTGGCCAAAATAGAGGATTACACGCACAACGTAGGCCGTTGCTACAAGTGTGGCAACATCATCCAGCCCTTGCTGCGCGATCAATGGTTTGTCGATATGCAGCCGCTGGCAAAGCCGGCCATCAAGGCGCTGAAGGCTGACAAGATTGCATTCTACCCCGCAACAAAGAAGGATCAGCTGATTCATTATCTTGAGAATCTGCGCGACTGGAACATTTCGCGTCAGACCGCCTGGGGCATTCCGATTCCGGCGTTCCAAAATGTCAACGACGGCGACGACTGGATTTACGATGAGCGTGTCGACCAGGAAGTTATAGAGGTCGACGGCAAAAAATACCGACGTGACCCTGATGTGTTCGACACCTGGTTTAGCAGCAGTTCCTGGCCTTATGCAACACTTGGCTATCCGGACAATGACGATTTTAAGCAGCACTATCCGCTCAGCCTGATGGAAACCGGCGGCGAAATACTATACCCGTGGGTGAGCCGCATGGTGATGCTCGGTCTATACGTAACAGGGGAGATTCCGTTCAAATCCGTGTACATCCACGGCTATGTGATGGCCGAAGACGGCAGCAAAATGAGCAAAAGCCTGGGCAACGTAATCAACGCGCCAGAGGTGATAGAGAAGTACGGCGCCGACGCGCTGCGCATGGGGATTGTCGCTGGGCGGGCACCGGCCATCAACCGCGGTTACGACGTGCGCAAGGTAGAAGACGCCCGTAATTTTGCTAATAAGCTGTGGAATGTTGCGCGGTATATCGAGGCCAAGATCGGCGACGCAGCAGACCCGAAGAAGCTCGGTGGTATCGAGATTAAAACAGATGTCGACCACTGGCTGGTCAGCAAACTCCGTCAGACTACCGAAGCTATCGGTGCGGACCTGGATGAGTACCGGTTTGCCGAGGCTTTTGATCGCCTCTATCACTTTGTTTGGGATGATTTCGCAGACTGGTATCTCGAAGCCTCCAAGGCTAGCGAAAACCTGCCGCTGCTCGGCTTTGGATTGGAAAGTATCTTAAAGCTTATGCATCCGTTCGCGCCATTTGTGACGGAAACGATTTGGCAGACGCTCAGTTGGGAAACAGATCCATTACTTGCCACCAGCAGCTGGCCAGACCTTGCTTCGGTAGTGTCTGACAAAACCGCAGCCACCCGTTTTGAAGAAGCCAAGGCCGTAATAACAGAGGTGAGAAGAATCTTCAAAAACCTCGGCTTGCACGAGGCAGAGCTGGACCACATGGCGTCAGAGGCCATCAATAAGAATGCCGAGATACTAAAACGCATGGCACGCCTGACAAAACTGCGCGAGGTACAGGACTCCAACGGCCTTCGATTAACGGGGGTTACGGGCAGCGCCTGGCTGGCTATCGACCCTGGCGTGGCCAAACGGTACGTCAATAAGCTGGAAGAAAAAGTCGTAGCAGGACAGCAAACAGTAGAGCACCTGGAGGCACGGCTAGGCAATAAGAGCTACGTCGACCATGCTCCGGAGGAGGTGGTGGCACAGACCCGCGCCCAGCTGGAAGAAGCTAAAGCACAGCTAGAAGCAGTCATCGCCGAAGCTGACCGGTTTAGAGCCTAGCGTTTTAGTTTTTTGGGGAGCTGATTCTAGCCTCCGACTGGCCCATTCCTGGCCCTATCTCTTAATGTCCGAGCGCGAACTGCGAAACCACAAACATAAACACCACACCGGTAATCGTCAAAACGATAGTAAGTTTTGACGATTTTTCGTCGTGCGCCTGCGGCAAAATGTCACTGGCTCCGATGTACAGCAGGAAACCGGCGAAAAAGCCCAGGTAGTATGGCAGGAATTGCTCAGGGACTTCAAAGAACAGGGTAGAGAGCGCACCGACAATCGGCAGCACGGCATTGAGCAGCACCATCTGGGCGGCGCGGCGCACGGTGTTTTTATGAGCAAGCATCAAGCTGGCCGCGTTCAGGCCGTCAGCAAATTTATGCCCAAGCAGTGCTATCGCCACAGAGATACCAACAGCGGTGTTGACCTGAAAGGCCAGACCGATCCCCACGCCATCGAGCAGACTGTGGCCGCCGAGCGCCAGCGATGACAGCACTCCAACCTGTGGATGGCGGTGTTTGCCGTACTGCGTCTCGTGCTCGTGATGGATCAGCAGCAGCTTTTCTACGATGTGAAAGCCGAGAAAACCGGCTATCAGCGCAATCATTGGCCCGGTGGCATCCATGTCAAATTCATGGATAATGTGGAACATCTCCGGCAGGATATCGAAGGCGAGCACTCCCATAATGACCCCAGCAGTCAGACCAAGAATGTGGCGCAAATACTGCTGATGGCGTAGCGCGAACCAACCTCCGAGCAAAGTCGAGGCAAAAATGAGGGCAGTAAATAAAATAGCGGTCATGCTGTCCCATAGCATACGGCATCAACTGTGATATTTGCAAACTTGTCGCAATATATGCTATGGTTGCAACATGACTAGCGCTAAGGATAAATTCCGACTACTACTAAAAGAGCAAGGCCACAGCATCACACATGCCCGTCAACGTGTTTTTGACGCCTTAACTGGCCAGGAGCCGCTTAGTATGCATGATCTGGTGGCGCGGATTCCAGATATCGACAGGGCGAGCGTATACCGCACGATCGGCTTATTTGAGAGTTTAGGCTTGGTGCAGCGCCTGAACACGGGCTGGAAGTACAAAATTGAATTGTCCGATACCTTCACCGAGCACCATCACCATTTAACCTGTACTAACTGCGGCAAAACCGTCGCGATGAATGAGCAGGAGCTGGAACGTTTTATCGAGCAGCTCGCGCGGGAGCACGGGTTCAAGCCCTCGGCCCATCAGATTGAAATTCAGGGTGTTTGCGGTGGTTGCTCCCCGTAAAAAAACTGTTCGTAAAACGGGGACTCATTGAGTGTAACGGTCTTTGTCAGATTAGCCAGGTCAGGACCGGACGCCTCTATCTCTTCCTGGCTCATTCCGGCGGCGGCCAACAGCTCATGTCCGGCCTCTGCCCACGCACTGCGGAAGACATCGCTTCTCCTTTTGGTCTCTGTGGAAGGTATGCTGAGTGCCGCTTCGATAAGCTGGTCTACGACCCTTGAAAACGAGAGTGCCTTCTTGTACGGAGCAGTGCCCGGGCGCAGTATAGTAAGGGGTTGTCCATGCGCGTCGCAACATTCCATGGCTGGTGCTGCCCGGCCCATCATCCCAGGTCGTCCAAGGACAGTAAGCCGAGGCGGTTTTTCGGAGCCAGAAAGGGTCCTCGAAACAATATATTGGGCGGCGTTGGCATTTTCCAGAGCGAGAAAACGGCCTAAGTCTTCGGGTGGCAGGCTTCGCAGCTGAACAAAAAGCTGCTTGGGGGAGTCCGCCGCATCGGGCTGGAGGCGTGTTTCATACGCCATGGACAACAGCATCCCCATATGGCTCAGGCTGGCCAACCGCACAAAACGAATCCCAAGGAAATTACGGCGTTCCTCAGGGCTGGGCCTTAGGCCTCTTGGATCCCATTCTTCATCAGGAGTAGGTTCCCGACCAATGTGGCGGTACGTCATTAAAGGTATAGCCTACCATTTGGGCGAGCACAGGGTCAATATCTGCGCACGTCGCCCCGGGGCTAGGCGAATTCGAGGGAATCGCGGATACGTGCGATCGACTCGTCCGGTCGGTAGTCATCGAACCATAGGACGTGCCAGCCTTGTTTTTCGGCAGCCATCAGGTTGGTGCGAGCGTCGTCAATCAGTAATATTTCGGATGAGGGACAGCCAGCTTTCTGGGTTGCAATCTCGTATATTCTGGCTTCGGGCTTGATAGAGCCAACCACCGAGGAGTCCACAATCACGTCGTAGGACACGTCAGGCAGCATGCCGCGCCGGCGCATGACATCAATGAATCCAGGCATAATGTTGGTGAGCAGTCCGATGCGATAGTGTTCGGCTGCCCACGCGACAAGCTCGTGCATATCCTCGATTGGATCGGCTGCCTCAAGATAGTAATCAATCCAGTTGATGCGTTCGATCCCCAGCGCATCGGCAAATGCCCGATTAAAGTCGTCCATACTCATGTCGCCGCGGCAAACCTCGTCATTATAATGCCAAAAAGTTGTCTCGATGATATCTGCGGACGACCCGGTAACCTCGGCCAAGCGCGTAAATGCCCGGTGATAAAACCGAACCAGACAGCCATTGATATCGAAGTACACGAAACTGATGCCGCTTTTAGAGCGCTGCTTCCTGGCGGCTGATTTTTTTGCCATAACATCAGTGCCCATCAGTTCGTCCAGTCCAATTTCCAGGGAAGCGGCGATACTCTGAATCGTAAAAATAGAAGGGGACTTAATAGCGCCGCGCTCGATTTTCGTCAGCGTGGAATAGCTCAGTCCTGCCTTATGACAGAGTGCTTGCTGCGTCAGCCCAGCAGCGATACGCGCCTCCTGGACACGACGGCCCAACCCCTTTTCATCCATAGCCATATAGTACTAGTTACAGATAAAAAAGGCAACTGGACTAGCCGCAAATGGTTAGCTGTGCGCTGTGTACATCTTATCTTCAGTAATATGAGGTACAATACGCGTATGGGAATCCTTCGCAGAATAGCAGTCGGTCTGGCCTGCGGCCTGTTGCCGCTGATGCTGTTCATATTTGGGCTATCTTTTAGCTTGCATAGGGTGTTCGGCGCGCCGGACAGCGTCAAGCACGCACTGGCCGAAAGCGGTATTTATGATTCGGCCGCGCTGAACGTTATAGCTGAAGCGCAGAAACAGAGCAGCCAGGTTGATGAGCTGCAAAACCTTCCGGTTGACCAGCCTGACATTCAGGGTATCTTCCAGAAATCTTTGCCGGCGTCCTCTATCCAACCGCAAGTAGAGAAGGGGATCGACAATGTTTACTCCTGGATCCACGGCGACACCCCGCAGTTGAACCTCTCGTTGGAGCTGGGGCAGAATAAGAATGACCTGCTGGGCAGGCTGAGCCAATATGTAAAAGAGCGCGCCACTAGCCTGCCGGTATGCCCGTCCGGAACGCCTATCCCGTCCGGCTTTGATGCGTTTACAGCCACCTGTCGTCCGGCACTTGTGACGCCCGAAATGGCAGCAGCGCAAGCAGAACAAAAACTGAAAGAAAGCGATTTTTTTCAGGAATCTTCTGTTGATGCGAACAGCCTGAAAGATGATGAGGGACGCACCTTGAGCGATCGCTTAGATCATCTGCCCAGCCTGTACGACCGGATAGTAAAAGGGATTATTATTTCGGGGGTACTGTCACTTGCGTTCATTTTGATCGCAATTTTCTTGAGTCAGCCCTGGCGGGATGGGCTGCGGCGCGTGGCCAAGATAACGCTGGTTGGGGGCATCATCACCACCGTCCTGGCAATGGGAAGTGTCTTTGTGACTGGTAAGCTGGCCTCTTTCCTGGCAGAGTCGGCGGGCAGCACGGCCTCGTTCCAATCGAGTCTGGCTGATGCAATCCACACTCTAGCCAGCGACGTCAGAGCATGGTGGCTGGGCTATGGGATCCTGCTGATAATCTTGGCGGTGGCAGCATTCATCAGCCTTAAAATTCTATCCGAAAAGGAAGGTATCGACCGGAATAACGCCAAGCCGCCGGAAGATCGGCCGACGGTGGTGGTGAACTGAATCCAGCTCTAACCTAAAAAACTCCGTACCATACAGCGCGGAGTTTTTTAGTTGGCGGAGAGGGAGGGATTCGAACCCTCGATAGAGTTGCCCCTATACTGCATTTCGAGTGCAGCGCACTAGACCAACTATGCGACCTCTCCCCAGCCTAGTGGTGTTATTTTAACGCACGGCCTCTGTTTTGTCTAAGGGTAGTAGGCACTGGCGCTATATGGCGGGGTTCACACCGGGCTGCTAGACAGGGGCTAGCAATTCTGCCGCCCCTATGCTATCATTACCTCTGTTAGAAATATGCACCCGTAGCTCAGCTGGATAGAGCGTCAGTTTGCGGTACTGAAGGTCGTAGGTTCAAATCCTGCCGGGTGTACCAAGTATAGATAGTTTAGACATCTTTAATTTAGATGTCTTTTTTGTGTCTTTTATTAAAGCAACGTGAGTAAGTTGTAATAAGAAGCTTGTCTTATGCCAAGCAGTTTCGGAGTGATCGCCTAGTTGCTCTGAGCCATCTCCCCCATAATATGACGGTAAGTAAGAGTAGTTATCGCACTTTGAAGGCAATGACTTGCAAAGTCCAGTGTCGTTTCTTGATAAAACCCAGTTTTTCCTATCGCCTCGAAAGCCGCCATTGCCATAATTGGCTCTATCGAATCCGTCCCCAATGTTTCAAGTACCGGTCTCAAAGTAGGAACTACAGCCAGCGTAGGCACATCATACTGGGAGGAGTTTTTACTCGTAGTCTTAATTTGAAGAGGGAACTTCGCCGGATCGCCTGATCCGTCAGGCCAGAGCCTATATGCATCGTGATTTAAACGAGCATGGGCAACATTGGTTTCTTCTCTGGGAGAGCCAATAAAAAGAAGGTCTTCGCTCGGAATCCCCTCGCGGGACATAAGATAAAACACTAAAGCTTCGGACGACCAGCCTGCGTTGTCCGCAACACGCGATTCGTAGCGCCATAGTAGAAGCTCTCCAAGGCTCTTATTTGTGTATCGCCTGCTTGCGTCTGAAGGGTCCATACCGTTAACGCGATCGGAAAAAGATGGAAGAAAACTTTGAAGCATTCTGGCTTTAGCATGTCCGCTTACGGATGACTTTTGCGCGAGCGCTCTGTCCAGCAATTTACTTGAGTCCTCCAAGGACTTCTGTTTTACCATAGGTTTTCGAGAGGCATGAGCCAGCTCTACTAGGTGCCATGCCCTAGCGACCTTTCGGGCGGACGTTTTAATATTCCGCTCTTGGGCTACCTCGTTAACGCAAGGTACGCAAAGGTTCTCGGCTAAAGACAAGGGTACCTTATTATTTTCGCAACGACCATGAATAAGCATAAAGAAGCACAGATACCGTTAGATGTTTGATGAAATTATAGAGATGTATTACGCAGACTCTACAAGGCAAAAAGCACTCTGTCAAGCCAATTCGCTATTCGCGGGACTCTAACGTGCACAAGATGCCGTACCAATCAAAGCGCCCGCCGAAAGGCGGGTATTTTGGTGGTGCAGAGGGTGCCCGCCAGCTGGGTATTGACAGGCACACCTAATGACACTAGAGTAGGGCATCATGACCCATAGCCCCGATGCAGCCCCACGCCCGCAACCATCACCGGAATATATCCGAGCACATGAACTGTTCTTTGGCGCGGCGGCTCGCGCTATGGCGGCTATAGTCACGTTTCCTGAACGCGCCGAGTCCTTAGACTGGCACTTGAACATTCCTCTAGCGACACACGTACCAGGACTTAAGGTCGCATTCAATAACCTGCATTATTCCCAAGGTAATGAACGATATGTATTGGTCCAACAAGAGGGAAGGGACGATCATATCGGAGCGCTTATCGCCTACCATGTGACCAAGCTATCTCACGCTACCGAACGGGCAGAGGGAATAAGGGCCACCGACGACGGCCTTATGCAAGTAGCATCTGGCAGAATTCCTAGTGGAATAGGAGCCGAGGTACAGTTACCTTGGACTGCAGTGCCAGAAGATGACGTAGAACAAATCAATACACTGACTACATCTCCACTCCATCAGGTGATTATCGACCTTGACAGAGCTCTCCATCCCTAGGCATCCTTCTGCCTACCAGGGTATGCCTTAATTGACAAAATAGCATAAATATACTATAGTTAAGACATGAGAAAGAGAGGGTACCCCGCGAATCGCGACTGTATATGCAGGCCATGAGCGCACACCTGAATCCCCGGCAAATTGACGGACTTATTACCGATACTACCAATAGGGTTCTGGGCGATGAGCTGCTGCTGCAGGATGGAAAATATCAGCGGCCAGACACGAACGCTCCCGATTACCCGGAAAACTTGCCCGCCGACATGGCAGAAGACCTCGCCACGCACGCCCGCGCCTCGGTAGAAGCCCATCTTGCCGAAGCTTATAACGACCAGTTCGGCTCATTAAATAGCCGGGGATTTAGAAATGATTACTAATGAGCGCTTGTTTTTAGAAACTGCCACAGGCAATTATTGACCTCATGCTTGAAAATGCGAATGACAGCACCAGCCATGTTGCGTATTTGCCAGATACGTTACATCCAACTTCGGGCTTGCTCGGCATAGAGCGTAGTATCCCTTTTAGAAGGGCATATGCTGCTTGGTGCTATTCCGGTCATGAATCTGCATAAACCCCCCAGCTACCGACAATTTGCTCACTTATGCTTGCAATTGTCCAGCAGTGTCTTAAACTAGGTGCATGATACATCAAATGACTCCTTCGAACGAGGAGCTTACTTCTTTTGTCAACGCCCCGAATTCCGTTCAGACCGTGGAGTATGCTGTGGGTTTGTTGCTTCCATATGCTGTTTCTCACGTCTTCACGCCGCCATCAACACCTATCACATGGCGGGAGCATTATCATTCGGGTGCAACTGAGCCACATGGCTTTACCTTGCGCCTAAATCTCGATCGTGAGCGCACAAGAAAAGTCGACTGGGACGCAGTACTCCAACGTGACCAGGGCGAAACGCCGGGCAGCCTGTGGACATGCACCGTTGTCGAACCAGCTCCAGAAGAATATCCGCAAGCCACGGGAATCTCTACCACCCTTAACGTGTTCGGGAATAAAACAGAGGTCGGGCGCAAGTTGGTCCGTGACATGCCGGAATTCCCGGACACAGGTCCGGTCACTATCGGAGGTGAATGGGACTTTGGCTTATCAGAAACCCGTAGAGAAGAGCTGATCGAACATGTTGCCGATGCAGTTTGCTATGCGGTGGCTGCGCTACCTAGACAGCAAGCTGAATTCGTGGAAGCATGGAGGGAACGTAACCGGCGGCCGGATGTTGAGCGGCGGCCTGATATTGAAGATGGTTCATTCGAGATGATGGCATCGCCAATCAGTAAAAATGTTTTGTCACCGTTACTCAATGTTATTACTTACTTTAACCAAGTAGGCCCGCCCCAGGGCTAGGCCTGCACGCGGCCGTGGTGCCGCGCAAACAAATGATGGGCCAGCGTACCGATTGCGGCCGCGCCCACAAAGAGTAATGCAACGTTGCCGGGCCCGGTTTCGGCTAATGTGGTTGGCTGGCCGCTTGCACTCTTATTAGACTGTGCACTGGTATTCTTGCGTGCGTCGGTGGCCGACGTACCCGCCACCGATCCAGACTGCGACTGGCTCTCACCCTGTTTTTGTTGTGATGTGTCCGCACCTTTGTTCGTCGCACCCGTATTCTTTTTGCCATCCTCGCGAAAAAAGAACACCCAAACAACTACACCGATCAACAGTATAACTACTACGGCTAAAATAAATCTTCTCAGTATGGTCCGGTCAGTTGTATCCATATAATCCCCCTGTGCTTGCATTTATAACATACATACTAAACGTAAGCGAATTATATGTTAGAACCTGGCAATAATACGATTCTAAAATGTTGGTTAGAAACGGATACGCTTGGCGATACGGTCCGCCATATCGTGGCCGCGTTCTTCGTGGGGCAAATGCATAGAAATGACGTTCACGATCTCTTCTTCGTCGTCAGGAGAGTAATAAATACTAATAGGAGGGGCGAAGCGGCGCATCGGAATGAGCATGATACTAGAAAAAGCGCCTTCTTGCATAACCGAGAATGAGCGGAATTCTCCGTAAGGATAAAATTTACCGGCGATTTCAAGCCCTTCATTATCCAGATGATACTCAAGCACACGCGGCTTGCGCGTGGCGGCTACACCAAGCAGGATAGCAACGACCACAATAACCGCAACTGATATAAAATCCCGGGTTAGCAGCCAAATCACTCCAGCAAAAGCGGCTGCCGCAAGCACGAGCAAGGCATACCAGGTGAAGCCTTTATTGTGTGCGACAAACTCTGAAGCCGTCCAACTGACATCCTGGTTTCTAGCCAAAGGACGCTGGGCAGGAGCCAAGCCGAGTCCAGCCGAGGGGGCAAGAGAAGCATTTGGCGAGTCCAGGGCAGGGGGCTGCTGATTTGCTGGTTTGTATTCCCACTGACCAGCATCAGACTGACTCTGATGTTCGTCAGGTTGCTGCTGATTGTCGCCATTCATAAGCGTATTGTACAACGTATGGCCGGGCAGGACAAAAGAAAAGACCCGTGGTTAGACACGGGTCTTTTCGCTGGCGGAGAGAGAGGGATTCGAACCCTCGCGGGGACTCGCGCCCCCCTAACGATTTAGCAAACCGTCCCCTTCAGCCACTTGGGTACCTCTCCATGGCATGAGATAAACCTACGGTTTTCTGCCCCTAAAAACGTTTCACATTTTCTGGGGACCCCGGTTTTCCCATCGCGCGGTGCTGCGAACTACATTCGCTGCTCGGCTGCTCTTTCCCTTAAGAACGGCGATGCTCGCACTATTGTACGACACATCTGTTGTTGGCGGAAGGGGTGGGATTCGAACCCACGGTACCGTTGCCGGCACGACGGTTTTCAAGACCGTTTCCTTAAACCGCTCGGACACCCTTCCGTAACAGAGGTGATTATAGCAGAACTTCCTGTCAATGACCAGCCCCGGCGCCTGGATTATTCTGCACCCGTGTGCCGCATAGCGCCACATAACTAGGCCACGGCAAAAACGACAGCCGTAACATGGCTTGCGCCCGCTTGTTTGAGCGCGGCTGCAGCAGCCTCTAGTGTGGCTCCTGTTGTAAGAATATCATCGACTACGATAACTCGTTGGCTGGTTAGCTTGTTTCCTGTAGGCTGAAACGCATGTTGTATCTGTTCTTTTCGTTGCTGCCTAGAGGCTCCGACTTGCCGGGTCTGCCCAACGCGGCGCAGCAGGCGGCAGTAGGGAAGTCCTAATTGTTTAGCCAGACGCTTAGCGATGAGTTGGGATTGATCATAGCCTCGAATCCGCACGCGCTTCGCCGCTGTTGGCGCGTAGGTTACGATCATATCGGACGGGACATCAGTGCATCGCTGTGCGATTGACGTTGCTATGGCGTTCGCGGCAGCAGATGCGCGCCCAAACTTGAGCCGATGCACCAGTTCTTTTGCGACCACCTCATAGCTCGTAGCGCTGATGAGTGCATCAATAGGTGCCTGACGGCGACACTCAGCGCACACATACTTTGTACGCTTCCCCTTGAGTGACCGCATACAGCGGTAGCAACGCCTCGGGGGCGCGGGCAATCCTCCAAGGCAGGCTGTGCACAAAATCGAACCTGTTTTGCGGCAATTCATACAGAGGTGAGGAGCAATAAGGTTAAAAAATTGTTCAATCATCCGTTCGTTGTGTTTATTGTGTTGTAAATAAGTATTTTATCGGTTGCACGCTGTTTTATGTCTAAGCTATACTGCTATTAAGACAAAAACGCAAGAGGAATGAATATTAACTCGTGGAGGGTAACAATATGGCGCGACGCAATCGCGACGACGACCTTTTGATGGAAGAGGATGAGCTGACCGCCGCCTTTCTTGGTGACGACGATTCAGTCGTAGCCGATGACAGTGCAGCAGCATCCCAACCTGCGGTCGCTAATGATGAGTGGGATGAAAGCGACGACCTGCCTGGTCAGCTCGCTGTTGATGTATATGAAACCAAGGAGCGCCTGGTCGTAAAGGCCCGCACCGCTGGCGTAAACAAGCACGACTTAGACGTAAGCATCGCCGACAATACGCTGAGCATCCGCGGTACATTATCTGCCGGTAGTGAAGACGATGTTGTTAACTACTTTGTCCAGGAATGTTACTGGGGTGAGTTCTCGCGCAGTATCGCACTGCCGGTTCCTGTTAAGGAAGAGGAGATCGAAGCAGTTCTGAAGGACGGCGTTCTGACCATCAGCTTTACCAAGGTCAAGCAAGATACGGTCAAGAAAATTCAAGTACTCTAAGTTTAGGTACAGCTACAAACTACCGCCTTTCCCGGGCGGTAGTTTTTTAGCGCAAAGGTATGTAGTATGTACGTTCTGGGGCGTCGTGCTGGCACGGCACAGGTAGCCCAGTAAGGGCAGGGGTCTTCGACGTAATTTGGTAATAAGGAGGTATTCCTTTAGCTTACATCCTTTATTCATATGAAGAAAGGCCACCCTCTCGGGTGGCCAAATGTTTCAGTTTGAATCTAACCTTGGGTCGTAAGGTATCTACGCGCCCGAGTTCGTCACTTTGTCGAGAACGAACTGAACGATAAACTGCGCCAGAGCCACAACCACCAAACCAATGATGGCGTAGATAATAGTGTTCTTGGCATTGCTAACGTTGTTAGAGTCACCACCGGAGGTAACGTAACGGAAACCGCCGTAGATGATCATGATGACCGAAATAAGGCCTACGATGATCGAGAAAATGTTTACGATTGTCGTAATAAGGTCGTTGACCTTGGTAGTGCCTTCTTCCACATTACAATCTGTGTTTTCTGTTGAAAGCGTGGTGCCACATTTCAAGTTACTTTGGATGTTGCCGCCTTCAATAGTGCCGCTGGCTCCCCCATTCGCCTGTGCCGAAACAGAGGCAGGCAAGGCAAATGCAGCCAACGGTAGAGCCAAGAGCCCTAGCGCGACAACTGCGGTAGCGAGATTTTTACGTAAGCGCTTAAGCATTTATGTTTCCTTTCTAGTAAGATCCTTTGCTTTGTTTATAGCACATAAGCATGAATGTTTTCAATATCTTATGGTTCCTTAGTACCTGCTTTTCTGCCACCCCCCTCATAGACTTAGGATAAGACCGCTACTGCTGTGAATTCTGTTCCCGCTGCTGCTGGCGCTGCTCCGGAGTCGTCGTAACTTCGTTAAGCACGAAGTAGATGATTGCTTGCGCCATGGCAACGATAACTATACCGACCAATGCATAAATAATAGTGTTCTTCGCAGTCTGGATATTACCTGAATCACCTCCGGCAGTTATGTATTTAAAGCCGCCGACGATCAACATAATTACTGCCACGATCCCGACGATGCGGCTTAGAATGTCGATAACGCTGCGGATAGTCGATTCCACACTTGGCCCTGGAGGCGGGGCACAGTTAGCGCCGGCACCGGTGGTTTGCAGGCCTGCACACACATCGGTTTTGGCATCGGCGAAAACCATCTGGTTGTCAGGTGTTACAAGCACGCCGACTATTGCCAGGCTTAGTGCAGCGAGGGCAGTGAGCAACAATCGTTTCATATCCATCCTATTCTAATTTATACGGGCTAATACAAAGTATATTATAGCTTGCGCAATTATTGTTATGACAACTCCGATAAGGGCGTAGATTATCGCGTCTTTAGCATTACTGATCTTACCGGGATCGCCGCCAGAGGTAACATACATAAAGCCGGCCACGACGACAATTATCACCGTACAGATACCGGCGATATAGCCAATAAGTTTTGTGACCTTGGTCAAAGTGCCGTTCGGTCCGGTCAGGGGATTTGCGCCGCCGCGGCTGGGATTGGTGCACGCGGCCGAGGTGCCAGCTCCGTTCTTGCTGCAGGCATCGGCAAACGGATCGGTCTGGGCTGCGGCTGGCAGGGCAGGCGCCAAAAAGAATCCAAAAAGTGCTAACACGGCCAGTAAGCGCCTGAATGTTTTCATCTAGCCGACTCTCCCGATTACGAAGGTCACGATGGATACGCCGATAATGGAAACAACCACGCCGATGAGCGCGTACAATATGGTGTTCTTGGCCTGGGCTGTTGCGCTCGGATCACCATGCGACAGAATATAGCGCAAGCCACCGATGGTTACCATCAGCAGGGCAATAGCACCGGTGATAATAAAGACGGTGGACATAATAATCTGGAGGCGGGACTGGTCAGCCAACGGCTTAGGCAACGTTGTTACATCAACTGCTGCCGCCATAAGTTTTTGCTTGAGTATTACTAAGTCCACAACCATATTCTAACCCAATCTATTACCAATGAATGAGACAATGGCCGTCGCCAGAATAGCAATGATCAAGCCGATCAGGGCGTTAATGATAGTCGTCTGTGCGTTCTTGGTGCTATCCGGCTGGCCTTCACTCGTGACGTAAGAGATTCCGCCGTAGATGACGAACCCCACGGCGACAAGCGCCGCAACCCGCAGAGCGATATCCAGGATTCCCATACCAACCAGAACCAAATCGCCATCTGCCCATTTGAAGCCCTCATGCAGGTCACAAGAGACGATACCGCTCACAGCATCGGTATTGGTTCTCATACGGTCAGCATTTATCAGATACTTATACCAAGCAGGGATGCCAAAAAAAGTCGCATTGGCGTTACACGCATCTGCAAAAAAAGTGAAAAGATGCAGGAACATAGTACATCCGTCCCGCTAGAGGACGCCTCCCGGCAGCAACCATTGGAGGAATGCAAACATAAACAGGTAGGCAAGGAGGGCCATGATAGAGGCAGTAAGCCGCTTTTTGGCTGCCGCCACTTTGCCCGGATCACTTCCGGCAGAACCGTACTGGATGCCTGCGGCGACAATCGAAATAGCCACAACCACACCCATCAGCCCGGTCAGTACTTTGATTCCAGGGTTGACATACTTAGTAACAAGATCCGTACAGTTGACGTTGTTACAGTTCGATTTAACTGCCGCGTCTGCGCAAGGGTTGTTTGCTTCACCCGGCTTACAATCGGTAATCTTCTTGGCGATACAGGGTTCTTCCTGGGCTACAAATTTGCCATCTTTTTCTTCACAGTAGTGCTGGCCGTTCTTATCTTCCTCGGCCTCCTGTGCTAAAGCATACTGCGCGCCGGTAAAGCCGATTCCGCCAGAAATACCAGCTATCGCTACAGCTGCGCTCAGGAAGGCGACCCGTAGTGCTATATGTTTTTTCTGTTTTGATCTTTTGAGCATAGTTATATATCGCTTACTGTTTTTAGTATACGGCACCTTCCTAGCGGAAGTAAATACGGAGACTTTCCCATATAATAATTAGTGAAGAAGCAGCCTGCTGGCGATTGTTGCAGAACCGGGGAGCGTGCTATTATAACAACAAATGCGCGGCATACGAAATAAGGCTAATCTGGGCACAATTTTAGTTGGTGTACTGCTGACTGTTTTTTCTTTTTCGGCTTTACTGAAGTGGCTTTTGCCGCATCGTACAAATGGACAGACAGTAAGACAATTCACGCCACTGATCTGGAAGTGGGCAATATCACCCAGTCATGGGATTTTATCGACAATAATCCGAATGATACGAATTATGAACACACCATCCAGGTGACAGTAACTACCTGTAAAAAGCCCAAAATCGTCGTTAGCGCCGATAACAAGGGTGCAGGCACTCTGTATAACTACGAGATTAAGTCCAACCCCGGAGCCAGCGTCGAGTGTATCGAGCATAAGTCGGGGATCACTATCGGTGACACCGATAAGGCCGGCGAGGAAATTGCACCGAGTGGCGAGAGCGACTACCGCTCCGTAACCTATACATGGGCGAATGGCAACACTATTAAAGCCACGGGGACCCTGACAGCCGACTTCGTCAAAAACGGCGACCGCTACTACCGCACCAACGATCCGACCGCCGAAAATAACTGTAAAGACAATATCCTGGTTGATGGCAGCGATCCAGCCAAAGGAATCCTGCGGATTATGGAGCCGAACCGTGGAAGTTGTAATGAGTCGTCGCAAAACATCACCATTGCCAACACAGCTGCCTCCCCGGAAGGGTCGGGGCAGGGCGACACGTCGGAAACCGCTTGTTCTCTGGCCGTTGGCACGAGCATCGGCGGCAAGTCGGTGGGTTGGTTTGTCTGTGCGTTCAGCGATAGTGTCGCCCAGGTAGTTTCAGTCATTGACGACCTAATAAACTCCAACCTCCAACCCGACCTCACCATCTTCGATACTTCTAAGAACGGTAGTTCCTACCATGCTGCCTGGAACTCTTTCCGGGTCATAGCCCTGGGTTTTGTGGTT
>Ga0075367_10000147_pt1 | contig 21561 bp, 18 predicted proteins | sample EndMethybrTD3032_FD_71399 | JGI IMG/M metagenome (GOLD analysis project Ga0075367, IMG submission 71399) | Populus endosphere microbial communities from Tennessee, USA - Endosphere MetaG P. TD hybrid TD303-2 | ecosystem: Host-associated > Plants > Roots > Endosphere | place: USA: Tennessee... | reverse complement strand
CCCCAGCGCCCCCGGAACCGTACGGCCCCGAGGCCTGCTTCGAGGACACCATCGCCCGCGACCAGCGCGTCGAACCCCGCGACTGGATGCCCGACGCCTACCGGGACACGCTCGTCCGGCAGATCGCCCAGCACGCCCACTCCGAGATCATCGGCATGCAGCCGGAGGGAGAGTGGATCACCCGGGCACCCTCGCTGCGCCGCAAGGCGATCCTCTTCGCCAAGGTGCAGGACGAGGCGGGACACGGGCTGTACCTCTACTCGGCGGCCGAGACGCTCGGCGCCGACCGCACGGAGCTGACCGAACGGCTGATCGACGGCCGCCAGAAGTACTCCTCGATCTTCAACTACCCCACCCGCACCTTCGCCGACGTCGGGGTGATCGGCTGGTTCGTGGACGGGGCCGCCATCTGCAACCAGGTGCCGCTGTGCCGCACTTCGTACGGCCCCTACGGCCGTGCCATGGTCCGCGTCTGCAAGGAGGAGTCCTTCCACCAACGCCAGGGCTACGAACTGCTGTCGACCATGATGGGCGGCAGCGACGAACAGCGTGCCATGGTTCAGGACGCCGTCGACCGGTGGTGGTGGCCGATGCTGATGATGTTCGGCCCGCCCGACGACGACTCCCCCAACTCGGCGCGGTCCATGGCCTGGAGGATCAAGCGCCACTCCAACGACGCCCTGCGCCAACGCTTCGTCGACATGACCGTCCCGCAGGCCGAGAAGCTGGGCGTGACTCTGCCCGACCCTGCCCTGCGGTGGAACGAGGAGCGCGGCCACCACGACTTCTCCGCCCCCGACTGGGACGAGCTGAAACGGGTCGTCTCCGGTGACGGACCGTGCAACGCCGAGCGCGTCGCCCGTCGCCGGGCCGCGCACGAGGAGGGCGCCTGGGTACGGCGGGCCGCCGCGGCGCACGCCGCCAAGCGGGCCGCCCGGCAGCGGGACGGAGCGGCGGCATGACCTCCCCGAAGCAGACCTGGCCGCTGTACGAGGTGTTCGTGCGCGGCAAGCGCGGGCTCAACCACGTCCACGTCGGCTCCCTGCGCGCCGCCGACGACGAGATGGCCCTGCTGCACGCCCGCGACCTCTACACCCGGCGCAACGAGGGCGTCAGCATCTGGGCCGTGCGCTCGGACAGCATCGCCGCCTCCGCGCCCGACGAGAAGGACCCCTTCTTCGCGCCCAGCGGCGACAAGGTCTACCGCCACCCCACGTTCTACGACATCCCAGACGACGTGCCCCACATGTAGGGACGTCCGGCACCACCCAGGAACATCTAGGAGCAGAGCATGACCGACGAGGACCTGTACGTCGACGGCGACAGCGCCCGGTGGGCGTTCGGCACCGGGTTCACCGACCCGCTGCACGGCGTCGACCAGGCGGTGCCCGACGGCGTCGACGCGGGAGACCTGGCCGCCTGCTGCCTGGCCCTGGGCGACGACGCCCTGGTGTCCGCGCAGCGTCTGGCCGAGTGGTGCACCCGCGCCCCCGAGCTGGAGGAGGAGCTGGCGCTCGCCAACATCGGCCTCGACCTGCTCGGCCAGTCCCGCCTGCTGTATGCCAGGACCGGCCGGGCCGACGGCACGGGCCGTGGTGAGGACGCGTACGCCTACTTCCGTGACCCGGTGGAGTTCCGCAATGTACGGCTCGCCGAACTGCCGTGCGGCGACTTCGCGTTCACCCTCGTCCGCCTTCTGGTGCTGTCCGCCTGGAGGCTGGCCGTCTTCGAGGCGCTCACCGCCGCTCCCGACCCGGTGCTGGCCGCCATCGCCGCGAAGAGCGTCAAGGAGCTGGCCTATCACCTCCACTACGCCGTGGACTGGTGCCTACGGCTCGGTGACGGCACCGCGGAGTCCCGCAGCCGTATGGAAGTGGCCGTGAACGCCATCGCCCCCTGGCTCGACGAGTTGTGGACGGACCGCGTCGCGGCGGACCTCGGTGCCGATCCCGCCGCGGTCACCCACCGGGCCCGGCTCGCACTGTCCGCCGTGCTCACCGAGGCCGGGCTGAACCAGCCGGAGACCACGCCCTCGCGCAACGCATCGGCGAGCGCCCTTGCGGGCTCCGGCCGGAACGGAGTGCACACCCGGCACCTGGCACCCCTCCTCACCGAACTGCAGAGCGTCGCCCGTGCCCACCCGGACGCGTCGTGGTGACGGCGTCACCGGAACACGCCGGCTGTCAAGGAGAAGGGGCGGAACTCGCGCGGCGGGTGGCCGCCGGTGTCCCCGACCCCGAACTGCCGATGCTCACACTCGCCGACCTCGGAGTGCTGCGTGCCGTCGGGGTCGAGCCGGACGGAACCGTCGTCGCACAGATCACCCCGACCTACGCGGGCTGCCCCGCCGTGGCCGAGATGCGAGCCGAGGTCGCCTCGCGGCTGAGGGCGGCCGGCTTTCCCGACGTACGGGTGGTCACGGTGCTCGACCCGCCGTGGACCACCGACCACATCAGCGACGAGGGCCGGCGCAAGCTGGCGGAGCACGGCATCGCACCGCCCGGACCACGCACTCCACCCCCCGCACCGGGCCGTACCTGGCTCACCCTGAGCCGCGCCCCGGCCACCGTGCCCTGCCCACGCTGCGCCTCGGCCGACACCGAGGAGATCTCGCGCTTCGCCGCCACCGCCTGCACGGCGCTTCGGCGCTGCCGTGCCTGTCTGGAACCCTTCCCGCACGTCAAGGACCTCCCATGACCCTCCCCGCCCCCGCCAAGTCCCGGCGCCGTCCGGTGTTCCACGCCCTGCGTGTGGCCGACGTCGAGCCGCTGTGCGCCGACGCCGCGGCGCTCACCCTGGACATACCCGACCGCCTCGCCGGCGAGTTCGCCTTCCTGCCCGGTCAGAGCCTCACCGTGCGCCGGGAGATCGACGGCCGCGACGAGCGGCGCTCCTACTCCATCTGCTCACCGGTCGGCACGGCACCCCGTATCGGCGTCCGCGTCGTACCCGGCGGGCTGTTCTCCTCCTGGCTCGTGCACGGCGTACGTCCCGGGGACGTCCTTCAGGTCATGGGACCGGCCGGAGCGTTCAGCCCCGACCTCGGCGACACCGGCCACCTCGGCCACCTCGGCCACCATGTGCTGCTCGCCGCGGGGTCCGGAATCACCCCGATGCTGTCGATCGCCGCATCGGTCCTCGCCGCGGCCGAGACCTCCCGCATCACACTCCTGTACGGCAATCGCCGCAGCGGCAGCGTGATGTTCGCCGATGAACTCGCCGACCTCAAGGACCGCTACCCGGCCCGGTTCCAGCTCGCCCACGTACTGTCCCGCGAGCCGCGCGAGGCCGAGCTGCTCTCCGGCCGCCTCGACGCCGAGCGGCTCACCGCGCTGCTCGACGTCCTCGTCGACGTCAGCGAGGTCGACCACTGGTGGCTGTGCGGCCCGCACGGCATGGTCCGCGACGCCCGCACGCTCCTCACCGGACTGGGCGTCCCGGCGGCCCGCGTCCACCAGGAGCTGTTCCACGCGGACGAGGAACCGCCCGCGACGACCACCGCCGACCGCGACGACGCCTGCGACCGCGACGACGACCGCGGCCCGGCGAGCGAGGTCACCGTGGTCCTCGACGGCCGGGCCACCACGTTCTCCGCCCCGCGCCACCGCAGCGTCCTCGACGGCGCCCAACAGGCCCGCCCCGACCTGCCGTTCGCGTGCAAGGGCGGGGTCTGCGGAACCTGCCGCGCCCTCGTCACCCACGGCCAGGCCGACATGCGCCGCAACTACGCGCTCGAACCGGCGGAGGTCTCCGCGGGTTACGTCCTCACCTGCCAGACCTTCGCCGCCTCCGAAACCCTCACGGTCGACTTCGACAGTTGAGGTTCGAAGGGGCAAGGCTCGCCCCGGGGCTGAAGCGGATCAGCCGTCGGCAGCACCCGTGAGGTGCTGTCGGTAGGGCCGCACCGCGCGGCGCGCTATGGCGAAACGGTGCGTCTCCGACGGGCCGTCGTGGATCCGGAACGGCCGTACCTCCCGGTACAGCCGGGCGAGTGGGGCGTCGGCGGCCGAGACGCCGAGGGCCCCGGCCCCTGCTGCTGCGCCTGTCCGCGAGCGCGTCGACCGAGATCGCCGGGCTGCCGCCCGACCTGGCCTGCCGCGGCGTGGCCCCGGGCACGGCCGACGACCTGTGCGCCGTCATCGGGCGAGCGGACGCCTCGCACGAGGTGTGGGCCGCAACCGTACGCGTGATCGCGGAACACGCCCTGGACGTTCCCGATGCGCTGCTCGACGACGCCCTCCTGGATACGCCGGAGCCACGGGCACGGGTGGAGGTGCTGCTGTCCCTGATGGCGGAGCACGGCTCCCGGCCCATCCCCGACGACGCAGTACAACAGCTGGCGCTTGCCGCCGGTGCCCTGCTCGCTCGGTGGGACTCGCCGCGTGCTCGACGGTCCCGCCGGGCCCAGCGACTCCCCGCCGACCTGACCCTCGCCCTGCATGTACAGGCCCTGCGCATCGGCCCGGCGGACCACTCGGGCCACGGCACGGCGGTCAGCCGCCACCCCGAGACCGGGCGCCTGTCCCCGCAGGGCTCCTTCCTCCGCGGGGTACGCCGAAGCGCCCCGCCGCCGCACTCCGGCGAACCGCTGGACCGGCTCGCGGGCGGCACCGCGCTGCTGGAGCACTCCCTGCTCACCCTGGAGCGGCACCTGCGCGCGCCGGTGTCGGTCGACTTCGAGGTGCGCGACGACGAGATCTCCCTGCTCGCCGCCTCCGCCCAGCTCCGCCCGCCGCTGCGGGCGTCGGTGCGTCTGGCCGCGGACCTCGCCCGGGACGGGGCGCTCGGTCACGAGGAGGCCGTCCCCCGGATCACCCCTGACGCGGCGCTACTGTCATGAGGGTGACAGGAATCAATGCCGACCAGCGATGGTCCGAATCCATGCCGGCGGCCTATGAGCAGTACCTCGTGCCGGTGGTCTTCCGGCCGTTCGCCGAGGACCTGACCGCCCGGGCGGCGGCACTCCGCCCTCGGCGAATCCTCGAACTCGCTGCAGGGACTGGCGTGTTGACAGCGGACCTGCTCGCAGCGGCGCCCTCGGCCGAGGTGACGGCCACCGACCTGAACGAGGCCATGGTCGCTTTCGGGTCGACCCGGGCTCCGGGCGCGGTGTGGCGGCAGGCCGACGCGCAGCGGCTGCCGTTCCCGGGCGGAGGCTTCGACCTGGTGGTCTGCCAGTTCGGTGTGATGTTCTTCCCCGACCGCATCAAGGCCTTCACCGAGATCCACCGGGTGCTGGCCCCGGGCGGCCGATTCCTGTTCAACACCTGGGGCCCGCTCAGGACGCACGCCTTCGAAGTCGCGCTGCAGGCCGGGCTGGAGCGGGCCTTTCCGGTCGACCCGCCACGGTTCTTCCAGACGGTCCCGCACGGCTATGCCGACCCCGCTGTCGTGGCCGCTGATCTGGCGGCCGCCGGGTTCGCCGTCGAGGACGAACAGGAGCTGACGCTTCAGGGCCAGGCCGCGTCGACCGCCGGCCTTGCCACCGGGTACCTCACCGGGACACCGGTGCGCGCGGCCGTTGAGGAACGCGGCGACGGACCGGCCGTCCGGGCCACCGTCATCGAAGAGATGACGGCCCGTCTGGGCCCGGGGCCGGTCACCGCCCCGATGACGGCGTACGTCTTCCGTGCCGCGGCCTGAACGCAGGACGCGCCTGCGCAGAAGATGGGCGTGGGTCGACCTCGACGGTGCTCGTCGCACGGACGCCTGGTGCGGCGTGGCTTGGCATCACGGCGGGATGAGCCTCTTCAAGCATCGGTTTGTGGCGATGGGGTTCGTTTCGTGCGCGATATGGAGGCCACGCTGGTGTCCTGGCGGCCCGCCGGGCGGGCCGAGGTGTGCCTTGGCCCGCCCGGCGGGCCGCGCCGATCGGGGTGTGTTCTTGGCGCGCGTCAGACAACCATCCACTGCTGGTTCGCGCCGGAGGTGCAGATCGACTGGTCCAGTGCCGCGCCGTTGGCCGTGGAGGCCCCGGCGACCTGGAGGCACATGCCGCTGTTGACGTTGGCGAAGGTGACATAGCCGCCGATCACCGCGGTCCTCGTCCACAGTTGGTGCGAGGCTCCGGTGCACGTCGACTGGACAGCGACCGCGCCGTCGGCGGTGGAGGCGCCGGAGATCTGCAGGCACTTGCCACTGTTGACGTTGACCAGTTGGTAGTTGGAGCCGACGGCGGTGGGCACCCACTGCTGGTTGGCGCCGGAGTTGCAGTTACCGGAGTTCACCGCCGCCCCGTCCGCCGTGCTCAGGCCCCAGACGTCCGCGCACTTGGCGCTGTTGCGGTTCAGCAGGTGGTTGTTGGCGGCACCGAGTGGACTGGCGATGACCGGCCAGCCACCCGCGAAGGTCACCTGCCGGATGTCGAGGGTCTCCTGCCCGGAGTTGTTGCCGTCGTAGTAGTGGTAGGCGAGGAACTTGGATGTGCCGTCGTCGTAGGCGTCAGCGCCACCGGCGGCGACCTTGGGGTAGGCGCCCGTGAGGACAGTGGTCCCGCCGCCGGAGGCCATGTCCGTGCCGTTCTGGTCGAGGTACGGCCCCGTGATGCTGGTGGACCGGCCGACCACGGTGTAGTAGGTGCTGTTGACTCCGCTGCAGCACAGGCCCTTGGAGCCGAAGAGGTAGTAGTAGCCGCCGTTGAGGATGATCGTGGGGTTCTCGATGCCGACGGCTATGTGCCACAGGTTGTTGTCAGTGGTGGACAGCTTCCCCGTGGACTGGTCCAGGACGTGCATGTAGGTGCCGCTGCCGGTCCAGGAGCCCCAGGAGATGTAGAGCCGGCCGTCGGGGCCCCAGTCGACGTTGGGGTCGATCGGGTAGTTGACGTCCGTGACCATGCCCTGGTCGGTCCAGGGACCCTCGATGTTCGTGGCGGTGGCCAGGCCCATCACCGCGTAGTTCGTCCCCCACAGGGAACCGGCGTAGTACAGGTGGTAGATGCCGTTGAAGTACTTGATGTCCGGGGCCCAGATGTTCGGCGGGGTCGAGCCGAGCTTGGCGGTGATCCAGGACGGGGTCGACTCCCAGACGTTGCCCACCTTGGTCCAGCCGGATGCCGCGGTGCCGCCGCAGGTCTTGCGGATGGTGACGGATCCGCTGGGGTTGAGCGGGTCGTGCTCGAAGCCGGTGGAGAAGCCGTAGTAGCAGCTGCCCACCTTGATGACGCTCGGGTCGTGCATGCGGAGGTCACCGCTGAGCGCTTGTGCGGGCGAGGCGGTGACCAAGCCGAAAACAGTCAGGAGAGCGACCACGATCGCGGCGAGAAGGGGACGCTGGTGCTGTCTGCGTATTCCGGGGCGGGACTCTTCGGTGGGATGGTTGGTCACGCGAGACTCCTTTGTGTCGCTGGGTGTTGGAGCAGTCACCTGCTGGTTGGGCAAATGTGACGCGAAGTGGTGGTCGTCCCTGTCGGCAAGTCGGTCACGCCTCCGTCAGGCCACTCGATCCGTCCCGTCGCCCCGATGGGCACGCTCGTTTCCACGGTGAGATCCGACTCCTGCAGCTCCCATCGGATCGCCACCAGGCCGTACGGGGACTCGTGGGCGGCGCCGGCCCAGGTGATGCCGCCGCCGGGTCGTGGGCGGAAGACGATGTCGCGGTAGCCCGGCGTGCTCGCATTGATCCCGGCGACCGTGGTGTGCAGCCACTGTGCGACGGCGCCGAGGGCGTAGTGGTTGAACGAGGTCATCTCGCCCGGGTTGACCGTGCCGTCGGGCAGCGTGCTGTCCCAGCGCTCCCAGATGGTGGTGGCGTCGTGCTTGAGCGCGTACAACCACGAGGGGCACTCCTGCTGGAGGAGAAGGGCGTAAGCGGTGTCGTCATGATCCGTGGCGCTGAGCGCCGGGGCCACCAGCGGCGTGCCGATGAACCCGGTCTGGATGGTGTGCCCGCCCGCCTCGACCAGTTCGGCCAGGCGACGTCCCGCGGCGACCCGCGACTCCGCGTCAGGGAGAAGGCCGAACTGGAGGGCGACGGAGTAGGCCGTCTGGGTATCGCTGGTCATACGGCCACCGGGCAGCAGGTACTCGTCGGCAAACGCCTGGCGGACGCGTCGCGCGAGTTCCTCGTAGCGGTCCCGGTCGTCCTCGCGCCCCAGGATGTCGGCGGTCCATGCCACATGACGCAGGGACCAGGCGTAATACGCCGTGGCGATGAGGTGCCGGTCCGTGCGGCCGGCTGCAGGGTCCTCCGGAGGTGCGAACGGGTCGAGCCAGTCCCCGAGCTGGTAGCCGCGGTTCCACAGGCCCGACGGGTCCGCGAGCTCGGTGATGAGGTCGACCCACCGCCGTCCGCTCTCGTACTGGGTAGCGAGCAGACCGGTGTCGCCCGAGGCCCGGTAGAGGTCCCACGGGGTGAGTGCTACGACGTCGCCCCAGCCGGCGCCCGGTCGGGCCGGGGTCCACTGCTCGCCCCCCGGGATCTCGGGTACGTACCAGGGGACGGTCCCGTCGGCGTGCTGTTCGACGGCGACGTCGCGCAGCCAGGACGCGAGCATGCCGTGGCAGTCGTACAGGAATGCGGCAGTGGGCGCGAAGATCTGGATGTCGCCTGTCCAGCCGAGTCGTTCGTCTCGCTGCGGGCAGTCGGTGGGAATGTCGACGAAGTTGCCGCGCAGGCTCCACACCACGTTCTGGTGCAGTCGGTTCACCTGCTCGTCGGAGCACTCGAACCAGCCGGTTCTCGTCATGTCGGTGTGATGGACACGGGCTATGACGTCGCGGTACGGGTCGCCGCCGCGCCAGCCGCTGATCTCGGCGTAGCGGAACCCGTGGAGGGTGAAGCGCGGCTCCCAGGTTTCCGGGCCTGCGCCCCGCAGGAGGTACCGGTCCGTGGAGACCGCGTCACGGAGGGGGCGGACGCACAGCTCACCGTCCTGGAGCACCTCGGCGTGGCGGATGACCACGGCGTGTCCGGCCGGGCCGGTGACGGTGACACGGACCCGGCCGACGAGGTTCTGCCCGAAGTCCACCAGCAGCCGGTCGCCGTCGAGAGCCGTGACCGACACCGGGGTGATCTCCTGCGTGCAGCGGACCGGCGGCCCGGTGGGTGCGACCAGGGTCGCCGCATCCCGAGCGACGGTCTCCACCGGCGACCAGCCGGCGTCGTCGAATCCGGGACTCGACCAGCCGGGCAGTTCGCTGCGCGCGTCGTAGACCTCGCCGTCGAGCAGTCCCGATGACAGAAGGGGCCCCTGGCCGGCCCGCCAGGAGGGGTCGGTGCCGACCACGGTGACGGTTCCATCGCGGTGGACGATCTCCAGTTGGGCGAGCAGGGCGAGCCGGTCGCCGTAGAGGTCGGTATGTCCCCCGCCGAAGCCCAGCCGGCCGCGGTACCAGCCGTCGGCAAGCCACGCGCCGACGGCGTTGGCTCCGGCGCGCAGGTGGTCGGTGACGTCGTGGGTCTGGTAGCGCAGCCGGTGGTGGTAGCTGGTCCATCCGGGCGCGAGCGCGTGGTCGCCCACCCGACGGCCGTTGATCTCGATCTCGTACAGGCCGTGTGCGGTGACGTACAGCCTCGCGCGCTCCACCTCCGCCCCGAGCACGAACTCCTTGCGCAGCAGGGGCGGGCGACGGTCGGCGCCGAGCAGACTCCTCTCTGCCGCTTCCGGCGGTTCCTGCGGCGAGACCGCACGGGCCGTCCAGTCCGTCGGCGCCAGCAGGCCCGCCTCGATCCGCAGCGGCGGGCTCCACTCGCCGACGCTTCGGTCGGCGCCGCGGACCCGCAGCCGGATGTCGCAGATCTCACGGGACACCAGCGGTGCCAGGGGCCAGGGCACGAGCACGGAGTCGGGTGAGGTCACCCAGTCCGTGAGGTGCGTCCCGTCACCGCGTATGACCTCGATCTGGTAGGCCTGCTGGGTCCAGCCGGCGGGAGCGACGGTCTTCCAGGACAACCGGGGCGACGGCTCGCCGATGCCGATGGGCTCCCGGTGGTGTTCCGCCGTCGGTGCGGCCACCGTGGGTATCCGCTCGTGGCTCATCCCTTCACCGCCCCGGCGGTCAGACCCTTGATGATGCGCTGGTTGATCAGCAGATAGAGCACCAGGGCGCCTACGACGTTGATGCTGATCGCGGCGAACAGCGGGCCGTACGCCGTCTCTCCGTACTGACCGGTGAAGTTGAGCAGCCCCACCTGGATGGTGCGCAGGTCGTCGTTGGTGGTGAAGGTGAGCGAGACGAGCAGGTCGTTCCAGATGAAGAAGAACTGCACCAGTGCGACCGTGAAGACGGCGTTGCGGACGACGGGGAACCCGATGCGCCAGAAGGCGGTGAGCATGCCGGCCCCGTCGAGAGTGGCGGCCTCGAAGATCTCGCGTGGGACCGCCCGGAAGTAGGTGGCCATCATGAAGACGGTGAGCGGGAGGCCGACCGCGGTGTAGGTGATGATCAGCGGCCACATCGTCCCCGACAGCCCGGTCTGGAAGTACACCCGGAACAGGGGCAGCAGGATCATCTGGCTCGGCACCATGATGCCGAGCAGGAAGACCAGGAGGACCTGGTGGCGCCCGCGCCAGATCATGACCTCCAGGGCGAAGCCCGCCGCAGTACCGAGGACGATGATGAGCGCCAGCGAGGGCGCGGTGGCCAGCAGGCTGTTGCGGACGTAGAGGGCGACATGCCCGGTCGTCCACGCGTCGGCGTAGTTGTGCAGGTCCCACTTCCCCGGCAGGGACCAGGCGGGGTCGTTCACGAACTCGGACTGGGTCTTGAAGGAGCTGAGCACCAGCCACAGCAGCGGCGCCACCTCGACCACCACCAGCAGGGCGACGAGCAGGTTCCGCACCAGGTGCCGGGCATACGCCCGCCTTGGGACGGGGCGCGCCCGGGGACGGGCGAGGATTTCTCGCGGCGGTGCCGTCATCGTGTCGGTCATGGGAGTTCAGCCCTTGGTCAGGTCGCGGCGCGAGAAGCGGAAGACGACGAGCGTGACGCCGAGGCAGACGACGGTGAGCAGCGACGCGATGGTGCTGCCGTAGCCGTAGTCGCCGTAGGAGAAGGCGGTGCGGAACATGTACAGGGTCAGGGGCGTGGTGTCGCTGCCCGGTCCGCCGTTCGTCAGGGCGAGGACCGAGTCGAACACCTTGAGGGTGCCGTTGATGCTGAACACGACCGACGACAGCAGCACGGGCGCGGACAGCGGCAGGACGATATGGCGGATCAGCCGCCATCCGGTGGCGCCGTCCAGCCGCGCCGACTCGAGGGTCTCGTCGGGGATGTCGAGGAGCCCGGCGAAGATGAGGACGCCGTAGAAACCCATGGATCGCCACACGTCCATGACGACCAGGACGACGAAGGATCCGCCCGCGCCGGCGAACCAGTCGCCGTGGTGGATGCCGAATGCTTCGAGGGCGACGTTGGCCAGGCCGTTCTGCGGCGCGACGGCGAAGAGCTTCTGGAACATCAGCGCCACGGCGACCGTCGGCAGGATCACCGGGAAGAACACCAGCGTCCGCACGACCGCGGACGCCCTGCGCAGGACGAACACGTAGAGGAGCGCGAGCAGGTACCCGCACAGGACCTGCCCGGCACTGACGGCTATCGCGTACTTGAACGTGAACCACAGTGCCGAGTGGGCCTGTTGGTCGTGCCAGAGCTTGGTGAAGTTGCCGAGCCCTCCGAAGGTGAAGCCCTGGATGACGTTGCCCTTGAAGAAGGTGTAGCCGAGGGACCAGCCCATCGGCACCAGCATCACCAGGGTGTACACCAGCAGCGCCGGGCCGAGCAGGACGGCGATGGCACGGCGGTCTCCCAGAACTGAACGCATGACGGCTCTCTCACGAAGGGGACGGTGCGACAAGGAGGTTCGAGGATTCAGCCGTTGTCGAGATCGGACTGCACCTTGCCCATGAAGTCCTTGGCCGAGAGGGATCCGGTGACGAGCGGCGCGGCGTTGGTCTGGCTGGTCTCGGTCGCCTTCGTGTTGAACAGGGCCTCGAACCACAGTGTGCTGGTCGTGGTCTTGGTGATGGTGTCCTGCACCGTTTGCGTGAGCGGGGGCAGGGTGCCGGTGTCGCCGTTGGCCTTGAACCCGGAGACCGTGCCCTGGTCCTTGAGGGAGGCGGCGCCGTAGTTCTTGGTGATGCAGGACAGCCAGTCGCCGACCTTGGCGTTGTACGACTTCGCGGAGACGGCGACCGGGAGGCCGACGTTGGCGGGTATCTGGTCAGCGCTGCCCTTGCCGCCCGCGACGGTGGGGAACGGCATGAAGCCGACGTTGTCCGCGCCGATCTTGTTCTTGGTCTTGTCGTTGAAGTCGCCGAGTTCCCAGCTGCCCATGTAGAACATCGCGGCCTTGCCGGTGAGGAACTGCTGCACCGCGGTGTCGTAGTCGATCGATCCGACGCCCTTGCCGAAGTAGCCGGCCTTGCCGAGATCGGCGATGGCCTGCGCGGCCTTCACATAGGCGGGGTCGGTCAGCTTCGCCTTGCCGGTCGCGACCGCCCGCAGGGCGTCAGGGCCGAGCTCCCGGTAGAGATAGCCGCTGACCAGACGGGTCAGGGGCCAGCCGTCCTTGCCGTCCGCGGAGAACGCCGTGATGCCGGCGGCCTTGAACTTCGCGGCCGCCGCGACCAGCTGGTCGTACGTCGTCGGGACGGCGATGTGGTGGTCGGCGAAGAGCTTCTTGTTGTACCAGATGCCCTCGATGTTGAACTGGTAGGGCATGACGTTGAACTTGCCGTACAGGTTCTCGACGGTCTTGACGGCCGCCGGCTGGAGATCGTCCCAGACGCCGAGGTCCTTCAGCGTCTTCTCCAGGTCGAGGACCTGACCGGCCTTGTCGAGGGTCTTGGTGAGCTGCGGTGTGCCTCCCGCCGCGAACTGCACGGGCAGGGCGTTCTGGCCGGCGAGCAGCTGCACCTTCTGGTCGACGTTGCCGATCGGCAGTGTCTGGATCTTCAGCGGCAGGGCCGTGTTCTGCGAGGCGCACGAGCCCTTGCCCAGGGCGGTGAGCTCCTGCTGCACGATGTGGTTGTCGTCGTTGATGGTGAGGGTGAACGCCTTCGCGTCGCTGCCCGAGACAGTGCCGCCGCCGCAGGCGCTCAGCAGCAGGCTCGAGGTGGCGGCGGTCGTCAGGAGGGCGACACGGCGGGTTCTGAGGGTCTTGTGCACGGGTGCTCCTCGGCACACAGAGCGTTGAAACGCTTCAATCGAGCGGATGCCGGGAACCTATGGCCCGCTTCGGCGTGTGTCAAGGATCTGTCCTGGATGTTTCCGAAGCGGGTCCGAGCGTCGCGGAGCGGCCGCCCCTGCAGGGCCACCGCCCGCGCGAGGTGGGAAACAGCTGGTCAGCAGGGCGCACCGGCGCGGCCGGCGCAGCGGTGAGCGGATCCGGAAGGGCCGCGACGACGAGCGGACGCGGCAGAGTGGCTCACGTCCGCAGCCGCGGCAGGTTCGGGGTGGACCGGGACGGTCAGAGCGGGGCGCTGGCGCGGACGACCAGCTCCGGCTCCAGCACGACGGTGGCATGACGGTGCCGATCGCCCGAGGACACCTCGTCCATCAGCAGCCGGATCGCTTCCTGCCCCATCACCCGGCCCGGCATGTCCACCGCGGTCAGCGGCACCGCCGCCGTGCCCGCCCCGCGGTTGTTCTCGCAGCCGACGACCGCGACCTGCTCGGGCACCCGGATCCCTGCCACGGTGTGCAGCTCGTGGATGATGGCGTTGGCCAGCGCGTCAGTGACGACGATCAGACCGTCCGGCAGCTCGCCGGGGGCCCGCCGGGCGAGATCCTGCCCGACGACATGCCCGTGGGGCGCGGTCAGGCCGACACTGTCGATCTCCTCCAGGGTGACACCGGGTCCCGCCTCCTCGACCGCCGCGCGCACCCCTCTTCGCCTGTCGCGCACGGGCTGGTAGTCGTCGTGCGCGACCACGTAGGCCAGTCGCGTGCGCCCGGTGTCGATGAGATGCCGGGCTGCCAGGTATCCGACGTGCTCGTTGTTGACCAGCACCGAGCAGCACGTTCCCGGTTTCGGAGCGTAATTGAGGAGCACGACCTGGCGCCCGTGCGAACGAATGCGAGCGATGCCGGCCGAGGAGTCCTCCATCGGAGCCAGCAGCACGCCCGTCACCCGGGACTCGTCGAAGAGGTCCAGGTAGTCGTCCTGAAGCCTCATGTCACACGCCGTGTTGGCCAGCAGCAGGTTCTGACCGATCGCCCGGGCGGCGTCCTGAGCGCCGTGCGCCATGTCGATGAACAGGGAGTTCTCGATGTCGGCGAGCACCATGCCGACGCTGTTGGTAGAGCCCGACACCAGCGACCGGGCCGCGTCGTTGCGTACGAATCCCAGTCGGCTGATGGCTTCGCGGACACGCTGCGCCGTCGCGGGGCTCACCTTCGCCGGATGGTTCAGGACGTTGGAAACGGTACCGACCGAAACGCCCGCAGCGTCGGCGACGTCCTGCATGCTCGGACCCGCATGCCCCTGCACTCGCGGACGGGCGGTTGCCACAGCGCTCCTCGACCTCCGATCTCATCCAGCCCCCGACAGCACTCGCAGTGACCAGGCTGTCGTTGGGCAAGCGGCAGAATACATGACGCGCGTTGAAGCGCTCCAAGGCGCCGCGTCCGGCCGCTCCGCCTGGGGCGGGATGTGCGATCGACAACAGCAGGTCAACGGGTGGAACGTGGCCCGTCGGCCCGTTGCGCTCTCGTGAGTCAGCCGACCGCAGCAGCCATGTCCCGGCCTGCGGGCGTCAGGAACGATGGTGGGTCTGATCTGGGAAACCCGACGCACGGCCTTGACGGCCCGCGAAGGAGCGTGCGAGCCTCCCACCGCCGACTGATTGAAACGCATCAATCCGATGGGTGCCCTCGGTCGCCTCATACCCCGGCATGCCCCGACGCCTGGCGGAACGCACCTCCTGTCCCGCTCGCACCAGGACGCCCGACCTGCCCGATCGACGGACCGGCTTCCCTTCGCATGCCGTCCTCACAGATCACCTCTCAACGGCGAGGAGTCCCGCAAACATGCGCAGAAGACGAAACGCACTGGCGAAGGCCGCCGCCATCGGCGCGACCGCCGTGCTGATGGCGTTCCCGGTGTCGGCCCCGTCCGCGGACGCCGTGACGTACAGCGGCGGCACGATGTGGACGCCGCCGAGCGGAGCACCGTCCTACGGCTCGCTCTACGCCCACGCCATCAGGCTTCAGCACAGCACCGACTCCAACGGCACGCTCCTCGCATCCTTCGAGCAGTACTCGGACAACGGGATGCCGGTGTACCGCAGCACCGACTCGGGGCACACCTGGACGAAGATCTCCACGGTCAACGACCAGGCCAACTCGTGGAACAACATCCAGCTAGAGCCGGTGCTCTACGAGCTGCCGCAGGCGATCGGCTCGTTCCCGGCCGGAACGATCATCGCGGCGGGAGACTCGATCCCCGCGGACAACTCCAAGACGAAAATCGACATGTACGCGAGCACCGATCACGGAGTGACCTGGAGCTTCGTCAGCTCCATCGCCACCGGCGGCAAGGCCGTCGACACCAACGGCAACACCCCGGTCTGGGAGCCGTACTTCATGGTGGCGAACAACAAGCTCATCGCCTGGATCTCGGATCAGCGCGACCCCGCGCACGGCCAGAAGCTCGCCCACTTCACCACCACCGACGGCGTCAACTGGTCCTCCGAGGTCGACGACGTCGCCTATCCCGCCTACGCCGCCCGTCCGGGCATGGCAATCGTGGCCCGCCTCGGCAACGGCAAGTACATCCTCACCTACGAGTACTGCAATGCCCCCGGTGGCGGCTGCCCCGTCTACTACAAGATCGCCGACGACCCGGAGAACTTCGGTTCGGTCACCGGAGTGCAGCTCATCACCACGGACAACAGGAAGCCGGACGGCGACCCGTACGTCACCTGGCTGCCCACCGGCGGCCCCGACGGGACGATCGTCGTGCAGGCCTACAGCGACCAGCAGCTCTACGAGAGCACCGACAACGGCGCGACCTGGGTGCGGATGTTCTCCAACACCGTCCAGGGCTACAGCCGCGGTCTGCTCCCCCTCGCCGACGGCAAGAGCCTCCTGGTCACGCGTGGCGGCGCGCTGGTGACCAACGGCACCAACAAGGTGACCTACGGCATCGACGACTACGGCGGCGGCATCTCCACCGGCGCCACCTACAAGATCCAGAACAATCTGAGCTCCCAGGTCCTGGGTGTCCCCAACGCCAATTCCGGATCCCAGGTCGTCCAGGCGGCGGACAACGGAACCCCCGACCACAACTGGCAGTTCCAGCTCCAGAGCAACGGCTACTACCGCATCCGCAACACCTTCAGCGGCAAGTACCTCGCCGTCCCGAACGGCTCACTCTCCTCCGGCACCGGCGAAATCCAGTGGACGTCCACCGGCGGCGCCGAGCAGGACTGGTCCATCGCGCCCTCCCCCGCCGGCGGATACACCATCACCAACCGCCGCAGCGACCTGGCACTGACCATGGCCACCGACGCGAACGGCCAGACCTCCACGAACGAACAGGTCACCCAGGCACCGCTCACCTCGGCGGCCAACCAGCGGTGGAACCTTCCCCAGACCGCGGCCCCGGATTTCGGCAGCGGCCAGTACGTCATGGCCAACGTCAACAGCAGCAACTACGCGGAGACGGTCGGCACGAGCAGCGGCACCCAGGCCGACCAGTACCGCGACGTCAACCACCCCGACCAGTACTGGACGTTCACCCAGAACGGCTCCTACTGGACGATCACCAACGTGAACTCGGGTGACGTCCTGGACTCGGCCCAGAACACCGCCAGCGGCAGCGCCATCGTCCAGAACCCGGCCTCCGGTGCGACCTCCCAGCAATGGTCACTGGTCGACACCGGCGCGGGCAAGTACCAGGTGGTCAACCGCGCCAGCGGACTGAGCCTGGCGGTCGCCAACGCCTCCACCGACAACGGTGCGCCACTGGACCAAGAAGCCGTCTCCACCGCGTCCGCACGGCTGTGGACGATCACGAAAATCAACTGACTCCATACGCCCACAAAGCCCCCTGGAAGCACCGGATACGAATCGGGAACCGTCCGTCGCTGGTCCTCCCTGGAGGGAGGACCAGCACCCAGGGTGCCGGTCGTGAACGGCAGTCACCGTCCGAGACCCGACGGACCGCAGCGTGCGCGCCGGCACGTCGCAGGCTTCCCCCGCGAACAGATGAAAGGCTCCGTCAGCCGCGTCATGAACGGCGAGGCCCGTGTTCACGCAGGAGACCACGCCACGTCCAGTGAGAGGCATCTGCAGGTCTCGACCAGTCGAATCCGCGAAAGGACCAGCATGGTGAAGCGTTCCGTCGCGCGTAGCCGGACGACGCTGACGGGCATCGCCGAGGCGGCGGGAGTCTCCGTGGCCACCGTCTCAAAAGTGGTCAACGGCCACAGCGACGTGGCCCCCCAGACCCGGGCACGCATCGAGCGGTTGCTGGTCAAGCACGCATACGTCGCGCGCGGCCCTCGAGGGGCGCAGTCGCCCGTACGGACGGTGGACCTCACCTTCGACCAGCTGGTCAACCCCGACAACCTGGTGATCACCCAGGGCGTCACGGAAGCCGCCGCCGAGGCGGGCGTGGACGTGGTGATCGGCACCGCGCCCGACGACCCACTCGGCGCGGCCTGGACCAGGAAGATCACCAACGCCGGCCGGGAGGGCGTCGTCCTGGTCACCTCCCAACTGACGCCGCAACAGCGTGCGCAGTTCGCGCGGGCCGAGATCCCGCTGGTGCTGATCGATCCGACGAATGTGCCCGACGAGTCGGTGCCAAGCATCGGGGCGATGAATTTCGGCGGCGGCATGTCCGCCACGCAACACCTGCTCGAACTCGGCCACCGCAGGATCGCGATGATCGAGGGACGACACGATGCCGTATGCAACACCGCACGTCTGCACGGCTACCAAGCCGCACTCACCGGCGCCGGCATCACTGCCGACCCTCGGCTCATCAAGCGCGGCGCCTCCCGCTTCCAATCCGCCTACCGGGCCGCCATCGGCCTGTTCGCGCTGGAGGATCCACCGACCGCCGTCCTCGCCGCCACCGATCTGGCCGCGTTCGGCGTCATCGAGGCCGCCCGCATGCACGGCCTGCGGGTCCCCGGCGACATCAGCGTGGTCGGCTTCGACGACACCGCGGCCGCCAGCACCTGCGCCCCTCCCCTGACCACTGTCCGTCAGCCCTTCGTCGAGATCGGCCGCGCCGCGCTGCGTACTCTGCTGCGGCTCGCCGCGCGCGAACCCCTCGACAGCCACCGGGTCGAACTGGCCACCCGACTCGTGGTGCGGGCCTCGACCGCCCCGCCGCCCACCCCGCTGCTCTTGTCGTGATGCACCTGACCATTTCGGGCCTGGACCAGCGGGCGCTGCACGCCGACGGCCGGGTGGAGCGGGCGACGGTGCCCAAGGTGTACTGGGCCGGCCAGGGTGCCGATCCGCCGACTCACGTCGCGCAGCCGGCCGATCCGTCAGGCCAGCCGCTACCGGGCGTAGTGTCCGGGGACGGGCTGAAGGCCGGCCAGACCATCACCGTCATCGTGGATCCCCATGGGAAGATCCCGGTGCTGCTGGGCACTCCTACGACGGGTTCGGGGAAGTTCCGGGTGGCGGGCATCACCGCGGGCGTCGAGATCCTGTTCCTGGCGTTGGCGGTCTACCAGGGCGTCGCCCACCGGCTGGACACGAAGACGACAGACAAGCCGAAGCGAACGCAGAAACCGAATAACGTTCCGGCATGACATACCCGCGGCGTCGGCCTCGACGTTCCTCTACTCCCGCCGAACCCTTACAGGGAGGCGCAGCCAGCAACTTTCGATCCGTGTCAAGCGGCGGCTCCACGTCCGCGGCGCAATCGGGGCCGTAGTGGCCACCTATCGTGGGACGTCACAAGGAGTGGTGACGGCCGGGGTTCGCATGCGTACGAGGTCCTGGAGGAGCCACATCACCCACGACCGTTCATGATCGCGGTTGCGGCGACGGCCCGTGGCTCCGGCGCGGAAAGTGGTCCAGAACCACGTGTGAGCCGTCGCCGTCAGACACAAGGGCCATCCGGCCCACCCTGGGCGTCCAGATGTTGATCCAGCGACCAGCACCGGCTCCTCGTGACGATGGCTGCTGCGTCGCAGCAGTGACCGGATGCCCTCGACAGGGTTGAGGTCCGGTGCATAGGCCGGCAGGAATTAGAGGTCGCGCGGATAGGCGCGGTTGGGGGATACCGGCAGCAGAACGGGCACGCGCCACAGGCGCTGGCCCTCGAACACCCGCGGTCCGGTGATCGTGGAGTTGCGATGCTCTGTGATCAAAGGGGAGATCTGTGCCGGTGCTGCCGTCATGGCTGACTGAATCACTCTGGGGCCCATTCGAGGACCTGCTGCCCGAGCGGCCGGAGTACCACCCTGACCATCCACTTGGCTGCCACCGCCGACGCATCGGCGACCGGCCGCCACACTTGCGTGTGCCGCACGGCTCGAATGGGATGGCGGCGCAGCTCAGTATGACTCAGCTCAGTGCGGCCAGGGGGCGGTGCCGCCGTCGACGCCGAGGGCCATGCCGGTGACGTAGCTCGCGCGGTCGCTGAGGAGCCAGGCGGCGGCTTCGGCGATCTCGTCCGGCCGGCCAGGGCGGCCGAGGGCGGCGAGGGAGCTGAGGTGCTCGACGATGCCTGGGTCGCGCTGCTGCCAAGCGACCATCATCTCGGTCATCGTGGCGCCGGGCGCGATCGCGTTGACACGGACACCGTCGCGGCCGTATTCGGCGGCGGCGGCTCGGCTCATGGCGATGACGGCAGCTTTCGTCGCCCCGTACACGCTCTGCCCGGCGGCGCCGAAGGTGCCACCGATGCTGCTGATGTTGACGATCGAGCCACCAGCGGTCCCCTGCGCGGTCATCGCCTGCAGTTCGGCGCGCATCGCCAGCCATACGCCCTTGAAGTTGGTCTCGAGGACGGAGTCGAAGGTCTCGTCAGTGACCTCGGCGAGGCGGCCGCCGCCCTGGCTGCGGCCCGCGTTGTTCAGAGCGCCATCGAGGCGCCCCCACTCCTCGACCGCGGCCGCGACGGCTCGCTGTATCTCTTCGGCGTCGGTGGTGTCGGCCTGAATGGCGAGGACGTTGCCTCCGTCGGCGGTGATGTCCTCAGCGACACGCTCGAGTTCGGGTTTGCGGCGGGCGGTGATGACGACGTTCGCGCTTTCGCGGGCGAACAGAAGCGCGGCGGACCTGCCGATACCGGACGAGGCGCCGGTGATGAGTATGGTCTTGCCTGCGAGCAGGTCAGTCATGGTTGTTGCTCCGTTGTAAGGGTTCTCACTCGATCCGGGGCCGGATCGCCAATTGGTCAGCCGCGTGCCGGGTCGGCGACGAGCGCCTTGATGAGAGCGTCGCGGACGACGACGGACGTCAAGTCGTTGTCGTCGCTACCAGGGTTCGCGGCGACGGCATGGGCGACGCCGCGTAGGGCCGCGCGGAGCGCGTTCGTCGCCAGCGCCGCGGTGATCCCGGGCCGGAGGGCACCTCCTTGCTCAAGCTCGTCGAACCCGGCGCGCAGCAGTGCACCGCTTCGTTCAACCTGCCCTGGCAGCGGGCCCGATGTCGGGTACATCGCCGGGTAGAGACCCGGGTAGGCGAGCGCGAACGCGACGTGCGCGTCCCATCCAGCGGCGACGCGGGTGCGCGGATCCGCGTCATCCGCCGCGATAACGGCGTCCTTGCGGTGGAAGTACTCCTCGAACGCGATATCGACGACAGCGCGGATCAGTCCCGCCCGGTCGCCGAAGTGGTGGTACAGCGACGGAGCCTGTACACCTGCGGCGGCGCAGACCGCGCGCGTGGAGACCGCGTCGACACCGTCGCGCGTGGCGATCTCGAACGCCGCCGCAAGCATTCGCTCGCGGGCGTCACCGACCATGTTCTGTAGCACAGCTACAGACTATAGCATCGCTATAGACGCTCATGCGGGAATCCCGCACCCCGTAGTCCGTTTTCGCAGGTCAAGCCACTTCGGCGATCGGAGGGTCACTTGATAACCGAGCCGTTAGGGAGGTGGTGCGGATAGGTCATGGGCGGCGGCTCGGGCGTTGGTCCCAGCGGTGAGTCGTCCATGCCTGCCGGATCGGGCTGCGCACGGTGATGATCGTGTCGGCGAGGTCGAAGAATGCGTCGATGACGGCGGTGCGCCGTTCGTAGCAGCGGGCGAGCCGGTGGAAGACGTTCTGCCAGGCGTGGGTACGTTCCACGTGCCAACGCCGACTGGCCTGGATGGGCGCCTTCTCGCCTTTGTGTGCGATGCGGCCGTGCAGGCCGCGTTCGCCGAGCAGAGTGCGGGTCTTGTCCGAGTCATAACCGGCGTCCAGGTGCACGGTGACGTCGACGGGCAGCGGCCCCTGGTCGTCCAGGCGGTCCAGGATCCTGACGTCGTGGAAATGTATATCGGCGTCTTGGCACCCGAAAACTACGGAAAACTGTCCTTCAAAGAAGTCTCGCTCTACATTGAGGTCGTGACGCCAGGCGTAAAGATCGTCCCGAATCCCGTCCACGACACACGCGGCGAATGGTCCATCGGGAACGGCGGCACGTGGGTCGT
>Ga0075367_10000146_pt1 | contig 21661 bp, 22 predicted proteins | sample EndMethybrTD3032_FD_71399 | JGI IMG/M metagenome (GOLD analysis project Ga0075367, IMG submission 71399) | Populus endosphere microbial communities from Tennessee, USA - Endosphere MetaG P. TD hybrid TD303-2 | ecosystem: Host-associated > Plants > Roots > Endosphere | place: USA: Tennessee... | reverse complement strand
GTTAGGTGACCGCTCGATGTCAACCTTGTTAATAGCCGCGCGTGAACCCAACTTGGTCGAGATCATGCGGCGTACCTTCAGGTCGTCGGCCAAGTACTTTGCGTACTCGCGCTTGTTTACGAACCATTTGCTGCGCCAATCTTTGTTGGCTTGAAGGCGCATACTAATAGGATTAACTTTCTGGCCCATTATTTGCTCTCCTTCTCGGCCTTAGCTGGCTTTTTAGCAACACGCTGCTCGCCATCAACGACTACACGGATATGCGATGTTTTGCGTTGGAAAGGCAGTGCACGGCCGTGCGAAGCCGGGCGGTAGCGCTTCAGGCGAGGACCAGCGGAAACGCTGATCTCGACGATACGCAGGCCTGCCGGCTTAAAGTTGTGGTTGTGGTCTGCATTTGCAGCAGCACTCTGGACGACTTTCTTAACAGCCAAAGCTGCGCGGCGCGGGGTGTGTTCCAAAATAGTAACGGCGTCCTCTACGGTACGGCCGCGTACCAGAGCAGCTACCACGCTAACCTTGCGCGGGCTGATGCGTACTCCTTTTGCGATTGCCTTAACCATTACTTCTTGCCCTTTGCTAATTTACCACCGTGAGTTCGGAACTTACGGGTTGGTGAAAACTCACCCAGTTTGTGACCGACCATGTTTTCGGTAACGAATACCGGCACGTGGACCTTGCCATTGTGAACTGCGAAGGTGCGACCGACGAACTCAGGAGCGATAACGCTCGAGCGAGCCCAGGTCTTGATGATCGTACGATCCTCGTTACCAAGTGCAGCGACCTTTTTGGCAAGCTTGGGGTCAATAAATGGTCCTTTTTTCAGTGAACGACTCATGACTTACCTCTTATTTCCTCTTGGCCGCGTGACGGCTTCTTACAATAAACTGGCTGGTATCTTTGCGGCTGCGTGTCTTGAAGCCCAAAGTCTTCTGACCCCAAGGGGTACGAGGAGCTTTGGCCATCCGGTGACGACCACCGTCACCACCACCGTGTGGGTGGTCAACAGCGTTCATGACGACACCACGAACACCAGGGCGCTTACCCTTGTGGCGGTTACGGCCAGCTGAACCGATCTTGATGTTTTGGTGTTGCTCATTGCCGATCACGCCAAGAGATGCGGTGCACTCCAGGTTGATCAGGCGGACTTCACCCGATGGAAGGCGGACTTGTGCGTACTCGCCTTCTTTGGCCATCAGTTGTGCGCTGTTGCCGGCAGAACGCGCGATTTGCGCGCCGCGGCCAGGCTGCAGCTCGATAGCGTGGATGGTGCTACCGACAGGGATACTCTTAAGCGGAAGGCGGTTGCCGTTCTCGATAGGAGCTTCGTCGCCGCTGGTGATAACCTGGCCAACAGCCATGTCTTTAGCGGCAAGGATGTAGTGGTAAGCACCCGTGTTGTCTTTGATGCGCGCAATGCGTGCCGAACGGTTCGGGTCATACTCGATGTGCTCAATAGTCGCAGTCAGACCTTTTGCAAGATTGAAGTTCATCAGACGATAGAACCGGCGTGCGCCGCCGCCCTTGTGACGGGTAGTAATGCGGCCCTGGTTGTTGCGGCCGTTTTGGCGGCGCTTGCTAACAAGCAAGGAGCGCAATGGTTTCTTGGTTGTGATCTCGCTCGTGTCCTGAGATGTCATGCCGCGACGAGCAGGAGTGGTGGGCTTATATGCTTTAATCGCCATTATTCTTTTCCTCCCCGCTTCTCCTTCTTGTCTTTCTTAGCGGCCTTCTCGGCAGCTTTTTCGGCTTTCTTGGCCTCTTCTTCCAACTCTGCAAAGAATGGCAGCGAGTTGCCTTCGGCAAGAGTGACGTAAGCCTTCTTAACATCAGAACGCTTGCCCATGGTCGGGCGGCCGCCCTTGCGGACAGTTCGCTTAGTCTTGCCCTTGACGTTAACGATGTTAACGGTCTGGACAGCTACATCGAACTGGGCTGCAACAGCCTTGGCGACAGTGTCTTTGTTGGCGTCACCAGGAACGTCAATGACGTAGGTGCGGCTAACTTGACTCTGCGCGTAGGCCTTTTCGCTCATGCGGGGTTTGAGTGGCATAGACTTATCCATTATTTCTTCTCCTTCGCAGGTGCTTTGGCTGCGGCCGGCTTAGCTGCTGGCTTTGCAGCGGGTTTAGCTGAGCTCTTTTCAGAAGTCTTGCCAAGCCATTCCTTAATCTGGTCAAGAGCCTTTTCGGTGACGACCAGTGTGTCACTGTTTAGGATGTCGAAGACATTCAGGTACGTTGCGTTGACAGCTTTTACGCCCTTCAGGTTGCGGGTTGCGCGCTCAGTTGTCTCATCTTTGTGGTCAAGGACAAGCAGGACTGAACCCTGGGCGTCGATCTTTTGCAAGAACTTAGCAGTGTCGGCAACCTTGCCGTCTTTGTTTACGAAAGCTTCGACAATTTTGATCTGACCTTCGTTTGCTGCAAGGCTGAGCGCCTGGCGGACAGCCTGGCGCTTTGCTGCAACGTGCATCTTTTTTGTGTAGTTTTCTTCGCCGGTAGGACCGAAGACGATACCACCACCACGCCAAATCGGGTTACGGCTGGAGCCGAAGCGTGCGCGGCCGGTACCCTTTTGCTTCCAAGGTTTGCGGCCACCACCACTAACAAGACCGCGGGTCTTAACTTGCGCAAGATTGTCGCGGCCGTTAGCAAGATATGCAGTGTACGCAAGCTTCAAAAGCTCGTGATTCTCGGGCATGACTGCAAATACGCTGGCGTCAAGCTTGGCGGCTGTGGTCGCCCGCGCGCCGCTTTTTGTATAGGTTAATACAGTTGAAGCCATTATTTAGCCTCCTTGATGATGACAATGCCCTTGCGAGGACCAGGGACGGCACCGGTAACACCGATAATTCCCAGCTCTGTGTCAACTAAAGCAACTTTCAGGTTTTTCACCGTTACCTGCTCGTAACCCATCTGGCCAGCCATCTTTTTACCCTTGAAAATTTTCTGAGGGTACATAGAACCGATGGAACCGACGCGGCGGTATGAGCGGCCACCATGTGTTTTACGACCACGGTGGAAGTTGTGACGCTTGATCGTCCCAGCCCAGCCCTTACCTTTTGAGGTGCCAGTTACGTCAATTTCGTCACCAACCTCAAATGTCTCCGGGGTAATTGTTTCGCCAACCTTCAAATCTTCGGTGATTTCGTCTACGCGGAACTCGCGAATAATCTTCGGGAGCGTGCCGGCAGCCTTGAAGTGACCTTTTTGCGCCTTCGCGACATTTTGCTCTTTCGCCTCTTCAAAACCGATCTGCACTGAGGTATAGCCGTCAGTTTCTTCGGTTTTGACTTGCGTGATGACGCAAGGACTAGCGGAAAGCAAGGTAATAGCTTGAACGGTACCGTCATCAGCGATGGTACTGGTCATGCCTACCTTTCGAGTGATTAATGCTTTCATAGTGTCTCCGATGCCGATCCTTGGTCCGATCACATCTACTTTTTATCTGTAGCCGGCATTTAAACGTGAGAATAAAAATGCTCGGCTCCGAGTGGTTTCACCTCTGTTACCAGACTGACCTTCCCAAATAACCAAGTACAGAAATTTGATTTACCGTACAAGTGTAACAGATGTTATTAACTCCTGTCAATGTGTTGTCTATTCTACTATGTTGTTCTGCATCCGACTTGCGTACGTACTCATATTTCACGTTAATTAACTGTTAAGGATTCCTACGCGGATTGCCGGACAGTCTGCTATAATCTTGCTTTGTTGTTAAATTCCAGATAGGGGGTGGGCCATGAAAGACCAAGCATTTTTACACAAGCTATATATTGGGGGCGAATGGAGGGACGGTACTGCTACAAAGCAACTAGACGTCAAAAATCCCTTTAACCACGAACTTATAACGACCTTTAAGCTTGGCAGCAAAAAAGATATCGATGATGCATATAAAGCAGCAGCCAAGGCACAGCCAGCATGGAGGGCCCTTCCACCACAGGCCAAGCGGCAGTTTTTTGAAAAAGCGTGGCAATGGGTAGAGGCGCACCACGATGAGCTGGTCGAATACCTTACGAAAGAGGGCGGCAGTACGCGCCTGAAAGCCGAGTTCGAGCTGGGATTAGTGGCGGATTTTATGCGTTCGACTTCGGCACTTACCATGGCCCCGGTGGGTTCAATTCTGGCGTCGCCTGACCCGGAGAAAGAGAACCGATTATACCAGGAGCCGGTGGGAGTGGTCGGTGTTATTAGTCCGTTCAACGCACCGTTCTTTTTGTCACTCAGGCCGATCTTGCCTGCGTTAGCGCTAGGGAACGCTGTGGTCGTCAAGCCACATAGTATGACCCCCATAATGAGCGGGACTATGATCGCCCGTATGTTTGACGAGTGTGGGCTTCCAGCCGGACTGGTTAACGTAGTTCCGGCCAACGTCGAGGAGATCGGGGACGAATTTATTGAGCACCCAATACCACAGGTCATCGCGTTTACCGGATCATCGCCTACAGGCAAACATATCAGTGAAGTGGCAGGCCGTCATCTGAAAAAGGTGGTGACCGAGCTTGGAGGCAACAGCGCCTTAGTCGTTTTGGACGATGCCGACTTAGAAACTGCCGTAAATGCCGCCGTGTTTAGCCGCTTCACCCACTCCGGCCAAATTTGCATGAGCGCCAACCGGGTCATCGTCGACGAAAAAGTACACGATGAATTCGTAAAGCGTTATGTCGAGAAGGTAGCCTCCTTGCCTATCGGCGACCCGAGCGATCCATCGGTTATTGTGGGGCCGCTCATCAATGTGCAGCAAGCTGTCCTCCTGGAGTCACAGATTAAAGAAGCTGTCGAGCACGGCGCAGTGGAAGCGCTGGCAGCCAAGCCACGCGACGGAGACAGCGCCCTGTGCACGCCTACTGTCCTCACTGGTGTTACTGTAGATAATCCAGTCTCGCAGGTAGAGCTTTTCGGCCCGGCCGCCAGCATCATGAAGGCAAAAGACGAAGCTGATGCCGTCCGTATTGCCAACGCTACTCCTTACGGCCTGAGTGGATCGGTTCACAGTACAAACGTTGAGCGCGCAGTCCAAGTAGGCCGGCAGATCAACACCGGCATGGTGCACATCAACAACGCTACAATCGCCGATGAGGCAGCGGTTCCGTTCGGTGGCGTGGGAGCCAGTGGAAATGGGCGCCTGAACGGGGCTGCCTCTATTGATGCGTTTACGCGTACACTTTGGGTGAGCGTGCATCACGGCAAGGCCCGCTTCCCTTACTAGCCTGGCTTAGTGAAGCACGAACAAGGCGTGTGGCAAATTACCTGCTGCACGCCTTGTTACTACACCTGAACAGATCGAGGAATGTAGCAGCTATGCACCTCAACAGCTACTAAAAATTGATATACAGCCCGTATGGGGCGAAATAGCCGAACAGCATAGCCACCAGCATTATCGCGTATTCAATTTTGCGGTCAATCTGGAAATGTTCATGCATCGTAAAGATAAGTCCGATGATAAGCCCGACCGGAACAGGTATAGTCAGGTCTGCTCCGGCGCTTACCTTGACCCACATTGAGCCGAGTAACAGGTACAGGACCATCTTGAACAGGTACACGCCATCAAATGCCTGTACAGTGGTGGGCGACGCGGCCCGGTTTTTACGCTGATTATGCTGGGAAGATTTTTGTTTTGGTTTAGCCATTAGCGTTATTTAAGCGCACTTTGCCCATGGGCGCAAGGCAGCGTTACGTAAGGGAGGCGAATGGCTCGCGCTTGCGTAACTGCTGGTACTGGTCCTTGCACCAATAGCTCATCTCGTCAGGTTTTGCGGCAAGCAACTGGACATATTCCGGCCATGTTAGCCATTTGTACGCTTCTACCTCCGCAGGATTCGGGGTGAACTCCCCATCTGTATATGCAATGTAGACCGGGCAGAATTCATTCTCTATTATTCCGTTATATGGAGGCGTTTTATAGGTGTAGTCCGGCAGGACTACCTTGAGATCGTAAAGGTTCGTTATGCCAAGCTCATCCTGGGCGCGCCGCTTTATAGCAGCCTCGATAACCTCCCCCGGCGCAGGATGCCCGCAAACGCTGTTAGTCCACACGCCCGGCCAGACCTTTTTGCTGAGCGCGCGCTGCGTCATCAAAAACTTGCTATCGCTTTTTCGGAAGATATAGCACGAGAAGGCAAGGTGCATTTTGGTGTCAGCTGTATGGCTGGCCAGCTTTGGGCCGATCTCTCCTGTGGGTGTGCCGTCCGGATTGACAAAAACTATTTGCTCCGACTCTGGCTGTACTTTAGTGCCGGGTTCTACGCTCATCGGATAAGACCACTTTCGCGTGCGATTACATATGCTTTGTCAAACTGCGAGTGCCGGGGTTCTGGTAATGTACCGCTGTTAAACCAGTTGATTTCGGAGATTTTGTGCGGCTCCCCCACCTTTACCGTCGCCGGGTCGACACGTGCTGCATGGACAACTTGCACCCAGTGAGTCGGCTGACCCTCATGTTCGCGGTGCGCATCGTACACGCCCAGGCGCTCCAGCTCTAGCGCCTGGGCGCAAAGCTCTTCCATAAGCTCCCTATGTGCCGCAGCTTCAAATGATTCGCCAAACTCGACCGCTCCGCCGCAAATATCCCAGCGCCCTTGCTCGTCCCGAGCTTTCGGCCCCCGTTTCATCAAAAGAATGTTGCCCTGGCCGTCGTGCACAATAATTGCGATACCGACGCCGATATGGTCGATGCCACGGCGAAGGTCAACTATTTCGTCCGCGGGTGTAATTGGTGATTTCATGCTCCTAACTATAGCAAAAGATTGCGCCAGGCTGATATACTCCTGAAGTGAGTTTGCCAAAAATCGCCATTATTGGGCACGTCTGTATCGATCATAATAAGAGTGAGAATGCCACTTATCAGGGGTGGGGTTCATCCGTTCTGTACATGGGGCAGTACTTGCAGCAGGCATACAAGACGCATCCGGTAGCCATTACAAACTACGGCGCGGACATGCTGAAGTACTTGCCAGAGATAGATATTCTGCCGCGCCATCCTTCACGCCCCAAAACATTGATTTTTGAGAACGATACAAGCAGCGGCAAGCGCATCCAGCACTGCCACAATGCCGAATTTGCCGATGCGCCAGAGATCACTCCGGAGATTATAGAAGCAGTTGCCGACGCGGACATCGTTGTATTCGCCTTTTTGCTGGCGAATTATCCTGTTGCTTATGTCCGCGAACTTCTTGGCCATGCGAAACCTGATGCTCTAAAAGTGTTGTGCCCGCAAGGATACTTCCGTTATATTACCGATGATGAGCTGGTAACGCCCCGCGATTTTGATGAGGCCCTGGAGACTCTACCTTTGTTTGATCTGGTTATGTACTCGGAAGAGGACTATCCGAATGCGTTTGAACCCGCACAAACATGGAAGCAGACAGTCGATACGAAAGTCGTCATAACGCAGGGCAACAACGGGGCTAGCATCGTAGACCGCGACAATATCGTACATGTGCCCACGACGCCTATCCCTTTTGAGAAAATCGTAGACTCGGTTGGCTGCGGCGACACATTTGCGGCAACAGTGGCCTACGCTTACTGGCAAACAGGCGATCTGGAGGCCGCAATCCGCGAAGGGCATAAGGCTGCCGGGGCGAAGCTGCTGGCTGTTACTGTTTAGCAGGGGCAAGATTTCGTGTCAGAAGGGCCACCATCAGATAGCGACATCGACTCCATGCTACATCGGGAGCGCCTTCTGCAACTTGCTGACCAGATACTTGGCAGAAAATACGAGGAGTATCCGGAACTTGCCGCATTTGCTGAAGAGCAAGGCGAAATCATCACCTCCAGCATGTGCGATACCTTTGGGTCGGGCACCCCCCTCCCTCGTGACGCAGAAGAAACGCTGCGCGGAGCATACAAAAAACTCCACTTTATGTTTACCGACCCGCACGACCATCGGGATACGCCTCCACACAGCATTCTGTATGCTCTCTCGGAGGAGGTGATGTCTTCACGTAAGGAGAGACCGCCAAATATGGTGGTTTTTGCCGACGCGCTTAAGCGCCTGACCTGTCAGCTATTCATGCTGCGGGGCCTCCTGCAAGTACGTGGCGAACTCGAGGATATTACTCCCGGAAACCAACTTTTCTATGTCAAGAATCGCCTTGATTTTTTACTGGCCTTAGGAACTGACGATATGCAGCCGGATGCAGATCCGGACAATCCGACAGGCGCATGAAACGAAAAAACGCCCCTGCGTCGGAGCGTTTTTGTTAGACAAAGCAAAGCTACATCTTGATTTCGACGTCGCAGCCGGCTGGCAGGCTGAGATTCATGAGTGAGTCGATAGTCTTAGGGGTCGGCTCAGTTACGTCGATTAGGCGCTTGTGGACCCGCATTTCGAATTGTTCGCGGCCCTTCTTGTACACGTGTGGGCTTTTGATGACCGTAAAAGTACTGCGGTCAGTTGGCAACGGGATTGGCCCGGCGATAGTTGCGCCGGTGCGCAGCGCCGTGTCAACGATCTGCTTGGCAGCCTGGTCGATTACTTTGTGGTCGTAGGCCTTCAAGCGAATACGAATACGCTGCTTCTGGTCTTTCTTAGGTTCTTGCATTGTAACTCCTTGTTGTGCGATGCCGTAACCTTGAACGCGAGTGGTTACCGTCAAGTTCTCGGCATAATTACTGTATAAGTGCGATTATACCTTGCAATAGGAGTTTTTTCAAGATGGTATGCGGCGACAAAACAACTTTGAACAGGAAGCCGGGCGGCTGTTCCTTCCTAAAATGAAAACACCGGGTTGTACGCCCGGTGTTTTCGCGAGAAGTCGCTAGGATTACTTGACAACCTTGGTTACCACGCCGGCACCAACGGTGCGGCCACCTTCGCGGATAGCGAAGCGGAGACCTTGCTCCATGGCAACAGGGGCGAGCAACTTAACCTTGAAGGTTACAGTGTCACCAGGCATGACCATTTCTTTGTCAGCTGGAAGCTCAACTTCACCAGTTACGTCCGTAGTACGGAAGTAGAACTGTGGCTTGTAGCCCTTGAAGAATGGAGTATGACGGCCACCTTCTTCCTTGGAGAGGATGTACACCTCTGACTCAAACTCGGTGTGAGGAGTCACAGAACCTGGCTTAGCGATAACCTGACCGCGCTCGATGTCGTCGCGCTCGATACCGCGAAGCAGGATACCAGCGTTGTCGCCGGCTTGACCTTGGTCAAGCTGCTTCTTGAAGGCTTCGATACCAGTTACAACCGACTTGCGGCTGTCGCGGATACCTACGATTTCAACTTCTTCATTGATCTTAACAACACCTTGTTCGATACGACCGGTAGCAACAGTACCGCGACCCTTAATCGAGAACACGTCTTCGACAGGCATCAGGAATGGCTTGTCGAGGTCACGCTCTGGCTGTGGGATGTAGTCGTCCATAGCCTTAACAAGAGCCATGATGGCGTCTTCGTTAGCTGCGTCGCCTTCGAGGGCCTTGGCAGCAGAACCACGGATGATCGGGCAGTCTTTGTCGAAGCCGTTCTTCTCAAGCAGTTCCTTAATTTCCTCTTCGATGAGGTCGACCAACTCTTCGTCGGCGAGGTCCATCTTGTTGAGGAAGACAACGATCTTTGGCACACCAACCTGGCGGGCAAGCAAAACGTGCTCGCGGGTTTGTGGCATAGGGCCGTCGGCAGCAGACACAACGAGGATTGCACCGTCAACCTGGGCGGCACCGGTGATCATGTTCTTAACGTAGTCGGCGTGACCAGGCATGTCAACGTGCGCGTAGTGGCGCTTCTCTGACTCGTACTCCTGGTGCGAAGTAGCGATGGTGATACCGCGCTGGCGCTCTTCTGGAGCGTTGTCGATTTCATCATATTTAATTGGCTTGTTGGTTGCGCTTGGAAGCTTTTTTGCAAGCACAGCTGTAATAGCTGCTGTCAAAGTAGTCTTACCGTGGTCAACGTGGCCCATGGTACCAACGTTAACGTGCGGCTTACTACGGTCAAATGTGTCTGCCATGTGTGAATGACTCCTTAATTATTAGTAATGACGCGTGAGAATATAAAAAATCACACGAGTGACCTGTCTATTGTATCTAAAAGTGTTACCGATGTAAATAGCTAAACCAGCGCACATATTAAGGAGTTTTGCCAACGGCTACATGCGTCGGATCAGGGAGATGAATCAAGCCTGACGCTCCAAGCACGAAGCGAAAACGACGCATGCCGCACTGTTATTTTTGTGCTGGCAGGAATCTTTACTGTTTCGCCGTCAAATTGCACCCAGGCTTCGTCAAGGCAAGTGAAGCGTGTCACTTGGGGCGCCTTTTGGATTAGTGGCCGTCTAAGCAATTCTCTGAACCGGGCGATAGCAGCGCCTAACCGCTTTTCGCTTGCGGTTGTCTCGTAATAATTTTTGTCGGTCAGCCTGAGTGGCAAAGGCCGTAACTTGGCGATGCGCGAGCCATTGATAAACATGCGGTCATATATGGACCGCTCCCCGTTGCCTTCGTCAATCCTAAAGGAGGGCGCTTTAAGCAACGCCTGAAACACCGTCAGTAACTCCTGGACCATTCGTCCGCCCGGCGCTTTGTGCAAACGACTGGAGCGATGCGGCGGCTCATTGAGCCGGCGGGCGGCCAAGGCCGTGGCACCAAAGCTGATATAGCCTACGGCCAAATGCTCAACGCTGGTGCCGTCGGGGTATTTCAGTGTGCAGCTGAGTGGCAGCACCTCAACTATCTTCCCTTTTTGCAACAAGGAAGCTACCGGCATACGATACGCCGGGCCATTGAGCATATGCGCCACATCGTTAGCATTACCGCCCCACAGCGGCAGGAGAATCGTCTGTTTTGCCCTACTGTCCGGACAGGACGCCAATGCTTCGACAGCCATATTTATGGTGCCGTCGCCTGCGGCAATACACAGTAACGTTTCAGGGCCAAGCAGGCGGGCATGGCTCAGCAGCAACTCACTGTTCGCCTCTCTGCCCTGTGCCGATGTCTCAAGCAGCAAGAAGTCCTTTTTTGCAACCAGTCGCTGTAACTCGCCAATACGCTTCCTCGCTGCAACGGCGTGCGTACTGACAGGGTTGAATAAGACGATCACCCGTTTAAACGGCGCATGTTCCATGTGATCATGATAGCATCCTTATGCATCGCCTGGCTGGAGAGGGATTCTATGAACGCGAAGCTCGGTACACAAACACTACGTAGCCATACGTCGCCGCATAGCCAGCGATAATCGATACGATAAAAACCCCATGAAGTACCGATACCAACATGCCCGGAACATCTCCAATGATGGCAAACAAGACGTACATAAGAAGTGCGGCCCACTGGACGACTGCGGCATACTTGCCCATTCGTGACGGATGCAGGTGCAGGTGTTTTAATCTGGCGTAGCCGCCAAGCATGGCCGCCACCAACTGCTGGATGCCAAGCAGGACCAGCGGCCAAAACGGCACTAAACCTGTTGCGGCAAAAACCAGGAATGCCACCAACATTACGATTTTATCCATGCCTGCGTCAACAAGCTCACCGACGGAACTTTTAGTACCGGTGTAGTGCGCAGCGTAGCCATCAAGTACATCAAAGATACGGCCAAGTGTGACCCCAATGAATCCGGCGAGCAACTTGTCCTGGTACAACAGCACAAAACCACCTATGGCAATAATGATGCTGATAAAGCTTACAAGATTCCCAGGGGTGACAATGCCATGGGTGCTGGCAGCTATTCTTTGCCAACGGTTGCGCCTAGCGTGCGGAATGGCATCCCAATCTGCTACCCGGCCGGTCATATGTATGATGTCCATCTTGAAAATGTACCACAAACTTTGAAGGCAGTTGTATTTGCATTCTCACAAAAAGTTATGCATAATTACAGTATGTTGCGAGTCGAAGCACAAATTATTGCCATTATTACCCCCTGAGTCCGGGAGTTTTAGCGGCAATACCAACATGACCAACCAGCCCTAATCCCCGGAATAACCGGGGATTTTTTATGCGATCAAAATAGGAAAAGGAGAGTACTATGACAGCAGTAGCGGAAGGTGCGCCTATGCCACCAGCCGAGACGGCAGAGGCAATGACTGCGGCCGTCCTCGTAGACGCCATCTATGAACAGTCGATGGAATATTGGAGTCGGGATCCGGCCCAAAATCGTCTAGAGCAGTTGGGGATTGTTCGCACGGACTTGAAAGAGCTCAAGGGCCACCTATTGGCAGAGTTCGGTTACGGCCTGCAAGTAAAGTACGAAGGCGCACAGCAAGTCGGAGCATACAAAGGACGTGGTGCGGCAGCAGCGATTCTGGCGGCGCAAGACAGGGGTGAAAAATTCACACGCGTAGTAAGTGCCAGCGCCGGCAATCTTGGTCAAGGCCTGCATTTTGTGGCTGCGCGCGCCGGATTGGAGCCCGCTCTTATCTTAGCGGCAAAAACTATAAGCCCATATAAGAAAAATAAAATGGTCAAAGCGGGCGCGGTGGTCGATAGTCGTTACGCTACCCTGGAAGATGCGCTTACGGCCGCCACAGAGCTCGGCCAGCAGCCTGATCACTTGCTTGTGCATCCTTTTGATTCAATCGACACTATGTCGGGCCAGGCAAGCGTTGCACAAGAACTGGTTGACGACCTGTTACTACAGCAGTCCGAAGGGAAGATTGACCTGCACCGGGACAATATCAGTATTATGGTTCCTGGTGGCGGAGGTGGGCTCGGTGCCGCCACAGCTGCAGTTTTTGCAAAACTCCGTGAGTACGGGGTTATGGGTAAAGGCGTCCGTGTTGTTGTGGCCCAGATGGCAGGTTGCGACCAGATAGCTCGCCTAAGACACGGCCGCCCTCCCCTTACTGCTGAAGCGCTGGATACGTCCTGCGATGGAACAGCCGTACTGGAACCCGGCAAGCTGGCTATGAAGATACTTGCGGATCCGAACTATGTCTCCGATGTTGTGAGCGTGCCAAAAGCCGTCCTAGCCAAAACGATGCGTTACTTAAGTGATCTGCATGGAGAGCTTGTCGAGCCAGCTGGCGCACTTTCCATGGCGGCAGCAATGTTTATGGCAGCTCAGCAAGGGCAAGCCCCAAGCGACAACCGACGGCATGTTTTTGTCACCGTCACCAGCGGGATCAATGTCTCACCCCAGGCCTTCGCAGATTTCCACCCGGACACTATGACAGATGAGCAGCGCAACGTTGTATCAAAAGCAGAAGAGAAACGACGCATCGCCAAGCCTGCTCCCACAGCCACCGCTAAAGCCGAAGAGACTGGGCAGCAGACAGCGCCAACACCGCACAAAACCGCACAGGCTGCCGGTAGCATTGCGGCGAGCCAGACCGTGCGGGCTAAAACCCCCGAGGCATCGACGGTGCAACTTGCGACCTCTACGCCAACGCCTGCAACGTCAGAGTCTGCTCCATATTCGCAAACAGATACCGGGGGCTGGATTCCTGTAGACCCGACGGCAAAGCAGAAGGCACGGCCGATCCGTAACCCGATGCTGAGCGCCCCCACAGCAGGGTATCATCAAGGAGTGTTTGACAGAGGGGGACGACGTTACTATGCAGATGGCGGCAAGCCTAAAGAGAAGCCGCGGCCCGATAGGCGGCAGCGAACTCCATTTTAGCCGGATAATTGCTGAATTGCGGTATAGCCTGTTGGGGCCAGGACCAGCACAAATTAGAATTAAAAGAGAGGCGGCTCGCCTCTCTTTTATCTTAGATCCTACCCGTCTTGCTACTTAGCGTTCTTGGCAATAATTGCCTCGGCAACATGACCAGGAACGTCCGCGTAGTGGTCAAGCTCCATGCTTGAGCTGGCGCGGCCCTGGGTCATCGAGCGCAGGTTGGTGGTGTAGCCAAACATTTCACCAAGTGGTACGAAAGCGGTAATTTCCTTGACGCCGGAAGAAAGGTCTTCCATCGATTCGATGCGGCCGCGCTTACTGTTCAGGTCGCCGATAACATCACCCATGAACTCCTCAGGCGTTACAACAACGACTTTCATGACAGGCTCCATCAGGACCGGGTTGGCCTTTTTGAAGCCTTCCTGGAAGCCCATCGAACCGGCGATCTTAAAGGCGAGTTCGTTGGAGTCAACTTCGTGGTAAGAACCGTCATAGAGTTCAACCTTGACGTCAACAACCGGGTAACCAGCGAGGACACCGTTGCTCATGGCCTCGATAATACCCTGCTCTACGGGCTTGATGTATTCAGCAGGAACCACACCACCCTTGATAGAGTTGATGAATTCCAGGCCCTTGCCGGATTCGTTCTGGGAAAGGCGCAGCCATACGTGACCATATTGTCCGCGGCCACCGGACTGGCGGACAAACTTGCCTTCGGCCTCCACTGCGTCCTTACGGATCGTCTCGCGGTAGGCAACCTGCGGCTGGCCAATGTTAGCCTCGACATTGAACTCGCGCTTCATGCGGTCAACCAGGATTTCGAGGTGCAGCTCACCCATGCCAGAGATGATAGTCTGGCCCGTTTCGTCGTCAACACGGACGCGGAACGTCGGGTCTTCTTCGGCTAAGCGCTGCAGGGCGATAGACATTTTCTCTTGGTCGCTCTTCGTCTTCGGCTCAATCGCAATTGAAACAGGCGGCTCTGGGAAGGTAATGCTTTCCAGGACAATCGGGTTGTTCGGGTCACATAGGGAGTGGCCGGTCGTCGTGCCCTTCAGCCCCACGATTGCGGCAATGTCTCCGGCGGAAACTTCGGTTACGTCCTCACGCTTATCAGCTTGCAGGCGGACCAGGCGGCCGATGCGCTCTTTTTCTCCGGTAGAGCTGTTCAAAACGTACGAACCGGCAGTAACTTTACCAGAGTATACGCGGAAGTAGGCCAGCTTACCAACAAATGGGTCAGAGGTAATCTTAAACGCCAGTGCTGCAAATGGCTCACTTTCGGAGTGCTTGCGCTCGATTTCGTCGCCGGTCTTCGGGTGGGTGCCCCAGTTGCTGGAACGGTCGGTAGGAGCGGGCATCAGATCGACCACGAGGTCGAGGAGTTTTTCTACGATTACGCCACGGCCATCGCCGCCGGTTACAGCGAAGAAGTTACCGCTCATGATTGCCTTACGAACGGCAGAAGTAATTTCTTCCTCAGAAAGGCCTTCTTCACCAACTTCAAAGAACTTCTCAAGCAATTCTTCGTCCTCGGCAACAGCATTCTCAATCAAAAGGCTGCGGTATTTCTTGGCCTTGTCGAGCATGTCAGCAGGAATTTCACCCTCGACCAATTCGTGGTCAGTGAACTCTTTGTAGGTGTAGGCCTTCATTGAAACGAGGTCTACAACACCGTTGATGCTCTGCTCGAACCCGATAGGCAGGTGGATCGGGAACGCGCGCTTGTTCAGACGGTTGTGAATCGAGTCGAGCGACTTGTAAAAATCGCCACCGGTTTGATTGATCTTGTTGATGAAACAAATACGCGGCACGCCGTACTTGTCGGCCTGACGCCATACTGTTTCGGACTGTGATTCCACGCCCATCTTACCGTCGAAGACGACAACAGCGCCGTCCAAAACGCGCAAAGAGCGCTCAACCTCAACCGTAAAGTCAATGTGCCCCGGTGTATCAATAATGTTAATCTGGACTTCTTTGCCGGTCTTTTTGTTCTTCCAGTAACAGGTAACGGCAGCTGAAACGATGGTAATGCCACGTTCGCGCTCCTGGGCCATCCAGTCGGTGGTGGTTTCGCCTTCGTGGACAGCACCAATTTTGTGCTTCAGGCCCGTGCGGTACAGAATGCCTTCGGTTGTCGTGGTCTTACCAGCGTCAATGTGCGCGATAATACCAATGTTTCTCAGATCTTGAATTGAATATTTTTTACCTGCCATGGTAGATGTTTATAACCTTTCTTAAATAAATCAGCTGTGTTTCTGACCACTATTTCAAGCAAACAAAAAAGACAGCACTTACAGACTATTTTACCAGATACGGATAGTTATTGCCAGCTAAGCTAGATTAGGCGGTTCTAGTAGTCTTAAAAGGATAGGGTGCCCAAGCTGCATAATTTCAGTGGGCGAAAGCCCCCGGAAGCTGGTATCCTCTTCAACATGACGCAGTTGGAATATGACTGGGCTATACTGGGGATCACACAGCAAGGCAATGCGCTCATCCTCTCCGAATAGGCGCCGCATCAGGTCCATTCCGAGATCTTCTGAGGAGAAACAGTTATCGCCTCTGCTAATTCGTCGGACACTAGCCTCATTAGCTTCATTCCCAGACTCTACGCAAAGCTCTCTAAGATAGTCATCAGGCGTTTCGGCAACAGTACGTACCTCTGCACCATCCAGGAACATAGCTAGCGCACTCGGCTTAAGAACGTATGTAACCCAGCCCTGGCCCTCGATAATGGCCCGGATTACCTCGGCGCTAGTATGCGGCTCGCCTTCTGGTCCTGACATGATAGTCGACCTACTCCTTATTGTTTCCCTTATCGTTGTCCCCCTTAAGCCCGAAGAAGCGGCCCCAGCTTCTACGCCGGGGAGTACGCCGACGCTCAGCATAAGGTTCGGTTTGTGAGGTAATCACGGACTCTACTATTCCTTCTACAATGGCCGGCGGCTTGCCCGTATCGAGGTCCATTGCCTCTGCATAATCGTCGTATGTACGGTAAAGGAAGGTGATTACGCTAAGAGGAGGATTCAGTAGGCCGTCCGCCGTAGCAGCAGCCAAAACCTGGGCATTTACCGTATAATCATCGGCCTCTGCTTTGGTGAAGAAATGCTCCAGCTCGACATTTCCAGCATTGGCCGCCACTGTTAATACAAGACTTCCAGCCTTCAGGGCGTCAATGCATAGTGAAAACTCCTCGGTACCAGGCCGGGCATGGGTTATTTCAGGGTTCGATTGGAGTGGAGGCATAGTGCAGTCCAGAGGGGCAAATTACTAGAAAAGCTTTTTGAATCCTTGAAACAACCGGCTCAATACTGATTAGCCCCTAGCAAAGTGAGCAAACGCGCGGTTAGCCTCGGCCATCTTGTGCGTGTCTTCACGCTTCTTAACAGCTGAGCCTTGGCCGTTGTACGCGTCAACTAGCTCTAATGCAATGCGGTCAGCCATGCTCATACCCTTACGGGCACGGGCAGCTGTTACAAACCACATGGTTGTCAAGTGGTTTTGGCGCTGGCCACGGACTTCGAAAGGAATCTGGTAGTTAGCACCACCGACACGACGGGAGCGGGTCTCGACATGAGGTTGGACGTTCTTCATCGCCTGCTCAAATACTTCAAGTGGGTTCTCCACCTTTAGTTTAGCAGCAGCTTTTTCCATGCCTTGGTAGACGAGACGTTCGGCAAGTTGTTTTTTACCATCGCGCATAACGCGGTTGATGATGCGGGTTACCTGCTGATTGTTATACAGGCGATCAGGTGCAGCTTCGCGGACGAGGGCTTTGGTAGTTTTGCGTGGCATTACTTGCTCTCCTTCTTGGCGCCATACTTGGATCGGCCCTGCTTACGGTTGCTTACACCCTGGAGGTCAAGCGCACCACGGACGATGTGGTAACGCACACCGGGAAGGTCAGGCACGCGCCCGCCGCGGATAAGCACAACTGCATGCTCCTGCAGGTTGTGGCCTTCACCACCGATGTAGGCCCAGACTTCCTGGCCATTGCCAAGACGTACACGGGCTACCTTACGAAGCGCAGAGTTCGGCTTCTTCGGTGTTTTGGTCGTAACCTTAATACAAACGCCGCGGCGCATCGGCGCTGGCTTTTCGTAGTTTTTGTTCTTAAGGTTGTTCACAACCTTCAAGAGGGCCGGTGACTTGGACTTGCTTGTCACCTTAGTACGCGGCTTGCGGACCAATTGGTTGATTGTTGGCATGTTATCTCCTATATCTTCCGCCATGGGAACGTCTGCCGTGTCAGCCAACATAGGCAGCGCGTTTTACTCCCGGCTCGGATTTTTATATACTGGTCAATCGTATCAGATATTGTCGGTTTTTTCAACTGACGTCGGGGCGGCAGGACGCTAAGCCAAAAAAGGAATAGGTCTAGAGCAGAGACAGACGACCGGACTCTAGGTCAAGTCACTCGTGCCGATTACCCGGACGTAAACTAGCCGCGACTGTTAACACCGCGGCTAGTCATTCAACATCCACCCGCTAGCGCTTACGCGACTAGCGCAGCTTCGTCCTGGCTCTCCAGCTCGGTTTCGTCATCATCGTCGGTGCTGTGGCCGGTACCGACCGGGATCTTGCGACCTAAGATGACGTTTTCTTTCAAGCCGTACAGCTTGTCGATGCGTCCGGAAGTAGCAGCGCCGATCAAGACACGGGTGGTGTCCTGGAACGATGCAGCACTCAGGAACGAATCGGTGCTCAAGCTGGCCTTAATGAGGCCCAGAAGCAGCCGGTTGTACTTGGCTGGCTGCTTGCCTTCACGTGTCAGCTGGTCGTTGGCCTCGACGGCGGCAAGTTTGCTCACCGTGTCGCCGGTTACGAACTCGGAGTCGCCGGCATCCTCGATTTGGACGCGGCTGAACATCTGGCGCACGATGATTTCAAGGTGCTTATCAGCGATGTTCTGACCCTGACCTGCAAAGATTTTCAGGATCTCGTTCATTACGTAGCGCTGGGTAGCCTCTACGCCTTGGAGGCGCATCAGTTCGTGCAGGTTGATCGAACCGTTCGTCAAGCGCTGGCCGGCAACGATTGTGTCGCCGTCCTTGACCATCAGTTGCTTAAAGCCTGGGATTTCGTAGCGAACAACGCTTTGCCCCGCAGGAGTAATGATGACCGCACGGTCAGTTACTTCTGCCTTGCCGGCCATTGGAGCCACGAGCGGCTCGGAGCCGTCTTGCAGGCTAGCCACGACGTCGCCAATAGCAACATCAGTACCGCTCCTGATCTTGGCAGTGCGCTCACCTAGTTCGAAGGTCAGGTTCTCTTTGTCGTTCGCCGTTACCTGGATGACATAGTGGTCACCTTCTTCCCAAACGTTTGCAACGCCGGAAATGTCAGTGAGGTACGCCTGACCCTTTGGTGTGCGGACTTCAAACAACTCTTCCACACGGGACAGACCCTGGGCCGTGTCGTCAGCAACCACGGCGCCGGAGCGGTGCTTGGAGTCAAGCGACAGCTGGGTGCCAGGCTCACCGATAGATTGGGCAGCGATAACACCGATTGGGTGGTGATGCACAACCATCAGGCCGGTGGCCGGGTCGATACCGTAAGATTTCTGAGGTACGCCGTGAACGCTGGTGGCGCTCAGGACGCTCATGATCTTTACGCCGTCAATTTTCTCGTCAGCTTCGATAGCTTCCGCAGTTTCTTTGCTGATGAGATCACCCCGTTTCAGATGGCCTGGTACATTCTGTGCCGAGAAACGGCCCTCAAGGCGCGAAGCGTAGCTTACACCAATCTCGTCGGCGTCGGCGCGCAGCAGTGCGAAACCTGGGTCAAGCTCTTCGGCATCGTCACCTTCGATCGTAAAGACATCCTGGGCAACGTCGACCAAACGGCGGGTCAAGTAACCGGCGTCAGCGGTCTTCAGCGCGATGTCGATCAACGCTTTGCGGGTACCGCGAGTACCGGTGAAGTACTCCAGCGGAGTCAAACCTTCGATGTAGCCGGACTTAATCGGCAGCTCGATGGCGTGGCCGGATGCGTCCGAGAACACACCAAGCATACCAACAGACATCTTCATCTGAGAGATGTTACCACGGGCACCAGAGGTGATCGCGATAGCCATTGTCGAGTCCTGACCGACCATCTGTGCGGCAAGCATTTCCTGCACGCGTGAGTCGATCTTGGTCCAGTTGTCGACGGTAAGACGGTAGCGCTCATCTTCGGTAATGAAACCTTCTTCGTACTGCTCGGAAATAGCAGCAGTGCGAGTTTCACCTTCTTTGATGACATCGCTCATGCCCGTGATCGGACCGAAGTCACCCATACCCATGGACAGGCCGGAGTGTGTTGCGTACTCGAAACCGAGGTCTTTCAACTCGTCGGCGATAACCGCAGTCACGTCCTGGCCGTACATCTGGTACACCATAGCCATCACTTTTTGCAATTTCTTCTTGGTCATTGGGTCGTCCTGGAATGGGAAATCCTCTGGGAAGACTTCGTTGAACAGGGCGCGGCCAAGGGTTGTTGCGCGGGTTACACCACGGAATGGTACACGAACCATGCTTTGCAGCTTGATCACACCTTCGTCGTAGGCCATCAGCGCTTCTTCGAGGCTGCTGAACGGACGAGGTTCTTTGTCCATGCCTGGACGATCGTAGGTCAGGTAGTAGCAGCCGAGCACCATATCTTGCTCGATGTGCAGGATTGGGGTACCGTCGGCTGGCTTCAGCAAGTTTTTGTTGGCTGCGATGATGTTCTTGGCTTCTGCTTGGGCTTCGTCTGAAAGCGGCAGGTGGACAGCCATCTGGTCACCATCAAAGTCGGCGTTGAAACCTTTACAAACCAATGGGTGCAGCTGGATAGCGCGACCTTCAATCAATACGGGCATGAAAGCCTGGATCGACAAACGGTGCAGCGATGGGGCGCGGTTCAAAAGAACATACTTGCCCTTAATCACTTCGTCGAGCGCGTCCCAAACGGCGGTTTCGCCGGTTTCGATCATGCGGGTTGCAGAGCGGATGTTATGAGCCTGTTCGCGGGCGATCAGCTCACCGATGACGAATGGCTTGAACAGTTCAAGCGCCATCATCTTAGGCAAACCACACTGGTTGATCTTAAGTTCTGGACCGGCAACGATTACAGAACGCCCGGAGTAGTCCACGCGCTTACCAAGCAAGTTCTGGCGGAAGCGTCCCTGCTTACCCTTGAGCATGTCGCTCAGGGACTTCAGGCGGCGGCGCTGGCCAGTAGCGGCAACGGCGCGGCCACTGCGGGCTGAGTTGTTGTCGATCAGGGCGTCAACAGCTTCCTGAAGCATACGCTGCTCGTTGCGGCGAATTACTTCTGGAGCGTTCAACTCGATCAGCTTCTTCAAGCGGTTGTTGCGGTTAATGACGCGGCGGTACAAGTCGTTGAGGTCGGATGTCGCAAAACGGCCACCGGTAAGCTGGACCATCGGTCGAAGGTCCGGAGGAATGACCGGCAGGACGCTGACGCACATCGAACCTGGCTTGATACCAGCGCGGTCCATGCTTTCAAGCAGGCGGAGGCGCTTCATCAGCTTCTTCAGACGTTGGCCCTTGGCACCTTCAGCTTCCCCGGTAAGGGAGGCAATCAGCTCGGTGAGGTCAATTTCATCAAGCAAGTCCTTAAGCGCTGCACCACCCATACCAACTTCGATAAGTCCGCGCAGGTTGTCTGGCAATGCACGGTACTCGATCTCGGAGATAAGGCGAAGCTTCTCCAGCCCATCAATTTGAGCCTTGAAGGTTTCCCATTCTTTCTCAAGCTCTGCAAGCTCTTTGGTTTGAGCTTCGGCCAAAGCCTTAAGGTTAGCGTCCTCTGCCTCGGCCTCTTTTTCGTAACGAAGCTTGATGGCTTCCTGGGCAGCTGCAAATTCTGCTTCTTTGTCTTGGCGGAGCTGGTCGCGCTTCTTGATGTCGACCTTCTTGATGATGTAGCTTGCAAAGTAAGCCACACGCTCCAGGTTCTTGACCGTAACGCCAAGTAGCAAACCGATTGCGCTTGGGGTACCGCGGAGGAACCAAATGTGTGCCACTGGCACGGCCAAACTGATGTGACCCATGCGCTCGCGGCGAACGATGCTCTTGGTGACGAGCTCGCCGTTCTTGTCGACGGCGGCTTCGCGGCT
>Ga0075367_10000145_pt1 | contig 21678 bp, 17 predicted proteins | sample EndMethybrTD3032_FD_71399 | JGI IMG/M metagenome (GOLD analysis project Ga0075367, IMG submission 71399) | Populus endosphere microbial communities from Tennessee, USA - Endosphere MetaG P. TD hybrid TD303-2 | ecosystem: Host-associated > Plants > Roots > Endosphere | place: USA: Tennessee... | reverse complement strand
CCCCAACTCCCCCTACGCCGCCTCGAAGGCCTCGAGCGACCTGCTCGCCCTCTCCTACCACCGCACCCACGGCCTCGATGTGCGGGTGACCCGCTGCTCCAACAACTACGGGCACCACCAGTTCCCCGAGAAGGTCATCCCGCTGTTCGTCACGAATCTCCTGGACGGCAGGAAGGTCCCGCTCTACGGCGACGGGGGCAACGTCCGCGACTGGCTGCACGTCGACGACCACGTCCGGGGCATCGAGCTGGTGCGGGCCAAGGGGCGGCCCGGCGAGGTCTACAACATCGGCGGCGGCACCGAGCTGTCCAACAAGGAGCTGACCGGCCTGCTGCTGGAGGCCTGCGGCGCGGACTGGGACACCAGCGTCGAGTACGTCGCCGACCGCAAGGGCCATGACCGCCGCTACTCGGTGGACTGCGCGAAGATCCGTACGGAGTTGGGCCATCAACCCCGCAAGGACTTCGCCACCGGCCTCGCGGAGACGGTCACTTGGTACCGCGAGAACCGCTCCTGGTGGGAGCCGCTCAAGGAGCAGGCGGCGAGGCGATGACCACCACCTGGCTGATCACCGGCGCCACCGGAATGCTCGGGCAGGACGTTCTGGCCCGGCTCGGGCAGGACGACGAGCCCGCTCTCGGCCTGTGCCGTGGCGACCTCGACCTCACCGACGCCGACAGCGTGCACGCCGCGGTCGACGCGCACCGTTCCCGGATCGTGGTCAACTGCGCCGCGTGGACGGCCGTGGACGACGCCGAGACGCACGAGGCGGACGCCCTGCGGGTCAACGGCGACGCACCCCGCCACCTCGCCGAGGCGTGCGCGAAGGCCGGGGCCGTGCTGATCCAGGTCTCGACGGACTACGTCTTCGACGGCGCCGGCACCAGCCCGTACCCCGAGGACGCCGCGACGGCACCGCGCAGCGCGTACGGACGGACCAAACTGGCCGGAGAACAGGCGGTGTCGGCCACCCTCCCGGACACGGGGTACGTCGTGCGCACGGCCTGGCTGTACGGGGCGGGTGGCGGGAACTTCGTCCGTACGATGATCGGGCTCGAGTCGGCCCGGGACACCGTGGACGTGGTCGACGACCAGCGCGGACAGCCCACCTGGACGGTGGACCTCGCGGACCGGCTGGTCCGGCTCGGGCGTGCCGCCCTGGCCGGAACCGCGCCCCCCGGGGTCTACCACGGCACCAGCGGTGGGGAGACGACCTGGTTCGGCCTGGCACGGGAGGTCTTCCGGCTGCTCGGTGCGGACCCGGCCCGGGTTCGGCCGACGACCAGTAACGCCTTCGTACGACCGGCTCCCCGCCCCGCGTACAGCGTTCTCGGACACGACCGTTGGCCGCACGCCGGGATCGAGCCCATCCGTCCGTGGCGCGAGGCGCTCCAGGCGGCGTTTCCGGCTCTGCTCGACGAGACGCCCGGCCAAGAGCCCGGTGAGAAGAAGGACAAGAAGAAGGGTTCAGCCCAGTGAGTTCCAGGATCCAGCCGACCGCCCAGGTCGACGAGACGGCAACGATCGGCGACGGGACGACCATCTGGGATCTGGCCCAGATACGGGAGGACGCCCGGCTCGGCGGCGGATGCATCGTGGGCCGGGGCGCCTATGTCGGCCCGGGGGTGCGGATCGGCGACCACGTCAAGCTCCAGAACTATGCGCTGGTCTATGAGCCCGCGGTGCTCGGCGACGGGGTGTTCGTCGGCCCGGCGGCGGTCCTCACCAACGACTACTTCCCACGTTCGGTGGACCCCCAGGGCAGGCTCAAGCGCGGCGACGACTGGGAGGCCGTGGCCGTGGTGGTGGACGAGGGGGCCTCGCTGGGGGCCCGTTCGGTGTGTGTGGCGCCAGTGCGGATCGGCCGGTGGGCACTCGTCGCGGCGGGCGCCGTGGTGACCCGGGACGTGCCCGATTTCGCGCTCGTGGCCGGTGTACCGGCGCGCCGGATCGGCTGGGTGGGCCGGGCCGGCGTACGACTGGCCGAGCGGGACGGGGAGTTGGGCGTGTGGGAGTGCCCCGAGACGGGCGCGCTGTACGACGAGAAGGACGGCGTGCTCCTCGAACGCGCATGACTCGTGTTTCCGCCAAATCGCAAATCTTCGAACATTCACCGGCATAACATGTGTACGAACTGTGCAGACCAAGCACAATGAGCACACTAACCGGTAGTGCCCAGGGGGGGTTACGGGGTGGAAACACCTGAGTCTGCAACCAGGAGCGGGAATCGCTCCGACATCTGACGTCTGACGTCTGACGTCCGCCTTGCGCCGCGTGGCGATCGCGCCGCGGCGATCACCAGTTTGTCCGCAACAGGACCCACAGGGGGGTCGGTGTGCCCAGAAGATGACCAACACACGTCTCGCGGAGCTCGGTCGTGAGGAACCGCCGCTGCTCGCGCTCGCCCAACGGCTCCTCGCGGTAGCCGAGTCGGGGCTTCCGTCGATGCTGCTCCCCGGCGGTGAGGCCTTCGTCTTCACCATGGCCGGGCACCGGGCCCCGGACGGTTCCTGGGCCCTGGAGCAGCGCGGGACCAGCACCCGGTACGCGGCCATCACCGCGTTGGGGGTCCGCTTCCTGCCCGAGGAGCGTCAGCGCGCGGTGCTGGCGGGGCGTACCGCCCAGGAGTTCACGGGCCTGCTGGTGGAGTCGCTGCCCGCGGTGACCAACCTCGGCGACGCGGCGCTCATCGCCTGGGCCGCCGCCGAGACCGGGCACCCCAAGCTCTCCGACGCCGTCGAACGGGTCGAGGCCCTCGACGAGGACGGCCGGCCGCAGTACACCGTCGAGGCGGCATGGGTGCTGTCCGCCCTCGCCGCGGCTCGCGACACGGTCGATGTGGAGAGACGTTTCACCGTCGTCCGCGACCGTCTGCTACGGGCCCGCATCGGTGACAGCCCGCTCTTCCCGCACGCCACCGGACCCGGGCTGCTGCCCTGGTACCGGGCCCATGTCAGCTGCTTCGCGGACCAGACCTACCCTCTCCAGGCCTTGGCCCGCGCCCATGCCAGCGACGACCAGGGCGGCGATCCCGAGGCGCTGGCCGCGGCCGATGCCTGTGCGGCTCGCATCTGCGAACTGCAGGGCGACGGCGGTCAGTGGTGGTGGCACTACGACGCGCGCACCGGCGGTGTCGTGGAGGGCTACCCGGTCTACAGCGTCCACCAGCACGCGATGGCGCCGACCGCTCTGTTCGACCTCACCGACGCCGGCGGCACCGACTTCGGCGCGGCGATCCGCAAGGGCCTCGGCTGGATGACGGAGGTACCGGAACTGGCCGCCGACCCGGAGCCGTTGATCCACGACGACCTCGGTGTCACCTGGCGCAAGGTCCACCGGGGCGACCCCAAGAAGGCGGTACGGGCGGTCCGCGGACTCGGCACCCGGGTCTCGCCGAGCCTCCGGCTGAAGTCCCTGGACCGGGTCTACCGCCCGCTCTCCGTGGACCGTGAGTGCCGGCCGTACGAGTTCGGCTGGATGCTCCACGCCTGGCAGGGGGGCGCGCTATGAGCGAGCGCAAGTCCCTCTTCGGGGTCGAGCTGGACCCGCTGACCATGGACGAGACCGTCGAGCGCTGCCTCACGGCGGTGCGCGAGGACCGGCAGCTGGAGATCGGCGTGGTCAACGCCGCGAAGCTGGTGAACATGCGGCGCGACCCGCGGCTCGCCGAGGCCGTGGCCGGCTGCGATCTGGTCGTGGCCGACGGACAGGCCGTGGTGTGGGCCGGGCGGGTGCTGCGCGCCCGGCTGCCCGAGCGCGTGGCCGGTATCGACCTGTTCCTGCGGCTGCTCGCCGAGGCGGAATCGAACAGCATGTCGGTGTACTTCCTCGGTGCCAAGGAGGAGGTGCTGGAGGAGATGCTGCTCCGGGTCGCCGACCGCTTCCCCGGCCTGAAGGTGGCCGGCAGCCGCAACGGCTACTTCGACGACTCCCAGCAGGAGTCCATCGCGGACGACATCGCCCGCAGCGGCGCCCACATGCTGTTCCTCGGCATGACCTCGCCGAAGAAGGAGATCTTCACCGCCGCCTACGGAGCCCGCACCGGCGCCCGCGTGGTGCACGGCGTCGGCGGCTCCTTCGACATCCTGGCCGGCGTCACCAAGCGGGCGCCCGAGACCTGGCAGCGGTGGGGCATGGAGTGGCTCTACCGCGCGCTGCAGGAGCCGCGCCGCCTCGGCCGGCGCTACCTCACCACCAACGCTGCCTTCCTTCTCATGACGGCACGCGAGTTCATCCGGCTCACCCCACAGGCCGCCTCCCCGAACAGGAGCCACTGATGCGCGTAGTCGTGGTCGGACAGGGATACGTCGGCCTGCCGCTGGCCATCCGGGCGGCCGAGGTCGGCCACGAGGTGATCGGCTACGACGTCGACGCCCGTCGGATCAAGAGCCTCGCCGCCGGTGAGTCCTTCGTCGAGGACGTCTCCTCGGAGCGGATCCGGGCGGCGCTGGACAACGGCAGCTACCGGCCGAGCGAGTCGGCGCGGGACTGCGGCGGCTTCGACGTCGCCGTGGTGACCGTGCCGACGCCGCTGCACGAGGGCACCCCGGACCTGCGGTACATCAGGGAGTCGGCGGCCACCCTCGCCCGCTACCTGCGCCCGGGTGCCACCGTCGTCCTGGAGTCGACGACCTATCCCGGCACCACCCAGGAGCTGTTCGCCCCGATCCTGGAGGACGGCTCGGGCCTGACCGCGGGCGCCGACTTCCACCTCGGCTACAGTCCGGAGCGGATCGACCCCGGCAACACCGTCTGGGGTTTCAAGGAGACCCCGAAGGTCGTCTCCGGCGTGGACCCGGCGTCCCTCAAGGCGGTTCAGGACTTCTACGGCCAACTCGTCGACACCACCGTGCCGGTGAGCTCGCCGAAGGAGGCCGAACTCGCCAAGCTCCTGGAGAACACCTTCCGGCATGTGAACATCGCGCTGGTCAACGAGATCGCGATGTTCGCCCACCACCTGGACATCGACGTCTGGCAGGCCATCGACGCCGCGTCCAGCAAGCCCTTCGGCTTCATGAAGTTCACGCCCGGACCTGGCGTCGGCGGACACTGCCTGCCGATCGACCCCTCGTACCTGTCCTGGCGGGTGCAGCGCGAACTCGGCCAGAGCTTCCGCTTCGTGGAGCTGGCCAACGACATCAACAACCACATGCCGGACTATGTGACGCGCCGTATCGCCGACCTGTTCAACGCGAGACGCCGGTCCGTGAACGGTTCGCGCATCCTGCTGCTGGGGCTCGCGTACAAGAAGAACACCGGCGACGCCCGCGAGTCGCCGGCGCTGCGGATCTCCCAACTCCTGCTCGACATGGGCGCCCAGGTCAGGGCCGCGGATCCGCACGTGGTCGAGAGCCTGCCGGTGGACACCCGGCTGGTACGGGTCGAACCGACCCCCGAGGAACTGGCGTCCGCCGACGTCGTGGTCCTCCTCACCGACCACGACGGCTTCGACTACGAACTCATCGCCGAACACGCTCCCTTCGTCCTCGACTGCCGCCGCCGGCTGCCGTCGGGACCCACGATCGAGGTGCTCTGAACCCATGCCGCGCATCGTCTGCGTCGCCGGGGCCCGCCCCAACTACATGAAGATCAAACCGGTGATGGACGCCCTGGAACGCCGGGGCGCCGAGGTGGTCCTCGTCCACACCGGCCAGCACTACGACCCGGCCATGAACGACGTGTTCTTCGCCGACCTCGGCATCCGTCCGCCCGACCGCTATCTCGGGGTCGGCTCCGGCACCCACGCCGAGCAGACCGGACGCGTGATGACCGCCTTCGAGCCGCTCCTGGAGGAGGTCGCCCCGGACGTCGTCGTCGTGGTCGGCGACATCAACTCCACACTGGCCTGCGCCCTGGTCACCGCCAAGGCCGGACCACTCCTCGCCCATGTCGAGGCGGGCCTGCGCAGCCGCGACTGGAGCATGCCGGAGGAGGTCAACCGCGTCGCCACCGACCGCGTCAGCGACTATCTGCTGGCCCCCTCCCCCGACGCCGCGGAGAACCTGCGCGCGGAGGGGTACCGGGAGGACCAGATCCACCTGGTCGGCAACGTCATGATCGACACACTGCTGGCCAACCTGGAACGGGCCCGGTCCTCGGACATCCTCGATCAATACGGCCTGTCCACGGGCGAGTTCGGCCTGGTCACCCTGCACCGGCCCGCCAACGTGGACGACCCGGAGGTCCTCGCCGGGCTCCTGAAGGCCCTGGGCGAGATCGCCGGCCGCTGCCCGCTCGTCCTGCCCGTGCACCCGCGCGCGGCCGGAAAGCTGGCCGACATCGGCGTCCCCGGGGGTATCCGGCTCGTACCGCCCGCCGGATACCTGGACTTCATCGCCCTGCAGGACGCCGCCCGCGTGGTGCTGACCGACTCCGGCGGAGTCCAGGAGGAGACCACGGCGCTGGGCGTGCCGTGCGTGACCCTGCGGGACAACACCGAGCGGCCCATCACCGTCGAGCAGGGCACCAATGTGCTGGCCGGCCGGGACCCCGCACGGATCGTGTCCACCGTGAACGCGGTGCTGGACGCTCCTCCCGCGCCGCGCCGGCCCGATCTGTGGGACGGCCTCGCCAGCGACCGTATCGCCGAGGTGTTGCTGGAGGGAGGCACCGCGAGCACCCGGCCGAGACCCACCGACCAGCCCAGCCCCGAGGACCGAACGTTCCCCATATGATCCGCCTGCAACATATGCTCGTCGAACGTCTGGTCGTAAGGGGGGACCACCATGGATCTCGCTGAGATCTTCCGGGTCATGCGCAGGCGCTGGTACGTCCTGCTGCCCGGGCTGCTGCTGACGGCCGGCCTGATCGTCGGCGTGGTACTGCTGGTTCCGGTCAGCTACCAGTCACAGAGCACGGTGGTCCTCCTCAACTCCCAGAAGGCCACGGTGGCCTACGACGGCAACCCGTTCCTGAGCACTCAGACCTCGCTCACCGGCATGGCCGACAGCCTGGCCCGCAATCTCAACTCGGACGTCTCCATCCGGGAGCTGAAGTCCCGTGGTGCGAAGGGCACGTTCGAGGCCAAGCTCGCCGACAACGCGCAGGGCCCGCTGATGTGGCTCACCGTGACCGGCACGGACAAGGCCTCCGTCCTGGCCTCGGACAAGATCCTGACCTCGTACGCCAAGGAGCGGCTGGACCAGTTCCAGCGGCAGCAGAAGGTCACCTCCAAGGCGATGATCCGTATGACGACGATCGTGCCTCCGCAGAACCCGGTGGCGCAGACCAAGACGCGGATCGAGTACATGGTGATGGCCGGTGCCCTGGGCCTGGTGCTGAGTCTGGTGCTCGTCTTCTACGTGGAGGCGCGCCGTCGGTCCCGCCCGGTGCCGCAACCGGTGGAACCCACGCTGCCGGAGGAGCCCGTTCAGCGGGTCCCCCTGCCCGAACCCGAGACCGAGACCGAGGAACGGGTCGCGGAACAGACGATGGCCCTGCGGACCCCGCCCAGCTGGTCGCGGTCCGCCGGACAGAGGACCGGCGCGGAACAGAGGGCGGGGCGGTCCGCCACGGCCGTGGCCCCCGCCGAGCCGCTCGACGAGGAGTCGACTCATGGACAGCGTTCGCACACCGGACAGCGAGACCGCTGAACCGAGCGACACCCCGGCGCCCGCGGCCCCCGACTCCTTCGGCCGGAAGGTCCGGTCGGCGGCCCGCTGGAGCCTGATCAACACCGTGGTCATGCGCCTGGGCAACTTCGCCACCGGCATCCTGCTGGCACGGTTCGCCCTGGGACCCGCGGAGTGGGGTGTCTACGGCATCGCCCAGACGGTCCTCCTGGTCCTGCTCTCCGCCAACGAACTGGGCGTCAGTCTGGCCATCGTCCGCTGGGAGGGCGACCCGCGCCGCTTCGCGCCGACGGTGCTGACCCTGGCGACCGCGTCCAGCGGTCTGCTGTACGCCGCCCTGTTCTTCGCGGCGCCGACGGTGGCCGGGCTGCTCGACTCGCCCGACGCCTCGGGCGTACTGCGGGTGATGTGCCTGTGCCTGGTGATCGACGGGATCGCCCAGGTGCCGGCCGGCTACCTGACCCGGGAGTTCGCGCAGGGCAGGCGGATGGTCATCGACGCGCTGAACTTCGTGCTCAGTACCGCGGTGACCCTGGTGCTGGCCTTCGCCGGCTGGGGCGCGATGAGCTTCGCCTGGGGCGCGGTCGCGGGCAACATCGCCGCCCTCGTCGGCTGCGCCCTGGCCGCCCCCGGTCTGCTGCGGTTCGGCTGGGACCCCGGGCAGGCCCGCGCCCTGCTGAGGTTCGGGCTCCCGCTGGCGGGCGCGAGCCTGCTCGCCCTCGCCGTGGTCAACGTCGACACCATGGTCGTCGGCTCCACCCTCGGCGGGGTCTTCCTCGGCTACTACGTTCTGGCCTTCAACATGTCGGGCTGGCCGGTGCGGGTCATCTCCGAAGCGGCCCGGCGGGTCTCCTTCGCCGGCTTCTCCCGTCTCGCCGACTCCCCGCAGGCCCTGGCCCAGGGCTTCAGCCGCGCCCTGGGAGTGCTGGTCGCCGGCACCGTCCCGCTGTGCGTACTGCTCGGTGGCCTCGCCGGCCCCGTCGTCCGACTCGTCTACGGCGGCAAGTGGTTGCCCGCCGCCGACGCCCTGCCCTGGCTGATGGCCCTGGGCCTGATCCGCATCGGCTGCGAACTCGCCTACGACTGTCTCGTCGCCGTCGGTCAGCGCCGCTCCCTCATCCTCGTGCAGGGGTTGTGGGTCGTCGCACTGATCCCGGTCCTGATCGTCGGCGCTCGCACGGGCGGCATCGTCGGCGTCTCCCAGGGCCATGTCCTGGTCGGTGCCGGCCTGGTCGTGCCGGTGTTCCTCTACGCCCTCGGCCGCGCGGGCATCGGACTCGTCCACATCGCCAGAGCCTGTGCCTGGCCCTTCCTCGGGGGAATCGTGATGACCCTGGTGATCCTCGCCGCCAAGCAGCTCCTCGGCGACGGCACCCCGGCCCTGTTCGCCATCGGCACGGCCGCACTGGCCAGTTATGTGGTGTGCGTGCTGCCCGGGCGCCGTTTCCTGCTGGGCTCCCGGGCGGTGGCGACCGTATGAACCGGCTCCACCTCCTGCTCGCCGGCCTGACCCTGGTGCTGTGCGTCGGCTGCTCCGAAAGCACCGGCTCGACCGCGGCGTCCCAGGCTCCCAGCACCACCCAGGACGCGCCCTCTCCGTCGGCGAGCCCCAGTGCCGACCCCTCGGCCTCGCCGTCCAGCGCCTCTCCCTCGGCTCACGCCACGCACAGCTCTCCGAGTGCCACTCCCTCGGCGCGCGCCACGACCATCGCACCGCAGGAAGCCGCCTTCCCCGACGCCCGGTCCGCCGGCCCCCGTATCTCCCTCAAGCCGGACAACACGGGGAACCTGAGCATCAGAAGAAACGGCATGGTCATCAAGGGCAGGAACATCACCGGCTCGCTCGACATCTACGCGAACAACGTGACCATCGTCGACTCCAAGATCACCTCCACCAACTGGTGGGGGGTCAATCTGCGCCCCGGCTACCACGGGCTGCGGATCCTGCACAGCACCATCACCGCCGTCCCCGGCAAGGGTCCCGACAACGGCGGTGTCGACTACGCCGTCTCCAACATGGGCAGCAGCTCCATCGAGGTCGGGTGGTGCGACATCTCCGTGTTCGGCAACGCCCTTTCCATGGGGCAGGGCAACATCCACGACAACTACGTCCACGACCTCGTGCCGTTCCGCAACGAGGGCGGCGAGTGGCAGCACACCGACGCGGTGATCAGCAGCGGCGGCAGCACCGGCACACTGATCATCCGGCACAACACCCTGCTCAACCCGGTCGCCGTCGACCAGGGCGCGTCCGCGGCCATCGGCCTGTTCGCCGACACCGGCCATGTCTCCAACACCGTCGTCGACAACAACCTGCTGGCCGGCGGCGCGTACGCCCTCTACGGCGGCGGTGACGGGGCCACCGGGATCACCGTCACCAACAACGTCTTCTCGACCCGGTACCACGGCAACTCCGGTGTCTACGGCGCCGTCACCGCCTGGAACGCCGGTGGCTCCGGCAACGTCTGGCAGGGCAACCGGTTCTCCGACGGCACCGCGCTCACCCCCAAGCCGGCCGACTGAGGAGGACCACCATCGTGAGACGCATCGCCCGCGCTCCCTGGGAGTTCCTCAAGCGCGCCTTCGGCTGGCTCGTCCTCTTCGAGCTCCGCAACAAGATCCTCCTCGCGCCCTCCGCCATCCGGCTGCGCCGCCTGGAGACCGCAGAGGTACGCCGCCTCACGGCCACCGTGGCCGCCCTGCCCGACGCCCTCGTCGCCACGGTCATCGCCACCCACCGCCGTCCCGACGAGCTGCGGGCGGCCGTACGGTCCGCGCTCGCCCAGACCGTCACCGACCAGGTCGTCATCGTGGTGGACGACGGCGCCGGACTCCCCGAACTCCCGGACGACCCGCGGCTGTTCGCCGTCTCGCTCGCGCACAACGTCGGCATGGCCGGTGTCGTGCGCAACGTCGGCATCCGGCTCACCCGCTCGCGGTACATGGCCTTCCTCGACGACGACAACCTGTGGGAACCCGACCACCTGGAGCGGGCGTTGGCGGTCCTGGAGTCCCCCGACGGACCCGACGGCGTCTACACGGCCCTGCGCCGCGTGCTGCCGGACGGCACCGAACGGGACATCCTGTCCGTGCCGTTCGACCGCCACCGGGCCGCCCGCGAGTCCTTCCTGGACACCAACGCCTTTGTGGCGAAGCGCGACAGAGCTCTGCGCTTCAGCCGGCTGCGGCGCACCCCGAAGGTGCTGCCGCGCGAGGACTGGGAACTCGTGTACCGCTACAGCCGCGGTCACGAGGTGCGCCACGTACCGCACGCCACCGTGCGGTACCTGGTCAACCCCGGGAGTTTCTACACGACTTGGTCCGGCTGAGGGCCGGGCCTCACGGTCCCGGCGTGGCCCGCAGCGCACCCGGCCGGAGCAGCGCGGTCGCCGCCATGCGGCTGGCCTTGCGGCCCAAGGCGGCCCTCGACGCCTCGCGCAGGAACACGGCACCCCTGAAGCACGCCGTGGCGAGGGCGCTGTGCCGCCGCCTGTACAGCCGTACGCGATTGAGGGTGAGCAGGGTCCACAGCCGGGGCGACACCTGGGAGTCGCCGCCCAGGTGGACGGCCTCGGCCGTCGGCTCCAGCTGCGTGGCATATCCGAGGTCCCGGGCGCGCAGGCAGTACTCGGTCTCCTCCGAGTAGAGGAAGAATGACTCGTCCCACGGACCGCACGCGGCCAGGCAGTCGGCCGAGACGGCCATGAGCGCCCCGGTCGCCCAGTCCGCGCGCGTGGGTCGGCTGTACGCGGCCGGGTCGGTGACGAGTTCGCTCAGGCTCGGGAAACGCCCGGCCCGGCGGTTGCCGATCACGGCCTCGCCCAGCGCCCGGGACACGCTGGACTCGCGGCGCAGCGAGAAGTGGGGCGTGTCATGGCCCTCCTCGTAGAGGAGGGGTACGGCGATCCCCACTCCGTCGCCCAGTCGGTCCACGAGCCGTTTGGCGCAGCCCTGCCGCATCCGGATGTCGGGGTTGCAGATGAGCACACCTCCGTGGTCACCGGCGGCGTTCAGCGCCGCGTTGACGCCCGCCGCGTATCCGGCGTTGCGGCCGGTCCGGACGACCGTGGCGTCGGGGGCCAGCGTGCGCAGCACCTCCAAGGTGTCGTCGGCGGAGTCGTTGTCGGCGACGACGAGCCGCCAGTCCAGGCCGGCCATGCCGTCGGGAAGCGCGGCGAGGAACCCGGGGAGCACCGAGGCGCTGTTCCAGGTGACGACGAGGACGGCGATCGGGCTCAACGGGACTCCACGAGTTGGGGGAGCTGGTCTTCGGAGGTCCTGCGGGGCGCCGGGACCGCGGACGCGGACACCCCGCGCCGGATGAAGCCCAGGTAACTGCACCCCGCTCCCAGCATCAGGAAGTACATGCCGGCGAACATGGGGAAGCTGAGCGAGTCGAAGGTGGCGCTGATGACCAGGGCGACCAGCGACGAGGCGAAGAAGGCCTGCCCCAGTTCGCGGTCGGCGTCGGTACGGGCCAGCCGCCGGATGGCGCCGCCCTGGTGGATGCCGGTGATGAACACGGTGAGCAGGGCGATCAGCCCGAGCGCGCCCATCTCGGCCAGACCGAGCATGTACTGGTTGTCCGTGAAGAAGTACAGGTCGGGCGTGAAGGTGCCGAAGCCCCGCCCGAACAGCGGATGTTCCTTCAGGTACGGCACGATCGCGCTGTACTTGACCGTGCGGGCCTGGGTGCTGCTGTCGGAGTTGGACAGGAACGACGCGAACAGACCCGTGATCGTGCCGATCAGCCCGGGGATCAGCACCTTGAAGACGGCCACGGAGGCCGTCATCACGCCGATCGCCGCCCAGCGCAGGGCCGGCTTCCAGCGCGGCACCATCACCAGGGCGACGATGAGCAGCCCGATGATCGAGGTCCGCGACACCGACAGGGGCAGCGCACCGGCCATCAGCACCACCGGCGCCCAGCGACGCAGGACGTGGAGGTGACGGCGTACGGGATCGAGGGCCTGCTGGATCGCGAAGGGCAGCAGGATCGCCAGCATGCCGGCGAACTCCAGGGGCTGGGCCGTGGTGGCGCGGGGCCGGGTGAAGGCACCGCGGTCCAGGGTGGTCACCGCGGCCACGCTGCTCTGGAGACCGGGGATGTGGATGGAGTCGGCGATGTTGGTGGCGGCGAAGAAGTCGTAGAAGCCGATCGCGGCGACGAGGGACGCCATCACCACCACACGGCGCATCAGCACGTCCAGTCGGGCGCGCTCCTGGACGGCCGCCGAGGTCAGCACGACCAGGGACACCCACACCAGGTACCCGATGAGCCCCCGGTCGGCGCCGAGGACCTCCTCGTGGGAGCTCTCGCGCATGGCGTCCGCGATGTACGCGGCCATGACGGCGAGTCCGAGCACGCACACCACGACCCGTACCAGTCGGGTGCCCGGCGCGGGCAGGACGCGGCCGCCGAGCCAGGTTGCCAGGTACCACAGCAGCCCCAGCAGGGCGAAGACGTTGGCCGGGGTGCCGACGCCGCCGAGGGCTGGCAGGGCCAGGTTCGACGGGATGAAGAAGGCCAGCACCAGATAGACGGTGAGGACCGCGGTCGCGTCGACCCGGCGGCTCAGCCAGCCCGGTCGTTCCCGCTTCGGGACGCGGGCCTCCTGCGGCCGTGGCGTCCCCTGGCGCCGACGGCGGACCACCGCGACGCCCTCCATCAGGATCGACAGCAGGAAGGCGCTGACGACGCCCAGGATGATCACGGCCGCGATGTCCTGGTAGCGGCTCTTGGACTTCGCCACCGGTGTCTGCGGCAGCACGACCGGCGCGGTCTGCACGAGGTAGGCGGGCGGGACCTTGGCGGCGGCCTGCAGGGCGTCGAGCTGCTCACCGGCGAAGGTGGTCAGGGTGTTGGTCTCCTTCAGCACCTTCGCCCGGTCGGTGCCGGTGACGCCGAGCACCAGCAGCGGGCTGTCGCTCTCCGGCGCGAAGCCGGCCGTGTACTGGTCGGTGACGCCCCGGCTCTGCAACTCCTTGGCGGCGTCGCTGGATTCGAGGGTCCTGATCAGCACGTCGGCGGTGACGATGAGCGAACCGCCCGCGTTCGAGATGGGGTTGCCGAAGGTCGGGGCCAGCCGCGCGACGGCCGAGGAGTCCAGCAGCGCGACCGAGCTCTGCGACTCGTAGGAGACGGGGACGGACACATACAGATAGGCGCCGCCGAGCAGGCTGAGCACGGTGAAGGGCACCATGAAGTACCAGCGGCGGCGCAGAATGGCCCATATCTCACCAAGGCTCACAATTCCTCCCCCGATTCGGTGGCATCCCGCCCCACACCCTGCCAGTATCGGCAGTGACGGAAGGAACCCGAATGTCGCCTGGGAATGTGGCCGATGCACTGCTCCGCCGCTGGTACGTGCTGGTGGCCGCACTGCTGTTGACGGCCGCCGGCGCGTACTCCGTGGTCCGCCCGACACCCCAGTACGTCGGCTCCGCCGTGGTCGTCCTCAAGCCGCCCGTGACACAGAACCAGCCCAACCAGCTGACGAATCTCCAGCCGCCGCTCGCGATGGTCTCCTACTCCGTCGTCCAGCAGCTGGAATCCCCGGCCGGGGCAAGGGAGTTGAAGGCGGCGGGCGTCAGCGGGACCTACCGTCTCGTCCCCCGCAACAGCGGCACGAGCGCGACGCCCCGCTATCTGATCCCCTCGCTGCAGGTGCAGTCGCAGGCGTCCGCTCCCGACGCCGCGGTGACGGCCGTACGCCGCGTCATCGACGTCTACACCCAGCATGTCGAGCAGATGCAGACGGCGCAGCGGGTCCCCTCCACGGGGCGGATCACCGCCTCCGTCCTGGTGGCCCCGAGCGCCGCGGAGGTGCAGGGCAACAAGAGCCGGGGCCTGGCGGGCGTGGCGCTGCTGGGCCTGGCCGCCGGGGTCGTGGGCGCGCTGTGGCTCGACCGCTACGCGCTGAGCCGCCGCACGGACTCCACGCGCCGGCACGCCGGTCCGGTGCCCGTGCCCAACTGAGTCGTTCCGGTGGTTCATCAGATACCGCGACGCTTCCACGACTCCCACCACAGCATCTCGCGCCCGCGCTCGAACACGGCCGACCAGACGAGCGGTTGCAGATACGGCATCGCCTTCGGCCCGATCCGCTCGCGCAGCCGTAGCGCGCGGTACTCGGGCAGCGCCCGGTACCCCGGGAGGCACTTCTCGGCGAACGCCACGCAGTCGTCGACCGGTACGACGCCGGTGCGCCCGCGGTCGTAGGCCCGGTAGGCCCGGCGCAGCGCGAAGCGAGCGAGGCGGGTGTGGACCTGGCCGGCCAGCCGGTCGGCGTGGGGCAGCAGGTCGCCGCACTTGGTGAGGACCGAGTCGAAGGCGACCAGGCGCTGGCGCAGGTCGTCGAGCTGGCCGCCGAAGTCGGTGGTGGACATGTTGTTGCCGTGGACACGATAGAAGGCCTGGTCGGCGCCGCGTATGTAGCCGACGTCGGCATGGGCGGCGAGCCGCATCCACATCTCGATGTCGCCGGCGTGGGGCAGGGCGGGGTCATAGCCGCCGACCTTCCGCTGGAGGCTGGTGCGGACGACGACCTCCGGGGAGGTGATGCAGCCGGTGCCCTCGCGGAAACGCCGCTCCAGCCACCAGTGGCCCGGGTAGACGACCGAACCGGTGCTGTGCGTACGGGCCTTGGGCAGTGGGCCGCCGTGCTGGAAGCGCAGGGGGCGACCGTAGGCGAACCCGGCCTCGGGGTGGGCGTCCAGGAGCGAGGCGGCGCGGACCAGCGCGCCGGGCACCAGTCGGTCGTCGGCCGACAGAAGGGCGACGTAGTCGCTGTCGGCCCACTCCAGCAGGCCCTCGTTGTAGGTGGCGATATGGCCCTTGTTGGTCCTGTGGACGAGGACGTCGATGCGCGGGTCGGAGGCGGCCAGCTTCTGCGCGACCTCCGCCGAGTCGTCGGGCGAGGCGTCGTCGATGATGAGTACCCGGACGTCCACGCCGTCCTGCTCGTCCAGGGCGCTGCTCACGCAGTCGGCGAGGAAATGGCCGTACTTGTAGCACGGGATCACAACACTGACGGTGCTCATCTGATGGGGGAAGCCAATCCCCGGTGGTGGTCCCCCGCGGCCTCGCGGGGGACCACCACCGGTGGGGTGTTGTCGGTCAGTTCTTCTTCTTGCGGACGGTCGTCTTGCTGGTCAGCGTCCAGCTGTGGGACTTCACCGTGTGGCGGTTCCTGTCCTTCGCCGTGAGCGTGACCTTGAACCGGGTGCCGTCCGGCAACGGGCTGGACAGGTGGACGGTCACCTTGTGGGTGGCCCGGTTGTAGGAGGTGACGGCCGTGACATGGAGCTTCTTGGCCGCCTTGGAACCCTTCAGGACGGTCACGGTGGCCTTGACCGACGACAGCTTCACGTCGGCGGGCAGGGTGGTGACCAGCGGGCTGCCCGCGTCGGCGGTGTGCGCCAGCAGGGACGTGGTCACCTCGGAGGAGGTGACGGTCGCCAGCTGGGCGCTGGGGTCGTCGGCCGTGAAGACCGGGCCTACCCAGTAGTTCGCCGATCCGTACGAGCTGTTCGGGAAGGCCGAGTCGCTGCCGTACCGGTAGAGCCCGTTGTGGTGTGCGGTCGTGTCGGCCGTGGCCGTCAGCGGATAGGACTGGTGGGCCGCCGAGAAGTAGCCGCCGTCCACCGCGTAGTTGCCGTTCGGCGCGTGGTAGGAGACGACGTACGCCGTGTCCGCGGTGACCGCCACCGGAGTGGCGAAGGTCAGCGTCTGCCAGCCGGACGCCGTCTCGTTGGTGAAGGTGCCACTCGCGAGCAGCGTGCCGTCGTCGCCCCACAGGCTTCCGGTGTGGGTGCCCGTGTTGCCGGTGCCCTTGTAGAAGGTGACGCCGGTGATCCAGCCCGCCGAGGAGGACGTGAACCGGGTGCCCAGCTCGACCGAGTTGGTGTCACCGGTCACGTCGGTGGTGGCCGGCACCGCGGACGAACTCCACAGCGTGCAGGGGCAGGTCACCGCCGGCGGCGTGGAACTGGTGGTGAAGCTCCAGGTCACCGGATCCGTCATGGCGTTGCCCCACACGTCGGAGGCCTGGACGGAGGCGGTGTACGTGGTGTGCAGCTCCAGTTCGGTCGACGGGGTGAAGGTCGCCTTGTTCGACGCGGGGAAGGTGACCGCACCCGGCACGGTGTTGCCGTCCGGGTCCTTCACGGTGAACGTCACGCTGTCGGTGTCGATCGCCGAGCTGAAGGTGGCCGACACCGGTGCGGTGATCGAGGTGCTGGTCGCCCCGGAGGTGGGGGACGTCGAGCTGACGGTGGGCGGGGTGGTGCTGGCCGTCGAGGTGTCCAGCACCACGTCGACCCAGTAGTTGCTGCCGGAGGACGCGGAGGACGGGAAGGCGCTCGTCGAGCCGTAGTGGTAGACGCCGTTGCCGCCGTCGGTGCCGGACTTCAGACCGGTGAGCGGGGCCAGGCCCGCGTCGCTGTTGCTGAAGTAGCCGGCGTCGTACGAGTATCCGCCGTTGGGCGCGAAGTACGAGGCCACATAGGTGGTGTTGGCCTTGACCGTCACCGGGGTGGAGAAGTTCAGCTGCTGCCAGCCGGAGGCCGACTCGTCGGTGAAGGTGCCGGTGGCCAGTCGGGTGCCGGAGGCGCTCCACAGGCTGCCGGTGTGGGTGCCGGTGTTGGCCGGCGACTTGTAGAAGCGGACGCCGGTGATCGAACCGGCCACCGTGGTACGGAACTTGACGCCCAGCTCCAGCGAGCTGCCGTCACCGGCGTTGACCGTGCCGGGCACGGACGAGGCCGCGAAGATGGAGCAGGGGCAGGCCTGGGGGCCGACCGTGATCGGGATGGTGGTGACGGCGCCGATGTTGACGCTGTCGTCGACCGCGCGGACCTTGATGGACGCCGAGCCCGGAGTCGTCGGGGTCCAGCTGTAGCTCCAGGACGACAGGCCGGTGGCCGCCTGCCAGGTCGATCCGCCGTCGGTGGACACCTCGACGCGGGCCACCACTCCGCCGGAGTCGGTGGCGGTGCCCTTGATGGTGACGGGCTTCAGCGCCGGGACGGTGGTCCCGGAGGACGGGCTGGTCACGGTGATGGTCGGACCGGTGGTGTCGGTGGAGGCGGAGGCGCTGACCAGGTTGCTCTGCAGGGTCAGCGGCTGGACGCCCATGTCGGCGAGGATGTTCACGGTCGCCTGCTGCATCCGCGAGTCCTCGGTGACCACGGTGTCATCGGGGTTGTACGTCGGGATGTTGGTCAGACCCCACGACCACTGCACGGTCCCCGAGCCGAACACCAGGGCCCCGGAGTCCTGGTCGCGGAACTCGACGAGATGGTGCGTCGCCGTGCCGTTGCCGTAGACGTTGCCCCAGTCCTGGCGGAGCTTGCCGTCGTTGATGTCGACCGTCGTGGACGACACGTCGATGGCTCCGGCGGGTCTGGTGGCGTTGTCGATGTCGCTGTCCCACTCGTACCCGAGGGTGCCCGTCGGGAAGGTGGCGGTCTGGCTCGAAGTGAGGTTCGCGATCGAGGTGTTGCGCCAGATCCGGTTCTTGCCGTACGAACCCGGGACCGTGATGGCGTCGCTGCGGTAGCCGTTCACCGTGAACATGGAGCCGGTGAGGATGTTCGGCGGCTGGTAGTCCTGACCGTAGTTGGTGCTGGTCGGGTCCATCCAGGTGCCGGTCCAGACGCCGCTGGGGTCGGCGATGCCGTTGTTCTGCGCCATCTTGGTCATCTTGTAGCAGACCAGGGTGCGGTCGGCGGTGCTGGTGCCGTCGATGCTCGGGGCGAGCCGGGTCTTCCAGAAGACCTCGTTGCCGCTGAAGAAGCCCTGCCGCACGCCCGCCTTGCGGGCGGCCAGCACATTCGAGTACTGGCTCTGCGTCCAGTACTCGTCGTGCCCGGAGGACAGATACACCTTGTGCTTCTTCAGCAGGGTGGCACCGCTGCTCGACGACACGTCCACGCCGGACGTGTAGCTGACGTCGTAGCCGTTGCGCTCCAGCCAGGACAGCATCATGTACTCGGAGCCGTAGATGCCGTTGTCGCCGCCGATGTCCAGCGGCCGGTTGTAGCTGACCTCGTAGGCACGGCCGTCCGGCGCGGGGCCGGTGCCGCCGTAGAGGTCCTGGCCGCCGTAGTCGTTGTACGCCTGCCAGGTCTGGTCACTGGTCTGCACGACGATGTCGGAGGTGCTGGAGTCGTTGCGGACCACGAACGGGTACGGCATGAGACCGTCGCCGTCGGTCTGCGTCAGGTTGGCGATGTACAGGCCCGACACGGCGTCGCTGGGCACGGTCCAGGTCGCGGTCACCGGCCAGTTGCCGCAGTCGACCAGGCCGGTGCTGCTCTTGGTGGTGCAACTGGCGGGCTTGGACGTGTAGTTGGCCGGGTACGTCACGGCCGCCTGCGCCGCGGTCGACATCTGGCGCGCGCCGTCGCCGCCGTACCAGCCCAGCCGGTAGATCTGGATGTTGTACGAGCTCTTCGACTGGACCTTGAACTGGACGGTGTCACCCGCCTGGACGCTCTCCTTGGTGGTGAAACCCTGGATGTCGCCATAGGCGTTGGGCGAGAACCAGTCGGACTTGGGGCTGCCCGTCTTGGAGTTCTCGCAGACGACGGGGTTCGATCCCGAACCACACGGATCGGACGCCGCCTGGGCGGACCCGGTCAGCGGGAGCACCGCCAATATCAACGCTGCCACGACGGCGAGGCGGCTGCCTCTGATCCGTCTGCTCCATCTTTTCATGTGTACCTCTCAGCGGTGCTGTGCAGGACCGACCCGTGCGGTCTGCGTGGAGCGTGAAACCGTGGGGGGGTCAGCCGCGAAGCGCGTGGATGAGCGTGTCCACGACGCGCTGCTGCTGGTCTGGGGTGATGTGGGGGTGGAGCGGGAGCGAAAGGATGCGGTCCGCCGCCTTCTCCGCGTTCGGGAAGTCGCCCCGCGAGTACCCGAGATGGCTGTACGCCGGTGTGAGGTGGACCGGTGCCGGATAGTGCACGCCCGCGCCGATGCCCTCGGCGTTCAGCTTGCCGACGACGTCGTCGCGGTCGGCGCCGTCGACCTGGACGACGTACAGGTGCCAGACATGGAGGTTGCCGGGTGCCGTGACGGGGAGCACGACCTGTCCGCTGGCCGCGAGGTCGGCGAGCAGCTCGTCGTAGCGGGCCGCGGCCGCGCGCCGGGCCGCGTTGCCGTCGGCCAGCCGTGCCAGCTTCGCCCGCAGGACGACGGCCTGCAGTCCGTCCAGCCGGCTGTTGAACCCGGGTACGTCGTGGCGGTACTTGGCGACGCCGCCGTGGTTGGCGACCGCGCGGACCAGGTCGGCCGCCTCCTCGTCGTCGGTGAGCACCGCGCCCGCGTCGCCGTAGGCGCCCAGGTTCTTGCCCGGGTAGAAGCTGGTGGCCGCAATCCCGCCGCTGCCCGGCGTCCGGCCGTCGCGGGTCGCGCCCTGGCACTGGGCGGCGTCCTCCACCACCCGTACCCGGTCGGGCAGTTGGCGGGTCAGCTCGGCCACCTCTGCCATCTGCCCGTACAGGTGCACGGGTACGACGGCGCGGGTGGCGGGGCCGACCGCGTCCAGCGCGGCCTGGGTGTCGAGGAGGTAGCTGTCGGGCAGGCAGTCCGCCAGGACCGGGCGGGCCCCGATCCTGGCGACCGCGCCGGCGGTGGCGATGAAGGTGTTGGCGGGTACGACGACCTCGTCGCCGGGCCCGACGCCGCTTGCGCGCAGGGCGAGTTCGACGGCGTCCGTGCCGTTGGCGACGCCCACGCAGTGCGCGACGCCGCCGAATTCGGCGTATTCACGCTCGAACCGACGGACCTCGTCGCCCCCCACGAACGCGGTGTTGGCCAGGACCCGTTCGAATCCGGCCCGCACCTCGTCGGCGACCTCCTCATGGGCCGCCTTGAGGTCCACAAGCGGAATCTGGTTCATGTCAGCGGTCCCCCCACTGTTCTGTTCGCTTCACTGATCTGTTCGCTTCGCGAGTTCGTCCAGCGCGGGCGCGTCCGCCGCGCGCAGTCGTCGGGCCGGGCTCCCCACCCAGACCTCGCCCGGCGGTACGTCGCCGAGCACACTGCTCCCCATCCCGATCAGCGACCAGGCGCCGACCGTCGTGCCCTCCCTGACCAGAGCCCCGGAGCCCACGTAGGCGCCCCGCTCCAGGCGCGCTCCCCCGCCCAGGCGGACGCCGGACGCCAGCGTGGCGTGGTCCTCGACCACGTCGTCATGGGTGAGGACCACGTGCGGCATCACGGCGACGTGCGCACCCACCCGCACGGCCGCGGTCAGCACGCAGTGCGGCAGGAGCACCGAGCCGGGGCCGACCTGCGAGGTCGCCGAGACCGCCGCCGTCGGGTGGATCACGGTGGCGTAGCGGTCCGCGGGCAGGCCGAGCCTGTGGACCAGGCGGGCGCGGGCCGCGTAGTCCCTCGGGTTGCCGACGCAGATCACCACCTGCGCGTCGGGCAGCTCGTGGACCAGGTCGCAGCCGCCGAGGACGGGCACGCCGTCCACTTCGGTGCCGTACAGGGCGGGGTTGTCGTCCAGGTGCCCGAGCAGCTTGAACTCACCCGTGTCCGCGACGGCCTGGGCGGTCTCCCGGGCGAAGCCGCCCGCGCCGACGATCACAAGTTCGTTCATCCACGGGCCTGTTCGCGCAGCGCTGCCACGACCCGGTCCTGCTGGGCCTCGGTCATGGTGTGGAAGAGCGGCAGGATCAGCGAGTCGCGGGTGAGCCGCTCGGTGACCGGCAGGGGTGCGCGGGGGTGGTCCACGTAGGCGGGTTCGAGGTGCGCGGCCATGATTCCGCGCCGCACGGAGACGCCGGCGTCGGCGAGCGCGGCGAGCAGGTCGTCGCGGCCGACGAGGAAGTCCTCGTCCAGCAGTACCCAGTAGGACTGGAAGTTGCTCTGCCCGTGCGCGGGGTCGCGTACGGGGGTGAGGCCGACGACGTCGTGCAGCAACTCCTCGTAGCGGGCGGCCAGCTCGCGGCGGCGGGCGATCATCGCGTCGAGCTTGTCGAGCTGGACCAGGCCGATCGCGGCCTGGACGTCGGTCATCCGGTAGTTGAAGCCGACCTCCAGATAGCTCTCCAGAACCGGCTTGTTGCTGGCGTGGCGCTCGGCCGC
>Ga0075367_10000141_pt1 | contig 21837 bp, 22 predicted proteins | sample EndMethybrTD3032_FD_71399 | JGI IMG/M metagenome (GOLD analysis project Ga0075367, IMG submission 71399) | Populus endosphere microbial communities from Tennessee, USA - Endosphere MetaG P. TD hybrid TD303-2 | ecosystem: Host-associated > Plants > Roots > Endosphere | place: USA: Tennessee... | reverse complement strand
GCCGTGTCGGAGCGGGAGGCACCACCCGCTCGAACAACTCCCATAGTTCATCCGGCACCAGACGCTCCACGATGTCCACGACCACAGACTATCGAACACGCCAAATGAGATGTCTTCTTATGCGGCGACGGAGTCCGTGCCGGTCGACGGAATCGCCGGCGTTCCCGCCTCTCCGGAGGGAGCACCGAACTCCACCGCCTTCGCCGCGATCATCGCGGAGTCCGTCGCCGGCCGCGGCCACGGGACCTACGAGGCCTGGGACGAGCAGGGCGCGGACGGGGGCGACCCCGCCTCCGATGATCGAGATCGCCGGTCTTGAGCCTCAGGAAGGGAGGGCGCGAGGGGGACGGGCCCGCCGGTACACCACACCGGGCAGATCCCGGGGCCGTCTCTCCCGCGCAGCAGCAGGCCTAGCAGGCCTGAACGACGGCGCGTTCATGAACCGTCGGATCCGGAAGCTTGAAGACTCAAGAAGATTCGGCCACACTGTCGTTTGATACTTCAAACATCTCGCTGCGGGGCTCCTCCCGTAGCCGTCTCACCGGAGTCGCCATGTCTGTTGCCTCTGACGCCGTCACCGCCCGCCGTGGTCCGCTCGTTGTGGCGGGAGGTGTGGTCGCCGCGATCGTGGCGGCCTCGGTGGCGGACGCCGTACTCGCTCTCCTCGCCCTGGCCGCGGGCGCACCCGACGACTTCCGGCCGCTGAAGGCGTCCTCGTACATCTTCCTGACGGCCGTCGGCGTGGTGGCAGGCGCGATCGGCTGGGCCATCGTGCGCAAGGTGTCGAAGGACCCCGCGGCGCTGGTGCGTTGGCTGGTGCCGACTCTCGTCGTGGTGTCGTTCGTGCCCGATTTCCTGCTCTTCGGCGACGGCGGCGCGACCGGTGTCGGGGCGCTGCTTCTGATGCACGTGGCGGTCGCGGCGGTCGCGGTGTTCACCTACCGCAAGGTCATGCCCCTGTCGTAGGGGCGAGCACCGACAATGAACGGCGGGCACGGACCGTAGCCCTGCCCGCCGTCCGCCCTCTGGTGTGGTCGGGCGCTCCTGCTGTCGCCGCGACGGCGAAGGCGGCGTAGAGCCGGTGCCGTCGGGTCGAGGTCAGAGGCCGAGTACCCGCTCGGCGTTGCGATGGAAGACGTCGGCGAGGACATCGTCCGAGTAGCCAATCTCCTCCCATTCCCGGAAGATCCGCTCGTAGGGCAGGCTCGGGTGGTCACTGCCGAACATGATCTTCTCGCGGAGCCGGCCGCGCACGTCCTTCTTGAGCTGGTCGGGGAAGTACTTGGGTGCCCAGCCGGACAACTCCCAGAAGACGTTGCCCTTGTGCAGGGCGACCGCGGTCATCTCGTGGACCCAGGGCCAGCCGGGATGGGCGGCGATGATCGTCATGTCGGGGAAGTCGGCCGCGAGATGGTCCACGGCCAGCGGGTGGGCGTGTTCGAGCCGGGAGCCGGGGCCGCCGGGCATACCGGCCCCCTGCCGGTCGTCCCGACGTCGATCATCACGGGCGTGCCGAGCCCGGAGATCGTCTCGAACAGTGGGCTCAGGGCACGGTCGTCGACCGCGTAGCGGCCCATGACCGGGTGGAAACCTGCGAGCCGCCAGGTCAGTCACCGGCCTTTTTGCCGAACCATCCGAGCGACCGGACGACGGACGCGCCGATAAAGAGGATGCCGAGAGGAACGATCGTGAACCAGGCAGCATCGGCTTTCATGGCCGCGAGCAAGGCGATGGCGCCGATGGCCAGCGCCAGGAGCACGAGCATGCCCAGAAGGACACGAATCTTGGAAACCAACGGAGGCCTCTCCCATGTTCAGCTGGGCTCTATTGACTAGACAGCGTTCGCTACCCGTTGGACCGCTGGCGACGGTTGCCCAGTAGTGAGGCAGCAAGCTCCCCGGCGTGACACCACGGCTCCGTCAGGAAGCTCATGGGGCGAGTTTCCCAACGCTGCCTTCCGGAGGCGCCAGTAGAACTACTTAATCGAATACGTAGGTTCACCGGCCGGGGCGGGGCAAAGCAGCGGCCAGCCGTACACTGGGCCATGAACGTGCAGGTCATAGCCGACCCAAAGGGGCGTCTGCTGTGGGCTTCACCGGCCCTTGCCGGTGCCGTCCATGATGTCCGGGCGGCCCGCGAGCACGGCATCATCGACGCTCTCGCCGAGGCCGGCATCACCAGCTGGGCGGACAAGGGCTACCAGGGCACAGGCGGCACGGTCCGCCTCCCGTACCGCGGCCGACGGGACCGCCTCTCCGTCGGTCAGCAGGCCGTCAACCGATCCCACGCAAAGGTCCGGGCCCTGGTCGAACAGGCCATCGCCACCCTCAAGTGCTCGACGACCCGAATCACCAGCCTCGTCCAAGCCGTCCTCACCCTCCAGCTGGCCAGCTCAAACTGAGGATGGAAAAGACTCTCTTCCAGGTCGCCCCCTTGGTGGCAGCCGGGCCGCGATACGGAAAGCGCCGCCGGCCGCCGCGATGAGCCACGCTTGACCTCAGGCAGCCCGAAGGAGGCGTCCTCGTCGTACCGCTCGACGATTCCGGACTGACCGCGGGCCGGGATCGCATGGCGGAAGGACACCGCTGAGGCCGGCGCCAGGACTTCGGGGGGTGCTCAGCGCCTTGAAGGATCGGTACGAGGACGATCCCCTGGCCCGGTGACAGGGTGTCGCGGATTCCGCCGGGGCGGGGGAGTCCAGGCACTCGTGACTCCCTTGTCCGTCGTCCCTCGTACCGAGGGGCGTGTCGAGGACCTACGGCGCAGGTTTTGGGTCATACCCGTCGGGCGTCCTGAGTGGCCGTCGTCCGGCGGAGGAGAGGCAGCAGTGTGACCGCCAGGAGTGCTGAGGCGAGGCCGAGGCCGCCGACGGCGGTGGAGAGGCCGCCTGTGGCGGACTTGAGCGAGGTGAGGGCGATCGGGCAGATGAACTGTCCGAGGAAGAACGACGCGGTCCACAGGCCGGTGCCGCGCCCGCGGTTGCCGAATTCCAGCTTGGACAGTGCCCAGGTGACCAGGGTGGGGAGCAGGAAACCGGTGCCGATGCCGTTGAGGAAGGTGCCCAGGATGAGGATGGCCACGTTGTGCGCCAGGCCGATCACCACGAGCCCGGCTGCGCACAGGGCGAAGATCGCGGGCAGTCTGCGCTCCGGCCGGCCGACCATCGAGGCGAAGATGACGCATCCGGTGACGGTGGCGGCGCTCGCGATCGCTGTGACCATGCCGATGAGGCCGCTCGACTGTATGCCCAGGCCGTTCATGAGATAGGCCATTTCCGCCGGGACGGCATAGAAGACGATGCCGCCGAACACCGACAGCAGGCAGACACCGGCCAGTCGGAGCCCGGAAGACCGCCGCCCTGCGACGGCGGGCGCCTGGTCCATGGCCGCGTCCGGTCGGGGCTCGGGCAGCAACAGCGCCAGCGCGGGGGCGAGGAGCAGTCCGACGGCGTAGAGGCGGAACGGCGCACGCCAGTCCGAGGCGGCCATCGCGCCGCCGAGGATGAAGAACGCGGTGGCGGAGATCGTGGCGCACACGGACTGCAGGGCGAGGTAGCGGTCGCGTACCCGGTCCGTGTAGTAATCGCCGATCAGGGTGGTGCAGGAGGTCATGATGAAGGCCTCGGCGACACCGAGGAGGGCGCGGCTGGCCACGATGGCGCCGAGCGAGTGCAGCCACAGCGGTGCGGTGCCGAACAGCGCGTAGAGGGCGGTCGCGACGACCAGCAGACGCTTGCGTCCCAGACGGTCGACGAGGACACCGGCGAGAGGAGCCAGCAGGGCGAGTGTGAGCGCGGGAATGGTGAGGAGCATCGGAACCAGTGCGTCCGCGCGTGCCGCCGTCTCGAACTGATCCTGCAGCTTCGGCAGCACCGGCGCGAGGAGCACGGCCCCGAGGACCGGCAGACAACTGCCGGTCATCAGGAGCAGCACGCGCAGAGGGCTCCCGGCTTCGGGCGCGGGCGCGGGCTCGGTGTCGGGGACGACGAAACTGCCCGAGGGCATGGGCGGGGAAGTGAATCCGGGCACGCAAGGACTCCAGCACAGCGGTGAGCAGGCGCGCAGCGGATGCCGCCGTGACCGTGCCACACCGCAGAGCACTGGTGCACCGAAGGGAAACGCCCGGACGAAAGAGGGGGCGTCAGGACTTGCACGACTATGGGCCAGGATGCGCCCGGTGCCTATCCCCTGGGTCATTCAACTCGTGGATCACGCATATCCGGTCCGTGGATGGTCGGCCAACTCCCGTGACGCCGCTCGTTGTTCGTGCGGCGTTCGCCAACCGCTCGTCGTCTGTCGGCTCCTGTCCCAACCCCACTGCCTCGCACAACTCGCTGTGAGTGAAGGGCGGGATGTGAAGGTCGCGCAGCAATCGCGTCACCCGCCTCCGCAGTTGGGCTGCACGTCGCAGGGCGGCCCGCAGGTCGGACACGAGATGGCCAGGGGATACCGGACGTCCGAAGACCGCGCACGCCGCACCTGCTCCGGGTTACGTCCCCGGAAGCGGTGTACGGGTTCGACCTGATCCGAGGGTTTGCTCTGGCATCGGGATGGTGCCCGCATGGATGAACGGCCACCGGCTGATCTTCGAAGTGTCGAAGCCTCGAAGGAGATCAGCACGATGACCGCACCGGACGGTGTGCCCCTGCACGCCCTCGCGGAGGACAATCTCGCCGCGTCGGGTCCCGACCTGCTGCGCCCGATGGTCAACGCGTTCGCCGACGCGCTCATGTCCGCGGCGGCCGATGCCCTCTGCAACGCCCGACACGGGGATGGCGTCCCGTCGAGTGCAACGCCGTTGCTTTGACCGGCAATCGTCATCCGACAGGACTCGCCCGATTCCCAGCCGGTTGACGCATTCCGATATGGGAATATGATGGCTGTCATGGCACGAGCAGCGACGACGTCGGACGCGTTCAACGCGATCGCCGAGCCGCAGCGCCGGGACATCCTGGCGCTGCTGCGGGCTGGTGAGCGGCCGGTGACCGAGTTGGCCCAGGAACTGGGGATGAGTCAGCCGGGGGCGTCCAAGCACCTGCGGGTGCTCCGGGAGGTGGGGCTGGTGCGGGTCCGCGGGGTGGGCAAGCAGCGCCTCTACGGCCTGGACGCCCGCGGGCTGCGGCCGGTCCACGAGTGGGTCGGCGGATTCGAGCGGTTCTGGAACGAGAGTTTCGACCGGCTGGACACCTACGTACAGGACCTCAAGCAGACGCGGCAGGAGGAATGACCGATGGCAGGGGCAAGGCGAGAAACGCGGGCGGAGCCGGTGACGGCCGACCGGGAGATCGTGATCTCCCGGGTCATCGACGCCCCGCGGGAGCTGGTGTTCGAGGCCTTCACCGAGGTCCGGCACCTGTCGCGGTGGTGGGGTCCGGAGGGGTTCACCACCACCACGCGGGCGTTCGAGTTCCGCGAGGGCGGGGAGTGGGACTTCGTGCTGCACGGGCCGGACGGGACGGACTACCAAGAGTGGATCACCTGGACCGAGATCGTCCCGCCGGAGCGGATCGCGCTGCTGCACGGTGAGTCCCGCGGCGACCCGAACGCCTTCGAGTCGGTCCTGACCTTCGCGCCGGACGGCGCGGCGACCCGGATCGTGATGCGCACGGTGTTCTCCACGAAGGAACTGCGCGACGAGGCGATCGAGAAGTACCACGCGATCGAGGGCGGCCAGCAGACCCTGAGCGGCCTGGCGGCCTACGTCACCGAGATCGTTCGGAAGGGGGCGGAGGGCTGATGGCCGGGAAGGTGTTCTTCAGCGTGTCGATGTCGCTGGACGGTTTCATCGCGCCCGAGTCCCCCGAGGAATTGATGGGGCAGCTATGGATGGAGCTCCAGCAGTGGGTGTTCCCGCTGCGGTTCTTCCGGGAGAACCTGAAGCTGGGCGAGGGTGGCGAGGAGGGCCGCGACAACGACGTCGCACGGGAGACGTTCGAGCGCACCGGCGCGAGCGTGATGGGCAAGCGCATGTTCGACGCCGGCGAGAAGATGTGGCCGGAGGAGGCGCCCTTCCACACCCCGGTCTTCGTCGTCACGCACACCACGCGTGACCCGTGGGAGCGGCCCGGCGGCACCACCTTCCACTTCGTCAACGACGGCATCGAGCACGCCCTCGACCAGGCCCGCGAGGCCGCCGGTGACCGAGACGTCCGCATCGCCGGCGGCGGCGCGACGATCCTGGAGCATCTGAACGCCGGCCTGGTCGACGAGTTCTCGATCACACTGTCACCGGTGCTTTTCGGCGCCGGCATCCGCCTGTTCGACGGCGTGGACGCGTCCAGGATCGCGTTGGAGCCGGTCCGTTCGGAGCCGTCGTCGCGGGTGACGCACCTGACCTACGCCGTACACCCACGGCAGCCGCGTCACCACTCCACCCTGGCGACGTGAGCACCCACGGCGCACACGCTTGAATCAGCAGGCCCCCACGGTCAACTGCGCATAGACACAGGCGGCAGGCGTCGGCGCAGGCGCGGACATCGTCATGCCGTGACCTGGGGCGGCCGTCCGCTCTCGGCAGGGGCCCGACTGCCCAACCCGGCGAACGTTCCTGGTCACCCCCTCGATCAGCGCACTGACCCTCCGCGGCCCGCTCTCCTGGGTTTCGGGGTCGGTACGAACGCCGTGTCGTCTACGACGACGTTCTTGATCGGCTTGCGGGATGTGTCGGCCATCAGCACCGGTGCGTCGCTGGTGAAGCTGTTGGGCGCGGTGCACCCCGCCGCGCGGGAGCCTGCCCTGCCTCCAAGAGCTGCGCCAAGGCTGTCGCCGGGCATCCCGGCCAGGCAGCCGATGGCAGCGGACTGGCCGACTTGGCCCCAGTTGACCTGTGGACCCGACGGGAGCTGTTGAGCCAGTCCATGCCGTCGTGAGAGGCCTGAGCGGCTACTGGGTTTCCTCGGGTTGGGCCTCCTGGTCCTGTGACTCGGCCGGGGAGACCGGCGTGGGCTGGGCGGTGTCGGGGGCGGTGTAGTAGACGGAGCGTCCCTGCTTGGTGCGCTGCGCCTGGCTCTTGGCGACGAGGTTTTCGAGGGAGGTGCGTACGACGGTGTTCTTGATGCCGCGGTCGGGGTGGGCCTGGCCGAGGGCGGCGGTGATCTCGACGGTGGAACGTGGTTCGTTCTGTTCGGCGAGGTGCTGGCGGATCAGTTCGACCAGCGAGGGCTGCACCGCCGTTGAGGTGGTGACCCCGGTCTTCTTGGCCGGCTTACGGGCTTGTGTGCGGCTGGGTGCGGCGGTGGTTTTCTTGGCCTGCTCAGTGGTGCTCGTGCGCGCGGCGGCTTTGCTGCGGGGAGCCGGCACGGTGGCCTGCTCGGGCGCGGCGGGCTCGGCCGGTGGCGGGGTGATGCCGAGTGCCTGCTGCATGTTCACCAGCACCGTGTGGTTGTGCTGCAAGGTGGCCAACTGCTGCTGGAGTGCGGCCATCTCCCCGCTGACGCGTTCCTGTTCCTTGAGGTTGTGCTCGAGGTCCTGGGCAACCTGGGCGGCGTACTGCGAGGTCAGATCCGTGGAGGAGGTTGTGCTCTCGGACATGATGCTGGCCTTTCCTTGATGTCACGGCCGAATAGGGGTCTGCGGCGGCCGCGGAGAACCCGGGGGAGTGACCCGCGCGCCAGGCACCGCACGTGCCGCATCACACCGCGTGGCCTGGCGTAGAGATAGTACGGACGGGCCGATGAGGTTGTTCCGCACAGCAACCGCCTTTTCCTCGGCCTGACCCACCCGCTTGACTCCGCACCTGGTCGACGGCCGACATGGGTTCTGCGCCGGCCGGTGCCGGGGATATTCCGGAGTCGATCACCGATCCCGCGGGACGTGGACCGAGGGTGTGGTTCAGCCGGTTCCGGAGCCGAAGGCCGCCAAGAACCGGTGGCACTTCGACTTGAAGGTCGGTGGGGACCGTGACGTCCACTGGACGTCCGCACGCAGCGGGTCAAGGCTACGGTGGAACGTCTGGTCAAAGCTGGTGCCACCGTGCTGCGGATCAAGGATGAGCCGGACATGGGGCTCTACGCCGCCGCCATGCAGGGCTGCGGCATCCGACCGGTCGGAGTGCTGCCTGGTCGGGGCCTCAACGATCAGTAACGACACCACGATTGACGGCGATCACTCCCACAAGGCATCGACGCAGCCGGCACGAGTGTGCTGAGGGGGCCGCGCATGGGAAGCCTGCTGAAGGGTGTCTCCGGGATCCGCTGGGGAGAGTTGCGCGATGCAGGCGAAGCCACGGCTGGGGGCATCCCTTCCTTGTTATCCCGGATCGCGTATGGAGAGGAGGACACCGTCCGTCTCGCCATCGATGAACTCGGCGATGTCATCTGCGCGTTGGGGTTCGTTGTCGGCGAGGCGACAGCCCCGACGGTCCCGTTCCTCCTGGAACTTGTCGGTGCCCCGCACGTAAGTTGCAAGGACGAGCTGATGGACCTGCTCGGAAGCGTCTGCCGGGCCGAGCAATGGCACTCCGCCGCCGCGGCGGCGAAGGACCGCAAGTACTACACGAGCTACCGCGAGCAACCCGGCTGGGAGGCAGCCGCCAGGGCTGCCGTGTACGCAGGCCGGCCAGTTATCGAAGGGCTCGCCTCGTCCGTGCTGCCGGAGTATGCCGCCCCTGCCCGGAAGTTGCTGCAGGTGATGGACGAGACGCCGCCCTTTCCGGACCTCTGAGCGATCATTGCGGGACAATCCTCAACAATGCCGTTGGACGTTGCAGTGGGTGATCAGGCAGACAGTGAGCCTTTTCCAGCCTCAGGTCGACGTCGCCAGATGCAGGGCGAGGACGGCCTTGACCAGGTCGGTGATACGGGTGGTGCTGCAGCGGAGCTTGCGCAGCAGGCGCCAGGACCTCAGGGTGGCCATCGCCTGCTCGCCGACCGCGCGGATCCTGGCGTGGGAGACGTTGACGGCTTGCTGGCCTGCGCAGATGTTCTCCCAGCGGGCGCGGTAGGGGACGCGCACGGTGCCGCCGGCACCCTGGTATCCCTTATCGGCCCAGCAGCGCACGTCGGCCTCGGCCAGGGCGTCGATGATGCCGTGGGTGCGGTAACCGATATTCATCTATTTCGCCCCGCCTTCGGCTATCCTCCGAAGGATTCCCCAGGGCTGTGCAGGGCCCGCCGGAGCTGGCTTCGCCCCAGGGCCGGGCGACAACTCGCCGGGCGGAGTCCCGTGTTCTCCAGCCCGTCCCCCGATGGTGCCCGACGTCCTTCCCGGATTCTCGAAGGAGCATGAATTGCGTGTGAATGTGCGTGTCCGACGGCGCCCGCAACTGACGGGGTTTCGCGCAGTAGCAACAGTTGCGGTGTCCGCGGCCCTCGTCGTGCCCCTCGCTGCGACCCCGTCGAGTGCGAACACGGTCCACGAGAGTGCGGCGGTCCGCGAGAGTGCGGCCGTCGGCCCTCGGACGCTCTCGGCGGTCCGACAGGACGGCACTGCGGAGACACGCGCTCACCTGCGGGAGTTAGCGCGGAAGTTGGTGGAAGAAGGAGTGCCTGGGGTGATCGTGCGGGTGGACGACGGTCACGGCAGGCCCATCGAGATCTCCGAGCAGGCCGCCTGGACGAAGAAGGACCATCGGCTCAGGGCGGACGACGAGGTGCGAGAAGCGTCCAACACCAAGACGGTGATGGCCACCCTCGTCCTGCAACTGGTCGCTGAGCACAGACTCGCCCTTACCGACCCGGTCGACAAGTGGCTGCCCGGCCAGGTGCGCAACGGCAGAGCGATCACCCTGCGCATGCTGCTCAACCACACGAGTGGGTTGTTCGACTACACCGAGGACCCCGCCCTCGCACCGGCCCTCACTGGCCGGGACTCCCGCGTATGGACGTCGACGGAAATCCTGAGCCTGGTGAGCAGACACCCGGCACTGTTCGAGCCCGGCACCGAGTGGTCGTACAGCAACACCAACTACATCGCGATCGGCGCCGTCCTGGAGAAGGCCACCGGTAAGAACCTTGCGGCGCTGGTGCGGGACCGGATCGCCGGACCCCTGGGGCTGCGGCACACCTTCTACGCCACCGGCTCCGCCTGGCACGACCGGCACGCGCACGGCTACGAACCTGACGCCGCCCACATGCCACCGGACGTCCCCGACGAATTCAGGAACTACGCCGGACCGCAGCACGACGACCACGTGGACGTCACCGGCGACTACGTCACGGCCGACGGAGCGGATGCCGCGATCGTGTCCACCGCCGGTGACTGGTCCCGTTTCTACGGCGCGCTGATGTCGGGCCGCCTGCTGCCCGCCGCCCAACTGGCCGAGATGCGCACCACTGTGCCGGAGGACGGGCCGGGGGACCCGGACGAGCTCGGCTACGGGTTGGGCATAGAGACGGCGAAGACCGACTGTGGCACGGTCTGGGACCACGTCGGCGTCGTCCCGGGCTATGCGACCTACAACGTCACCGACTCCACCGGCCATCGCACGGCCGCCTTCTTCTTTGCCACGTCCACTCTCAACAAGCAGGCGCACCAGACCGGCGCGGCCCTGATGGACGCGGTCAACTGCGCCATGTTGGACTGACCAGCGCGTTTCCGTGGGAGCCGCCTCCGGATCACGATGTGAAACGCTGACTGAGCGGATGCGTCCCGACGGAGCCCCTCCGGAGTCGAGTTCCCGTATCCCGAGCGACACGGTGGCCTCACGGACACCGGCGGCCAAGGCGACCACCCTGTTCCTCCGTGGCCGAGTGACCGGACCTCCGCTCCTATCAGCAGACGACGCTGCCGCTTGTCGGGGTGCGGCAGAATCCCCCCGAACTGCGCTGCCAGCACGGCCCGTTGTACTTCCAGCCCACCCATACCAAACAGCACCAGGGCCCCATTCACGCCGGCGTGGCGCTCTCACCCGGAGGCCGACGGAGCAGGTGCAGACAGACGACCGAGGCGACGACGGTCCGCCGTTCGCAGGCGTCCAGGCGAGGGTCCATTTCGACAACGTACTGCTGCAACCCGATCCACGAGTCGATGGTGCTCACCGTGACCCGGCCGAGAATCTCCGGCGCCGGGCCCCCTTCCGGATCGGTCTCCGTGAGATGCCATTCGGTGTGCAGGAGACCCAGCCGGGTGAGGAGGAGTTGGCGTCCCTGCTCCGTCTGGAGGCTCAACTGCCGGGTCTTGATGCGTCCACGGGGACCGGAGGTGCCGACCTCCCGGTCCGCGGCGTCGATGAAGCGGAACCCCACTGGCCCGAACTGCTCAATACGGACGATGAACTCGCCGGACGTTTCCTTGAGGACGAAGTACGTGTCGTCGGTGTACGTGACAAAGGCGAGCGGGGTCCCCTCCACGGTGGACACGGCCAGGGCAGGGCCCACGTATGTGCGCCACCGGGAACGCTTCGGCTGCCCCACCACGACGGCTTCCAGCTCGAACAGACCGGGTTCCGTCATCGGTCATCCTTCCCCCGCCACGGCTTCTCCCTCGACCGAGTACGTCCACTGTGACTGAGAACCTGCCCGACTCCCATCCCTCGGGCGGACATCGACGGCTCAAGGCTGCCGGCCATCAGTCCTCACCGACGTGGACACGATGCAGGGAGGCGAGTTCGACAACTTCGTCGTGGACGTCGTCGCGGTTCACCGCGACCATCTCCGTCTGTGGAGCAACGGCGCCCCGCTCCTGTCGCTCAGTGAGGTGAACGGGGCGGGGCAGGGAGACCGTAGGCACCGAGTTCGCCGCAAAAAGACGTATGGGGAGGACGCGGAGTGTCTTCCTCTCCCGGGGTGCCGTTCTGCATGAATTACCCGGGCCGATGCCGGTCGCCGCGAGGCACGCTGCGGCCAAGAGCAGGTTCGGCGCGATCGGCGCCCTGACCCCATGCAAGATTGCTTGCGCTAGTAACTATTATATATGCTGCGATACATGCGAGACCATGATGCCGTCGGTCTGACCGATGACGAGCGGAGCGTGATCCGGGCTCTGCGTCCGGCGATGGCGGCACTGATGCGGGCCTTCGACGAGGACCTGGAGAAGTCTCAGCGGCTGAGTCACGCCGAGTACATCGCGATGATGTTCCTCTCCGAGTCGCCCGAGCGCACCATGCGGCTGAGTGACCTGGCGGAACTCTGCCAGCAGTCCCCCTCGGCCGTGGGGCGCACCGTGAAGCGTCTCGAAGCCGAAGGCCTCGTCGGGCGGCAGCAGTCCGTTCAGGACGCCCGTTCGTTCAACGCCGTTTTGACCAAGGCCGGTCTGGCGCGACTGGAGGAGGCCACGCCGGTGCACGAGGCCAGCGTCCGCCGGCATTTCTTCGACCGGCTCGAAGGGGTCGACCTCGGCAAGCTCGCCGTCGCGTTCCAGCGCATCGCGCAGAACCCCTGACCCCGAAGCGCCCACTTCTCATGACTCGCATGCACTGTCGGGCGTGGGAAATCGGGGGAGACGCCGGGTCGCGGCATCTCCTCCTTTCCGCATGGCGGCATCGGATCCTCGTTCCCGTTTCGGATGGTCCGTGCCCAACGGCCTGCCGGGCGAAGGCGGTGAGCGTGGCGGCATCGGCGTAGGTGTCGTCCGCATGGCGCTGAGGCGCTCGAACCTGCCCCAGGCGCCGAGTTCGAGGGCGGTGATGCCGCGGGGAAGGTAAGAAGTTACGTGCGCGAGTAAGTTTCTCCCGGGAGAGTCCAGTTCCTCATTGTTTGCGAGCGCACGCAAACTTATAGTTGCGAGCGCGAGTAAGTAACTCCTCTCTGGGAAGGTCAGCCATGGCCACAACGCACACCCATGCCACCGGACACCGGGCGAGGCACCACACCGTGGAACTGTCCGCGGTCGGCGTGCTGATCCTCCTGGCAGGCGCCTTCCTGCCGATCATGGACTTCTTCATCACGAACGTCGCCCTGCCCAGCATCGACAGCTCCCTGCACGCCTCGGCGGCCTCGCTGCAGCTGGTGATCGCCGGATACGGCGTCACCTACGCAGCCCTGCTGGTGCTCGGCGGCCGACTCGGCGACCGCTATGGCCGTCACCGGCTCTTCCTCGCCGCGCTCATCGGTTTCGTCCTGGCCTCGCTGGCCTGCGGACTTGCGCCGAGTGTCGGCGTGCTGATCGCGGCCCGGATCGTCCAGGGAGCCACCGCGGCGCTGCTGGTGCCGCAGGTGCTGGCGACCTTCCACCACACCCTGGAAGGCGAACGTAAGGCGCGCGCCCTGGCCCTGTACGGGGCGACCTCGGGTATTGCCGCCGTCGTCGGTCAGCTGGTGGGCGGGCTGCTGGTCAGCGCGGACATCGCCGGCACCTCCTGGCGGCCGATCTTCCTGGTCAACGTGCCCATCGGACTGGTGGTCCTGCTCGTCGCCGCCCGGATCGTGCCGGCCACGCGCTCCGAACACCCGGTTGGCGTCGACCTGCCCGGCACGGTGCTGTTCGCCGCCACCCTCGTCGCCCTGCTCGTCCCACTGACCGAGGGGCACTCGCTCGGCTGGCCCTGGTGGACCTCGATGCTGCTCGCCCTGGCCGTCGTCCTGGGAGCCGTCACCTATGCGGTCGAGAAGAGGGCCGAGCGGCGTGGCGAGGTTCCGCTGCTGCCGCCGTCCCTGCTGCGGCTGCCGTCGATGTCCCGCGGGCTGCTCATGGTGCTGGCCTTCAGCATCGGCTTCGGGGCGTTCATGTTCGTCTTCGCCCTGACCGTCCAGGACGGGCTGCACGCCGACGCCCTGCACGGCGGCCTCGCGATCCTGCCGATGGCCCTGCTGTTCTTCGCCGGCTCCGTGTTGGCTCCGCGCCTGATCTCCCGTTTCGGGCGCGCGGCGATGTCCACGGGCGCACTACTGCAACTGGCCGGGCTGGCCTGGCTGGTCGCGGTCCTCCTGATGGACTGGCCACACGTATCCCTGTGGGCCATGGCCGCCCCACTGGCCCTGGCCGGGGCCGGCCAGTCGATGCTGTTCGCCGGCCTGTTCCGCAGTGTGCTCGCCGATGTGCCCGCCCACCTCGGCGGCATCGGCAGCGGCACGCTGATCACCCTGCAGCAGAGCGGCCTCGCGCTCGGCGTGGCCACGCTCGGCACGCTGTACATCGGCCTCGCACCGCATGGCGTCTCCCACGCCTTCGCCGCCGTGGAGTACGTGCACATGGGCATCGTCGCCCTCCTCGCCGTCGGGGTCGCCGCACTGCCCCGCTTCACGCAGCCCGTCTCCGACATACCGGTGGCCGAAGCCTGACGCCAGGCCGGTGCCGCGCCCTGGAGGGAGCCATCATGACCACAACCACAACCGAACGGGCCCTGGCAGCGAGGGAGTTCACACCGGACCGACAGCCCGGCTTCGCCTCCGCCCTGGAGTACCTCGACGGCCTGTACTTCGCTGCCCTGCGCATGACCTGCCATCCAGCGGACGCCGAGGACCTGGTCCAGGACACATACGTCAGGGCCTACGCCTCGTTCCACCAGTTCCGCCCCGGCACGAACCTCAAAGCCTGGCTCTACCGCATCCTCACCACCACCTTCCTCAACTCCCGCCGCGCACAGAGGAACCGACCGCCGCTCGACGCCACGGCCGAGATCGAGGACTGGCAGCTGGCCCGCGCCGCCTCGCACATCTCGACGGGTCTGCGCTCCGCGGAAGCCGAGGCACTGGACCGGCTGCCCGACGCGGAGGTCAAGTCCGCGCTCCAAGCACTGTCCGTGGGCTGCCGGATCGCCGTGTATCTCGCCTACGTCGAGGGCTTCACCGTCCGGGAGATCGCGGACATCATGCGGACGCCCACCGGGACGGTGCTGTCCCGGCTGCACAGGGGACGAGGTCGCCTGCGGTCGCTGCTGGGGCAGTACGCCACGGCGTCGAGGTGAACAGGCCGTCGGCAGTGGTCAGGGTCTGGTCGGCTCGAACCAGACCGACCTGCCGCGCCCGCTGGGGGAGTTGCCCCAGGACGAGGCCAGGGCATCGACGACGAGGAGCCCCCGGCCGTGTTCCAACTCGGTGTCCGTCTCACCCGAGCCAGCACGGGTGCCGGAAGGGGTGGCCGAGGATCGAAGTCGCGTACGTCGACGCCCAGCCGGTCGGCGCACTCCCGGAGCCGGACCTCGACCTCGCTGCCGGCGTGCACCAGACCGTGGGCGACCAGTTCGCTGACGGCCGGCTCCAGGTCGGGCGATACGGCTTCCCAGTCCCATGACCGTGCCTGCGTGCGCAGGAATCGGCGGATGGGGTGGCGATCGTCGCGTACGGGAACGGCATGGCCGGGCGGACGCCGATGGGTGTTTGCGGCCGGACGCGGACGCACTGGCGGCCGGTGCGGTACGCGACGGCGCCGGTGCACCGGTCGTCGCCGACCGGACGCTGCTCCGCCACGGTGAAGATCGACAGCAGGTCGCCGACCAGGACGACGCTGGACGGTGTCCGGCCGTCTTCCAACGGGAGCATCGCGGCAGCGGTGGTTGCCTGAAGCTTGCGCGCACCGCGTACTGGAGTGCCGCGGCGAACACCCGGTCGACCCCGACCCGTGCCGGTGACCAGCAGCGCCCGGAGCTGAGGGTAGCGCGGGGAAAGCCCGGTATGACCATCCGCTGACGGCACGTTTCCCGCGCACAAAGATGCGTCAAGTCGTCGTTGACCAGCGATCTGGGGTGGGGCCAGGGTGATGGGGACAGGACATTCCGATCACCTGTTTCCGGCCACCGAACTGCGTGCAGGAGGCTGCGGTGCTCCAGACACAAACCCGTGAACTCACCGAACTCGCCGACGACTCCGAAACGGCCGTCGAGGCGACCCCGGCGGGTATGCCGACCGCACCGGCGACCTGCCGCGAACTCTTCTTCCAGCGCTGCCTGTGGTGCGGCACCCCGGACTACCGACGCCCGTTCTGCCGCGCCTGCGGATCCGTGTCCTTCACTCTGGAGCGCAGCGCGGGTGCCGGAGCCGTCGTTCGCCGTAACGGCCACGCCCAGCACAACACATGGTTCGTCGCGATGGACGAGGGCTTCAACCTGCTCTGCCAAGTCACCGGGACGGCGCCGGTCGTGGTGGCGGTGGGGGCACGGGTGACTGTCGTACAAGCGGTCGCGCCCATCGGCCGGGGCCTTCCCACCGTCGAACTCACCCACCCGGACCAGCCGTTGAAGCACTGGCGGTGACGGGATGTACCGCTGGCGACAGGAGGTCAGGCGTGACGACCAGAGAGGAGGGTGCGTGAGCACCCGGTACGGACGCGCCGGCGGCCTCCAAGGAGCGGGTCGGAGTGCGCTGGACGGCCTGCGCATCGCCGACTTCTCCCGGGTCCTCGCCGGACCCTACGCCACCTTCCCGGCATCATCGACATCCCCGCCGCCCCCGCCGTCGGGGACGGAAGCCGGCCATCCCGCCAGGTCGCGCACCCCATCGCGCTGAGCGTCCGTTGGACGAAAGCGGTACCTGAACGCCCGCTTGACCTGCCCCGTCATGCCTCAAATTGTATTGGCTCTCGTGTGAGTGGGTGTCGGCCGATGGCCGGCGGACACCGGTCCGCCCTGACGGCGAACCGGCTTTTCCTGCCCAGCTCCGCAGGAGCTTCGTCTCCTCCCCGGCCTGAAGGCCGGGGTATCCACGAAGGAAGGCTCCAATGAGCGGCAAGCCGCTGAAGGACCCTCTCGACCTGCTCGACCTCGCCTCCACCCTCAGCGACGAGGAGTGCGAGATCCAGGCCACCGTCGCGAGGTTCCTCGCCGACCGGGTGCGCCCGCATATCGGCGAGTGGTTCGAGAACGCCCACTTCGCCCGCGAACTCGCCCCGGAGCTGGGCAAGTTGGGCGTTCTCGGCATGCATCTGGAGGGGTACGGCTGCGCCGGCACGAACGCGGTCAGCTACGGCCTGGCCTGTCTGGAGCTGGAGGCGGCGGACTCCGGTTTCCGCAGCTTCGTCTCGGTGCAGGGTTCGCTGTCGATGTACTCGATCTGGAAGTGGGGTTCGGAGGAGCAGAAGCAGCAGTGGCTGCCCCGGCTCGCCGCGGGTGAGGCGATCGGTTGCTTCGGCCTGACCGAGCCCGACTTCGGCAGCAACCCGGCCGGGATGCGCACCCGGGCCGTCCGTGACGGTGGCGACTGGATCCTCAACGGCTCCAAGATGTGGATCACGAATGGCTCCATCGCCGACGTGGCCACCGTCTGGGCGCAGACCGAGGACGGCATCCGCGGCTTCCTCGTGCCGCGCGGCACACCGGGCTTCACCACGCAGGACATCAAGCAGAAGATGTCGCTGCGCGCCTCGATCACCTCGGAGTTGTCCTTCGACCATGTGCGGCTGCCCGACTCGGCGCGGCTGCCGCTCGCGCAGGGCCTGCGGGGGCCGCTGTCCTGTCTGAACGAGGCCCGCTTCGGCATTCTGTTCGGCGTCGTCGGCGCGGCCCGCGACTCGCTCCAGGCGGCCATCGGGTACGCCGACTCGCGCGTTCAGTTCGACAGGCCCATCAGCGCCTTCCAGCTCACCCAGAAGAAGCTCGCCGACATGACCGTCTCCCTCGGCGCCGCCGCTCTGCTCGCCGTGCACCTGGGCCGGCTGAAGGACCAGCGCCGTATCCGCCCCGAGCAGATCAGCGTCGGCAAGCTCAACAACGTCCGGGAGGCACTCGCCATCGCCCGGGAGTGCCGCACGATCCTCGGCGCCAACGGCATCTCACTGGAGTACTCGCCGCTGCGCCACGCCAACAACCTGGAGTCCGTCCTGACCTACGAGGGCACCAGTGAGATGCACACCCTGGTCATCGGGCAGGCCCTCACCGGCCAGGCGGCGTTCCGCTGACCTGCGGGACGTGCGCGGCCGCCTCGCTCAGCCGCCGGATCACCTCGCGAAACGCCGGTGAGGTGTCGCCCTTGCGGTCGGCGCCGACCAGCTGGGTCTACCAGCAGGGTGTACCAGCCGGGTCGTCAGGGCCACGTCCGCGAGGGGAAGGTAGGTCATGTCAGCGCGGCGATGAAATCCCGTACCGGCGGTGCGCAGCGCGGAGGGAAGCCGCCCGGCTCGGCGACCTCGAGGAGACCGGCCGGCGGCTCAGCCACCAGCCTCAAGTCCGCTCTACCACTTCCTGACCGACACCGTCGGAGCTGCGCCATCGCGAACGAACCCGCCATCACGTGCGGTGAGCAAGGTCGAGTGACGGCCGTCGTACGAGGTCTACGGGCTGTCAGCCCTCGCGACGGGCGCGTTGGCGGAGAGAGATCCGGCTGCCGTCCGGGTCCACGGCCTCGATGCGGTTCCCGAACGGGTACCGCCACCCGGTCGCCGGAGCATGCGGCCACAGGACGATCTCGAACGAGCCGCCGGGCGCGCCCACGGTGAGGAACCACCCTTCAGGGCCGTCCGGTCCGGTGCGGAATTGGCTGCTACGACTGGGCGGCAACAGAAAAGGCAAGGAGATCACTCGCTCCTCGCCTGTCTCAACGTATAGCGCACCGGGGGGCTTGCGGCAAGACCCCCATGGTGCCGCAGAATCGGCAGCCGAAGCCGGTACCTGCGCAAACGGGGGTTGTGATGATCGATGTGATCGTGGTCGGCGGCGGACCGACCGGACTGATGCTGGCCGGCGAGCTGCGCCTGGCGGCGGTCCGAACGGTCGTGCTTGAGAGGCTGCTTGAGCCGACCAGGGAGTCCCGCGGGCAGGGCCTGCACGCGCGCAGCGTCGAGATGATGGACCAGCGCGGCCTGCTGGACCGGTTCGCCGCGGTGAGCGAGCGGTTCCAGGTCGGTGGTCTCTTCGGCGGCATTGCCAAGCCGTGGCCCGAACGGCTGGACACGGCCCACCCCTACGGTCTCGCGCACCCGCAGCCCGTCACCGAGCGGCTGTTGGGGGAGCGTGCCCTCGAACTCGGTGCCGAGATCCGGCGCGGCTGCGAGGTGGTCGGCCTGAGCCAGGACGAGGACGGGGTGAGTGTCGAGCTCGCGGACGGCACGCACCTGCGTGCGCGCTACCTCGTCGGCTGCGACGGCGGCCGTAGCACCGTGCGCAAGCTGCTCGGTGTCGGCTTCCCCGGCGAGCCGGCCACCGTCGAAACGCTGCTGGGGGACTTGGAATTGACGGAGGATCAGAAGACGGTCGCCGCTGTGGTCGAGGAGGTCCGCAAGACCCAGCTGCGGTTCGGCGCCGTGCCGACCGGCGAGGGGTCGTACCGCCTCGTCGTGCCGGCCGACGAGGTGTCCGAGGACCGTACGGCGCCGACCCTGGAGGAGTTCAAGCGGCAGCTGCGGGCCGTCGCGGGAACCGACTTCGGCGCCCACTCGCCGCGCTGGCTCTCGCGCTTCGGCGACGCCACCCGGCAGGCCGAGCGCTACCGGGTCGGCCGGGTGCTGCTGGCCGGCGACGCGGCGCACATCCACCCGCCGACCGGTGGGCAGGGAATGAACCTCGGCATTCACGACGCGTTCAACCTGGGCTGGAAGCTCGCCGCCGCGGTCAACGGATGGGCGCCGGAAGGGCTGTTGGACAGCTACCACACCGAACGGCACCCGGTGGGCGCCCGTGTGCTGGACAACACTCGCGCGCAGATCACCCTCCTGGGCACCGACCCGGGGGCGACCGCGCTGCGGAAGCTGTTCTCCCGGCTGATGGACTTCGAGGAGGTGAACCGGTACGTGACCGGGCTGATCACCGCGGTCGACGTCCGCTACGACTTCGGCGAGGGCCACGAGCTGCTCGGGCGGCGGCTGCGGGACGTGCGGCTGAAGCAGGGGCGCCTCTACGAGCTGATGCACGGCGGCCACGGGCTGCTGCTGGACTCGACCGGCCGACTCTCGGTGGCGGGCTGGGCGGACCGGGTCGACCACGTCGTCGACGTCGGCGACGAACTGGACGTGCCCGCCGTGCTGTTGAGGCCGGACGGCCACGTGGCATGGGTCGGCGAGGACCAGCAGGACCTGCTCGGCCCGCTTCGGAAGTGGTTCGGGTCCGCCTGACGGTCCACCGTGCGCCAAGGCGTCGGAAATCCTCCGTTTCCCCGGTCCGGATGTCGGTTTTCCCGGTTCTGGCGGCTGTGGCTGGCCCGGTGGGTGTGGCTGGCCGGAAAGTGACGTCCGGAAGCCGAGTGCGGCAGCGCCGCGCCACAAGGGGAGAGTTCTGTGAACGTCATACCGACGGCGAACGAGCCGCGGGAACGGCGAGGGGCCACGCTGGTCATGGCCTGTCTCGGGGTGTTCGTCGCCTATCTGCCAGTGACCACCGTGTCGGTGAGCCTGCCCGCCATCCAAGCGGCCCTGCACACCTCGACCTCCCAACTGGCCTGGGTGCAGTCGGCGTTCGTGCTGCCCATGGCCGCGTTCATCCTGACCGCCGGCGTCTTCGGCGACGTACACGGCCGCAAGAAGGTGTATCTGGCGGGCCTGGTGCTGGCCGCTGCGGGAGGTGCCGTCGCGCTGTCCGCGCACTCGATCGAGGTGCTGTGGGTCGGCCAGGCCTGTGGCGGGCTGGGGGCGGCCGCGCTGCTGCCCTCGACGCTGGCGCTGATCAGTCACGCCGTACCCGATCCGCGCAAGCGGGGCACGTTCGTCGGGCTGTGGGCGGCATCCCTGATGGCCGCGCTGGCCCTCGGTCCGATGGTCGCCGGTGTGATCCTCGACCACACCACCTGGCGATGGATCTATCTGCCCGTCATTCCGGTCGCGGTCATCACCCTGGCCGTCGCGGCACCCCTGGTGGCCGACTCCCGAGCTCCCGGCGAGCGGCGGCTGGACTGGCCCGGCCAGATCAGCGCCGCGGTCACCATCTCCGCGTTGGTCTACGGCGTCATCGAGGGCGGCGCCGCCTCCTTCACCGAGGGCCGGGTGCTGACGGCCCTGTCGCTGGCGGTGGTCGGCGCCGTCGCCTTCGTCCTCGTCGAGCGGCGCAGTCCCAGCCCGATGCTGGACCTCGGGCTCTTCCGCAGCGCCGCCTTCAGCGCGACGACCCTGATCGCCATGATCACGTTCCTGGGGCTGATCGGCTTCTTCTTCGTCCTCAGCCTCTACTTCGGCATGGTGCAGCGTCTCGACACCCTGCACGCGGGCTACCGAATTCTGGTCATCTGCGTGGTGTGCCTGCTCGTGGGCCCGATCGCCGGCCGGCTGGTGCACCGCATCCCGCCGCGGATCATGATCACCACCGGCCTGCTGATCACCGCGGGCGCCTTGTTCTCCCTGACCGTCATCGACGCCGGGACCGGCTTCGGCCTCCTCGTCTGGCGGCTGGCCGTGCTCGGCCTCGGCCTCGGCCTGGTGATCACGCCCATGACCGCCACCGCTGTCGCCTCGGTGCCGCACCACCTCGCCGGGATGGCCTCGGCGGCCAACAACGCCTTCCGGCAGGTCGGGGGCGCCCTCGGCCCCGCCGTCCTCGGCACCCTGCTGACGACCAGGACCGTCGACGCCCTCCCCGGCCATCTGCACGACGCCGGCCTCACCGGACCGGCGGCCCGGCGGATCACCGACGTCGCGGGCGCCGAGGGGCTGAGTGCGGTGGCCCGCGTGAACCTCGGCCAGAACACCGGTCGAGCCCTGGGCGCACTGTCCGAGGCCTTTGTCGACGGCCTCCACCTGTGTCTGATCGTGGCCGGGAGCCTGGCCCTGGTCGCCGCGCTCGTGGGCGCCGTACTGCTGCGGACCCCGCAGCGACGGACCGCGCCGGTCGCAGAGGCTCGACAGCCGGAGGCTGTGACCGAGTTGAAGCGGGAGCCGGTGCTGGTCGGTGCCGGTGCCGGGTCGAGGTCCGGGATGGCGACGGCTGCTGGTGGCAGCGCCGTTCTCGACGGCGGCTCGGGTCCTGTCCTCCACGGCCGTATTCGCGGAGCGGCGGGGGAGGCCGTCGAGGGGGCCACGCTGACCCTGATCTCCCCGGGCGGGCGGCAGTTGGGGCGGGCCGTGGCGCACGCCGAGGGCCGCTACCGGCTGGACGCGCCGGCCGTGGGAT
>Ga0075367_10000140_pt1 | contig 21897 bp, 23 predicted proteins | sample EndMethybrTD3032_FD_71399 | JGI IMG/M metagenome (GOLD analysis project Ga0075367, IMG submission 71399) | Populus endosphere microbial communities from Tennessee, USA - Endosphere MetaG P. TD hybrid TD303-2 | ecosystem: Host-associated > Plants > Roots > Endosphere | place: USA: Tennessee... | reverse complement strand
CAGTAGCCCCGGCCATCGATCACGCAACCCGGGCTCACACAGGACGTCAGGGCATCCCGCAGAAGGGCCGTGGTCAGAGACCTGCTCGAAGCGGACGATCAGTCCGCCTCGCACAACGGCGCGATGAGCGACGCGGACGCAACCCACACTCGGGGAGGCGACGCGGCTCTGTCCTGCCTCGCTCCGCGCGCAAGTGCCCCCGACGACGACGTCGGCCAGGCGCTCCTGACGGAGCGTAAAGGGGGAGGAAAGTCTCCCTGCCACGAGTGTTGCCGGTGGTGCAAGACTCCCCAGGTGACCAGTCGCCGCTGCCGAAGCGCGCGGTTCCCCAGCTCCCTGCGGTGACGACGATCCACTGTCCCGTCCCGCTGTTGTGTACGGCCGATCCGTCCGCGATACGAAGGCGTACGTATGTCCACTGAACTCCCCGAGTCCAACGTTCCACCCCCCACCGGGGCCGGAGAGTCCTCCCCGGCGCCCACTCGGCGCACGTTCATCGCCACCAGCACCGCAGTCGGTGGTGCCGTCGTCGCGGGCGCTGTGATCGGAGGGACCTCCCTCCTCGATCCGGAGGAGGCGACGGCCGCCGAGGGGCCGCCCTCCAGCCGCGTCTCCCTGACGGTCAACGGCACCCACCGGACCGTGACGATCGACAACCGCACCTCGCTGCTGGACCTGCTCCGCGAGCACCTCGGCCTCACCGGCTCGAAGAAGGGCTGCAACGCCGGGGCCTGCGGAGCGTGCACCATGCTGGTCGACGGCCACCGGGTCAACGCCTGTCTGACGCTCGCCGTCCGGCTGGAAGGCACCGAGGTCACCACGATCGAGGGCCTGGCCGACGGCGCCGAACTCCACCCGTTGCAACAGGCGTTCATCGACCAGGACGCTTTCCAGTGCGGCTACTGCACCCCCGGCCAGATCGTCTCCGGGGTGGGTTGCATCCAGGAGGGTCACACCGGCTCGCCGGAGGAGATCCGGGAGTGGATGAGCGGCAATATCTGCCGCTGCGGCTGCTACGTCAAGATCGTGCGCGCGGTCGAACAGACCGCGGGCCGGAAGTAAGGCCGGGCACTCATGCATCCCTTCACCTACACCCGTATCTCCGACACCCGTGAGGCCATCAACGCCGGCCGTCGCGGCGGGCGCTACATCGCCGGCGGCACCACGCTCGTCGACCTGATGCGCGAGACCGTCGAACACCCCGAGACTCTCGTCGACATCTCACGTCTGCCGCTACGCGAGATCACCGCCACCGAGCGGGGCGGGCTGCGCATCGGCGCCCTGGTGACCATGTCCCAGGCCGCAGCGCATCCCAAAGTGCGCACCCTTTTCCCCGTCGTCTCCGAGGCGCTGGAGCTGAGCGCGTCGGCCCAGCTGCGCAACATGGCCAGCATCGGCGGCAACATCATGCAGCGCACCCGGTGCACGTACTTCCGTGACGTGAGCGCCGACTGCAACAAGCGGGATCCGGGCTCCGGTTGCGCGGCCAGGGACGGCTACAACCGCACGCACGCCATCCTGGGTACCTCTGACTCCTGCGTGGCCACCCACCCGTCCGACGTCGCCGTGGCATTCGCCGCCCTGGAAGCGAGTGTGCACCTGCTTGGTTCCGACGGGGAACGACGTGTGCCCTTTGCCGACTTCCTGCTCAAGCCGGGTGACACCCCTCGGCGTGAACAGGCCATCAGGCAGGGCGAGTTGATTACCTCGGTGGAGATTCCGGCGCTTCCGCGTCCGCTGAAGTCGGGCTATCTGAAGGTGCGTGACCGACAGTCGTACGAGTTCGCACTCACGTCGGCGGCCGTCGCGCTGCACGTCGGGGGTGGGGTGATCCGGGATGCGAAGGTGGCCGCCGGCGGTGTGGGCACGGTGCCGTGGAAACTGGCCGCCGTCGAGCGAGCCCTCATCGGCCGACGGCCCTCGGACGCCCTGTGGACGGCAGCCGCGGAGCAGGCGGCTGACGGGGCCCGCCCCCTCACGCACAACCGGTTCAAGGCCGAGTTGTTGAAGCGGACCGTCGAGCGTCAGCTGCGCATCGTAGGAGGTACGAAGTGAGCCCCCAACCCCAGGCAGCCGTGGGTGCGCCGCTGTCCCGGGTGGACGGCCGGCTCAAGGTCACCGGCAAGGCGGTGTACGCCGCCGAGCACGAGGTCGACGGGGCGGTCCACGCCGTCATCGTGGACGCGGGCATCGGGCGCGGCCGTATCACCTCCCTCGACACCGGTGCCGCCGAGAAGGCCGCAGGCGTGCTGGGGGTGATCAGTCATCGCAACGCGCCGAAGCTGCCGTACCGCGACAATGCAGGCTCCAACAACCCGCCCGGGCGCCGGCTTCGGGTCTTCCAGGACGATCGTGTGCTCTTCCACGGCCAGCCGGTCGCGGTCGTCGTGGCCACCACCCTGGAGGCCGCGCAACACGGCGCGAGCCTGGTCAAGATCCGCTACGACAGCGAACAGCCGTCAACCGACCTCACCGAGGCCGAGCCGGGCGAGCCGACGAACTATGCGCGCGGCGACGCGGAAGCCGGGCTGCGCTCATCCGCCGTACGGCTGGACCTGACCTACCAGCTGGCCCGCAACCACCACAATCCGATGGAGCCGCACGCCACCATCGCCCGCTGGGACGGCAACAAGCTGACTGTGTGGGACAAGACCCAGTGGGTGATGGGCACGCGTGACGAGCTCGCCGCCGTGTTCGATCTGCCCGCGGAGTCCGTACGCGTCATCAACCCGTTTGTCGGCGGGGGCTTCGGCAGCGGGCTGCGCTGCTGGCCGCACACGGTCGTGGCCGCCCTGGCCGCACGGGAGACGGGCCGTCCGGTGAAGCTGGTGCTCAGCCGCCGGCAGATGTACTTCGGTACCGGCTTCAGACCCTCCTACGAGTACCGGCTGCGGCTGGGCAGCGACCGGCGGGGGCGGCTGTCCGCCGCGGTCCACGTCATCGATGCCGAGACCTCCTCGTACGAGACCTTTCTCGAAGCCACCGGGGCGCCGGGGCAGATGCTCTACAGCATGCCGAACGTCAGCCAGGCGTATCGGCAGGTGCCCCTGGACGTGAACACCCCGATCTGGATGCGCGGTCCCGGCTTCGCCACAGGGTCGTTCGTGATCGAGGCGGCCATGGACGAGCTCGCGCACGAGCTCGGCATCGACCCGATCGAGCTGCGCCGGCGCAACGAACCGGACGAGGACCCGTCGAACGACCTGCCGTTCTCCACCCGTCGGCTGCGTGAGTGCTACACCGTGGGAGCGCGTGAGTTCGGCTGGGACCGCCGCTCGCCCCGGCCGCTTGGCCGGCGTGAGGGCGACTGGCTGATCGGCATGGGCATGGCCGCGGGCGTCTACCACACGGGCAGCAACGCAGCCGAGGCGCGGGTCCGCCTGGACGCCGACGGCACCGCTCTGGTGGAGACAGCCGCCAGCGACATGGGGCCGGGCACCTACACCTCGCAGACACAGGTTGCCGCCGACGCGCTCGGGTTGGCCATGCGCTCGGTGACCTTCCGGCTGGGAGATTCGCTCTATCCGCCGACTCCGCCCCATGGCGGTTCCCAGACCATGGCCAGCGTCGGCTCCGCCGTCCTCGACGGATGCAACAAGGTCCGAAGTCAGGCGATCAAGCTGGCTGTCGAGGACCGCGAGTCACCGCTGTACGGAGTGGACGAGGACGACGTGGTCGTACGCAGCGGTCGGCTGCACATGAAGAGCAACCCGGCCCGCGGGGAGAACTACCAGCGGTTGCTGGCCCGCAACAACCGCTCCCACCTGGAAGTACGTGGCTCCTACGCCGGGCCCTCACGTCCCGAGCGGTACTCGATGTCCGCCTACAGCGCCACCTTCGCCGAGGTCGCCGTCGACGCCACGTTGGGTCTGGTGCGGGTGCGGCGGATGCTCGGTGTGTACGACGCGGGCCGCATCATCAGCCCCAAGCTCGCCGACAGCCAGGCCATCGGCGGCATCGTGGGCGGCATCGGCCAGGCCCTGCTGGAACACACGATCACCGATCACCGGGACGGGCGGATCGTCAACGCCAACCTCGCCGACTACCTCGTCCCGGTGAACGCCGACATCCCCGACGTCAAGGCGATCTATCTGGACGGCGAGGACCGCGAGGCCGATCCGCTCGGCGTCAAGGGCCTCGGCGAGGTCGTTCTCGTCGGCGTGGCGCCCGCCATCGCGAACGCGGTCTTCAACGCCACCGGCCGCCGCATCCGCGAACTGCCCATCACCGCAGAGGCATTGCTCTAGCCCTGGCCCGTCTTCGGTGAAGGGCCGCCGACCGGTCCGGCAATCCGTCCCCCCGTCGGGTTGCCGGACCTTGAGGGCCGCCGCCGCGTCCACGGCTCCCGCCGGCGTGGCGGCGGCCCGCCAGATCCCCGCACGGCGAACCACGGAAAGCGACCCATGCTGAACATCGCGGACACACTGCACCGCTGGTGCCGTGGGGCACGTCCCTTCGCCCTGGCCACCGTCGTCGACATCCGAGGCAGCGCACCGCTGCCGGCCGGTACCTCGGTCGCGGTGGACGCAGACGGCAACGCGGTCGGCAGTATCTCCGGCGGCTGCGTCGAGGGCGCGGTGTACGAACTGTGCCGGCAGGTCCTGCACGACCAAGGCCCTGCCCGGCGTGCCTGGTTCAGCTACTCCGACGACGACGCCTTCGCCGTCGGACTGACCTGCGGCGGCGAACTCGACGTCCTCGTCCAGCACGTCGACCCCACAACCCAGCCGCACCTCGCCGACGCCCTCGACGAGGTCGTACAGGGCCGACCGGCCGCCGTGGCACAGGTTGTCGACGGCCCCGACGACCTCCTCGGCTCAACTCTCAGCGTTCGTGGCGATGACCGTGCCGCATATGGGAGTGTGGCCGGCGGGCCGGCGGACCGGGCGGTGGCCGACCGGGCCAGGGCCCTGCTGCGGGCCGGCCGCACCGCCCGTGCCGACATCGGTGGGGCAGGGGAGGAGTGCCCAGAGCGCCTGTCCGTCCTCGTCCACGTGGCGGCCACCCGCCCGCGCATGCTGATCTTCGGCGCGGTCGACTTCGCCGCTGCGCTCAGCCAGGTGGGCCGCTTCCTGGGCTACCGGGTCACCGTCTGCGACGCCCGCCCCGTCTTCGCCACGGTGGCACGCTTCCCGCACGCGGACGAAGTGGTGGTCGACTGGCCCCACCGCTACCTGGAACGCACCGAGGTCGACGAGCGCACCGCCGTCTGCGTCCTCACCCATGACGCCAAGTTCGACATTCCCCTGCTGCGCCGGGCGCTCGCCCTGCCCGTCGGCTACGTCGGCGCGATGGGCTCCCGCCGCACCCATGACCAACGCCTCCTACTCCTGCGTGAAGCCGGGGCGTCCGGCCGACAGTTGGCCCGGCTGCGCTCCCCGATCGGCCTCGACCTCGGTGCCCGAACGCCTGAGGAGACGGCTCTCTCCATCACCGCGGAGATCGTCGCCCAGACCAACCAGGGCACGGGCCGACCCTTGAGCCGGATCGCAGGACCGATCCACCGACCAGATAGGCCAAGGCAGCCCGCCTTGGCCGGCTGAGGACCGACAGTTGCCCGTACAAGGGATCGGCCTTCGGCGCCCGCGGCCCGAGACGGCGCCCCCCCCGGGTCCTGTCCTTGTCTGTTCTGTTCTTCGAGGTGGTTGCCGCCTTCGAACTCAACTACCCGTTCGTCTATCCGTCGATGAACGCCAACAATCCGGCACTGAGCCTTTTCCAACCTCACGCTGATGCGTGGTGAAGGACAAGGACGGCCTTCACCACGTCGGTGATTCGGTTGGTGCTGCAGCGGAGCTTCCGCAGGAGGCGCCAGCCCTTGATGGTGGCCATGGCCCGCTCGCCGAGGCAGCGGATCTTGGCGTGGGTGGTGTTGTGGCGACGCTTCCATCGCTTGAGGCGGCGGCCCCGAAACGGAACCCGGACGGATCCGCCGGCGCCTTGATACGCCTTGTCCGCCCAGGATTTGAGCCCCGCGTCGGCGAGGGCTTCGATGATCCCGTGCTGCCGCGCGGCGGTCAGGTCGTGAGTCGAGCCGGGCAGAGCCGGCGAGGCCCAGAGCAGTCGTCCGAAGGGATCGGCGAGGACCTGGACGTTCATGCCGTGGCGTTTATGTTTCCCGGAGTAGTACGGGGCGTCGGCGGCGATGCGGTCGATCGGCAGCAAGGTGCCGTCGAGGATGACGAACGCCTTCGCCCGGATCGTCGTCATCGCCTCGTCCAGGGACGGCGCGAGGGCGGCCAGGGCCTCGACGGCTTCACGTATGTAGCGGTACGCGGTCGCGATCCCGATGCCGAACCCGGCGGCGGGCTGGGCGTAAGTGTCACCGCACCGCAGGTGGGCCAGGGCGAGCAGGGCCTGACGTCCGGCAGGAAGGCGCCGCCACCGCGTTCCGATCTCCTGCCGCCGGGCTGTCAGTTGCCCGGTCAGGAACCGCAAGGTGCGGCTGGACAGATCAATCGAGGACGGGTAGACAAGCACGCGAAGCTCCTGGCGGACACGGGTGATCTTGGTCGAGAACCCGTCTACCAGGAGCTTCGTCGTTGCGCAGGACAGTCCAACTCGCGGTCAGGGCCGCCAGCTTGAAAAGGGCTCATTGGGTCGGGCGCTGAGCCGGCACAACCTAACCCCGAGTGATACCGGCAGATGCGCGACGATTACGGCGCGCGTGAGCACCGCTTGGTGCAGTGCAGTGCCAAGGTGGTCTCGGCTGGTCCGGGTCAGGCTGCCGGGGCGGTCAGGACGGCCTCGGCAGCCAGCCGGAGAGCCCTGATCATCGGATTCGGGTCGCCCTTGCGGCTGACCAGGACGACCTGGCTGGGGGGAGCGTCCTCGATCGGGACGGTGACGAGGTCGGGACGCAGTGAGCTGCGCCGATCGCCGACCGGTAGTACGGCGATCGCCCTGCCACTCGCGACGAGTTCGAGCTTGTCCTCGTAGCTCTCGATCGGCGGCACCCCGGCCCCGAGGATCCGGTAGGAAGTCCAGTCCGAGGTCTCGAACGTGCACGGCGCCTCCTCCTCGCCGGCCAGTTCTTCCGCGGTCACCGACGCGCGGTCGGCCAAGGGATGGCCGCGATGGACCGCGAGCATCCGGGGCTCCTCGTACAGCGGAGTGGTGAACACGTCGTCGGCGGCGAGTGGCAGCGGGGCCCGCGCGATCAGGGCGTCGACGCGCTTGTCGGACAGCACCCCGACGTCGCGGCAGCTCAGATACCGGGTGGTGATCTCGGCGTCCGGGTAACGGCGGCGCAGTTCCTGCACGGCGGCAGTGATCACCAGGTCTTCAACGTAGCCGATGACGATCCGTTCGGTTTCGGCTTGTTCACGCACGACCAGCTCGGCCTGGCGGGCGGCCTGCAGCAGGGCTTGGGCCCGGGGGAGGAACCGCTGGCCGGCCGGAGTGAGCCGGGTGCCCTGGGGTACGCGGTCCAGCAGCCGTGTGCCGAGATACTTCTCGAGCCGTTGGATCTGGCGGCTCAGCGCCGGCTGGGCCACGTGCAAGTCGGCGGCGGCCCGGCCGAAGTGCTGGTGCCTCGCCACCACGGTGAAGTAGCGCACCAGCCGCAGTTCCAGGTCCTGTCCGAGATCGTTCACCCTTCCAGCGTACGCGTCATGCCGTTTCGGAATGATCAGGTTGCCGAACCGGTCTTGGACGGCCATGCCGTCCTGGGCCTTGACTGAAGGAGCAACGTTTCCCCAAGAAAGCGACAGGCGCGATGAAGGCGATCCAGTTCCACGAAGCGGGCGGGCCGGAAGTTTTGCAGTATGACGAGGTGCCGGTTCCCGAGATCGGCCCGGGCGAGGTGCTCGTCCGGGTGCACGCGGCAGGCATCAACCCGCCGGACTGGTACCTGCGTGAGGGGATGAAGGTCATGCCGGCCGAGATGAGGCCGGCGTTGGAGTTCCCCCTGATCCCCGGAACCGACATGTCGGGCGTGGTCCAGGCAATCGCTCCGGACGTAGTGGGGTTCGCCGTCGGTGACGAGGTCTTCGGCATGCTGCGGTTCCCCGGATTCGACGGCCGGACGTACGCCGAGTACGTGGCCGCGCCGGCTTCGGACCTGGCTCACAAGCCGGCCGGTATCGACCACGTGCAGGCGGCCGGGGCGCCGATGGCCGTCCTTACGGCCTGGCAGTACCTGGTTGACCTCGGCCACGACGTGCCGTCTCCTTTCACCGGCCGGGTGCACCAGCCGGTGCCGATCACGCCAGGGATGACCGTGCTGGTCAACGGGGCCGCCGGTGGAGTAGGCCACTTCGCGGTGCAACTGGCGAAATGGAAGGGGGCACACGTCATCGCGGTGGCCTCGGGCCGGCACGAGCAGTTCCTGCGCAAGCTCGGCGCCGATGAGTTCATCGACTACACCAGGACGCAGGCCGCGGACGTGGTCAGCGGTGTCGACCTGGTGATCGACACCGTCGGTGGCCCGGACAGCTCACGCTTCCTGACCGTACTCAAGCGCGGCGGGACCATGCTTCCGGTGTTCTTCGCCCAGTACGACCCGGAACAGACGGCGAGTCGGGGCATCACAGTCTCGAACATTCAGGTGCGTTCCAACGGCCCCCAACTGGCCGAGATCGGGCGCCTGTTCGACGAGGGCAAGCTCCAGGTCGGGGTGGACAGCACCTACCCGCTGCCCGAGGCGGGCAGCGCACACACGCGAGCCGCGCAGGGCCACCTCCAGGGCAAGATCGTGCTGACGGTGGCATCGTGATCGCCGAACTCCAGCAGGCAGTGGCGAACTACGCCCACGCCCTGGACGAGCTGAATGTGCCCGAGCTGGAAGCGGTCCTGACCGAAGACACCACCTGGACCTTCACGATGCCCGGACAGGGAGTGCTCGGCCCGGTCGTCGGACGCGCGGCGGTGCTCGACTTCATCCGTGACGGGCACACGGCGCAGACGGGAAGGGTGCGGCACCACCTCGGCAATGTCGTGGTCACGACGACGGACGACGCCACCGCTGAGGTGCGGGCCTATCTGGTGCAGACGAGGAACTCCGGCGAGAGCATCCAGATGGTGTCGACCGGGGTCTACACCTTCGGCCTGTGCCGGTCCGACGGTGGATGGCGGATCGCCGAGCTCACCCTGACGCTGGACAACGCCCTCTTCGGGCGGGGCTAGCTTGTCGTTTAACCTCGACTGCGTCCCGATCACGTGGAACGGGAGAGTTGCTCGCGCACCCATGCAGGATCGGGGTTGGTATGCGGTTGGCCCGCCACGATGACGGTCGGCACGGTCTCATTGCCGTCGTTGGCTGCCCTCACCGCTGCGGCTCCAGCCGGGTCGCGCCAGATGTCGACCCAGTGCATCTGGCGGGCGCTGCGGCCCAGCTGGATGCGCAGTCGCATGCAGTATTTGCAGCCGGGCCGCCAGAAGACGACCGGTTGGCCGTCGGCCGCACCGTCTGAACGACCTGGGGCCGTTACCCGACGACATCACCGTGCACCTGGACGGCGGCTACGACTCGGACAAGACCCGCGCGCTGCTCAGCGAACGTGGCCTGCACGGGCGCATCGCGCACAAGGGGGAGAAGGCGCCCATCCAGGCCAGTCAGCGTTGGCATGTCGAACGCACCCACGCCTGGCAGAACGCCTTCTATCGGCTCGCCCGCTGCTACGAGCGGCACCACCGTCATCGACGCCTTCTTCGACCTCGCCGACACGATCATCACCGTGCGCAGTCTGATCCGGCAGGCATGGACCACACACCGCTGGGACACCCGTCCTTGACGCCGCCCATGACTGATCACCAGGGCACGGGCGTTCCGTCCCAGGAGAAGAAGCCACCGGTGGGGCCGTCGTCCGGCAGCAGGGCCAGGCGGAGGGCACCCTGCGCGGCCTCGGCCGGGTCGCCGCCGGCAGCGGCGGCCCGGGGGTTGAGATCGGTGGCCCGCAGGCCGGGGGCGAGCGCGTTGACCTTGAAGCCGTCCTCGGCCAGCGTCTGGGCGTAGAGGACGGTGAGGGCGTTGAGGGCGGCCTTGGACGACCGGTAGGCGGCGGCGCCGCCGCTTCCCGGGGTGAACTGGGGGTTGGGGGTGGTGCTCCAGGTCAGCGACGCCGTGCCACTGGAGATGTTGACTATGCGCGGGCGCGGGGACCGGCGCAGGGCGGGCAGGAAGGCATTGGTCACCGCCGCTACCCCGAACACATTGGTCTCGTATGTGCGCCGGTACTCCTCGACGCCGGTGCCGGTCGGCGGGGCGAGTGACGGCGAGATGCCGGCGTTGTTGACCAGCACGTCCAAGCGGTCCATCTGAGCCGCGGCCTGTGCGACGCCGTCGGGATCTGTCACGTCGAGGACCAGCAGACGGGCCCCGGCTCCGATCTCCTCGACGGCCCGCTGCCCGCGCCCGGGGTCACGGGAGCCCACGTACACGGTGAGGCCCTCGGCGGCGAGCAGCCGGGCGATATGCTTGCCGATGCCCTTGTTGGCACCGGTAACCAGAGCTGTGCGTTCGTTCATGGCAACCACACTTCCCTGGTCGTGGGTGCCCTGCCAGGGACAGCCTGTACCAGGCAGTGGGAGGAGGCGACATGGCGCGGCAGGAGCTGGCCCACTACCTACGGGACCGCCGGGCGGCCCTGCGTCCGCACGAGATCGGCCTGGCGGCGACGGGCACCGACCGCCGCACACCGGGTCTGCGCCGCGAAGAGGTGGCGGAGCTCGCCCACATGTCGGTCGACTACTACACGCGGCTGGAGCAGGCCCGGGGGCCGCGGCCATCGGCCCGGATCCTGGACGCGCTGGCCCGCGCGCTGCGGCTCACGCCGGCCGAGCGCAGCCATCTGTTCCGCCTGGCGGGTTCGAGCGCGCCGCCTGGCATCAGCGCCGTGCGGCGGGTGCGCCCGCACGTGGCCCGGATGCTGGAGCGGCTGCCGGAGACCGGTGCCATCGTCACTGACGCGGCGTACGACGTTGTCGCCTGGAACCCCCTGGCCCGGGCACTGCTCGGCGCCGACCTTGGAGGCGGGACGACGAACCTGGCCCGACGCCGCTTCCTGGGCCAGGGGCGGATGTACGGGAGCTCCAGCGCCGAGGAATTCGGGCACATCGTGGTGGCGCGGCTGCGCCGGGCCGCGGACCGCTACCCGCATGACCCGCAGCTGGCCGCGCTGCTGGCCGAACTGCGCGCCGGCAGTGAGGAGTTCCGGCAGATCTGGGAGGCGCGTCCAGTCCACGCTCCCGGGCATCGCACCAAGACCCTGGACCATCCGGAGGCCGGTGCGCTGCGGTTGAACTGCGACGTCCTGCTCGTGCCCGAGGATGACCAGGAAGTTGTCCTGATGACGGTCGACCCCGGATCACCTGCCGTGCGGGCCCTGCGCAGGCTGGCCACGCAGGCGACCTGAAACGAAGGATGCGCACAGGTCTCGCCAACGGTCACAGAGCGTCGCAACTCAGTATTCACTCGGGCCTGTGCCCACCTTGATGCCGAGGCTTTCCACGCCGCCTATCTGCGCGGGCTGTAAGCCGCTCACCTGGGCGTTCTCCGGACGCGGGAGCGGCCTTCGTCTGAGATGTGCTCCGACCAAGGTGCACCGATCGAGACGAAGGCCGTGTAGGTGAGTCTGCTGCCTGACGCCGGTCCCGGCGAAGCGTTCGCGCAAGCGTCACGCTTCCGGGAGGACCTATTCGACTGCCTGACCGCGCACGGGGACGAACTGTTCGAGCTCGTCGACGCGTTGCTGTGCACGGACGGTCCGGTGACCTCGCCGGTGGACCTGACGCTGGTGGCCGAGCACCGGCGCGGGCACCCCCACTCCTCGTCGGTCAGATCCCCTGCTGAGCATGACCGCAACAGCGACCTATCTCGAAAAGCCAGTTTCTAGCGGGCGGCGGTCATGGATCCCATGAGCAGGACCGCGCGGCGTCTGGTGACTGCCCGGCCCAGGCTCGCCATCATGCGGTTGAGCCGGCCGGAGATGACGCTCGGTGGTGGCGTGCGGCGGTCGAGCGTCCGCAGTGCCGTCGTCACGACCTCCTGGGGGGACTGGCGTTTGGTGCCGCCGTCCGCGGAGTCCGTGCCGATGACGTCGAAGAACTCGGTGCTGGTCGCGCCGGGGGACAGGGCGAGCACGCGCAGTCCGGTGTCGAGGGACTCCTGCCACAAGGCTTCGGTGAAGCTCAGCACGAACGCCTTGGCTGCCGCGTAGACGGCCATGTTCGGGGTGGGAACGTACGCAGCCATGCTCGCGACATTGATCAGCACCCCGGTGCCGGAGGTCCGCAGCTGCTCGATGAACGCCCGGCTGATGTCGACCACACCTGCGACGTCGACGGAGATCTCCTCCCGCAGGCGATGCGGGTCCTCGGTGTGGAACGGGCCGAAGGTGCCGAAGCCCGCGTTGTTCACGACGCTCGTCACGGTCAGGCCGCGCCGTGCCACGTCCTCAGCGAGGGTCTGGCCTGCCGCAGGCCGGCTGAGGTCGAGAGGGATGGCCGTGGCTTGGACGCCGTGAGCCGCGGTGAGTTCGGCGGCCAGTTTGTCGAGCCGTTCCCGGCGCCGGGCGACGAGGACGACGTGTGAGCCACGCGCGGCGATCTGACGGGCGAACTCTGCTCCGATGCCGGCGCTGGCACCGGTGATGAGGGTGGTCTGGCCGCGGTAGTCGACGGCGTTCATGGGCTGCTCCCGGGAGACGGCGGCTGTGCTCAGCGTGTGGCACTGTAAGCCTAACTTGTCACTCAGTGCCAATATGGTACCGGGTGCACAACGCGGTAGGCTGGGACTCATGAACGATCGCGAAGGCGGCCCGTCCGGGCTACGGCAGCGCACCCGGCGGGCAGTGCAGGCCGAGATCGCCGCCACCGCGATGCGGCTCTTCCTCGATCACGGCTTCGAAGCCACCACCATGGAACAGATCGCCGGCGAGATCGGCATCTCGCGGCGCTCGCTGTTTCGCTACTTCGGCACGAAGGAAGACATCGTGCTCGGCGACCACGCCGAAAGCGGCCGGACACTGCGGGCCGCGCTGGAAGCCCGTCCGGCAGACGAGCCCCCGTGGGAAGCACTCCGGGCGGCCCTCAAGGCGCTCGTCGAGTCTCTTCCCTATACGCCGGAGGACTTCCTCAAGATCACCGGCATGCTCCACGCGTCGCCCTCTCTCCGGGGGCGCCAGCTGGAGAAACGGCAGCAGTGGACGGAGCTGCTGCTGCCGGACATCGCCGGACGACTGGGCGCCACGGCTGACACCATGAACGAGTTGCGGGCCCGCGCGCTCATCGCCTGCGCCCTGGCCTGCTCCGAAGCCGCAACGGAAACCTGGGTCCGCAGCAACGGCACGATCGACATGGAGCGGGCCTTCGATGAGGCGGTTGCCGCGGTACGCGCATAGGACGCCGCACTTGTCAGCCATCGAGGGCCAGTGCCGCCGCGCCGCACGCTGGATAGAGGCTGAGCCGACAAGGTACAGCAACAGGATCCACGCCCATCTCCGCAGAAGGCGCATCCGGCATGTTCATCTCGAAGAGGAAGACCGCCAGACGCCTATCTCGGCAAATCCAGACACGCCCTGCGGTGCTGTCACTCTCCGTTCCACACCTCACTAGACGACTGGTCTACTCGGCTGTTATGGTTCACGCATGTCGGTCACCACGCGCACCACGGACACCCGTCGGGTCATCCTCGACACCGCCCAGCGGATCATGGCCCGCAAGGGTTACTCGGCTGTCGGCATCAACGAGGTGCTCGCGGAGGCCGGCGTGCCGAAGGGGTCCTTCTATCACTACTTCGCCTCGAAGGACGCCTTCGGTGAAGCGATCCTGAAGAGCTATTTCGCGGAGTACCTCACGGACATGGACCGTGTTCTCGCCCACTCCGGCCAGTCGGCGGCCGAACGGCTGATGGCCTACTGGCAGCAGTGGCGCCAGACGCAGAGCCTTGAGGAGTGCCAGGGCAAGTGCCTGGCCGTGAAGCTCGGCGCCGAGGTCGCGGACCTGTCCGAATCGATGCGCCTGGCCCTGAAGGAAGGAACGAGCGCCATCGTCGACCGCATCGAGCGGACGATCGCCAGCGGTCTGGAGGACGGATCCCTCTCGGTCGACGGCGAGGCCCGCGACGTCGCGCAGGCCCTGTACGACATGTGGCTCGGCGCCAGCGTCATGGCCAAGATCCATCGCAGCCTGGCCCCGCTCGACACCGTCACAGAGGTAACCCGCGGTCTTCTGCACCTGTAGACGGCCCGCACCCCATGGCCGGTCCGGTCATGGGGCCCCTTTCACCCATTACAAGTAGACTGGTCTACTCATCGGAGTGTGTCATGAAGGTTCTGATTGTTCTCACCTCGCACGACGAGCTGGGCGACACCGGTGTCAAGACCGGGTTCTGGCTGGAGGAGCTCGCGGCGCCGTACTACCGCTTCAAGGAGGCCGGCTGGGAGATCACGCTGGCTTCGCCGAAGGGCGGGCAGCCGCCGCTGGACCCCAAGAGCAACGAGCCCGACTTCCAGACCGAGGACACCCGGCGCTTCGAGGCCGATGCGGAGGCGACCAAGGCACTGGCGAACACCGTGCGCCTTGATGCGGTCTCGGCCGGCGACTTCGACACGGTCTTCTACCCCGGCGGGCACGGACCGCTGTGGGATCTGGCCGAGGACGTCGTCTCCGCGCGGCTGATCGAGACGACGTTGCGTTCGGGCAAGCCGGTGGCCCTGGTGTGCCACGCACCCGGTGTGCTGCGGCACACCGTCAACGAGGACGGCACCCCGTTGGTCGCGGGCAGGAAGGTCACCGGATTCGCCAACTCCGAGGAGGCGGCCGTCCAGCTCACCGACGTCGTCCCCTTCCTGGTCGAGGACGAACTCACCAAGCTCGGAGGCGTCTACTCCAAGACCGGCGACTGGCAGCCCTACGTCCTCACGGACGATCTGCTGATCACCGGTCAGAACCCGGCCTCCTCGGCCCCCGCAGCCGATGCCCTGATCGAGCTGGTCACCAAGGCCGGCTGATGAGCGCCTACGTCGTCATGCTCCGCGAACGCGTGACCGACCGGGCCGGCCACGAGGTGACACCCGTCGTCGGATACGGGGCGATGGAAACTCTGGAGGGCACGGCGTTCGACGGTGTGCTCATCCACCGTTTCCCGAGCGTCGAGGACGCGCGGGCCTGGTACGACAGCCCGGCCTACCAGGCGGCGCTACCCCACCGTCAGGCCGCTGCGGACTACCGCGTGTTCATCGTCGAAGGCGTCGACGACGCCCAAGCCCGCTGAGACTGCCGGCCGGCGGCCACCCGCGCCCTCCTCCACAGGGGGGCGCGACAGGCGTCCAGATCGCAGCGGCCGGCCGCCGGAGCACCCCGCTCCCCCCGGACGCCGTGACCGGTATGTCCAACACCGGCTTTCACCCCTGCTGAGGCTGCCCATGGGCCGCGAAGGGTCTTCCGTGGCGTTGCCGCCGCGGACCTGGCGCCGAAGATGCCGCCGCCTGATCCGGCCGCACCTGCCAGGACTTCCAGAAAGGGTCCCTTCCGTGACTCTCACCCTCGAACACGCTCCGGCCAAACACCGGCATTCCGGACCCGCGCCCTGGGTCATAGCGGCCCAGGGCGCCGCGGCGCTGGCCGCCAGCAACGGAGTCGGGCGTTTCGTCTACACCCCGATCCTGCCGCTGATGCACGACCAGGCCCACCTCTCCGCCGCCAGCGGGGCCAACCTGGCGACAGCCAACTATGTCGGCTACCTGGTCGGCGCGCTGACCGGCAGCTTCGCACCCCAACTGGTCCGCTCACGCCCGGTGATGCGCGCCTCGATGATCGCGATGGCTGCCTCCCTCGCCCTGATGCCGCTCACCGAGGACGTCACACTCTGGTCGGGGCTGCGCCTCATCGCCGGATTCACCAGCGCCCTCGCCTTCGTCTACGCCGTCGGAGCGCTCCTGTCCGGACTGCGCCAATCGGCCCCACACCTGGTCGGCTGGGGATTCGGCGGTATCGGCGCCGGCATCATGCTCTCCGGACTGCTGGTCCTGGCCGTCCGCGATGTCGCGACCTGGCGTACGGCGTGGTGGATCGCGACCGTCCTCACATTGCTGCTCACCGCAGCCTCCTGGAAACTCGACCCGCCGGCCCCGCAGGCGGCCGGCGCGGCAAAGACCCGTACCCGCACACATCGGTGGTTCGCCGCGCTGGCACTCAGCTACACCCTCGAAGGCATCGGCTACATCATCGCCGGCACCTTCCTCGTCGCCTCGATCACCCAGGACTCCCCCGGCTGGGTCGGCGCGGGCGCGTGGGTCGTCGTCGGACTCGCCGCGATCCCCGGTTCGGCACTGTGGACGGCCCTGGCCCGGCGGCGGAGCCGCCCCACTCTGCTGGCATCGGCCCTGCTGCTCCAGGCCGCCGGCATCGCCCTCACGGCACTCGTTCCCGGCAGCGTCAGCGCGCTCGTCGCAGCAGCTGCCTTCGGCGGCACATTCGTGGGGATCACCTCCCTGGCACTCGCCCTCGGTGAACACCTCCACGTGCCACGAGCCGTCGCACTGCTGACGGCGGGCTACGGAACCGGCCAGATCATCGGCCCCCTGATCTCCCGGCCTCTACTCGGTGCCGGCTACTCAGCCCCCCTGCTGCTGGGGAGCGTCGTCCTGGCCGCCGCGACTCTGGCCGCAGCAGCGCTCAGAGTCCGCTACCCGCACCGCTTGGGCCACATGATCGAACCGTCCCGCCTGGCACGGACGCTGCCCCCGCCGCGCCCCTGACACCCTGCTGCTGCCCCGCTCAGGCGGGGGGGACAAGCCCGGGTCTCCGGTGATCCAGCAGTTTCTGCAGATGCCGCTCGGCCTCGGCCTGGCCTTCGCCCTGTGGCGGCCCGCAGACCTGCTCCTGCGCCGACAACGCGTCCCATCAGCCGGACCCACTCAGCCATAGAGGGCTGTGATGGAGCGGCGCCGGGGCGCCGACGATCTCGCCTGCTCTGGTCCCGGGAGTGTGGATGGTCGGCGTCGTCCCGGTTGATCCGGTCCCGCTCACTGTCGTGACGACCGGCCTCAAATGCACCGCGTGATGTGGACCTGCCCACCGATCAGTTCCTTGTGGTCGCGTGCCTTTGGCGGCACCCTGCCCCTGCCCTCCACGGTAGGGGCACGGCGCTCGCCCGCCAGCTCGCCGAGCCCGCGGTTGGAGCGTGTGAGGTGTGTCAGCTGCAGCTTGAGGCGGTCTGGATCATGATGCCGGTTACCGTGTAGTAGGAGGGGTATGCGCGCCCTTCGTTCGGATCGAGGCATTCGTAGCCCGTCTCGCCGTAGCGGAGGTACCTGAGAATCACCCGGTCGTTGTTCCTGGTGTTGAACACGTGGGTGGCGCCCCTGCTCCTCGAGCCGAGGTTCTGGAAGTAGTCGGTGATGTCTTGGTACGCGGCGGTGGGCGAGTTCGCTGTCCAGTCGGCGTCGGTGAGGTAGAAGCAGACGCGGGGGTACACGCATCCCTTGTAGGTACTGGCTTGGGCGGGGGGCGCGGTGAAGGCCGCCGAGCCGGCAACCACGGCCACCGTCATGGCGAGGGTGCGCTTGAGGAACGGAATGCGCATGTCTGTCCCTTTCTGTTGAGGAGATGTCACCGTGGGGTGGGACGAGCAGGGGAGCCGGAGGTCCGACTCGGGTTCCGCTCAGCGGCGTTCCGCGTTGCCCACCTCACAGTGGGCCACGCACCTTGCGGAAACCTTGCGATCTAGCCGTGCCCCGGGCACTTGGGGCTCGCGGTTGCGGCGTACCTCCCGGCTGATCGTGGCGGGGTCGCGGCGCGAGGTGTACATCAACTTCTGGCGGCCACACGGCCGTTGAGCCTTCCGCATGCTGCTCTTCATCACGCGCATCGGGTCATGGGGCCGAACGCGGGACAAGCGAGAGCGGTATGACCAAGAGCCACGGCCGCACGAACCGGGCGAGAAAGACGAGCCAGAAGGGGTTATCCGACGCGGCGCTTCCCGACACGTCCGGTGCCCGGCACGGGCTGCCGGCCTCTGTCACCCACGTGCCGGCCGCGCTGCGCACCGCGCTGGCAGGCGGTGACGAGGAAGCCCTTGCCGAACTCGGGCCGTCCCTGGCCGAGACGGCTGGGGCGCCGCAGCAGCTGCCGGACGACGCCGAGGGGCGCCGCCTCGCCGCCGCGCCGAACGCCAGGTCGAAGACCATCGCCCGCAGCGCCACGCCGGCGAAGAACCGCGAGCCCGACAGGGCCCGCGACGCCGCCTGCACCGAGCGGAGCGTGGACACCAGCGTGCCCGCGCCCGGCGACACCACGGCCGGATCACTCGCCGCGGCCGCCGACCACCGCTCCAGCAGCAACTCCTGCTCGAAACCTTCCGCGACGTCGGCCGCGGTGTAGGGAGGATCCCCGACCGCGAGGAACTCGCCCTGCGGGCGGAAGAGGTCGCCGTAGAACGCCATCGCCACGTCCGGCTCGGCGAGCCGGGCCGCAGCGCCGGCACGCGTGAGGCCGTCGCTGAGGGCCGGTCACCACTCCTTGCGCAGCGTCTCCTCGCCGAGGATTTGCTTGCCGATCCCGTGTACCGCCACCGCGCGCGCCGCCATGCTCCGTGCGCCCGAACTCGCCCCCAACGTGTCTGTCCAGCACTGTATGGACCGTCACGGCCGGAGGTGCGAATCGGTGAGCCTGGGGATGTTTGCCAGTCCCGGACTTCGGCTCGCTGCCGTCCCGAGTAGGCTCGGCGTCTTGCCGAGCAACACGACATTCCGGGTCAGCAGTGCATGCCGAGTATGCGGACGGGAAACGGCTCGCGCCCGAAACGGCCAAACCCTGGCAGTCAGTGGCGCGAGCGACGCCGTGGCCGTAGACATGGCCTGTCCGGGGTGGGCGGCAGCAGTGAGCCCAGCAGGCGCCCGGAGGCGTTCAGCAGCGCGGGACGTTCGGCGGCGGTGCTTCCGCGGAGCACGAGCGCCAGCGCGGCAGTGAGTACGACGGCTCGCGAGACGGGGGCCAGGAAGGTGCGGGCCAGGACCAGGCCCACGACCAGGTCGATGTTGGAAAGACCGTTCATGGCTGCGTGACCTTTCGTGAAGGACGACTTGTCCGGCTCCGTTTTACGCACGGCGCCATGCCGCTGACCAGGGGCTTCGGACATTCGTGAACGGTGAACGCCAATGAACGGCAATGAACGAGGGAGAGTTGATGGCAGGACGTGGGGGGAACCAGACTCCAGGGCCGAAGCGCCCGGATCCGGCGGCGGTCGAGCCCAGGATGCGGCCTTGGGCGCGGCTGATGCGCCGGGTCTTCGACGAGCTCTATGAAGCACTGGAACCGGCGGAACGCCCCACCCTGACCGCGCTGGCCACCCGGGTCCACGTGAGCAAGCCCTACGTTTCGCAGGCGTTCTCCGGCAAGTCACGGCCGGACTTGGTCAAGTTCCTGTCCCTGGTGCGAGCGTTGGGCGGTGACCCCCGCCAGTGGGAGCCGCGCTGGCACAGAGCGGCCGCCGAGGAGGCGGCCGCTGTGGAAGCGGCCGTTGTGGACGAGAAACCGCCCCTGAGGCTCCCGGGGATCGGGGATGAGAGCGCAGACCCCGGTGCCGACACCATCCGGCCCGAGCCGGACTGGGACCTACGCCGGCACGTCTGGCGCCGCCTCGTGCGGACGGCCGTCGCCTGGGTGGTCATGGCGGTCACCCATCCGGCCCGGAGGCGTCGGGACCCGGCGGCCGGACGGCTGCGCCGCAGAATGATCAAGCAGGTCAGAGCGCAGATGGCCCAGGAGATTGAGCGGTCCGAGACCTTTCACTACCTCCGGCCCCGCTTCGTGATCCTCGCCGACGAGGACGACGGCGGCGCCGGTCGCAAGCAGCGGAGCAGGAAACGCGGCCGGACGGAGCCCGCCCGGGTGTCGACCCGCGAGACGTCCGTCCGCGCGCTCTTCGACGACCAGGACGAACTGGTCGTACTGGGCAGGCCCGGCATGGGGAAGACCGTTCAACTCGCCCGGCTCGCACACCAGCTCGCCGACGAGGCCCTGGACGACACCGGCGGCAGCGAACCGTTGCCCATCCCGGTCTACCTGCGGCTCGACAGTTACCGGGGAGAGCCGATCGAGGAGTGGCTGGTCGGCGCGACAGGACGCCGGTACCAGGGGGTCGGGAACTGTTGCTCACTGACCGCGTATGAGCGTGCTCTGGCGTGTATGAGTGAGTGCCCTGGTCACAGGACTCGCGGGCGCCGGAAGGAAACTGATGTTCTTATGTCGAATGCGTGACCTTGGCGGGAGTCGGTCGTTGGGCGTGTTGGAAAGTTCTTCGGCAGTCGGGGGGATGGGGTGAGCGGGGTGCGGGAGTTGGCGGCGCCGTTCGTGGTGCCCGGCCCGTGCGGGGTGGCGGTCCGGGACCGGCTGAAGGGGTTGACGGCCGCGGACGAGAAGGTGCTGCGGCTGGTCGGTGACCTGCTCGGCACGCTCGCCGCCCGCGACCTGAAGACGCGGTGCGCGGCCGGGCTGGACCACGACAGCGGGCGGTGGGCGGAGCGCAAGCGCACCCTCACCGAGGAGTCCTCCTCACGCTGGGCCGGATCGATCACGAAGGCCAGCCATGATCAGTGGGCGCTGGCCCGGCGCGGCCAGCTCGCCCACATCCGCAGCCTCGAGGCCGGGATCGCGACGATCGCGCACCGGCTGTCCCTGCCGGTCGGGGAGAAGGGCAGCAAGCAGGCTCCGGGCGGCTATCGCTCGAGGCAGGAGTGGTTCGCCAAGTCGCGCCGCCTGCACGTGCTGGCCGACCGGCTGGACGCGGCGCGGGCGGACCGGGAGGCCGGGGTCGTGCACGTGGTGCGCGGCGGGAAGCGGCTGCTGAACACCCGGCACAATCTGGAGGCCGCCGGGATGGCCGAGGAGCAGTGGCGCACGCGATGGCAGGCCGAGCGCCGCTTCCTCGCCGCCGACGGCGAGTCCGGCAAGCGGTACGGCAACGAGACCATCCGCGTCACTCCCCGCGGCGAGGTCTCCCTCAAGCTCCCGGCGCCGCTGGCGCACCTGGCCAACGCCCCGCACGGCCGCTACGTGCTCGCCGCGCAGGTGTCGTTCCCGCACCGGGGCGAGCAGTGGCGCGACCGCGTCACCGCGAACCGGGCCGTCGCCTACCGCATCCACGAAGACCCGGTGCGGGGCCACTGGTATCTGACCGCGTCCTGGACGATTGCGCCGGTCACCCTGGTGCCCCTGGCCACCGTCCGCGCGGGCGGCCTGGTCGCAGTGGACACCAACGCCGATCACCTGGCCGCCTGGCGCCTCGACCAGCACGGCAACCCCATCGGCGATCCCCGGCGCTTCGACTACGACCTGTTCGGCACCGCCGCCCACCGCGACGCGCAGGTGAGGCACGCGCTGATCCGACTGCTGCACTGGGCCAAGCGCCACCACCTCGCCATCGCCGTCGAAGACCTCGACTTCCAGGCGGAGAAGACCCGCGAGAAACACGGCCGCAAGAAGCGGTTCCGCAAGCTGATCTCCGGCATGCCCGTAGCCAGGCTCCGGGCACGGCTCGTGTCCATGGCCGCCGAACTCGGCATCACCATCGTGGCCGTGGACCCCGCCTACACCTCCAAGTGGGGCGCCCAGCACTGGCAGAAGCCCCTCACCAGCAAGACCAGGAAGACCACCCGACACGATGCGGCAAGCATCGCGATCGGACGGCGCGCCCTGGGGCACCCGATCCGGCGACGGAAGACACCGCCCCCACAGCACCAGAGTGATGCTGTGGGGCATCGGACCGTCCAGGCCGAACCGGGCACCCCAGGGCGTGAGGAACCCCGCCCCCGCATCCCCGGACCACGCACACGATGCGTGCCGCCCGGACGCGGAGCGAAAGCGGGCGACCAGGACACCCAAAACCGTTCGGGATGTCCGCAGTGCACAGGTATGGGTCCAAGACTCACTCCTGCTCACTGATTAGGAACGGTT
>Ga0075367_10000139_pt1 | contig 21915 bp, 17 predicted proteins | sample EndMethybrTD3032_FD_71399 | JGI IMG/M metagenome (GOLD analysis project Ga0075367, IMG submission 71399) | Populus endosphere microbial communities from Tennessee, USA - Endosphere MetaG P. TD hybrid TD303-2 | ecosystem: Host-associated > Plants > Roots > Endosphere | place: USA: Tennessee... | reverse complement strand
CGTCAACTCGTCCGTCTGCGAGGCCCGCAGCGCAAAATCGCGATCCTGCCTGACATCGCGCTCGCTCTGCTTCAGATGTGTAATGTCGCTGGCGATGCAGAGCATCCAGCCATCTTTCTGCACTGTCTCGGTCATCCAGAACCAGCGACCGTCGACGACGTCGGTTTCGAAGGCCCTGAACGGCAACTTGCCGCGCCGCGATTGTGCGGAAACGAGCCATGTCTCGAAATCGGCGGTGCGAATGATCGTACCCCGGCCCGCTCGGGTGTTGCGGCGCATGAGTTCCGACCACAAGGGGGTCTCATCGGGTTCGATGGCGTAGGTCGAACGAAAAGCCGCGTTTGCATAGCACAACCGGTCTTCCTGATCATAAATGGCAATCAGGACGGCGCTATCTTCCTGCAATTCGGCAAGCCGCTCAGATATCTGGGTCATCCGATTTTTCCGGGCGTGCTGACATGAATGGTTCGCACTTTCGAGCAGAATCCTAAAAAGAATATGGATGGCTCTCCGCCAATTGAATATTCACATGCGTCAGAACGCAACTCCCTGAAAGGAAATTCTGCAATGTTCATCCTCGCCCTGACTTATGTGAAGCCGAACGAGGAGGCAGACAAGCACATGGAGCCGCACATGGCTTGGGTCAGAAAAGGCTATGCGAAAGGTTGGTTCCTCGCCTCCGGACGCAAAGTGCCGCGCACCGGCGGCGTGCTCCTCGCGATCGGACAGCGGGCCGAAATCGAGGCCTATGTCGCGGAAGACCCGTTCACTGTGCATGGCATTGCCGAATACGAAATCACCGAGGTCGCCATCACCACGACGGCGGCGGGATTGGATATTCTGAAGGGCTGAGCGACGAACCGGCCCGCTCGGTCGCTGCCCGCTCCATCTGGCGCCATGACGGCGACGGTGAGTGGCGGCTGGTCTTCCATCAGGGGACGTTGACGGCTTAGAGTGCGGTCATGACGCGTCTAACTTACACACCCTATGGCGGCTCCGCCCGCCCCTTCACCATCGGATTGATGCCGCTCGATCTTGCCCGTTGGATCGAACCGGATCGCGATCGGGTACACTATCTCGGCGAGAAGCGACGACTGATCGCGACCCATCGCGACGAGATTTTAGCCGCCGAGGCGGAGACCGCAGAAGCACAACAGGAGGCCCTTGATCTCCTGCAGGATCATCTTGCCGAATACCACCCGGAACTCGCCCCCGGTACTGCCGACACCGCCGAGCGGGACGCACCACCACTGCTGCGCGCCGGTCTGCTGGTGCAGGACGATCTCGTCATCATGCGGCGCAGAGAAGACGGCTGGCATCTCGTCGCCGGTTTCGTCGCCTTCCCTTCCTCATGGTCGCTCCAGGAAAAATTCGGTCGCCCGATGCAGGCGATCCATGCCGACGTGCCTGGCTTCGGCGAAGGAACGCGCAACGCGGCGCTTATCACCCGCATCTTCGACAACCTACAGGTTTCACAGCCGGTCGAGCGGCTGAACTGGTCAGTCAACGTCACGGATGATCTCTTCCTGCCGCTTTCTAAGCACCGTCGCCCGCCGTCTGCCGAGCCGTTCACGCTCGCCGAGCGGTTTGCGCGCGTCGAGCGTCAGACGCTGCGCAAGCTGCCGAAGTCAGGCGATATCCTTTTCACCATCCGCGTTTATGTCGATCCTATCGCCGCGATCGCTCACCATCCGGACGCCGCCGCGCTCGCGACAAGCTTCGCCGCTCAACTGGATGGCCTCGATGAGCGCCAGGCGGCCTACAAAGGTCTGACATTGCAGAAGGCAGAACTCGCCGCGAAACTTCGGGCGCTCGCAGCAGCCCCCTTTCCCGCCTGATATTTGTGTTCCCGGCCCGAACGCTCTTTATTGTGACGCTGTTTTATGGTTAGAGCCGGTCACTTCGCATTATCTGCGCCATTTCAGATGAATTCTAATTCTTAAGGCTCATCGCCTTCGTCGCCTTCCACAGGAGAAAAGAATGACGGAACAGACCCACCCGGTATATGCCGAAATTACCGGCCCGATCGTGATGATCGGCTTTGGCTCCATCGGCCGCGGCACGCTGCCGCTGATCGAGCGCCACTTCAAGTTCGACAAGAGCCGGATGGTCGTCATCGACCCGCGCGACGATGCAGATCACACCGAAATCATGGCAAAGCACGGCGTGAGGCACATCAAGGCCCATGTCACCAAGGACAACTACAAGGAGCTGCTGAAGCCGCTTCTGACAGAAGGCGGCGGCCAGGGGTTCTGCGTTAATCTTTCCGTCGACACCGGATCGGTCGACCTGATGAAGCTCTGCCGCAAGCTCGGCGCTCTCTACATCGACACCGTCGTTGAACCCTGGCTCGGATTCTATTTCGACAAAAGCATGAAGAATGCCGACCGCACGAACTACGCGCTGCGCGAAACCCTGCGCAAGGAGAAGGCGAAGAACCCGGGCGGCGCCACTGCGGTTTCGACCTGCGGCGCCAATCCGGGCATGGTCTCGTGGTTCGTCAAGAAGGCGCTCGTCAATCTTGCCAACGACATCGGCCTGAAGTTCGAGGAACCGGATCAGCACGACCGCGAAGGTTGGGCGAAGCTGATGAAGAAGGTCGGCGTCAAGGGTGTCCACATCGCCGAGCGCGACACGCAGCGCACCAAGCATCCGAAGCCGCTCAATGTCTTCTGGAACACTTGGTCCGTCGAAGGTTTCATCTCGGAAGGTCTGCAGCCGGCCGAACTCGGCTGGGGCACCCACGAAAACTGGATGCCGAAGAACGGCAAGAAGCACAAGAAGGGTTGCAAGGCCGCGATCTATCTGGAGCAGCCAGGCGCCAACACCCGCGTTCGCACCTGGTGCCCGACGCCTGGCCCGCAATACGGCTTCCTTGTCACCCACAACGAGTCGATCTCGATCGCCGACTACTTCACGGTTCGCGACAAGGACGGCGAAGTCACTTTCCGCCCGACCTGCCACTACGCCTACCATCCGGCCAATGACGCCGTGCTGTCGCTACACGAAATGTTCGGCAATGGCGGCACGTCGCAGCCGGTGCACCACGTACTTGATGAGGACGAACTGGAGGACGGCATCGACGAACTTGGCGTCCTGCTCTACGGCCACGAAAAGAATGCCTACTGGTACGGCTCGCGCCTGTCGCTGGAAGAAACCCGCCGCATCGCGCCTTACCAGAATGCCACCGGCCTGCAGGTGACCTCCGCTGTTCTCGCCGGCATGGTCTGGGCGCTCGAAAACCCGGACGCTGGCATCGTTGAAGCCGACGAGATCGACTATAAGCGCTGCCTCGAAGTGCAGACGCAATACCTCGGACCCGTCGAAGGCCACTACACCGACTGGACGCCGCTTGACGGTCGTCCGGGTCTTTTCCCCGAAGAGATCGACACCAAGGATCCGTGGCAGTTCAAGAACATCCTCGTTCGCTGACCTGAACCGAACCATATTCGAAGATGCCCGCCGCAAGGCGGGCATTTTTGTAACGCCTGCTGTATAAATGCCGTCTCGCGACCTTCAAGTCTTGCCTTCCCGAACGGCCCGCGCCATGTGTTTCACAACCACACGGATAGTTCTCGTTCCGAATCCCCGGGAGACGCTCATGAAAATCAGAACCCTCCTTGTCCTCCTCGGCGCTGCCGCTGCCTTGAACGCTTGCACCATGTCGTCTCCACGGCCGGTGCCGGTTGCAGCAAATCCAGCGCCGTCAGGCGTCGAAGGCTCATGGGCGGATCCGAACGGCATCATCTCCACTTTCCAGGCAGGAACGTTCACCACCCGTACGACCGATAGCAATCAGCTTCTGGCGTCGGGTACCTATGTGAACACCTCGCCGTCGCTCGTCGAAATCAACATGACGTCGCTGGTGCGCAAGACGCAGTCCAAGGTCAACTGCGCGCTGGTGGCCCAGAGCCAGTTGAACTGCACCTCGGATGCAGGGGCGCAGTTCACCTTGACCCGCCGCATGTAAAGGTCCACCGGCACCGGCCGACAAAAGCTCCCCTTTGTGGGAGCTTTTTTGTTTACCGCTCTCGGAAAGCGTCAACGCTGTCACAGCTTTTTCTCTTGCCGCCGCTAATGCTTAATGGAAACATCGACCGCGTAGGGACGGCGGATCCCAGGGGTAAGGCTTCGCCTAAAAATCAGGAGAGCAGGATGACGAAATCCTTTCAATTCGGTCTGCTGACCGCGTCGATGCTGGCGCTGTCAAGCGGCGCCGCCTTTGCCGATTACGAACTCAATATCCTTCACATCAACGATTTCCATTCGCGCATCGAGTCGATCAACAAGTTCGATTCCACGTGCTCAGCCGAGGAAGAGGGCAAGAAGGAATGCTTCGGCGGTGCAGCCCGCCTGAAGACCGCGATTGACCAGCGTCGCGACGCCCTGAACGGCAAGAACGTGCTGTTGCTCAATGCTGGCGACAATTTCCAGGGCTCGCTTTTCTACACCACCTACAAGGGTGCTGCGGAAGCCGAAGTGCTGAACGACATGAAGTTCGACGTCATGACCGTCGGCAACCATGAGTTCGACGACAGCGAGGATGGCCTGGCGACCTTCCTCGATAAAGTGCAATTCCCCGTTATTTCAGCCAACGTCTTGGCCGGCGACGGCTCCAAGCTCGGCGACCGTATCAAGCCTTCTCTCGTGCTCGACGTCGGCGGCCAGAAGATCGGCATCGTTGGCGCCGTGACCAACGACACGGAAGAACTGTCCTCACCCGGCCCGAAGGTGATGATCGCCAACGACGTGCAGACCATCACGGCGGCCGTCGAAGACCTGAAGAAGCAGGGCATCAACAAGATCATCGCGCTGACCCATGTCGGCTATCCCCGCGACCTCGCAGCCATCGCTAAGATCCCCGATGTCGACGTTGTTGTCGGCGGCCATTCGCACAGCCTGCTGTCGAATACCGACCCGAAGGCGGAAGGCCCCTACCCTACGATGGTCGATAATCCCGGTGGCTACAAAGTGCCGGTCGTCCAGGCGGCTTCCTACAGCAAATACCTCGGTGACCTCGTCATCACTTTCGATGACAACGGCGTCGTCAAGGATGCCAAGGGCGATCCTATCCTGATCGACTCCTCCTTCACCCCCGATCCGGCGCTCACCGCCCGGATCGCCGAGCTCGCCAAGCCGATCGAGGAACTGCGCAAGAAGGTCATCGGCTCTAGCGAAGCTCCGATCGAAGGCGACCGCACCGTGTGCCGCGTCAAGGAATGCTCGATGGGCAACCTCGTGGCCGACGCCATGCTCGACCGTGGCAAAAGCCAGGGCATGACGATCGCCATCCAGAACGGCGGCGGCTTGCGCGCATCGATCGATGCCGGCGACGTCACCCAGGGCGAAGTGATCACCGTGCTGCCGTTCCAGAACACGCTTGCGACCTTCCAGCTGACGGGCGCCGATATCCGCAAGGCACTGGAAAACGGCCTCGGCAAGATCGAGGAGGGCGCCGGCCGCTTCCCGCAGGTATCGGGCCTGACATACACCTTCGACAAGACCAAGCCCGCCGGAAGCCGCCTCGTTTCCGTTGAAGCGAAGGAAGGCGATGCCTTCGTGCCGCTCGACGACGCGAAGACCTATGGCGTTGTCACCAACAACTTCATGCGCGCAGGTGGCGACGGCTACTCGATCTTCGAGACGGCAGGCAAGAACGCATACGACTTCGGACCCGACCTTGCCGACGTGACAGCCGAATACCTGGCGGCGCACTCGCCCTACAAACCGTACACCGACGGGCGCGTCACCGAGGTTACGGCATCGGGGACGCAAGCTCCGGCAACGACTGCTCCGTCTGCGTCGGCACCCGCAGCGGCACGGGCAGCGCCCACGGTCGAAGCACCCGCAGCAGCCCTTGCCCCGAATACGCCGACCAACCACGTGATCGCCGCCGGGGACACGCTCTGGGATCTCGCCAAGCAGTTCTACGGCGACGGTGCCCTCTGGAAGAGGATATCGGATGCAAACGACAAACCCGCGCCGCGCCACCTCACGGTCGGCAAGGAGCTGCAGATTCCGTCGAAGTAAGACGATTTGTCTCGATCCTGAAAGCCGGTCCGGGGTTTCCCGGGCCGGCTTTTGTTCCTATAGGGTGAACCATCAAGGCGCGGCTGCGTATGAGCCGGGCAAATAAGATACCGGGGCTGACATGACGACTGTTGACACTGCACACCGCCCGGCGGACCACCCGCCGGAGAAATCAGGCAAGGTGGGCGTCCTGCTCGTCAATCTCGGCACGCCCGACGGTACCGACTACACGTCGATGCGACGTTACCTAAAGGAATTCCTGACCGACAAGCGCGTCATCGAATGGTCGCCCTGGAAGTGGTATCCGATCCTGTTCGGCATCGTCCTCAACACTCGCCCGCAAAAGGTGGGCAAGGCCTACGAGACGATCTGGAACAAGGACAGGAACGAGAGCTACCTGCGCACATATACACGCAATCAAGCAAAGCTGATGGCGGAGCGTCTGGACGACCTGCCGAATGTCCGCGTCGACTGGGCGATGCGCTACGGCACGCCGTCGATTCCCTCACGCATTCAATCCCTGAAAGACGAGGGCTGCGATCGCATCCTGCTGTTCCCGCTGTATCCGCAATATGCAGCAGCGACGACGGCCACTGTTAACGACAAGGCGTTCCAGAAGCTCCTGACGATGCGTTGGCAACCAGCGTTGCGCACCGTGCCGGATTATCACGATGACAAGACCTATATCAAAGCGCTGGCCAATTCGGTGACGAGCCATCTGGCAACGCTCGACTGGCAGCCGGACATGGTGCTTGCATCCTTCCACGGTATTCCGCTTTCCTATTCCGAGCAGGGCGATCCCTACTACTGGCAATGCCAGAAAACTGGCCGCCTGCTGCGCGAACGGCTGGGACTGCCGGAAGAAAAGTTCATGGTGACCTTCCAATCCCGTTTCGGGCCTGAAGAATGGCTGCAGCCCTATACTGACAAGACCGTCGAGAAGCTCGCACAGGATGGCGTCAAGAAGATCGCCGTGCTGAATCCCGGTTTCGTTTCCGACTGTCTGGAGACGCTGGAAGAAATCGCCGAGCAGGCCGCCCATTCCTTCCACGAGAATGGCGGCGAGAAGTTCACCCACATCCCCTGCCTCAACGACAGCGAGGACGGCATGCGGGTGCTGGAGAAGGTCGTCCGCCGGGAACTGCTAGGCTGGGTCTAATCGTCAGACGCCGCGCTTGTTGCCCCAGAGCAGAACGTGCAGCTGGGGCAGCACACGTGCCTCGAACCAGCGGTCCTCGGTCACCTTGTCGACGAGCCACCGCATCCTGTCCATGATGCCGTCGATATCAATCCGCGCATCGTCGTCATCAGGCGGCGGTGGCGTGTGGTTTCCCGGCTGCAGATAGACGGTCAGGCTCGGATAACGCGCCGCCGTCTGGCGTGCGTAGGAGTAATCGCGATCGTCGAACACGACGACCTTAAGCGCGATCTTCGGTCCATCGGCAGCCATGCGAAGACAGTCCTCGAAGGCGTCCCAATCTGTCGCCATGCCACTCGACGGTGGCTTGGGGCTCAGCACCAGCACATCGAGATCGGCAAACCACTCCCTGGCGACGCTGCCCTGCGTCTCGAGCGCGAACCTGTAGCCCTGCTCATGCCCATGCGCGATCAGACCGCCAAGCGGCTGGATCGCCGGATTGCCACCCGAAAGCGACACCATTAGCGGCTTGCCGCCGGAGAGCCGCGTCACCTCAGCCCATATGCCATCGACCGTCATCGGCAGCCATTGGTCGCGATATTCGCTGTCAACCGCATGCAGACTGTCGCACCACGAACACCGATAGTCGCAGCCGCCAGTGCGGACGAAGACCGTCGGGAGGCCGATCAGTACGCCTTCCCCCTGGATTGTCGGCCCGAAGATCTCGCTGACGCGGATCTGCGCCTCGCGAGCCGCGCTCATGGCCGGTATTCCGCCCAGGTCTTCGGCGTCTCGCTGACGCGTACCGCCGAGGTCTCCGCCAGCCGCTCCTTGCACCAGTCATAGAAGTGCTTGGCGAGATATTCAGACGTTACGCGGTCATGGCCGAACACTTCGTTCAGGTGCCGATGGTCGAAGCGCTCGTCGATGTAGCGCTTCAGCGGCGAAAGCTCGTGATAGTCACGCACGAAGCCGTTCTTGTCGAGCTCGGCAGCAGCAAGCTCCACGACAACGATGTAGTTGTGTCCGTGCAGCCGCGCGCATTGATGATCGGCTGGCAGGTGCGTCAGCTGGTGTGAGGCCGAGAAGTGGAATTCCTTGGTGATGCGAAACATCACTTCACCTCCCTGGCCGAATAGCCTGACGTTGCAGCCTCCCAGAAATCCGGATCCTCGTATTGCGTGGGATCGACAACGCCGGCAAGATGAAAAGCCTCGCGGCGCTCAACGCAGGTGCCGCACCGTCCGCAATGGCGCACGCCGCCCTTGTAGCAGGACCACGTCTCTGCAAAGGGCGTCCCGTATTTCGCGCCATCGGTAACGATATCAGCCTTCGAGATGTTGACAAAGGGTGCGAGCAGCGAAACGTTGGCATAGCCATCGAGCGCCTGGTTCTGCATCTCCTGGAAGGCATCGATGAAGCCCGGACGGCAATCGGGATAGATGAAATGATCGCCGCCATGCACGGCTACCGCCACCGCGTCCGCCTTCTGGGCTGCGGCAAGGCCGAAAGCGATTGCCAGCATGATCGCGTTGCGGTTCGGCACTACGGTTGCCTTCATCGTCTCCTCGGCATAATGGCCGTCGGGCACGTCGACATCGTCGGTCAACGCCGATCCCGTCAAGTGTCGGCCGATGGTGCGGATGTCGATGATCTGGTGCGCCACGCCGAGCCGCTTGGCGCAGGCCGTGGCAAAATCCAGCTCCTTGCGGTGGCGCTGTCCATAGTCGAAGGAAAGCAGTCCGATGAGCTGATGTTCCGCCGCAACCTTATGGGCGAGCGAAACGGAGTCTAATCCGCCGGAGCAGATGACGATGGTCTTCATGATGAGGATCCCTTGTTTTGACCGGGTGGGCTGCGACCGGTATTTCCTGCCGGCCTTCTAGGCCAAAGCGCGTCCGTTGTGAATAGCCGATGGACATCCCATATCGAATCTATCGCCGAATAGCGACGCCGGCCGAAGAGACTGGCGTTTGAGGTCGGCTCGTTTAAGGTTGCGTCAGTCGATTCTATCGCGGGGGAGTTTTATGGTTCTGAGTGGCTTCGATATCGTCGTTATTGCCCTGGTGATCTTTGTCATTCTCGTGCTGTTTGCTGGCATCAAAACGGTGCCACAGGGCTATCGCTATACGATCGAGCGCTTCGGCCGTTACACCCGCACTCTCGAGCCGGGCCTCAACCTGATCACGCCGTTCATCGAGCGCGTCGGTGCGCGGCTGAACGTCATGGAGCAGGTCCTAAACGTGCCGACCCAGGAGGTCATCACCAAGGACAACGCCTCCATCTCGGCCGATGCGGTCGCCTTTTTCCAGGTTCTCAACGCGGCCGAGGCCGCATATCAGGTGGCACACCTCCAGAATGCCATCCTCAACTTGACGATGACGAACATCCGAACGGTGATGGGCTCCATGGACCTCGACGAATTGCTGTCGAACCGCGACGCGATCAACGACCGGCTGCTGCGTGTCGTCGATGACGCCGTGCAGCCCTGGGGCATCAAAGTGACGCGCATCGAAATCAAGGACATCCAGCCGCCACGCGACCTCGTGGATGCGATGGCGCGGCAGATGAAGGCAGAGCGCGAAAAGCGCGCTCTCGTGCTTGAGGCGGAAGGCTCCCGTAACGCCCAGATTCTGCGGGCCGAGGGCTCCAAGCAATCCGCAATTCTGCAGGCCGAGGGCCAGCGCGAGGCAGCGTTCCGCAACGCCGAGGCTCGCGAACGACTGGCGGAAGCGGAAGCCAAGGCAACGAAGATGGTGTCCGAGGCAATTGCATCAGGCAACGTCCAGGCCATCAACTATTTCGTGGCCCAGAAATACACCGAAGCGCTGGCCGCGATCGGCACCGCCGGCAATTCCAAGGTCGTCCTGATACCGGTCGAGGCTTCCTCCCTCATTGGCTCGCTCGGTGGCATTGGGGCAATCGCCAGGGAGGTCTTCGGTGACAATCCAACGCCGCCGGCGCCGCGCCCGCAGCCAACCCCGCGCACCACCCCGGCGGTCAACCCCTTCAACCCGCCAACGGAGCGCTGAGCCATGATTACCAGCCTCGTCGCGGAACTCGGGCCCTGGAGCTGGTGGATCGCCGGCCTGATACTGTTGGCGGCGGAATTGATCGCGCCGGGCTTCTTCCTCGTCTGGATCGGCCTCGCTGCCTTGATCGTCGGCATGCTGTCGTTGCTGTTCTGGGATAGCAGCTTCTGGTTCTGGCAGGTTCAGGCCATCCTGTTTGCGCTGCTTGCCGTCGTGGCAACGTTCATCGGCCGCAAACTGACCCTACGACACGGCGAAACGGACCAGCCCTTTCTCAATCAGCGGGCCGCAAGCCTCGTCGGTCGCACAGCTACGCTGACGGAGCCTATTCGCGAAGGCCGCGGCCGCATTCGCCTCGACGATACAGTGTGGCGTGTCAGCGGCCCCGATCTGCCGGTCGGCACGAGGGTGAAAGTAGTAGCGAGCAGCGGCCGCGATCTGACCGTGGAGCTGGCCTGATCAGGCCACGCCGATCCGCAGGAGATCGTGGAAATGCACGAGCCCGATGGGCCGATTGTCGTCGTCGACGACGATCAGGGCGCCAATGCTGTGCTGGTTGAGCATGGCAAGCGCGGCCGTTGCCAGCACCGTTGGCTTCACCGTCTTCGGCGTGCGCGTCATGATATCGTCGACCACCAGTTCGGAGAGGTTCCGCGTCAGATTGCGCGCCAGATCGCCTTCCGTGATGATGCCGCAGAGGCGCTCATTTTCGTCCAGAATGCCGACACAGCCGAAATGCTTGCGAGACAGGGTCGAGATCGCCACCGGTACCGGCGTTCCCTTCGCGACCAGCGGGACACGATCGCCCGTGTGCATGATATCGGCGACGTGACTGAGACTCGCGCCGAGTTTGCCGCCCGGATGGAACACGTGAAAATCCCGCGCCGTAAAGCCCCGCGCCTCCAGCAGAGCAATGGCAAGCGCGTCACCCATGGCAAGCTGCATCAGCGTCGATGTCGTCGGGGCAAGCCCATGCGGACAGGCTTCCTCCTCGTTCGGCATCAGCAGGATGATGTCAGAAGCCGCAGCGAGTGACGATTTTTCGGAGCAGGTGACGGCGATCAGCGGAATCGAGAAACGACGCGTATAAGCAATGATGCTGCGAAGCTCGGCGCTTTCCCCGCCCTTGGAAAGAGCAACGACGACATCGGTCGTACCGATCATCCCGAGATCGCCATGGTTTGCCTCGGCAGCATGGACGAAGAAGGCTGGCGTCCCTGTCGACGCCAGTGTCGCGGCGATCTTCACGCCGATGTGGCCGCTCTTGCCGACACCGGTCACGATGACGCGGCCCGCGATTCCGGTAATCGTCTCGACGGCCCGCATGAAGGGCGCGGCAAGTCCGTCGTCAAAAGCACGCTCCAGGGCCTCAAGCGCCCGTCTCTCGGTGCCGATCGTCCGCTTGGCAGACTCAAGAACACCGTTTTCGATGACATTTACCGCTCTTTTGATCATGGCACTGCGTTAGCGGTTTTCGTCAGCCGAGTCCACCGGCTGATCCCCGGGGGGCAGGCCAGCGCAACGAATGGTTAACCACAAGCCTTTACGTTCGGGTAACGCTTCGAAGCATGCCAGGATCAACATGGGCCATTGGAAGGATACGAGCAGTCTCACGCCGCTCCGCGCGGCGAGCTTTGCCGTATCCGCAGCTTTGACCGCCGGCGCTATCCTCGCGTCTCAACCCGCATTTGCGCAATCGACGCAGGTCTCCAATAGCTCAATACGCTCATCCAACGCGCCAGCTACCGCGGCGGCGGAGGATGACGGCGACATCCTTGAACCGCCGAACGGTACTTCGTCAGCGACCGACAATGCCGTGCAAGGAACCACGCCCTCCCCCATTGCGGCATCCGATCAGAAGCCGAGCGATGAAACCACCGGAGCGATCCTCGACGAGGACATGATCCGCCTGAACACGCGGGAGGCGCCGCTCGACGAGCGGCTGCCAGCCCGCAAACCGGAGCTGAATCCGGCTACCGAGGAACCGCCGGGCATCCGCATCGGCACCTTTGTGCTACGCCCCACCATCACCCAGAGCATCAACACCGAGACCCAGAAAGACGCCGGCGTCAGCCAGACGCGTGGCTTCCTCGAAACGGATCTGCACGCCACGCTGACGTCCGACTGGTCGTTGCACCAGCTCTCCGTGACCACTGACGGCGCCTGGCAGAAGAATGTAAGCGGCGAAGGCGAGGAGCAGCCGGATTTCAGGATCAACGGCGATTTGCGCCTCGACCTTCCACAGGATACGACCGCGCACATCACCGCCGGCTACCATTTCTATCGCGAAGACACCGATGATCCGAATGCCCTGCAGAACGCCGACAAGCAATCGGATGTTCAAGAATTCAGCACCGGAGCTTCGATCGAACGCGACTTCGGCATCCTGCGCGGCAGCACCGGTATCGATCTCAGCCGCACGATCTATTCCGACGCGACGCTGTCCGACGGAACGAAGGTTTCGCTGAGCGACCGCAACCAGACCACCGGCACGATCCGCGGTCGCATCGGCTACGAGCTGTCTCCGGCTCTCATTCCGTTCATCGAGGCCAATGTCGGCAAGACGGTTTACGACGACGCTGTTGACTCGGCGGGCTACCGCCGCTCGGGGGATAGCTATGGTGCCAAGGTCGGCGTCGAGCTGGATATGGGCGAGAAGCTTCGCGGCGAAGTTGGGGTTGGATACCAGACGGCTACCTTCGACGACGACCGCCTCTCGGACATCGATACCGCCGTTGTCGACGCCCAGCTGTTGTGGTCGCCCCTCAGGGGTACCGACGTCACCATCGGCCTGCTGACGAGCATCAATCCGTCGACGACCGCCGGTGAATCCGGCTACGTCTCCCACGCCTTGACGACGGGCATAGCGCATCAGCTGCGCGATAATCTGACAGGTACCGTCCTCGGCGGCATCACCTACCGGGATTACCCCTCGGATAGCCCGACCAGCGACGAGACGGTCTACACTACGAGCGCCGGTCTGACCTGGAACATCAACCGCTACCTCGATCTCACCAGCACGATTGGCTACGAACTGACATCCCGCAAGACTTCCAGCGACTCCGAACAATGGCGCGCCGGCGTCGGCCTCAAACTAAAGCGCTGAAACAAATCCGCCTCCAAGTGGGAGGCTTGGAGGCGGATTGAATTCATTCAGTCGGCAGGCTTGCTTCAGAGGCCCTTCAGCAGTTCCTTGAAACCGCCCTCGACGGTCGGACGGATGTCGGCACGTTCCAGTGCGAATGCGACGTTGGCGAGGATGAAGCCATCCTTGGCGCCGCAGTCGTAGGTCGTGCCGCGGAAGTGGTAGCCCGCGAAGGGCTGATCCTTGAGCAGTTTCAGCATGCCGTCGGTCAGCTGAATCTCGTTGCCGGCGCCGCGTTCCTGGGTTTCCAGGATCTTGAAGACCTCGGGCTGCAGGATGTAGCGGCCGTTGATGAAATAGTTCGACGGCGCCGTGCCCTTGGCCGGCTTCTCGACCATGCTGGTGATCCGGAAACCGTCGCCGATCTGCTCGCCAACGCCGACGATACCATACTTGTGGGCCTGATCTGGTGCGCATTCCTCAACGGCGATGATGTTGCCGCCGCTGTGGGCATAAAGATCGATCATGCCCTTCATGCAGCCCCTGCCTTCGCTCTTCATGATCATGTCGGGCAGCAGCAGCGCGAAAGGTTCGTTGCCGACGATCTCGCGGGCACACCAGACGGCGTGGCCGAGGCCAAGCGGCTCCTGCTGACGGGTGAAGCTGACCGTACCAGCCTTGGGAAGCTGGCCGGCAAGCAATGTCATCTCCGCCTGCTTGCTGCGCTCGCGCAGAGTCTGCTCGAGCTCGAAATGGATATCGAAGTAGTCTTCGATGATGTGCTTGTTACGGCCGGTGACGAAAACGAAATGCTCGATACCCGCTTCCAAAGCTTCGTCGACCACATACTGAATGATGGGCTTGTCGACGACAGTCAGCATCTCCTTCGGCACGGCCTTGGTGGCCGGAAGAAAGCGAGTCCCGAGACCCGCAACCGGAAATACAGCTTTTCGAACTTTTTTATGCTCTGCCACACAATCCTCCTACGATGATTACATCGCTTGAAATAAAAGGCATTTTGATTGGACTAGATGAGATTTGCTACCGTTTTGCAAATGGTGACTGCGTTCCTACGTCATGGTAAAGAATTTGTTGACTTCGTTCAGGTAGTATCAGGCCTGAGCGGAATTTCGCGCTCCGCTGTGCCTGAAACGAAAGGACGGATGACCGCCGATGACTCAAAATCACAGAAACTCCCTTCGTGGTCTTGCTCTCGCACTCATCGTGACCGCGTCCGCCGGTCTGGCTCCCCTCAATGCGAAAGCCGATCAGCGGTTCCAGAAATGGATCGCGGACTTCTATCAAACTGCCGCTCAAAATGGCATCAGCAAGGCAACCTATCGCAAAGCCTTCTCAGGCGTCAGCGATCCGGACCCGACGGTGCTCGAGAAGGCGGCCTATCAACCTGAATTTACAACAAAAATCTGGGATTATGTCGATTCCCGTGTAAATCCTTATACGGTTCAGATCGGCCGTCAGATGGCCGTCAAATACGCCTCGGCGCTAAATTCGATCCAGCGCCAGTTCGGCGTCGACAAGACGATTCTCCTCGCCATCTGGTCAATGGAATCTAACTACGGCGCGGTTCTCGACAAGGATGACCGCCTGCATTACGTGCCGCGCGCACTGGCAACGCTCGCCTATGCCGACGAACGCCGCGCTAAATTCGCCAAGAAGCAGCTTATTGCGGCGCTGAAGATCCTCCAGAACGGCGACATCTCGCCTGATGGCATGACCGGCTCCTGGGCGGGCGCGATGGGCCACACCCAGTTCATTCCAACGAGCTACCTGCTTTACGCGGTCGATGCGGACGGCAACGGTCATCGCGACATCTGGAACTCCGTGCCCGATGCCCTGGCGACATCCGCCAACCTGCTGATGAAGAACGGCTGGGATACGGGCAAGACCTGGGGATACGAGGTCGTGGTCCCCCCCGCCGCGCGCAAGCAGGCCGGCAAGACCCACACGCTGGCGCAGTGGGCCTCCCTTGGCCTGACACGGCCGAACGGCAAGGCCTTCCGCGATGGCGGCAGCAACGCTGTGCTCAAGATGCCTGCTGGTCCAGACGGCCCGGGCTTCCTGATGACCGCCAACTTCTTCACCATCAAGAACTATAACGCCTCGGACAGCTATGCCATTGCCGTCGGGTTGCTGGCCGATGAGATTGCCGGCTACGGCGGCATGAAGCAGCCCTGGCCGCGGCCGGATGGTACGCTTGATGTCAAGGAGAAGTTCGAATTGCAGACGCGCCTGAAGACCCTCGGCTACTACGACGGTGAGGTCGACGGCAACTTCGGCAGTGGATCGAAGGCCGCAATCGCGGCGGTCCAGGCACGCATGGGAATGCAGCAGGACGGTGAACCATCGCTGCCGCTCCTGAACGCGCTTCGCAAGTAGACGGAATAATCGGCAACATGCATTTTGGGGTGTGGACGCGAGTTCCCGCTCCATGCAGAATACCGGCAGATGCGAGGCTGCTGACTATGCGTAAACGAGTACACCGGGCAACGCGCCGCTGGGGTGCGATTGGCACCGCAACGCTGGTGCTTGTCTTCAGCGCGCTCCCGGTGCAGGTCGCCGATGCGCAGGAGCGCTATTACTATCGCCGCTCCATTCTCGACTTCTTCCTCGGCCGTCGCTACATCCAGGAATACCCGCCGCAGGCGCCGTCTCAGACAGCGCCGCAGCGGCAGCCCGCACCAAAGAGGAAGGTCGCGCCCAAGGTCGCTTCCACCCCGCGTACGGCAGCTCCTGTTGCCGTCGAAGAGAAGGTTGTCGAGAAGCTTGCCAACGCCCAGAAGATCCTCGTCGTTGGTGATTTTCTCGCCGGCGGCCTCGGCGTCGGCATGGAAGCGGCGTTCAAGGATTCTCCCGGTATCGTCATCGAGACGCATAGCAACGTCGCCTCCGGCCTGGTCCGAGACGACTATTATGACTGGCCGCAAGAGCTGACAAGGTTCATGGACGAGGCAAAGCCCGCCATGATCATCGTCATGCTCGGCGCGAATGACCGCCAACAGATGGTGACGGATATTGGCAAGGAGAAATTCAGGACCGACGGTTGGTATGCCGAATATCAGCGCCGTGTCGTGGCCTTCGGCAAGCAGGTGACCAGCCGCAAGATTCCGCTGCTCTGGGTCGGACTGCCGGCCTTCGATTCGCCCGCGATGACCGCCGATGCCGTGCAGCTTAATCAGCTATTCCGTAAGCAGATGGACAGCGTCGGTGGCGAGTTCGTCGACATCTGGGACGGTTTTGTCGACGAAGGCGGTGACTTCATCGTCACCGGCTCGGACATCAACGGCCAGCAGGTGCGCCTGCGCACCTCAGACGGCATCAACCTCACGGAAGCCGGCCGGCGCAAGCTTGCCTTCTACGTCGAGAAGCCCGTACGCCGAATTCTCGGTATACAGGCAAGCCCTGACCTCGTTCGCCTCGACACCGGCAATGCGCCGGCGATCGACGCGGTCGCGATGCCCGGCCGCACCGAACCGATCAGCCTCTCAGACCCCAACCTCGATGGCGGCGCGGAGCTTCTCGGCGGCAGGCCACTGCCGGTGAGCGCCACCAAGTCACCGCGTGATATGTTGGTTCAGGACGGCGAAATGGCCACCCCTCCGGCTGGCCGCGTCGATGACTATCGCATGATGCCGGTAAAGCCCGCGGCACAGGTTTCCATTAAGTAGCCCACCTGCAAGAAGCAGTTCCTATACGCAACTGTGGGGCTATAGCACTGCCCGCCGCGCGAAATTTCACCCCAAGGCAACAAGACTAGGACCGTTGGCGCTTGTCGCAGCGCGAAGCATGAAACGAAAAGGGCCGCCCGAAGCGGCCCATTCATTTCATAGTTATCAACTGCTTACCGCGGCAGAACCGTCGAGCCCATCAACGCTTCGTCTATGGCGCGCGCTGCCTGGCGGCCTTCGCGGATCGCCCAGACAACCAACGACTGGCCACGGCGTACGTCGCCCGCCGTCCAGAGCTTGTCGACGGACGTCTTGTAGTCGCGGTCGTTGGCAACGACGTTGGTCGAGCCACGACGGTCGGTGTTGAGCGTCAGCGTGCCGTCGAGTTCCTTTAGCACGCTGTCCTTGAACGGACCGCTGAAACCGATCGCGATGAAGGCTAGGTCGGCCTTGATGATGAACTCGGTGCCAGCGATCGGCTTGCGGCGCTCGTCAACTTCGCAGCACTTCACGCCAGTCAGAATGCCGTCTTCGCCGACGAATTCGAGCGTAGCGACCTGGAACTCGCGAATGGCGCCCTCCGCCTGCGAGGAGGAGGTGCGCATCTTCGTCGCCCAGAATGGCCACACAGCAAGCTTGTCTTCCTTTTCCGGCGGCTGCGGGCGAATGTCGAGCTGAGTGACCTTCACCGCGCCCTGACGGAACGCCGTACCGACGCAGTCCGAAGCGGTATCGCCACCGCCGACGACGACGACATGCTTGGCGCCTGCGAGGATCGGGTCTGATGCCCAGCCGACGCTGTCAATGTTTTCGCGGCCAACACGCTTGTTCTGCTGCACGAGATACGGCATCGCATCATGGACACCGGACAGCTCGATGCCGGGAATGCCCGCTTCACGCGGAGTTTCCGAACCGCCGCAGTAGAGCACCGCATCGTAGTCGGTGAGCAACCGCTCGACCTTTACGTCGACACCGACGTTGACGCCACAGTGGAACGTGACGCCCTCGCCTTTCATCTGCTCGACGCGGCGATCGATAAAGTTCTTCTCCATCTTGAAGTCAGGGATGCCATAGCGCAGCAGGCCGCCGGCCTTCGACTCGCGCTCGTAGAGGTGAACATCGTGACCTGCGCGGCCGAGCTGCTGAGCAGCCGCCATACCGGCCGGGCCGGAGCCGATGATCGCAACCTTCTTGCCGGTGTGAACCGTTGCCGGCTGCGGACGGATGAAACCGAGCTCGTAGGCCTTGTCGGCGATCGCCTGTTCGACGGTCTTGATCGCAACCGGAGTGTCTTCGAGGTTCAGCGTGCAGGCTTCCTCGCAGGGCGCCGGGCAGACGCGGCCGGTGAACTCAGGGAAGTTGTTCGTCGAATGCAGGTTCTGGATCGCCGCTTCCCAGTTGTTGTTGTAGACGAGGTCGTTCCAGTCAGGAATCTGGTTATGCACCGGACAACCGGTCGGCCCATGGCAATAGGGGATGCCACAGTCCATGCAGCGGGCTGCCTGTTTCTGTACTTCCTGGTCCGACATCGGGATCGTGAATTCGCGAAAATGCCGGATGCGATCCGAGGCAGGCTGATACTTCGCCACCTGCCGGTCGATTTCCAGAAACCCTGTGACCTTACCCATATTTTCGTCCCTCATCATCTCAAAGCCCAAGACCCAGAGGTCCCCAGTACCAGTAGGCGCATCCCATGACCGCACCCAGGGCTACAAATTCCGTTCTCAGGTCACCGCCGAGATATGAGGTCCCGGCGCAAACTGCGACGGCGAGGCACGGGGATATGAAGAGGTGGAACAGCGACCATCGATTTCTCATCAGCGTCCTTTCCTGTATCTCCGTGCTCCTCGTCAGAGCAGTTATAGACCTAGCGATTCAAGAGCATTATTCCGCCGCAATTCCCATGCGGGCGCGTTCCATTTCCTCAAGCGCACGGCGGTACTCGACCGGCATGACCTTGCGGAACTTCGGACGGTAGTCGGCCCAGTTGTCCAAGATCTGCTTGGCGCGGGTGGAGCCCGTGTAGTGCAGATGGTTGGAGATCAACTGGTAGAGGCGCTCCTCGTCGTGGCGCGTCATGTCACCGGAGACGTCGACACGTCCCTTGTGCATGAGGTCGCCGCCGTGATGATGCAGCTTCTCCAGCATGTCGTCCTCTTCCGGAACCGGCTCGAGCTCGACCATCGCCATGTTGCAGCGCTTTGCGAAATCGCCCGCTTCGTCGAGCACATAGGCGACGCCGCCGGACATGCCGGCCGCGAAGTTACGGCCCGTCGAGCCGAGCACGACAACCACACCACCCGTCATGTATTCGCAGCCGTGGTCGCCCACGCCTTCGACGATGGCGATCGCACCGGAGTTGCGAACCGCGAAGCGCTCGCCCGCGACACCACGGAAGTAGCACTCGCCTTCGGTCGCACCGTAGAGCACGGTGTTGCCGACGATGATCGACTCTTCCGCGACAATCTTCGAGTTCTCCGGCGGCCGGACGATGATCTTGCCGCCCGAAAGGCCCTTGCCGACATAGTCGTTGCCATCGCCGATAAGGTTGAAGGTGATGCCGCGTGCCAGGAAGGCGCCGAATGACTGGCCGGCCGTGCCCTTGAGCGTCACGTTGATCGTGTCGTCCTTGAGACCGCGATGGTTGTAGCGCTTGGCAAGTTCGCCCGATAGCATCGCGCCCGCCGAACGGTCGACGTTCTTGATATCGACTTCGAACGCAACCGGCGTCTTCGAAGACAATGCCGGCTGCGCCTGCTCGATCAGCTTGCGATCGAGAATGTCGTCGATCGGGTGCTTCTGGCGGGTCGTCCAATAGGTCGCATCCTTCGGCGCCTCGACCTTGTGGAAGATACGGCTGAAATCGAGGCCCTTGGACTTCCAGTGCGCCAGCATCTCGTCCTTCTCGAGCAGTTCCGAAGCGCCGATGATGTCATCGAGCCTGGTGAAGCCGAGGGAGGCGAGGATTTCGCGCACTTCGTTGGCAACGAAGAAGAAATAGTTGACGACGTGCTCGGGCGTACCCTTGAAGCGCTTGCGCAGAACCGGGTCCTGCGTGGCAACGCCGACAGGACAGGTGTTCAGATGGCACTTGCGCATCATGATGCATCCGGCGGCGATCAGCGGCGCGGTCGCGAAGCCGAATTCGTCGGCGCCGAGAAGCGCGCCGATGATGACGTCGCGGCCGGTCTTCAGACCACCATCGACCTGCAGGGCGATACGCGAGCGCAGACCGTTCAGCACCAGCGTCTGCTGGGTTTCGGCAAGGCCGATTTCCCACGGGCTGCCCGCATGCTTCAGCGAGGTCAGCGGCGATGCGCCGGTGCCGCCGTCGAAACCGGAGACCGTGATGTGATCGGCGCGCGCCTTGGCAACGCCGGCGGCAACCGTGCCGACGCCGACTTCCGAGACGAGCTTGACCGACACGTCCGAGGTCGGGTTGACGTTCTTCAGGTCGTAGATCAGCTGCGCCAGATCTTCGATCGAATAGATGTCATGGTGCGGCGGCGGCGAGATCAGACCGACACCCGGCGTCGAGTGGCGGGTCTTGGCAACCGTCGCGTCGACCTTGTGACCGGGCAGCTGGCCGCCCTCGCCGGGCTTGGCACCCTGCGCCACCTTGATCTGCAGCATGTCGGCGTTGACAAGATATTCGGTCGTCACGCCGAAACGTCCCGATGCGATCTGCTTGATCGCCGAACGTTCAGGGTTCATCGAACCATCCGGCAGCGGCATGTAGCGGTCGCTCTCTTCACCACCCTCGCCGGTGTTGGACTTGCCGCCGATCTTGTTCATCGCGATCGCGAGCGTCGTATGCGCCTCGCGGCTGATCGAGCCGAAGGACATGGCGCCCGTCGAGAAGCGCTTGACGATATCGACCGCAGGCTCGACTTCGTCGACCGAAACCGGCTTGCGGCCGATCTGCTCGGCGCTCTTGATGTTGAAGAGGCCGCGAATCGTGTTCATGCGCAGCGCCGAGGTGTTCACCATCTCGGCGAACTCGCGGTAGCGGTCTTCGGCATTGCCGCGAACGGCATGCTGCAGAGTCGCGACCGCATCCGGCGTCCAGGCGTGGCTTTCGCCGCGCATGCGGAAGGCATATTCGCCGCCGATATCGAGCGTGGTCGCCAGCAGCGGATCCTTGCCAAAGGCAGAGGTGTGACGGGCAACGGTCTCTTCGGCGATCGCCTTGAGATCGACCCCTTCGATCATCGTTGCCGTGCCGAAGAAATACTTGTCGACCAGCTCCTGCTGCAGGCCGATCGCATCGAAGATCTGACCGCCGCAATAGGACTGATAGGTCGAAATGCCCATCTTGGACATGACCTTCAGGATGCCCTTACCGACTGCCTTGATATAGCGGTAGACGACTTCGGACGCATCCACTTCCTTCGGGAATTCGCCCTTGGCATGCATGTCAAGCAGCGTGTCGAAGGCAAGGTAAGGGTTGATCGCTTCGGCGCCATAGCCTGCGAGCAGGCAGAAGTGATGCACTTCACGCGGCTCGCCGGTTTCGACGACGAGGCCGACCGAGGTGCGCAGACCCTTGCGGATCAGGTGATGGTGGACGGCGGCCGTCGCGAGCAGCGCCGGGATCGCGATCCGGTCCGGTCCGATCTGGCGGTCGGAGAGCACAATGATGTTGTAGCCGCCCTTGACGGCCGCTTCCGCGCGCTCGCAGAGGCGATCGAGCATCTCGGGCATGCCTTCGGCGCCGCGCTCCACGTCATAGGTGAAGTCGAGCGTCTTGGTGTCGAAGCGGTCTTCCGTATGACCGATCGAGCGGATCTTTTCGAGATCGCCATTGGTCAGGATCGGCTGGCGCACTTCCAGGCGCTTGGCGTTCGCCATGCCGGTATGGTCGAGAATGTTCGGACGCGGCCCGATGAACGAAACGAGGCTCATGACGAGCTCTTCGCGGATCGGGTCGATCGGCGGGTTGGT